>Ga0310691_10000016_pt1 | contig 334296 bp, 301 predicted proteins | sample 176DNAGHGlowgp2_FD_203887 | JGI IMG/M metagenome (GOLD analysis project Ga0310691, IMG submission 203887) | Sheep rumen microbial communities from Palmerston North, Manawatu-Wanganui, New Zealand - 1766 DNA GHGlow gp2 (v2) (version 2) | ecosystem: Host-associated > Mammals > Digestive system...
TTGAATGCAATGGCCGCGATATGCGGCAACCATAGCAACTGATTGCTAACCTGCGGCAACATGCCACTCGGAGCGGAACAGCATGCCGTTCCTTCGGAACGGTTATGCTGTTTTCCCGGAATATGCATCCCATGGACTGACCCTAAATCTTTGTGAAACTCCACTAAACTTTGGATTCTTTAAAAATGTGTAACTTATGCTTCGTTCTTTCCAAGTATAAACGTGTTATTCCGTTATTTCGAAGCCGAGAAGATACATGTTTTCCCCATCTGGTCCTGTCAGTTCTCCGCTCAAGTCACCATATGATAAGATTTCATAACCTTTGCTGTTACTGTAATAATTATATACTTTAAGCCTAGTATCTCCTGCTTTTCCGGTCGTTTCAATATAAATATAATGCATGCTATTAATCTGGTCCTTTTCATTTAAAACCCAATAGTCGATAATGTACTTTTTCTTCAATCCATGATTGATTGCATACTTGATATTCCCTAAAAAACTGGAGCGAGTCATAATTCTCCTGCATGAGATATCATAGTGCGCCAGTATATCATCAATATAGTATGGATTAACACCTAAGCCCGTCGCTTTGTCAGCACCTTTCTCTTTAAACATTCGTGCTGCTTCAACAACAAAATCATGTACCTCTGGAACACTCCTTGTCTTTTTCTCTAACTCCTTTAGTTTTCTATCGGATATTCCCCATAAGTATTCGTTCGCTTCAACGTAGTATATCACATCGGAAAGAGAGACACTTCTTATCCCGCATGCATATAGAGCGTTGTAGCAGGCAATAGCACCACATCCTGCTTCCCCCAGAGTCATTTCGCCAATCTTGATGTCTTTCTTATCCCCATCCCTTTGGCCATTGATATACTCATCTAAATCTGCTGAAACTTCTTTAACCTCTTCTTCTTTCTCTTCATTTACATTTTTATTCTCATCAGGGTCAAACTTTGGCGTAGAATCCTTATCCTTAAACAAAAGTTCCCACAACAGATTCCCGGCCTCTTTTCCGGTCCCCACTACCCCTATGATAGCCCCTCTCTTGGATGGGTCATCCTTCTTGCCATAGTAATCTTTTATCTCCTCTATATATTGGTCTTTCTCATCTTTTGTATAACTAACATCCTCGGCAAATTGCTCAACACCTGCTATACCCTTTTCGATGCTATTCTTTGCTTGTGATGAAATCGCCTTAAAAGTGTGTTTTCTTAAATATTCCTGGACTGTTTCACCAGCATCATTTACTGCCCAAAGTCCAATTCCTGAACAGTCAAGATTCTTAGGCAGTCTGTACTCTGTCGCACTTCCATTGTCTTTCAGTCCAGAATCTGGATTAGTCGTCCATCCAACAACTTGAAAACCATATGATTTCAAGGCGTTAACGTAAGTGTCAGCAATCCGCACTATACACCCTTCTTGCCCCGGAATCTCATATGAATACATCTTTGTATCCACAAAATCCATCAGCTTCACGCTCACCTTCCAATGAGCATATAACATATATGGATATCCGGTATATACAGTTGATGTTTTTACTTCTGTACCACCATCTGCTGCAGTATACCAGCCGTCGAACTCAAAATTTGCTCTTTTCCCGGGTGCCGGCAATGTGCCATAAGTGTCATTCAATTCAGGGAAAACCCATAGACTGTTTTCTTCGCATCCCGAATAGTTTTGGATAAGTCTAACACCGCTCGCTTGAGTAATACTGATGGTTGCTACACCACGGACTCCTCCGGAGGTGTCACCTTGAATTGAAACATCAAACGATGCTTTTCGAATAGCTCCTGTTTTATTCTCCTCTATAGCGATAGATAGAGTTCTATCAGGATTTTTCTTCACACTGATCCATGAAGGAGTCTCGGATGCTATTGTAAAATCCTTTTGCCCGGTTTCATACATCCTTTGGTCTCTATCTCCGGAAACCTCTATGTTGACAGTCTTGCCGCCTTTTAAAAGAGGATATTTCAGTACGACTGCTGTGTTCGGCATTGCCTCCTGACTAACGGCTATCGTCACGTTTTTCTTGGTCGAAGTATCCGTGATAATAATCAATGCGGTACGAGGATCAATGGACCTGCTCTGATCAACCGTGAGTTTTACACTCTTCCCGTCATAAATCGCATGAGCCCAATCTTTCTGCCCATCAGTAACCCAGTCATATTTAAACGAAATACCCCCTCGAACACCTGTTAACGTAATAGTGTCACTTCCACCTTTGTCATCAAAGAAAAACTCGTGCTGGCTCGTGCTCAGAAACGGAGTCGGCGTAGGGGACGGTTTGGGTGCTGCTTTTTGGGAAATAGTCACATAAGCATATTGATTACTCTTACTATCAAAAATCTTAACCTTTATTGATCGAGGAGAATAGCTTGTGTTGCGATCAACCTTGACTTTTATCGTATTCCCATCATAAACCATGCCAACCCAATTATTCGTAGAACCCGTATTGTCAGAGAAGGAGAAGGTAAGACTATAGTTCTTTCCTTCTAAAGACAATGTGTCCTGACCTCCCTGATAGCCGATATCCATCTTCTTACGGCTGACCGGAAGAGTCTCTGCTGGTGCGGGTGTCGGCGTACTTGTAGGTGCTTTCGTCGGGCCCGGATTGATAATGGGCGCAGCCTGAGTAACCTGAATGCGAACGGAGCGTCCGCTTCCGGTATCTGTTACGTCAACATAACCTGCGCGCGCAGTACTGGTATTTTTCGTCGCTGTAACGGAAATGGTTCCGCCACTTACGCTAACTGTAAACCATGTGTCATTGCGGTCTGCGCGAAGGGTCCCTGTATACCCGCTGATTGTGACTGTTTTAGTCGCACCATCGGCAGGAAAACCCAATGACGCCTCGCTTGCCGTCAATTCGGGCATGGGCGTAGGGGTGCTGGTAGGCACCGGCGTTGCCTTCGGAGTCGGCGTTGAACCCTTAGAAGGAGTATTATTCTTTGACCCATTATTAGACGATTTCTTTGGTTTAGGTGTGGGGGTCGGAGTAGGTTTATTCTGCGTTATTTTCGCGTACCAGATATACGACCCTTCAGTAAACTGAATGGTCGCAGTTCTGCTGCTCGACGTATTCTTTTGGAATTTTACCGTAAAACTTGCAGAATAATAGCTTGTTTTCGTAACAGTGATCCAACTGGGGACCGTACTGCTGACGACTTTCGTATTTTCCGGTTTTGAAGGATCATATAACGTAATCGTCAACGGATCCTCATTGGCCGCTACGGTTATTTCCTTCAAAGTACCGCGCTTGATACCCTCAGTCTTTGCTTCCGCCACATTCGGAGATGCCACAAACATCTCGAGAATCATCAGGAAACACAGAAACTTTGCAATAGTCCTTTTGTGTTTTAACCCTTGCATTTTCCTTCCTCCTTCGCATAATCATAAACAGTATTCCTGCATTCACCACGGCTTGCTTTTTGGGGGATAAAAACAAAAATCGGTTGCAATAATCAAGATTATTGCAACCGAACTATCATAGCAACAAAAGGACTGACGTCACACCCCATTTGTCACGTTAGACTCCCAGTTTTGCGTCTCTGCGTTTCCACAGATTTGCCCCGCATAATTCCCCAAAAAGCACTCGCTTAAATGCCTTTAAAACAGCATAGCATAAGTAAAATGGGAACGCAAGGAGTTTTGGAATTTTCTCATATGTCAAAATTAGAACAAATGTTCGATTTTCTTGTCTTTTTGTTCTATTTATGCTATAATAATCTTAAGGGTATCGTCAATGAAAGCACGCTTTCAAAAGATGGTGGACGGTTAGCTCTCCCCTTCGGAGGGCATGTGTCCCTCCGATTGTAGCCCGCTAATGCGGAGCAATGAAAGGAGGGTGATGCAAATGATAACGCTTGAAGGATTAATCGCAGTAATTGGTTTGAGTATTACTTGCTTTAGTCTTGGATATGCTGTTGGTCATAACAGCAACAAGACACAAAAATAGCCGCCCGTGTCCTCAGAAAACATGACGGCTATTCGTTTAACTGTTTTTTGAGCTAACCGTCTGCTGACGATACCCTCTTCATAACTATATTGTAGCATAAGCCGACAGCCTTGTCAAACGGAACCGCAAGCCCTTCCCGCCTCTCCTCACTTTTCAGATGCCGTAAACCGCGCCCAGCAGGTTTTGCATGCGCCGCTCGCCCCATACCCTATCGCTATGTCGATACAACTGTACGGATCCTCGACGTCAGCATCGGATTTCATCTCTGTAGTGATGACGTAGGTCTCGTCTTCCTTTCCGGCAAGGTGCTCGCAGTCCGAAAACAGATGGTACTTCGTCCCAAACTCCGTAATATAAACACATTTTTCCGGCAGTTCCTCGTTCCGAAGCCTACGATAATCTCCCAAATCTTCTCCGGATTTGTCCTGCTCTTCGACAGATTCCGTCTCCTGTTTCTGATCTGCGCTTTTCTGCCTGTTATGAAGCATCAGGCAAATCCCGAGAACGCACAGCCCGCCTGCCGCGGCGATTCCGATCCCGGTCAGAATCCTCTTCGGGCGGTTGTTCTGCGTCTTCATCGTGGGCATGGCGTTCGGCATCATCGGCGGACGGTCCGCCTGCTCCTCCGTCTGCACCTCCAACTTCTGCATCTGCTCCGCCATTACTGTAAAACCTCAATCTCTGTCGCATTTTTCACGAGTTTCGCGCTGACAATCTCGGCCCCGTTCACGTACGGTTGCAGCTTCTCAGCCGTCTTGCCGATGCCGCTTCCGCCGGACGTGGCAAATACGACCACTTTCTTCCCACTCCAGTCATAACCCTTGCAGAACGTGTTCACGACGTTCGGCGCGCACCCGTACCAAATCGGGAACCCGATGTAAACCGTATCGTACGATGCAAAATCCGCCACGTTGCCCGTAACCGGTACGTCCTTTTTACCGAATTTCTCCTTGTTGCAACGCGCCAGCGGATTCACCCACCGGATGTCCGCCTTCGTGTACGGCACCTCCGGCACAATTTCAAACACATCCGCGCCGATCTTCTTCGCCAGCTCCCTGCCGACCTTCGCGGTATTACCTTCCGCGCTGAACCATGTCACAAGTGTTTTCATAATATCCTCTTTTCCATCTTCCGAGACATTAATACATCGCCGTTTCCCGAAACACGAGCTTATACCCATCCGGCACCTCAGGCAAATCATACGTCTGCTTCCCGTCGGAGGTTATCCAATCCCGACTCTTCTTCTCCTTCTTTGGCTTCTCTTCCTTATCCTTCCGGAAAATGCCAAAAACAAGTACCACCCAGACAATCAGAGCCACACCCACAACACTGCCGAGCAAAATGACAAATCCTTTTTGCTGATACGTTTCATTCTTCTCCTCCCCATTTTCTCCACTGCGCCCGTGGACCGGATGGTATTTGATTTATTATAGCATATTAGGAAGGAAAAGGGAAGCGTAATTTACCTGCCGGGCGTTGAATGTTGCTTTTTCCTGTTGATTTTAAGGAGATTTCTTTCTTTTGGCACGTCATGGTACGGGAGCTTGTGAAGTCAACTCAACAGTACCAAGCAACCACGGTCGCGTGGTACGAAAGCAAGTATAATCTTGCCAAAAATACCAAGCCTCACTGCACCGTGGTACGGGAGTTTGTAGAGTCAGTTCAACAGTACCAAGCGACCGCTGCCACGTGGTACGAAAGCAAGTAAAATCTTGCTAGAAATACCAAGCCCTAATGGTTCGTGGTACGGGAGCTTGTAAAGTCAATTCAACAGTACCAAGCGACCACGGTCGCGTGGTACGACAGCCACAATTATCAATTCAAAAATACCAAGTCCCACTGCTCCGTGGTACGGGAGCTTGTAAAGTCAATTCAAAAATACCAAGCGACCTCTACCACGTGGTACGGCAACAACAATTATCAATTCAAAAATACCACCCCCTACCACTCCGTGGTACGAAAACCAGTAAACCCAATCCAACAGTACCAAGCGACCACGGCCGCGTGGTACGGCAACAACAATTATCAATTCAAAAATACCAACTCCCACTGCTCCGTGGTACGGGAGCTTGTAAAGTCAATTCAACAGTACCAAGCGACCACGGTCGCGTGGTACGACAGCCACAATTATCAATTCAAAAATACCAAGTCCCACTGCTCCGTGGTACGAAAACCAGTAAACCCAATCCAAAAGTACCAAACGCCCGGCAAAACAGGCAGCCTGTCAAGCAAGCGGAAGTATAGCAGCAGAAAACAAGAGTCCTCGTAGATTTTGCTTAGAATAAAAAAACAAGCAGCCGCGCCCAGAAGAGGCCTTGGAAAGGATTATTCTCCTTTTCCAAGGCCTCTTGCTGAGGCAGGCTGCTTCAGCGTATCATATGCGAAATCTACGAGAGCGAAACCGAAATCTTGCCGATTTCCCCTACCTGTTCTGCACCTTCTCGAGTCCCACGGAAACCAGGGTGACCACCGCGGTGGCGACGGCAAGAACCCAAAGAGCTGTACCGTTGAAGGTTTCGAGGTAGTAGTCCGGCGGAAGAATTTTCCGCAGGTAGGATACGACCGGAAGGACTTTCTTCAGGTCGATCAGAATCGGGCAGCAAAGGTAACTTGCGATGGCAAGAATCGGGATGGCTGCACAAACGGCGTTAACCGACGGCACGATGACACGGATGATTTCACACACACCGGTCACAAAGATCACGTACAGCAGCATCGTCAGAAGCTCGAGGAAGATATTTTCGCACAGTCCTGCGATCAGGATACATACCATTCCCACAATCGCTGAGAGCGCCGTAGGCAGCAGAAGCGAGCCGTAGTTGATAACAGGGCGCTTCTCATGGCTCATGACCTTAAAACGGCCTTCTGCGTTGTCCTGGAACCAAAATACGAGGCCCGCCAGACCCGCCAGAAGCACAAACAGGGCAACTGTGCCGCGAATCGGCTTCATAAGGTAGTTTTCGGCCATGACTTCTTCGCGCGAAACTTCCTCGTTCTTGTAGTAGTCGCGGTAGGCTATATCGAACAGCGTGCCCTTCTGCGCCTGTTTTGCGAGGTTCTCCCTAATGATCGGGCGGATTTCCTCGTCGCGCAACTCAAGCCCGCTTCGGTTCACGAGATAGTCGGCGATGTACTCCTCCATCATGTCGGTGTAAATCACGACCGTGACGAACTCGTTGACGAACGGCGCCATCTGGCTTGTGTCGGACACAACCATCCGAACGGCGCTGTCCCAGTTCTTCGTAAGGAAACGCTCTTTCAGGTCCTTCGGCAGAATGTAACCGACCTCGGCGCGTCCCGCGATGACATCGCTGTAAAGGTCATCCTCGGAATCTACCAGATAGAAGCGCGCCGAGAATTCCGCATCGGCAAGATTGTCCGCCAGCTTCTCGGTAAATGCCTCACTTCCCTCGGGCACGTACACACACGCGCGAATCGTTCCGTCGTCCTCGGTTATGATGAACCGGTACATGACAAGAATCACGGGCAGCAGCACCAAAATGATAATGAACGAAGGCTTCTTCATGAGACGCTTTGTCATCAGAAGAATCCACATACCCATCCGTTTCATCCGCGCCACCTCCTCTTAAGAGGGGCGATGTGCCAAAGCTTCATTCGCTCCACCTCCTCTTCAGAACAGAGATTCCCATGGAGCAGCCGAGCACAATCGAAGCCTCGGCGACAACCGTCAGCAGCAGGCTGAAATCCACGGCATGCGTCATGCCGTTCTTCATGACATTCAGCATCCGGGCGGTCGGCAGATACGCACCGATCACGCGGATCTTCGACGGCAGATACGCCGCCGGCGCAAGCAGTCCCGACGCATAACCCATAATCATCACAAACAGGAACAGCAGCAGAATTCCGCCGATCTGATTCGCGGCAAATGTGTAGACAAATACCACGATCGCCGCTGCCGGCAGGAGCACCGGAAGCCCGCAGATGAACCAGTACCAGATTTCCTCGGCAGTGGAAAGATCAAGCACCGCGGCAAAGCTTGCCGGATGAATCAAAAACCACCCGAAGAACAGCGCGAAAATCGTCGCATACAAAACTGCAAACAGCGTCAAAACGGCAAGATAACGGATGGCCAGAAGCTTGGCCGTATCGATGCGGTGCAGGGCAAGCTGCTTCTCAAAAGCAATCGGGTCGCCCTTCAAAAGCGGGCCGCAGCTGATGCCGCCGAGCAGCAGAAGCAAAACGAAAGCGGCGCACACATAGTACTGCACAACCGTCTGGTTGCCGGTCCCGGAAGCAGAATCCTTTGTGTAGAAATTGTCGCGCCCGATGGCAAAGTCGAAGAAGAGATTCCGTATGTCATTTTCCACACGTTCCACGTCGGTCTCGTCGGAATTCTCGGGCATTGCGGCAATCAGAGTCGACGTGTAGATGCCGGCCTCGGTTTTGCCGAGCAGCCCGCCCGCGATTTCGGCAAGCCCCGCGATGATGCGGTTGCTGAAGCCGTCCATCTTCGGGATGTACATCTGCGCACGCAGGTTTTCCTCGCCCGTGATGGCGCTTCCGACGAAATGGTCCGGGAATATGACCGCACCGGCGTACCGGCCTTCCTTCATACCCTTCTCGGCGTCCTCTTCGTCCGTCTCGATGAACGTGCAGAGATCCTCCACGCTCGAGCTGGACTCGAGCACGTCAAGCCCGAACGTCCGCAGAAAATCGTTGTCGTGAAGCACCAAAGCAACCGTCATGTCCTGCTTGGTGACGTCCTTCTCGGTCGCGAGCACACTGAACATAACCACAACACCGATCAGGGCAGTCAGAAGAAATACCCCTAAAAAGTATTGCGGCAGAGTTTTGAGCGTTCGTTTTTCTTCCATCCGGATCAGCGTCCCGGTCAGCTTCATGACTTCACTCCTGTATCATTTGCCTGCGCGGACATGCCGCCCGCGCGCATTAAATCATTACATCAAATCGCCGAGATACTCCATATACTCGTCGATATTGGCCTTCACATCTTCGTAGAAGGCCTCCCACTCTTCTTCGCTCATGCGGTTGATATCAAGCGTCTTAACCGGCGGCTGGGCCGAAAAATCGTCCTTCTTCGGCGACACGGTAAACTTCCACGAAAGGTCCAAATCGGTTCCGGAAAATGTGTCGTGGAACTTCATGGAGCGGAAATCCATGCCGTATTCTTCCTGCGGCTTTACGTCGGCCTTGGCTTCCATCGTGCCGACCGAAACCTCGTCCCAGAACGTCTTCGCCGTCACGGAAAGCTTCTTGTCGGCAGAATCGTACGAGCTCTGGATGTTGATGGCATAGCTGCTGCCGTTCAACTTAAGCTCGCCGTCCCAACGCGAACGGACTTCGTACGCATTTTTCACGGACTCTTTTGCGAGCTTGATCGCGAAAGGCTTCCCGTCCAGCTCAGTCTGAAAAGCAATCGTGAAGCGGTCCTGCGGGTCGATCTCGCCGCTGGCGATATAGGAGAAGGTGAGCGGAACGGTCTTGCCGGTCACCGTAACCTCCGTATCGATTGTGATCGAAATCAGTTCGCCGCGCCTCGTGATATAAAGAAGCGCCTCTATCGTCTCGCTGCCGGGCGCGGGCTTGAAATTCTCAGCCGAAAGACCCGTCACGGCGCGGATTCTCTTACAGATCTCCTCCGCGTCGATTTCGGCGTGGTAGCCGTAGCTTAAAACGTACTCGCCGCCGACATGGAATTTCTCCTGGACACGCTTGCCGGAAGCATTCTTCGCTTCGGAAAATGTGAACTTATCGAGCAGATTGTCCATCGCCTCATCGTACCCCTGCCCGAGATACACAAGCGGCGAGTTACCGTCGATGAAACGGGACAGAATGGCGATGATTTTGTATCGGTCAAGGAACTCCTTGGCATCGTCCTTTACGGACTGACGCTCATCCTCGTCCACCAGGCTCCAGGCGGCGTTATCATACCAGCCGGCGAACAGCTCGCCGTAGTTCGCCCTGAGGCTTTCCGATGCAAGTCTCGGAGCCGAGAGAATGATCTCGCTTTCGTTGCCCCAAAACCTTGCCAGAACAAGGCGGATGCTGCTTAGAGTGAGGGAAAGCTTCGCATGGAAGCCCTCATCCTTTTTAGACTCCAGGGTGATGCCGACGCCGAGGCTTTCGGGAATTTCCTCGGGTGTCATTCCGATCAGCTGCGTGAGTTTATAAAGGTCACTTCCTTCCGACCCCTTCGCGGACTGAATCGCAAGAACCGTATCGATTGTGAAATTCCTGCTTTCAAGCGTCTTACGAACCGCATCGAGACCGAGTGCCTTAACGAGCGGGTCACCGGCGCCGAAACTGTCCGAAATTGCGTCTTTGACGGCCTTTCTGCAGAATTTTTCAGGGTCTTTCGGGCGGTAAATCACAATCAGAACGATAACCGCGACAACGCAAAGAATCCCCGCCGGGATAATCCACCGAAGCGGGGTTCGTTTCATATGTTTCTTCGTTGTCTCATAAGCGGCGTGACCGGTTTCATCAAAGGGCGGCCGCGAGCGGAATTCGTTCATGGTCTCTCCTTACACAATGGCCTCTAAAAGCCTGTCACCCCGGAGGGTCGGGTCCTCTTCGTGGAGGACGCCCTGTCGCATGATCAGGATACGGTCGCACAAATCAAGCTCCTGCTCGTCGTGCGTCGTAATCAGGATGATGCCGTTACGTTTCTTGTATTCCGCCATGTAGTGACGGATGGCGGCCTTGCAGACAAGGTCGAGGGCAGCGCCCGGCTCGTCCATGATCAGGACCGGAGGGTCGTTCGCGACGGAGCAGCCGATGCTCAAGCGCTTCTTCATGCCGCCTGACATGGCGGACACGCGCACGTTTAAAAACTCGCCGATGCCGAGCATTGCAAGCACGCCGTTTTCAAGCTCCTCGTCCATGTCGAACGGGCTGTCGCAATACCAAAGCCGAAGGTTGTCTCTAGCGGTCAGTTCGGGAATCAGAGGGTTCTCCTGCGGTACGTAACCGATTGTGCGCTCGCGCTCCTTCGGCTCCTTGAACATGTTGTGCCCGAAGGCGCAGAATTCCCCTGCATCGGGGCGCAGAGTCCCCGCCAGAATCGAAAGAAGCGTGGATTTGCCGCAGCCGTTGGCGCCTGCAATCGCAATGCACTCACCCTGCTTCGCGGTAAATGAGATGTCTCTTAATACAGGCTTTTTCTTACCGTAACTTTTGGCGATGTTCTTTACTTCAATCATAGTCTGTTACCTTAGAACAAAGCGGCAAATAAACCGAGAACCATGGCCAGGCACAAAAGGATGGCCAGTACCTTAACAATCAGAACCTGGTTCTTTTTGTTGAAGAAATTCATGTCCTACCTCCTATCATTTTCCATCCGGAAGAATATCTCTTTCGTCATTTTGCATGTTCTTTAATACGACACCGCTTTCCGCGGAGAGCCACAGCTTGATGCAGCCGTCCTTCGGGAAGAAGATCACGGCATCCGGCCAATAGCCTGCGCGGTCGGTCTTCATGATGCGGACCAGCTTGATCTCGTCGGTGATGCCGGCCTTCCGGACCGGGATGACGAACTCGCGGTCCTCGGAGTTGTTGTTGACCGCCACGATGACGGCGGAATCTTCGTTAAATCTCGCATAACTGAGGAAACCCGGCTCGTGGGAAAGCATAATCAGCGAGCCCGTGCGAAGCGCCGGATAATTCTTGTGAATCCGGATCATTTCGCGGTGGAAGCCGAGCATTTCCATGTCCTCACGGCCCCAAGGGTACGTTCTGCGGTTATCCGGATCGGTCCAGCCGACCTGCCCCGCCTCGTCGCCGTAATAGACGGTCGGTGCGCCGGGCCACGTCATCTGCATCAGAACCGCCTCACGCATGACGGCACGGTTAATCTGCTCGCCCGCAAGCTCCGGTCCGAGAAGCCCCGTGCGCCCGGAAATCCGGTTCGTCCTGGTTAAAAACCGCGAATGATCGTGGTTCGAAAGCTCGTTCATTGCCGTGTACAAAGAGCCCGTCTCGAACTTCGCGGAATTGTCGGTCATGGCCGTGACAAATGCGACGTCGTTGTTCAGCATGTCCGCTCTGAATTCGTCGCTGTGCTTCTCCATGCCCGTAAGGAACCAGGTAATCGGCTCCATGAACGCGTCATAGTTCATGACGGTGTCCCATTCGTCGCCGGTGAGCCACTCGCCCGGGTCGCCGTAGTGCTCGGCAAGGATGATGGCATCCGGGTTGGCCTTCTTCACGCGCTTGCGGAATTCCTTCCAAAAGCGGTGGTTGAAGTAGCGGCTGTGCCCGAGATCCGCGCCGACGTCAAGACGCCAGCCGTCGATGTTGTACGGCGGCGAAACCCATTTGGCAGCGATGCGGAAGATCTCCTCGCAAAGCTCTTTTGACTTTTCATAGTTGAGTTTCGGAAGGGTTGCGTGGTTCCACCAACCCTCGTAGTCCTCATTTTCCGGCCACGAATCCGAGCGGAATTCGAAGTAGTTCCGGTAAGGGCTGTCGGGGGACCAGAAGGCGCCGATCGGGAAGCCCTCTGCATCTTTGTAGATGCCTTCGCGGTCCATCCAGCGGTTGAAGGAACCACAGTGGTTGAACACGCCGTCGAGGATGATCTTCATCCCACGCCGATGGATTTCCGCAACGAAATCCGCGAAGAAAGCGTTGCTCGCCTCGAGGTTCTCGGGATCGGTCACACGCTTGATGTAACGGTATGCATGACGGTTATCGTGATCGCCCTCTTCAAGGAGGCGGTCGTCGTCATGAAGGATCACGCCGTAGTGGGGGTCCACGTGGTCATAATCCTGAATGTCGTATTTGTGATTGGAAGGCGACACGAAAATCGGATTCAGGTACAAAACCTCGACGCCGAGCTCCTGCAGATAGTCGAGCTTCTTCAGGATGCCCTTCAGATCGCCGCCGTAAAAGGTGCCTACATCATTGGCCTCGGGATAGCGGTTCCACTCGGGAACGGCCGTCACGTAGTTGTCAATGTAGTAGTATTCGCGGTCGGTTACGGAGTTGTCCACGTTGCCGTTCGCGAACCGGTCAACGAAAATCTGGTACATAACCGCGCCCTTAGCCCAGTCGGGTGTCTTATACCCGGGGGTGATGCGGAAGTCACCGTGTCTGTCATGCTCCTTCTGAAGACCGAAGTTGTTGTAGCAGAAGCCCCCGTCCGGAGTTTCAATCCAATATGCGTAAAAACACTGTCTGTCAGAGAGCGTAAAGGAAGCCTCATGAAGCTCGTAGAGCAGGTGTCTGTGCACGCAGGTCATGGGAATCTTCTCACCCTCAAAAAGGACGAAGGCCCGAAAGCCCTCTTTGTTCGGCATGCGAAGCCTTACGGTGACGGCACTGTTCGCCTCCGGCTCCATCGGAGTCCGAAAGAGTTCCGTGCCGTCGCTGAAGATGGCTTCCTGCCATGGATAATTCAGTTCACTCATATATCATACCGGCTCATGCCGGCAGCCTCCCGGCTTTAGAATTCTTTAGCTTTGCGGCTGTTGCGTACAATGACAACAACCAGGATGCCCATCAGGGCAAGCATGCAGAACGGACCGGCTGTCATGATGCCCTTCTTCACGAAGGCACCGGAAATAATGCTCTGTCCCTTATACGTGCTCGGGGAGACGGAAACCGTCAGGTCATTGATTCGGCTGTCGTTCCAGGCCTTAACCATCTCGGCAAAGCCGGCCATGATCTTGTCCCGCTTCGCGGTCAGGTTGACAACTTCCTTCTCAAAGGCCTCGCGCTTCTTCTGCATCTCAGCCTCTTCCTGCTTGGCGATTTCTGCAATCTGCTCGGGAGTGAGGGCAGGGGTGTCATCGGGGGTGTCACCGTCGACGGGGTTGGCGTTAGCCTTGTTGCCGGTGACGGCATTAGCCTTATTGTCGGCGTTGGTGTTTCCATCTCCGGCATCAGCGTCGTCGGCATCCGTGTCATTTTCCCCGGTCGAGCCCTTCTTGTACTGCTGAAGGATGTCCTCAACCTTATGCTTGGTGATGGCAATCTTCGAACTAAGCTCGGTGTTCTTTGCGGCTACATCCTTTCGGATGTCCACAAGTGCATCGTAGGTTTCGGAAGAGTGACCGTCGATACGGGTTACGGTGTCGCCCGCGCCGATGTAAACAATGTCACTCTTCATGTACCGCTCGATCAAAGCATCCAGATTGGACAACTGCTTCTTCTGATTCTGCAGACGGCTCGTCATGTCGCGAATCTCGAACTCGTACTGAACAAGCAGACGCTCGGGATCCTTTGTAAGAGCGTTCAGCGTGATGTTCGCATTCAGGCGCTCAACATCGGACTCGAGAAGCTTGCCGATTTCCACGCTGATATCGTTGAATCCTCGGTTTCCGAGACGGAAGGACGGATCCTTTTCATACATTTCGGCAGCATAGCTCGCCATGCCGGAAAGCTGCTGCTCGATAATCGTCATCTGCTGCGGGTAGTCATAATCCGCAAGATGGAATTCGGTGCCGAGTGTCGGAACTCCTTCTGTATGAACAGCAACGAAATTGCTCTTGAAGGCGGTCATAATCTCGGAAAGAAGCGTTTCCAGTTCTTCCTTCGAAACGTTTTTAAGCGCGGCCTCATAGAGTCTGATTTCAAAGGTTGTCGGATGGAACCGGTTAACCATAAGAGTACGGCTAGCCGCAAAATTCAGGAGAGAATCGTAACTCATCGTCTCTCCAATCACATCCCCGGGATAAAGCCCTACTACGGCAAGAGCTTTGCGAACATCCGCCACGGAATAGCGGGCGTCCAGATTGGCCTTTTTAACAGCCTCCGTCAGAACTTTGTCCGAGGCCAGCTCCCTTAAGTCAAACTCATAACCATCCGGACCCACACCGTTTGCAGCCCCGTCAAAAGACAATTGCAATGCGGCAACAGCGTAAGAAGGCTCCGGGTTCTTCTTAAAGAGGACCAAAGCCATGACCAATCCGAACAGGCCGACGGCAACAAGTACAATCAATGCCTTGCCCCAAAACGGAAGGGGCTTCTTAACACTCTTTTCAGAAATCTTTTCGTAAGTGTTCTGTGCGGGAGCGGTTTTCTTTGTTTTCTTCTTACTCATTACTCGTCACCTCCCCCTTCTTTTCAGAACCGGCACGCTTCATCTCTTCGGCAAATGCCGCAACGAACCAGATGCCGAGTCCCATAAAGAATCCCAAAGCAGCTCCGATTACAACTTTCTTCTTATTCGGTGCAACAAAACCGCTGCTTCCGCCCTGTGCTGCCGTAGCGTCGATATACTGTGTGTAGAAAGCGCTTTCGTTAATCTCCTCCATCTGGGCGCGAACGCTCAGATAGACTTCATGGCAGGTTTCAATGGCTGCTTCTAATTCTTCTTTAGCCTTTTCGGTCTTTACTGTTGTATTACCGCGCTCAAGGTTCTCAATCTTGTCCTTGATATCAGCAATCTGAATCTCTAGTTCGGCGGCAACCTGATAGTTGTCTGCCTGCTTGATCATTAATTCATTGTAATAATCGGTGGTAACAGCGGTCGACTGTACATTTTCCTTGTCCTGCCCGCCTACAAGGATACGATCCGGTTTGTAGTTGGCAATCAGTTCGTCCGTAGTCGCAATCGTCTGATTTGCAATCTCCAGTTTGGACTCCGTCTCACGAAGTATGTAACGATACTTGGAAAGCATCGTATCCATATCCTCGGCAATGCTGTTGGCATACACATAGGAGCTTAAATAGTTAACATTTACATCCGTAACCGTGTTGATGGTATCCATCAAATCACGAAGTGAGCGGCCATCCCTTGCGGAACGATAATTCTTCACTTTGCTGGTACGGCTGTCACAATAATCATAAAGCTCGGACATAGAGGATTTCAGCAGATCAATGCTCTCCATGATGTCCAAAGCATCCGTATCGATAACTGCAATCTCGTCTCCGGGAATTTTCTGGTTGGCATAGGTAATCGCGAGGTAGTTGTTATATGCTGACAGAATACGGTCCAGTAAAAGGCGGAGCTCGTCATCACTCAGATAGACATTGCCAAACCCGTTGGTCAAAGAAACAATAAACTGATTGTCATAAGTAAGCTTAACGCTTTGCAACTGTACATACGCGGAACCATTCTTCTCCGCCAGCATATGCGATGCAATCTCCTGCTGTCTGCGGCTGTCCTCGGTAAGAATACGTTCTACCCTGACATTATTCCGGATACTCTCCAGTGTAACGCCTTCAGGAAGCGAGAGTTCCGAAACGGCCTCTGACAGAACATAAGATGAAGTAAGCATCGTAAGATCAAGCTCCGTACCGTCAGGAGCGGTAAGACTGGTTACCGGAACCCACTCACCGAATATGTTCGGAGCAGTATAATCCAACGTTACAACCGCCATAACGGTTACCACAGGCTTTTTAAATTGATATAAGAACAGGGGAAGACATACGCCAATCGTTGCAAGCAATAACGTCAACCATCCGAAAACCCTGCTACCGCGTTTCATATTTCGAAACACTCTGAGCAAATCAATGGAATCTCCCTCGCCGGAATGATTCACAACAACATTAATCTGTGAATCCTTGGGCACCGGCAATGTGGCTTCTTTATTATTTTCCATATTGTCCGACACGGTTTAACCTCCGTACTCAATAAAATTTCGAACTGATTCCTATGGTGATTCACTAATTCTGCCACATTTTCCTCGAAAAAGTGCAAACTTCACCATTTCGAACATTATACGACAGATAGCGCGGAAAGTCAAATGAAAGGGGTGATTTGGAGCATAAGAAAACGCAAGCCCCGAAGGGCTTGCGTGGAGGTAAACCAATATTAGATGTCTGATACTCCCTTTCCAATCAGAAGCACTTCTTCTCGTGGTTCTGCTTACAGGTCGCAACAGAGGGGCATTTGTAGCAAACTTCGTTCTTGCTGTACTGCTGATTAAAGAAATCGATTACATTCTGGAGTGTTGTGTCGGCGATGTTCGTCAGGGCTTCCTCGGTGAGGAATGCCTGGTGAGAGGTAACTATGACATTGGGCATGGAAATCAGCCGTGCAAGAATATCGTCGTCGACGATGTGATTGGAGTAATCGTGGAAGAACACGTTCGATTCTTCCTCGTATACATCGAGACAGGCCGCGCCGACCTTGCGCTGCTTTATGCCTTCGACCAAAGCCTCCGCATCAATCAGGGCACCGCGCGAAGTGTTGATCAGGATGACACCCTTCTTCATTTTGGCAATCGTTTCGGCATCCACCATGTGATAGTTCTCATCGGTCAGCGGGCAATGGAAGGAAATGATATCGCTCTGCTGCCACAGCTCGTCAAGCGTGACGTAGGTGATTCCGCTGCCTTCTGCGGGGAATTTGTCATAGGCGATTACGTTCATCCCGAAGCCGCAGCAGATGTCAATGAAGATTCGTCCGATTTTCCCCGTTCCGACGACACCGACGGTCTTTCCGTGCAGGTCAAATCCGGTCAGCCCGTTCAGGCTGAAATTGAAATCCTTGGTGCGGATGTAGGCCTTATGAATGCGACGCACAGACGTCAGCAGAAGCGCCATCGCATGCTCCGCAACCGCATACGGCGAATACGCCGGAACGCGGACAATATGAATCTTCTGATAGGCATACTCAATATCCACGTTGTTGTAGCCCGCGCAGCGGAGCGCAATCAGCTTGACCTTCATCTCCACAAGGGCATCGATCACGTTACGGTTAATGTCGTCATTCACGAACACGCACACCGCGTCGCAACCCTCAGCAAGACGGACGGTGCTCTCCGTCAGTCTGGTTTCATAATAGGTTATCTCAAACTCCCGACCAGCACTCGACTTGATAAACGAGTTGCGGTCGTAATCTTTTGCATCGAAAAATGCGATTTTGTAGGGCATGGTAAGCCTCCTCATTTGATGCCATTTGCATATCACTATACTACAGGTGAGAACTTTTGTCTATCATCACTCTCCGACCGATTATCTCCCGCCTGTTACCAATCCGATTATACGGTTTTTCCTTCCCCATTCTAGAAGTAGCCCTGTCACGAAGTACATAAATAACAGTGTAATCATCGGATGTACAAATACAAACAGCGCCAGGAATCGATTTCTAGAGAACAGATTTGACATAATTCCGGCAAAAGGGAAGTGTAGCAAATAAATCAGGAAACTCCTCTTCCCAAGTCCTTCGAGAACCCTGCTCCGACTAAGATACCTCATCAGCATACCGATATAAACCATCACACCAAGCTGAAAAAGGATATATAATCTGTTTGCAAAATTAAACCGCTCATCTTTCATCCATAGCGTCAATATCACAAATACTGTTGAAGAGAACAATAAGCAGGCATCCATAAGAATTGGCTTTTCTTTCGAAAACCATTTCATAAATTCCTGTCTATCCCTCAAAAAGGCTCCGATAGCGAAAAATGGCATAAGAACCACTATATCCTTGACGAATTGGGAGTCTACCTCAACCAATCGAATGTCGAACAGAAAGATTCTCACAATCAGAGAAGTTATCAGAATAACTGTCACTGCATGTTTAAAACGACAGCACCTGAAAACCAGCCACGCGACAACAAGAGCGCGCATATACCAGAAATATGTGCCGTCACCAAGAATCCATTTGTCCCAACGATAATACGACAGCCCTTTTCGAATGACTTCATATGCCCAAACCAAAGTCCCCCAGAAGAACCAACAAATAACCGTGGAGAAGAATTTGGATTTCCAAAAGAGGCGTGCCGGTTTATCCCTGTTCAAAAGCAGTCCTGAGATCATAGCGAAAATAGGAACACCGATTGTTCCGAATACAAGCACCGCCTCATTCATGATCTCGTCAATCGCTGTATATGAAGTCCTGTTCACGCTGTGAGCATAGATGATGCAGATTATGGCCAAGCCCTTGTAAACATAAATATATCTCTCTTCCTTCACTTCATCCTCTTCATTCTACAACGACGCTAACCAACCTCTTATACTGTCTCCGAAGCCTGTTCCAATCGGGCTTCATCGGACTTCCTGCCCTGAATCTGGACAATATAATCCACTGTCCGTTTGGCTCCTTCTCCCATATGCATCCAGGTTTCTTTCCGAGCCCGCTCTCTTCCGGTCTGAAACACAGTATTTTGCAGGGAGCCCTGAATCAGCCCCTTCACTTCCCTCATATTCTCGCGAGTCAGTTCAGCACCGATTTCAGGCAGAATCCGGAAAGTCCACAGTTCTTCATCAAGCCAATAGCAGTCGTAGGGTGCTTTGTCAAATTCCGTGTTTGTATATATTACCGGCTTATCAAAAACTAATGAAAAATCGAAAAGCACTCCGGAAAAATCCGAAATGAGAATGTCCGCTTTCCGAAGTACTTCAAAGTTATCATTGTCACGGTTCCAGGATATATTGGCTGTATTTGCAAAACGTTTCTCCAACCCGGAAATCAATTCTTTTTCAGACACATAGGACTGCGGATGCGGTCTTATGATTATGTCATATCCTGTCTCTGCCAAAACCTCGATGAACTCTTCCCCAAATCTTGAAAGAATTCCGCTCGCACCCCAGGAAGGTGCCAGAAGAACGGTTATGTTCTCGCCATCTTTCCGGGATGCTGCTTCAGCTTTCGTAAACCGCTCTTTCATCCTGTCAAGATACGGCATCCCGACATATTCAATCTGCTTTTCCGGAAGATTCCTCAGCTTTTCCAAGGCCCGAACCTGTTGTCCCTGATACTCGCCGCCCAAAAGAACGGAATCGTAGTAATCGATTCCGAACATCCGATACTTCGTGATATCATCAGCTGCATGTGCAATATGAATATAGTGATCGACCTCTTTGGAGCGCTTCCATTGGAACACATCCAGGCTGGGCGTTGTAGAAAGAACGACCTCCGCCTTCAAAGAATTCAGTTTGGCAAATGCCTTGTTTCCTTTTCCAATAAACTCAGACTTTATGTGCTCATATGTTTTACTCAGAGCCGGATCGTCTTCCGAAGAAGTCATATATACGGCAGCAATCCCTCTGTTCTCAAGTTCATCGCATATCGGCTCGAACACATTCCAATATCTTTTATCGTCCGAGAAGATTACCAACGATAGCTTCTCACCGTTTTGTGTTTTGTTCCTCCCGGTAATCCAAAGACAAAACTTTACAAATGTGTCTCTCAGGAAATAAACTGCTACGCTGATGACGCTGATCAAAACCGTAAAGAGCATGCTTCCGGTTCCGGGGTCAATATACAAAAACGTTTGAATTCGCATGACATTCTCCGCTCTCTCTAGTGATATCCCAGGTAATCCCAGTTGTCCAAATCAAAGATATTATCGTGTACCGTAAACCAATGATCCGGCTGGAAGGCATAACCGTTGTTCGTATAGACACTGTAGTTCTTGCCCATGATTAGTTCCATTCTGTTGTTCAGCTTATAGGTACTGTCTATGGTTTTCCCCGTGAACGGGTTAACAGGATTGTTAATCAGTTCCTGAAAAGCGAGTGTCGGCACATCTGCGTTGGTCATAAAGGTATCGTCCGTGACAAACCCGGTTGCATTGAAATCCTTCACAAGCAACGTGCAGTTGAATACCGAAAAGTCTGTTTCATTCATATGCTCAGGGTCATTCCGGTCTACTTCAAAACCGAAATACTTCCGCATCCCCGCCAGATCTCCAAGGCGCCTTGCATGGTCTGACACAATAATGATTCTGGTATTGTCCCAGACTCCTTCTTCTTTCAGATATGCAAACCATTCGGCCAGCTTCAGCATGGATGTCATATTGGCCTGGTAACGGGGGTAATTTACCTCATCGTAAAAATCCTGCCGGACACCGTTTCCGTTGTCTTTTATGCGATGTATGGCATCATACTCCGTATTGTCCACCGAATAATACGGTTCGTATTCCGGCTCAAGCACCAGCATGGGGTTATGCGGGAGACTGTTGCTCATCATGATGAAACGATTCGTTCCGTCATCAACGGTTTCCGAGATATTCGCCATATTGTTCATGACGTTATACTGCTTCATAAACCCGCTGTTAACCCCGGATGCAACCGAAAGGTTTTCCATTACCTGGCCTCCCGGGACTAGCTGCCGGTTCTCCTCCTCCGTGCCGGTTCTTGTAGAGCAGTAATTTCCGCTGTCATACACATTCAACTGAAACAGTGACGGGCACACTTCAAAGACGGAAAACATGAAGAAGTTTCGGTTTCTGGTCTCATCTATCCGCTCACGGGCAAGTTCCGTCTGCCCGACTCTTCCCATCGTGACATACGTTTCCATCCCCGGATAATCATCATAAATGGTCAGGTCCGGAACCTCATTATATCCTGCGTAAGTCGGATCACACACGGTAACCGCATAATCATCCTGATAGAAGATTGCCGGCATCACCTGCAGAGCCTCATTTTGCTTGTCAACAAGCAATTCCTGATTGCGCAGATTCAGTTCCTTCGGGGTATACTCATACCCGCCGTACAGTCCGGGAGTTCCGAAAATCGTCTGACATCCGAACGAGATTGTATTAGGATAATAGGTAAACCCGTCGAAAGCCTGAAGCAGCTCCGGTTTCTCATGAACCATAAACGGCACGTAATAACTCACTAGACTGTCTACCATCAGAACAACTACGTTTTTTCCGGTTTTGCTGAAGGTCAGCGTCGGGTACTTCATCGCTTCTGCAATACGTTTTTCCGTTATTCTGTAATCTCTGTTAATCTTAACGACATTTATGACTCCCGGCGCCGTAACCGCAATCACGCCGGCCGTCAAGACGGCGAGCACAAGCTTTTTATTCTGTTTGAAAACAAGAAGACAAAGCACGACTGTCACTGCGAGAGCCAGGAGGTTGATTGCATAATACTTCTTCGAGTACAAAAGAGCCTCGTCAAACTGAAGCAGGTCAGACAAAGTTCCTGCTTTCTTATTGAAGAGCATGTAATTCACAATGCAAACCGCCGCCAGACAGAATGCGCCTGCTGCCAGATGCTTTCTCACTCTCTCATCAGCCATGAAAAATGCGACGCCGAACCAAACAAGAAAGAAACCGACAGCAATCAGAAGCGTCACCAAGACATAGCTAATCGGTGAACTCGGAACATCCGCGTCGACAAACTCGGATACCGACGATACCACCACATTGCCGGGAATCAGAAGGCCCATAAGAATTGACAGGAATAACCCGGAAAGGAAGAAGATTCTGTTGTTCCGCCCCGAATCACTTTGCGCGACGGCTTCCTGCTGTTTTTCTTTTATAAACCGCTTCTTTACTTCATACCAAAGCAGAGGCAACCAGAGAATAATCGCACCAATCAGGAGAAACAGCCTTCTTCTGTTGCCGTAACCGGTCTGCAGCACAGAGAAGACCCCGACACCTGTTCCGGCAAGAGCAAAGAGCGAAAGCAGTACAAGTTTGGGATTTTTCAGTTTGTAGAAGATATTCTTGGCGAGTGAGAATAAATTGTTTAACGTCCAATAAAATACCAACCCGGCGGGCGCACCATACAGCAGTACCAAAAACACGATTGCCAGTACAAGCAGCTGAAACTTTCCCCGACGGGAAAGCTTTTCCGCATAAATCACTCCGGAAATGATGTTGACTACGGTCATGACGATCGGAAGGACATTAATAGTCAAAGTTCCAACCGAAAGCATCGAATCCGGTGCCCCGAGGTTTGCAATCGGACCGAAGGAAACGCCCTTCAGCGAATTCAGATTTGCCAGAAAATGAAATGCCGCAATGAAGAACGGGATTTCTAACAGCAGCGGAACAGCGCCCCGAAGCGCATATACCGGCTTATATCCGTTCTGACGATAGTAGGTCTGGAGCATAAAAAAACGCTCGTTTCCGCGAAAAGTCTTCCGGATGTGCCGGACTCCGTCTTTCAGCTTCTCTTCGACTGCTTTTTCTTCCTCCTGCATTCTGTCCGCTTTTTGATATAACGGCAGAATCAAAAAGTTCACTGCCAGGCTAAGCACAACAATGGACAGCCCCGGATCATGCAGAAGCTTAAAGGCATTGTAATAAACCATTTCGAACAGAAGCTCCAACGGTTTAATGGCGATTGAATAAAGAATTGATGCAAAACTCATGATATTTCTCCGGACATAATCTCACGAAGGGCACCAAGAAGCCTTTCGTTATCTTCTTCAGTTCTGACAGCAAAACGCAAATAAGACTGCTCCTGTGTCTTGTCCGACAAATCCTTAACCAAAACGTTGTATTTGACAAGAAGCATTTTCGCCAACTCTGCAGAGTCTCCGTCAAACTGTATCATCACAAAATCAGCCTGAGACGGAATGACATGAATTCCCCGAATCTTCTCCAGTTCCTCCTGAAACCGCGCCCGTTCCTTACGTAACAGGGCAAGTGCTTCCTCGTAAGATTTGCGGTATTTTTCGAAAATCTGCATAAAGAATTCCGCAAAAGAATTAATGTTCCAAATGGCAACGTTCTTCTTGATTTCGGCAATTCTTTCTTCGTTTCCTGATGCCAGCACGCCCAGGCGAAGTCCCGGCACGCCGTACGACTTCGAAATGCTTTTTACGACATATAAGTTCGGATTATCCGCCAGGATCTCCCTCCTGATCAGCGTTGCATCCGCTTCGTCTGAGAAATCAACAAAGGATTCATCAATCACCAGGTTTATGCTTTTTTCCGCGCACCATTCGACAAGCCTTAATAAATCGCTCTTCGAAATGTAATTCCCGCTCGGATTGTCCGGATTCACAACTACCAGATTGTCCACCGGACGGTTGTTGAAATACTTTATAAGATCATCCACATCGTAAGAAAAATCCCGGTTCTTCGGTTCAAAGAAAACCGACTGTTCCCTGCCATATCGGTTCGGGTACTCTTCAAACGTCGGCCTGACAAATCCCGTCTTTCCCGAAAAGCTCTCCATAAGACTCTTAATCAATTCCGATGCACCGTTTCCGATTGCGATGTTTTCTGCGCGGACACCGAAGCACTTTCCGGCAAGCAGGCTGTTCACCCGCATCCCGCTTGGGTATTCAGTGAGCAGCAAATCAAAGCTTGCCCGCAGTTCATCCTTCATCCGTTGCGGCGGGAAAAACGGATTCACCAGATAGCAGAAATCAAGCATCTTGGGGTAACGCCAATAGCCGCCATAACGTTCCCGCATCATCCGTGCACGGGTCTCCTCATTTTCCTCAAACAAAGACTCGGCGATATCCAGGTCCTGAATATCATCAATCTCATACCACTTTTGGCCTGAAAGACGCTTTGCCTGGATCACGGAATGGTCCAGCATAACGATGACGCGCAGAACCTGCTCATAATACTCGTTCTCTCCGAGCGCCTTCAGATAAGCCTCCATGGCAGGGATATAGTAGGTTTCCGAAAACTGTCTGCCGAACTTATATACGTTCACAGTCTTGTAATACTCACCCGCTTCATTAAAACGGAACATCGACCCGGGGACAAATTCCACGATATGGTTTTCTTCGTTTAGCTTAACGCAGGTTCCGTCCATCCACGGCTCGTATTTGTCTACGAGCGCAAGGGTATCCCGAGGGTCTGAAATAAGCACATCTAACACAGCCTCGTCAAAGATCAAATCCGACTCCAACAGAACAGTGTCTTCTGCGCGGAGCCATTCCTTTGCAAGCGCTAATGAGTATATGTTATTGGTCCTGTCATAAATCGGATTATTGACAAATGTGACAGGCGTCTTTATTGAAAGCGTTCCAATGAAATCTTTCAGCTTCTGCCCTTCAAATCCTACAACAATCACAATGCGGGAGAGATTCTTCCGGTCGAGCTGCAAAAGCATACGCTCGATGAGGGTGACGTCGCCCACCTTCACCATGCATTTCGTGTTGTGTTCTGTCAGTTCCTTCAGCCGTTTCCCCATCCCGGCGGCCAGAATGATTGCCTGCATGAATAACCTCTCCTAAGCCCATTATTTCGAACTCTCGTGATGCTTTCTTTCCTAACGGGCATTTTCATTGATGAATCCGGAAAAAACAGTCCAAAGCGCGATTCTCATATCCAAAAGCAAAGACCAGTTTTCGATGTAATACAAATCATACTCGATTCTCTGCTTTACCGAAGTATCGCCCCGAAGGCCATGTACCTGCGCCCATCCTGTCATTCCCGGGCGAACCTGGTGCTTAATCATATAGCGTGGAATCTCTTCCTCGAATTTTTTGACAAAGAAAGGTCGTTCCGGGCGTGGTCCGATTAAGCTCATATCCCCTCGTATTACATTCCAAAGCTGGGGAAGTTCGTCCAAACTGGTCCTCCGAAGAAGCTTTCCGATCTTCGTCACCCGCTTGTTGTCTTTCGATGACCATTCTGTCTCGTCCTCGCCATCATCCGCTTCTTTCATGGAACAGAATTTATACATCCTAAACGGTTTCCCGTGAAATCCGATGCGCTCCTGCGAATAAATTATCCGTCCATGAGTGGTAACCTTAATCAACAGCGCAATGATTCCCATCGGAATTGCGCACAGAAGGAGCCCGAATAAAGCGAAAACAAAGTCCAGAATTCTCTTAATCATCCGATTTCCGTAATTTGACAGCGGAACATGTCGAATATTGATTACCGGTAGCCCCAAAAAATCCTCCATCTCGGGGACTGTCGGAATGACATTGATATAATCCGGTACAAATTTCGTGTGCACTCCGATTTTCTCGCAGATTCGTACAACACTCTGCAACTTGTCATAGGCTCCGAGCGGAAGCGCGATGATAATCTCTTCAAAAGCGTTTTCGTGAAGAATACTTTCCAGGTTGGAAATGGTCCCGATTACTGGAATATCCCGATAAGAGCTTCCCTGCTCCTTCACATCCGATATAATTCCGTGAATATAATAACCCCACTGCGGATTTGCTTTGATTCGGTCAATGTATCCGGCAGCGGCGTCGCTGTAACCGACAACGACGATATGACGGAGATTCTTCCCCTTTCTCCTTCGTGCCCGAAGCGCCGAATAGAACAGGCATCGGAACACCACTTCCCCAAGTAAAGCCGTAAAGAAGAAGACTCCGATGAACAACCGGGAGATATCTTCTTCGTCAAATACGATGAGGACAAATGACAGGAACAAAAGACCGATGATATTTGCTTCAAACAGGTTCCAATACTCCAGCTTTCGGGTCCTTTTGGCTTCGTACAATCCGCAAAGAGAGTAGATTACCAAATACCCCGGAAGGATAATCCACAAGTATTTCAGATATCCCTCAAGAGGATAAAACTCCGTTCCTTCCGAGAGAGCAAAAATCCCCGCATCACGAAGAAGGCCAAACCGCAAATAATAAGACATTGCATATGCTACAGCGATTATCATTCCGTCAGCAAGAATGCTGATGAATCTCAATTTTTTCTGGCCGCTGTTTTGCATGTGAATTATGCACTCCCTTTAGCTTCTGTCATTTCGAAACTTTCTTTTTAAAGCCCAACGTTTCAAGATGTTTCCCGTGTTCATCTTCCAGACATGATTGTATGGAATCACAACTGCACCGTATCTCCGGTTGTGTTCGGCAATGGATTTCACCATGGAGCCTTCAAAATCGAATCCACGCCCGGTGTCCATCGCCGTTTTCATCATTTCGTAGGTCATCAGAGACTTACAATTAAGACTTTTCTTCTCCGGGTCGGTCCCTGTAAGAATTTCATAGATGAACCGATTATCGCAGACGTAAAGCCCGACGCAGCATATATCCCCGTCAACTTTAACAGCTAACATCTTACATGCATTGTGTTCCTTGCAGGCATAATACAGTCGTTCAACCAATTCTCGTGAAACGGGGTTCTTCATACCCCTGCATGAATAAGCAAAAGACTGATACCTGTAAAACGTATCAATGTCATTGATTTCAACAACAGAGGCTCTTTCCATTGCCTGCGCTATCTCATTTTTCTGCTTGGAACTCATTTGCTGCCACAACTCTTCATGGCTGTGCCCTGCTTCGATGAGAAACGTGTATCTTGTTTCCTGATGGAACCCTTTCCAGCAAAAAGGTAACCAAGTATCCGGCTTTCCCGAAAGCATTTGATCAAGATAATCCGCCTTGACTTCGAGTAGTTTTTCGGCGACTTCTTCTATAACATTGAACTGATAACTAAGTTGCCTCTCATACTTCAGCGAATTCTTAGATTTCATTACAATATCCAGGCGCTGTGTCAATTGCGGCTCCAATACGCACCGAATTCCGAAACGCTTTTTCATGTGGTATGGAACGGCGGCAACAATCTCTCCGTTTCTTTCAATCACAACTGCATCCCAGTTGTCTTCTCCGCAAACGGCATCCAGCCAAAAAGGCTTATTGTAAATGCATATGTCTTCATTTGCTTCGACTAAGGCTTTGTATTTTTCCTTACTTGTTTTCATGGATAATCCTTTGCCCGTAACTTTGGCTTGATTCGATTCCGTATATGCCCGACCTTCTACTGAAACTGATTGACAAAATCCATCGTTGCACATTCTTTAAGTGGCAGTTTTACCGGACAATGCCGTGCAGCCGATTGATAGATTGCAAGCACGACCTCCAACGCCCTTTTCCCGGCCTCTCCGTCTACATAGGGTGCCCGCTTATTCCGTATTGCATCGATAACATCCGCATAAAGCGGGGTATGTCCGAATCCATATACGTTCGGCGGATTCTCGGAATAGGCTTCTTTCACTTCCGACGGCTCATCCAGACCGTCTGCAAAACTCCATTCCGCTATCGTGTTCACGCTTGTTCCGGCCGCCTTTGCCGTGGCTTTTTCTCCGAAAAGGATCAGTGTTTCCTCCAGGTTTTTCGGATAAACATTGACCGTTCCCTCAATTAATCCATAAGCACCGTTTTTGAATTTAAGCATCGCCATGCCGAAATCCTCCGCTTCCATATACGGATGGATCAGCCGGTCCGTGTATGCAGTTACTTCTTCAATCTCGTCTCCCATCATCCATCGGAGCAGGTCAATGTTGTGGATGCACTGGTTCATCAGGCACCCGCCGTCCATCGCCCATGTTCCTCTCCATGATGCAGCTTTATAATACTCTTCTCCCCGGTTCCACCGAATTGTAGCTGCCCCGTGAAGCAATCGCCCGAAGCGTTTCTCCTCAACGGCCTTCCGGATGTACTGTATGGACTTGTTAAACCGGTTTTGATGGTTTACACATACCGCAACCCCTTTTTCTCTTCCCGCGCGGATAATGGCATCGGCATCGGCAATGGACAATGCAATCGGTTTTTCAATAATCACATTGCATCCGTTCGCGATGCACTCCAAAGCTATGGCGGCATGCTTCCCTGAGTCGGTTGCAATTGCCACCAGTTCCGGGCAGATTTCTTTAAGCATCTGTTTATAATCAGTGTATTGCGGCACTTCGCCAAGGTCGAATCGGTCTGCCTTTTCCTGCATCATTTCCGGATTAATGTCACAAAGAGCCGCAATCTCAAGCCGGTTATTTCTCGCCGCCTGAAGATGATTCGGAGAAACCCGTCCGCAGCCAATTAAAGCATATCTCATATTCTTCTATCCTTTTATCCTTCCCGCGAACAGATTAATCGGGGCATGCTCTTTTCGCAAATACCGCACAGTCCTTACGGTCTCCCGAATTCCATAGTCTTTCAGGCATTGACGCAACATTCCCCGCGCGGAAATGCATGTCAGCGAATAGGACTCTGCCGGAAGGTGTTCTCGCATGAATCGATTCTGCTCGACATAGACTTCGAGTCTTTTTCGAAACCGTTCTTTATTCCTGACTGTTGTTAAAGTGCCTTCGCCTTCGGTATAACAGTATACGGTCTCTCCTACTGCTCGAACAGCCTTTGCATAATACCCGCAGCGAACCGAAAACATGACATCATTTGCCACAATGCTGTCTGAGGACTGTACATCGTTGTTTTGAATCATCTCAAGCCGAATCATCTTAGAGGTGTCCGGTACGAAAAGAAACCGAAGTCTCATCTCGCTTTTCTGATCCGTGTAGGAAACATGTTCCTCAACCAGTTTCTTATACGGGACATGTCTTTCTGACGCTTCTCCGCTCGGCACCTTGATTCCGGTCGGAGTAAAATAGATGATATCAGCCTCATCATTAAGGTATTGCGAGATAATCGCGAATGCCCCGTCAACAAAGAAGTCATCCGCATCCGCGACCAGAACCCATCTTCCCTTTGCCTGACGGATTCCGATGTCCCTGCAGACTCCGGCTCCTTTCTTCTCTGACATATTGTCAACCCAAATGCTCCCGCGCTTTGTCACGTACTCCTTTACTTCCGCAAGAGCTTTTGCATCGCAATCCGATTTATCATCGACCACGATATGCTCAATCCAGGGCTCTTCCGGTATGGAATCCCGTAATTTCGGCAGAGAATCCGGCATATTATAATGCGGCGTAATGATGGAAAGCAAAATCATAAAACAATCTCCCGTGTTACACACTTAACATAATCCGGCAAATCCAATCCACATCGTCCTCCGTCAAATACGGATGAATCGGAAGACTCAAACTTCTTCCTGTTGCTTCAATGGAATTTTGATAATCCGAATCCGCAAATGTCCTGTCTGCAAAAGCCTGTTGCTGATGCAGACATCTCGGATAGTAAATCATCGTCGGGATGTCATTCTTTTTTAATTCTTCACGAATTACTGTCCTTTTTGCTTCCGATTCGCAAAGAACGGTATACTGCGCCCATGAAGAACCAAACCCCGCAAGTATCTTCGGAATTCTAAATTTCTTCTGAAGCCTTTTCGAATACCATTCGGCAACCTTCTGCACATCCTTGAGCTCGTAGTTTTCAAAAGCTTTCAGTTTCGGCAGAAGAACTGCCGCCTGCAATGTATCCAAACGGCTGTTGATTCCGATTTCACGGTTGTCGTATTTGTCTTCCGGGCTCTTCCCGAGAGCGCGCAAACTCCGAAGACGCTTTTCAATCTGCGGATCATCCGTAAACACGGCACCTCCGTCTCCATAACACCCTAATGGTTTAGCCGGGAAGAATGAGGTGATGGAGATATCCCCAAAGGAGCAGGCTTTTCTTCCTCGGATATCGCCTCCGAAGCCCTGTGCTCCGTCTTCCAAAACCTTCAACCCGTATCGTTCCGCAATCGGAAGAATACGGTCATAATCCGCCGGCTGACCGAAGAGGTCCACCGGAATAATAACCTTAGGGTTGTATTTCCCTTCAGCAATCACTTTTTGAATTTGCAGTTCCAAAGAATCCGGAGACATATTGAAAGTATCCGGCTCAATGTCCGTAAACACCGGAATTGCACCGAGAATCGCCGCTGCTCCTGCCGTAGCGAAATAGGTGTAGTCCGGGACAAATACGGCATCTCCCGGCCCTACGTCCATCGCCATAAGTGCCAACTGAAGGGCATCGGTTCCATTTCCGCAGCTGACACAGAACTGTCGCCCGACATAATGCGCCAGTTTTTCTTCCAGTTCTGCTACCGGCTTTCCCAGGATAAATGCCGAACTCCCGATGACGGCTTCGATTCCCGCATCGATCTCATTTTTCAGAGCCTTATATTGTAGAGACAAATCTCTGAACTGCATCTGTATTTACTTCCTTCCTGTTTTCACAAGAATCTGTCATTACAATCTCCACCAACGAAGTCCGGAAGACTTAACATCGGAAATGGGATATATTCCCTTCACGTCCAACAGTACCTTTTCCGCATCCGAAAGGTTTCTGCCATACATCGCCTTGATTTCATCAAGTGAAAGCTTCCGGAATGCCTCATGGGCGACTGCAACAATTATGCAGTCAACGTCTTTCACCTCTTCAATCGGTGTAAGCAAAACACCGTATTCTCTTTCGGCTTCCTTTGCGTCTGCCCACGGGTCCGCAAGCACAGGGGAAATCCCGTATTCCCGCAGCCGTTTGATAATGTCTCCGACTTTGCTGTTACGGATATCCGGACAGTTCTCCTTAAAGGTCAGCCCGAGAATGGCAACCCTGCTTGTCCGCGGGGCCTTCCCGGCCTCAATCATAAGCCGTATGGCCTTGTCCGCAACAAAAACACCCATCGAATCATTGACCATGCGCCCGTTCAGAATAATCTGGCTGTGATACCCCAGTTTTTCGGCTTCATAGGTGAAATAATAGGGATCCACACCGATGCAGTGTCCGCCGACCAATCCGGGGCGAAAGCCCAATGCATTCCATTTTGTATTCATTCCGTCGACCACCTCATTGGTGTCGATGTTCATCCTGTCAAACACTTTCGCGAGTTCATTCATGAAAGCAATATTGATATCTCTCTGGCTGTTTTCGACAACCTTCACAGCCTCAGCTGTCCGGATGTTCGAAACAGGAAAAGTCCCTGCTTTGATTATATGATTATAGACTGCCGCGATTTCGGATAAAGAAGCCTCATCCATTCCGCTGACAATCTTGGTGATATTTTCCAGGCGATGCAGCTTGTCTCCGGGATTAATCCGCTCCGGACTGTATCCCACTTTAAAGTCCGGGCCGCAGGATAATCCGCTCGTCTTCTCAAGAACAGGGACGCAGATGTCCTCCGTGCATCCCGGATATACCGTGGATTCATATACAACAATTGAACCCGCTGTCAGATTTCTCCCAAGCAATTCCGAGGCACGAATTACAGGATTCAAATCAGGCGTGTGATCGGCATTAATCGGGGTGGGCACAGCGATGACATGAAACTTTGCCGACCGAAGATCCGCCTCATCCGAAGTAAAATGAATCTTAGTTCCGGCAATCTCCTCATCCCCGACCTCTTTCGTCGGATCGATTCCCGCTTTATAAAGCTCGGTCTTCTCTCTGTTAATGTCAAATCCGATTACACCCATTCCGCCATTTGCAAATGCATGTGCAAGCGGCAGGCCGACATAGCCGAGACCGATTACGGAAATCTTTTCTTCGCCCGCCAATAATTTTTGAAACAGTTCCATTGCCTTATGCCGAGAAGCTATTCTCGCTTATCCCTTCTGTATACTCCGCTGATTTTCATTCGCCCGTCTGCACTTTCTACCTTCTTAGGTTCTTCTTGAAAAACCGTCCAATCTCATACCGGACGGCTCGAAAGAACAGGAATCTGGAACTCTTAACATGTGTTTTCAGCACCGGTATTGAATACTCTTCTCCGAATTCCCGTAACAAGATGCAGGCCCGATGCAGACCGACCAGCACGTTATTGTATTGGTCAAGAACAATAACCCCTTTCTTAGGGTCATATCCGCCGGACAAAACTTCATTTTGCAATCTCAAATACAATTCGGGCGACCTGTCCTGATTGTCTCTCCGGTTTCCCGAATCATTCACATATGCCTGATAAGCCTCATATGCCTCGTCCGCCCCATTGCTGAAAAGGAATCTATAGTTTACGGTCTCCTTTAGCGCCATAAACCGCCCGTCTTTGCTTCTGCGAATCTTACCGAGAGGAATCGAAGAACAGTGATAGTGCGTAATTTTATTGTCATAAACCAATTCCCAGACTTCAGACGGCTCTATGTAGAAGTCTTTGCTCCTGCTTAACTCCTCTGTGGTAATTCCGGATTTATACCCCGGAATGTAGGAGCGCAGGATGCCAAAGAGGCTGTCTTTATTGCATAGAAAAGCTCGCATATCCCCCGCGAGACTTTTCGCCCACCACATGCCGATATTGACAAAGGACAGTCCGGCCGCCTTAGCTCGGAGCAATCTGCGGTATTCATTCGGGACTGTTTCCGCCAAACGAAAAGTCTCTTTCCGAAATGTTTTCAGTTCCTTCAGGCAGCTGAACGGAACTTCCTTGTACCCGTAGTGCCTCTGCATATCCGGATCCTTATTAATCCGGCGAAAATCCCATACGGTCATCCGCGCATACAGGTCAACTTTACGGGCGATTGCGTCCTTCTTTTCCTGTCTTCCACCGACCTCTCTCGCCATATAGCTGATTTCGCAACGGAAACGCTCATACATATACGAGGGAGCATAGATGCATACCCCGTCTCGGCTCCGATTCTGTGCTACATCCTTACGTTTTGCGATTCGGGGATATACCCAGACAATGCTATCCGACGAAAAAAACGGTCCTCTTGTGCAAAGGAGATCCCGCATCATCTCATTCAGAATGAACTTGTTCCGATCATGAAAGAACCTCTCAAGATATTCTTTCAGTGTCTTCCAATCCCGTTCATGGAGATAACGCTTATTGTACAGTTCTCCACTCGGATGAATCCACAGTTTTTCATTAAGCCTGATGGTATCCCTTCGTCCATCGGAAACATAGTTCTCATAACGGAATCGAATCACTCCGCTTTCATCAACACAGGAGAATCGGCCATATGCCACGTTCGGATGCTTTGCAATCTCATCGATGATTGTCTTTACTTTCCCCGGCAGAATCGTATCGCTTGTTCGAAGCAGGAATACATAATCACTCCTGCAGTTTTGAAAACCCTCAATGATATTCCTGTCATGTCCGTAATTAACCGGGTTTCGGTAATAGCGGATTCTGTTATCATGATATGAGCGAACCAATTCTTCAATCGGCTCCTCTGAGCAATCGTCCTGGATTACGACTTCGAAGTTTTTTGTTTGATCAGTCAAAATGCAGTCGAGATTCCAACGAAGCATGGAGCTTTGGTTAAAAACTGTAACCAGAACCGATAATACCGGATTCTCGGTATTTACTCTATCCATCCCGGGCCTCCCCTTGGCGAGAAATCAAGCATTGTTTTTCTGCTTTGACGGCAGCAATATATCCTTAATCAATTTCCAATCTCCGGTAAGCAGAAGAAGCACTCCAAACAAGGTTCCCATTATGATACCCTTTACGAGAAAGGAATAAAAAACATTATCAATCGATAAATGAACCCAAAACGCAACGGCAAACAACACTATCAGCATAATAAGCTCTGGGGCAATCTCTCGGAGAAACGAGAAAAAGCTTTTTTGAAACCCAAATTGTAACAAAATGAAGTAAGCAATAAAAAACCTGATTATGTAAGCAATAGCGACACATAATGCAAGACCGTATATGTCTCCAAAGCTGAAGATTCCAATCAGAATTGCGACTACCGTGATTACGGTGTTAATCAAACCATTTATGAACATCTGCTTTGTTTTTCCGAGGCATTGGAAAGAAGCACTGATACACTGATTCATCATTTGCGCAAATAGGGAAAGAGATAGGAATCGGAAACAATCCACAGAGTCCTTCCATTTGTCTCCGAAAACAATCAAAATAAGCTCTTTCCCTTCAAAAAAGCAGAACGGAGCTATAAATGCACCGGCAACACCCATAACCCGAACGACCGACATAATCTTTCGATACAGCTTCTCCGGTTCTGTTTGATAATCCGAGAGAATCGGATGCAGAACTGGTGAAATCACGCCTGCCAGATTATTTACCGGATACAACGTAAGTGAGTACGCTTTATTATATAATCCCAATTTTTCCTTTCCGAAAACCTTACCGGCAATAAGATTGTCCATATTTCTCGAAAAGAAATTTACCGCATCAAAAAGCGATTGGAACACGGAAAACTGCAACAGTCTCCTCACAGGCTTCAAATCCGGGACAGGGGTGAAACGAACCTCTGACACAAGCGCATTAAAAAGGAAAATCAGAACCGGTCCTGCAATCATCTGAATAGCAAGAGCATAATACTGAAATCCGTTCAAAGCGCAGATTATCGCGATAACACCGGCAATCGTACAAGAGCCGATATTTCGGAAAGCAGCCAGCAAAAATTTCTTATCTCTCATCAACACCGCTTCCGGAACAGCATTCATGGAACTGAAGAGCACCGAAACACTGAGAAGAAGTCCCATCAGCTTATACACGGGACTGTCATACACGATAACCAGAATGCGCGAACTCGCTATAAATACTGTCCCCAGAATAAAACCCAGATATACAGTCACCGAAAAGATTTGATTAAAATCTTCCTTTGTGAGTTCCTTGTGTTGGATGACTGCAGAAGTGAAGCCGACATCGGAAATAACCGTAAAGAAATTAACCAGAACTACTATAACCGCAACAACACCGTAATCCGCAGGCGAAAGAATTCTCCCCAGAATTGCAGTGATTACCAATTGGACAGCAATGATAAAGAATTTTGAACCTGCGTTAATTATTGCTGCTTTTTTTACATTCATCTTTGTGTCTCCTCAGTACTCACATTCTGTTACGTAGCTTCCTCGGAATAACAATGATGCATCTTCTGATAAATTTCATATATTCCCATACTGTAAAGACCATAAATTCGACAGCATTAATGCTTCCTCTACAGTAACAGTTGCGCACATTTTTCAGAAAGCCCCTGTGCATCTTCAATAGTTTGCTGCTCAAACCCGCTTCCCCGAAGGGGTTCTTTCCGTTTCCGCAATCCACCAACTCTTCTGAGGTATAGTAGACACATCCCCTCAGATCAGCAAGTTTACAAAACAAGTCACCATCTTCACCATATCTTCTCGACTCATCAAATCCTCCCACCACTTCCAAATCATCTTTGCGAACTAAGACGGAAGATGTAGGAGGCCAATACTTTATCAGTTCATCTCTCACACTCATTCCGTACAACGGATATCCCTTCCGGTTTCTGATTCTTCGCCCCGGGAATCGATTTCTTCCTTTCCAGCCCGTTCCCAGCATGCGGATTTGCGGATAGTCTTCCATAATGCGGCTCTGCTTTTCAAGCTTTGTCTCATCCCAGACATCATCCGAATCCAGGAATGCAATATAATTTCCCTTGCTTTTCCTGACACCGGCATTTCGTGCTTTCGATACGCCGCCGTTTGGCTGAGAGAACAGGATTACTTCAAAAGGCAGGCCTTCATTCTCCCGTCTCCATGCTTCAACCCGGGCAGCCGTATCGTCACTTGAGCCGTCATCGACTACAATGACTTCCCGTATGCAGTCGGTCCGCGTCTGATTCTTCACGCTGTCTAACGAATCACAAACGGTATCGGCGGCATTGTATGCCGGAATGACAACCGAGATTTCAATCCTTAGCATTTTTCACTCCGATTCTCTTCCAGTCTATTGCGATACCGCCGGTTTCCTTGCGAACGATCCCGAACATAAAGACGTAAGCAGCGAACATGATCATCGTCATCTTTATTCCGTACAGGGAAGCCCAACTGCTGTAAAATAGGTCGTCAATCGCAATATAAATGGTGGTATGTGCTATATAACAATACATAACCTCAATGAAGCCGATTCTGTCTCTTCCAGACCTTCGCCGGATTTCATAATACAGCCAGCTGATAATCCCCCCCTGAAGGAAGGAAAGAAACACTACTCCGACGATTCCGAAATCATGATAGAACCTGCGGAAGGAAGTAAACGTGTTGGCAACTGGCTCACCGTTCAGTTCACGCCATTCGAGGTATCTGGTAGTATTCTCCCCGATACCGAAGCGCGAATACAGGTTTGCGTGCAAAGCGACAAGGGTCTCCTCTCCGAAACGCTTCGGCGGGTCCGTCGGTTCCTCTAAATATAAATCAAGGCATCGCACTCCCCCGGAAACATAAATCGCAGTGTACTGCTTTACGCCGAAATATTTCAGGTAAATCTGTCTCCCGAGCAAAAACAATGAACCCAGAAAGATCGGAACAAAAATCGCAACCGTGATGATTCCGACCTTCAAGATCTTAGTATTGATTGTCTTATTCCATCCCGCTTTCGCTTTCATGGAAATAAACCATGATATGATACCGGCAAAAGTCATCAGAATGATGCCCCCGCGATTCGACAGGGAGAGATATTCCAGCGAGCAGATTACAACAGGAATAAGAAGCAGGATATCTTTCCACTTGAGCCTTCTGTTCACCGCATTTCTGACGAACACAAATATGGAGATGGTGGACAAAGCGCCGGAGCATTCAGTCAACAGCATCCAGATCCGCCCCTTGGCATATTCCCCGACCAGTTTTCCCTGTATTTCCATTGTTCTACGATTATTAATGGCCAGGGCAATGGTATAATCCGAAGAGCCCTCCTCAAGCCTGATCAGCCAAAGCCAGGTCCCGGTCAGCGCCGCCAGTGCAACCACAGACATAAGGGCTATCTTCACATAACCGATCTCAATTCGTTTCACTTCAGCGTTGTTGTCCGCATCGCCTTCGTTCTGTTCACTTTTCTCCTTCGCTCTGCGATTCCTTTCGAGAATCTTCCCGGCAAGGAAACACCCGAGGACAAAACAAAGAGATCCGGTCAGATAAATCGCCGTCGCCTGAGCCCCGTACTCACCCACCTTCCATTCATCGTAACACAGAAACATCCCCGCTACAGCCAGGACGGAAAAAAGGATGTACAGGTTTACCGGACTAAGAAGGTCCCGGTCAATGAATTTGAACGACAGGAAAAGCATCAGCGACATTCCGGCAAGCATCAGATATACCATACATAACCTCAATCATTGTATTTTCCGGCGATATACGCCAGCCGGAATAAAAAGGATTCCGTTCTTTTCTGGCGGTACAGCCTCGTTCTCACAATATAACCGATGCGGGACAACACATTCTTACGGCATTCGAGGAACCGGCATAATTCCCTTCTTACCTCCGGTTTCATGTGCTCCCGTTCCAGATCGGCAATATACCGCATCTGCAAGGCAATCTTTCGTCCGTCGCCCTTTTGAAAGCGCTCCATGCGTTTCCGAAGCCATTGCAAGGGACCGATTCCGTACCCAAGCACCCCGTCTCCACTCTGCCGGTATAAAGTGTAAGAATGATTCTCGAAAATCACCCTCCCGCGGATCATGGCGATATTCAAAAGGAACTGGTCATGAGCGTAAAGCTTATCATATGCAATATCCATGCCACATATGATTTTCCGAAGCCCGGCATTAAAAACCTGCGTATGTCCGCGCATAATATTCTGAATCAGGGTATTATATACTGTCATCCTGCGAATAAGCTTCTGGGTTTCGCCAAGGGGCTTCATATCGCTCCGGACAAGATACGAGGAAGATCCGTATAACAGCGGCATTCCCGGGAACTTCCTTTCCGCCCTCTTCAACGCCGTTACCGCGCATTGCAGTTTGTCGGGAAGCCACTTATCATCCTGATCGGACAATGCATAATAGTCCGCTTCGGGAGCCTCTTTCATTAAGGTGAAGAAGCTTCTAACAAATCCGACGTTGGAACCCTCAATAACGGTAATGTTGTCATGTTCTTCCTCATACCGTCTCAGAATCCCAAGCGTGCCGTCCGTCGACCCGTCATCGCGAACGATAATGTCAACCCGGGCATCCGTCTTCTGCCCAAGGATGCTGTCAAGCTGTGCTTCTATATACTTTTCACCGTTGTAACTTGACAGGAGAACAATAATTCTGTTTTCACATTTTCCGGGAATCATTTATGCCTCGCAACATTGCTTTCGCGTTTTTTACTTTATTGGGCTCGGAAAGAAGCGTAAGCGCAATAAAACCCAACACAACCCTCGCCTCATGTAACCGATTTACTGACTTTCTGTGCTTCCTCCCGTAGTAGAGGATATTTCTGACGATATAGTACTTTCTCATCGGCGAATGATTCATGGCAATATGCTTCACGCCGAAGACCCTGACAACCTTCCTGTTTCCGAGTTCGTGAAGAAGACCTTCATAGTTCACCCTGATGATGACGTATCCTCTCTCGCGAAGAGTCGAGCAAAGGTCAAAATCGACATAGTCGATGAACATTTTCTCATCATAACCGCCGACATCTTTCCATGCCTTGACCCTCGTGAAACAACCGGATGTAATACACTGCTTAACTATTTCGTATTTGCCTTTTCCGACACTTTTCTGCGAGCCGTCAACCAATCCATCCACATTTCTGTCTCGAATCAGGCAGGACATCATAGCAATTTTCGGGGAGCGGCTATATTTCTTATACTGCTCAACAAGTCCATCTGAAACAACAGAATCCTGATCCAGCGTCAACACCCATTCCGCGTGGTTCCGTTCTGCGAATTCCATAATCTGATTCAGCGCTTTAGCAACGCCGGAATTCTTCCGGTTCCGAACCAGTACGACTCTCTCATCTGCTTCCGTGAGAGCGATGATTTCTTCTATATTAGCGGAATGATTGTCCACAATAACGACGCGGTCAACCTGTGGAAGAATCGCATCAAGATTCAGCTTAAGGCGGTCCGGATCCGGGTTATAGGTTATAATTCCGGCATAAACCGGGCTGTTGACTGCATTTTCACTCATTCGTGCGCTCTCCCGCAATTCTCCGTCTTACCCTTGTAAATACTTCCCTTAGCACCTCATTGCGTGTAAGGATAAGCATAACCAAATATATCAAAGCGGCACCGATAACAAGAACCAGTGTCCAGATTACCGTGCGCGGCAGAAATCCGTTTCCGAAAAGAACAGCGACAGCCATGACGGCACTTGACAGTAAAACACTTACAAGATACGGTATCCCGAAATGTATATTCAAAATCTTTCGCGAATAGAATATCAGCATAAACGTAACAATCAGTTCCGCACTGACGGATGCTATTGCGGCGCCATACTGCTTATACCCCGGGATCAGCATCAGGTTAAGGCAGACATTCGACACGGCTCCGAGAACCGTCGCAATCAGGATATGCTTCTCATCCCCTGCTGCCAGAAGAATGATGTGCCCGAAAAGGTATGCCGTGGAGAAAACAAATACAAGTATCCCGAGGATGACCGCTACCCCGACAGATTCCTCATACCGGTTGCCGAACAGTAACGGAATCAGCCTGTCTGCCGTCGAAACCAACCCGATAACGGCCGGCACTGCAATCAGGTAGATCAGCTTCGAATACCGGTTCAACAGCCGGTTGCTGTTCTCGTAATCGCGGTTCTTAATGTACCAGCTGATTTTCGGATAAATCGGTGCGGCAATAGAAATAATCAAAAGATACGTTGCCCGGACAATCTTCGCCGAATTGGTATAATACGCAACGGTTTCCGACCCGTGATAATACTCGAGCATAACCGTATCCAGCATCATATATACTTCCGCCGCAATAACCGAAGCCAGCAGCAGAAGAATCGGTCTGACATGCTGCTTCAGGTTAATCTTGCGAAGCTTAAGCCCGACATACTTTCGGACAAGCAACACGTTATATATGTTATTTGCCGCTACACCGATACTCAGAATGAGGGCATATTTGAGATAATCTCCCGGCGAGCGGACAAATGCCACGATCAGAAGAAATGACACAACCCGAACAATGGTTCCTCTGATGGAAATGATTTTGTATTCTTCCATTCCCTGGTAGAACCAGTCGATTCCGAACGCATTCAGAATCAGCGTGATTCCGGTGATGTTGAAAAGCTCCCGTCTCCCCGAAAAATGAGGCAGCGTGTTTACGAAAACATAGTAAGCCGTGATGCAGACAACGGTCGAAATCAGGTTAATGAAGAACAGTTCCTGAAAGGCTTTCGTTCTCGACTCGCGGTCATCCGAAACATGTGCGATCGTCTTGACACCGTAGTTCGGGAGTCCCAATGCCGCCACAAGAACGAAATAGTTTACGACGGTCTGTGCATACGTAACATCGCCAACGCCACCCGGAAGCAGTTTTCTTGCCACATACGCCGTCGCGACAATCGGGAACAGGGTATTAACGCACATATAGGCGGCGTTAAACACCGAATTCAATGCGACGGATTTACTTTTTCGTCCTTCGTTTACAGACATAATCTACTTCCATTTGCCACGATTAAACTTAAAACACCCGGAATAATACCGCGAGTTTGAAAAGGACCGTATATTTCAAAAACGGCGCGGAATACGACGGGCTGAATACCGCCTTCATCCAATACCTGAAACTGCTTCTGTAATTCCCGAGCACCTGTAACTGCTCCCGCTCTTCAGCTGTGAGATATCGATCATAGCCACGGAGAATCTCCTGTGCCACCTTGCTGCGGAAGTGCGGTTTTGATTTCAAAAAGCCAAACCGTGTTCTCCATGTCCTGGTGAAACTGTTGGCGGCACCGACGACATTGTCTCCGTGCAGCCGATAAAGCATGTGGGGCGTTTCGTCTCCGACAATACAACTCCCGGTAACAAGACAAACCTTGTAGATCCACATATCGTGCATATCTATTGTTTCGGGATTGTACTCGCGAATCCTGTCCAGGAGAAACCGGTTGAAAACCATCGTGCACCCCTTGGCGTAATTAAACATAAATGCTTCGGGCATTCCCAAAACCACGAAATCACATTTTTCTTTTTTCTCAACAGCATTAAGGTTCTCATCGGCAAGTGCCGTCTTACAAAAATATAAAGCGCTTTTCGATCCGTCTGTCTGCTCAAGTCTGCTTATTGCCACCGACAGTTTTTCGGGAAACCAGTAATCGTCCTGATCGCATAAAGCATAGTAATCGCAATACGGGGCTCGCGAAACCAGATCAAGGAAGCTCCTCGCGGACCCGATATTTTCTCCGGGATACCAATCCAGCACCCCTTTTTGCTTATAACGCTCCAATATTGCCGTTGTTGAGTCAGATGAACCGTCATCACGAACCAGAACAGTCAGATTGACATCCGCTTGACCTATCAGGGAATCGATTTGTTCCTGCAGGTATTTCCCGCCGTTATAGGTTGACATTAAAACACAGACATTATACATCTGTTCTTTCTCCCGAAAAATCTACCGTTCTGCCCGAACCGGATTTGTTAAAAAATCCTGATATGCAAGACGGATTCCGTCTTCCAGTTCAGTCTTGTAATGCCATCCCAGTGCAGCTGCCTTTGATACGTCCAGCAGCTTCCTCGGCGTCCCGTTCGGTTTGGAGGTGTCCCATTCAATCTTCCCCTTGTATCCGACAACCTTTGCAACCAGTTCCGTCAGTTCTTTAATCGTCAATTCCTTCCCGGTCCCGGCGTTAACGGTCTCGTTCCCGCTATAATGATTCAAGAGAAAAACGCACAGGTTGGCCAGATCATCCACATACAAAAACTCGCGCAACGGAGAACCGTCTCCCCAACAGACAACGCTTTCCGCATTGGCAACCTTAGCCTCATGGAAACGACGAATCAGTGCGGGAAGAACGTGGCTGTTCATCGGATGGTAATTATCATTCGGTCCATACAGATTGGTCGGCATGACGGAGATATAATCCGTTCCGTACTGCCGATTCAGAAACTCACAGTATTTTAAACCGCTGATTTTGGCCAGTGCATAAGCCTCATTGGTTTTCTCAAGTTCCCCGGTCAACAAACAGGATTCCTTCATCGGTTGAGGCGCCATTCGGGGATATATGCAGGATGAACCCAGAAACAGCAGCCTTTTGCATCCGTTTTCCCAAGCACTGTGGATTACATTCATCTCGAGCATCATATTATCATACATAAAATCGGCTAAGGCGGAGCGGTTAGCCTCAATTCCTCCCACCTTCGCAGCCGCCAGAACCACCACCTCCGGTTTTTCCGCCCTGAAAAATGCCTCGACATCTTCCTGGCGCAGCAGATCCAGTTCCTTATGCGTTCTCGTAATGATGTTCCGGTAACCCTGCCTCGTCAGCTCTCTGACTATTGCGGAGCCAACCATTCCCTTGTGTCCGGCGACATATATTTTTGCTTTTTTCTCAATCATCTGACATTCCTCCGGGAAAAGCAGCCGCTTACTTTACAACACCCTTTTCAAGGAACTCGGCCAGATTGGTTCCGGCATGCTCCTCCGCTCTCTCCAGGGCCACCTTCTTCATATCATGCGACACCATCAGGCGGACCAGTTCATCAAACGATGTTTGCAACGGATTCCAACCCAGTTTCTCCTTGGCCTTTCGGGGATCCCCGCACAGATTCACAACATCCGTCGGCCTGTAAAAATCCGGTGAAACCCGCACGACGATACGGCCGGTATTCCGATCCGTACCCTTTTCATTCGGCCCTTCTCCGCTCCAATCCAGTTCTATTCCCGCGTAGTGAAAGGCCCGGGTGGCAAATTCCCGAACACTGTGCTGCTCCCCGGTAGCTATCACATAATCATCCGGAGTATCCTGCTGAAGCATCCTCCACATGCATTCGACATAGTCTTTTGCATAGCCCCAGTCTCGCAGGGAATCCAGATTTCCCAGATACAGTACATCCTGCTTCCCCTGCGCAATTCTTGCCGCTGCAAGTGTTATCTTTCTTGTGACAAATGTTTCGCCCCGCCGTTCGGACTCATGATTAAACAAGATTCCGGAGCAGCAGTACATCTGATATGCTTCCCGATACTCTTTTGTGATCCAGTAACCGTACTGTTTTGCGACGGCATAAGGCGAATACGGATAGAACGGGGTTTCTTCGCTTTGCGGAACTTCTTTCACTCTTCCATACAGTTCCGATGTGGATGCCTGGTATATCCGGCACTTTTGAGCGAGCCCGCAGATCCGAACCGCTTCCAGTATGCGAAGGACACCTGTTGCGTCCACATCCGCCGTAAATTCAGGTACATCAAAGGAAACCTGAACATGGCTTTGCGCGGCAAGATTGTAAATCTCATCCGGCTGTATAAGGGCTATAATCTTCACGATGCTCATAGAATCGGACATATCACCGTAATGAAGGTGAAAGGAAGGATTTCCCTCCAAATGTGCGATTCTTTCCCGATAATCCACAGAGCTCCGCCGAATCATTCCGTGAACATCATAGCCTTTCTGAATGAGAAACTCAGCCAGAAATGATCCGTCCTGTCCGGTCACTCCGGTAATTAAAGCTGTCTTTTGAACCATAATAACCCCTCGTAATGAAATCATTCTGCTTTATGCCAAAATGAACTTGGCTGCTTCTATATAGACACAATAGAAGAAATAAAGCCTGCTGAATCCGTTTCTCCTATATGTTCCGTATTTCATTTTTATCCTGCTGACCATATTACGAAACGATCGTCTGGTGCTCATCCCTCCCAGAGTGTAGTTGGCTAAAACCTTCGGATTGGCGATGATCTTCTTTCCACCGTTATGAGCACGTAAAACCATATCGAAATCATCGTCCATCTGTCTGACTGCGTATGGATACTCTGTCTCGCATTCCTTCGTTCCGAACATCGTCGGATGGCAGAAATGACTTGTCGTCCATAACCTTCCTATCTTTGCCTTCTTTATAAAGGATCCTTTTCGACTGTGTATTCTTAAATCTGCCCATGCCAAATCGAATGGCTCCTTTTGATATAACTCCACCATTGATTCGACCGCATCTTCTTCATACCAGTCATCCGCATTGATGTTTCCGATAATTCTCCCCTCGGCAAGTCTGATTCCTTTATTCAGCGCATCATACATTCCCTTATCCGGTTCCGACACGATGCGCAGTTTTTTACCGTGAGGCACCTTGTCCAGATACGACTCCGCGACACTAACCGTATTGTCACTGCTGTTCCCGTCAATGATAAGGTACTCTATCGGTGAATATGTCTGATTTAACACAGACTCTATCGTTTTGGCGATGGTATCTCCGGAATTATATGCGACCGTGATAACCGTGACTAATATTTCATTTTCCATAACAATCAGGCCTTCTATGCATTATTTCAAGCTCATGCCGTAAGTAAACCTATCCCTCAATCGGTTTACTGTTTTCAACATAGTTTTTCAGCTTCGTTGTTTTCTTCTTGTCTGCCACAAGAATTCCCTCCGATGTTGCAACAATAACCATGTTTTTGGCACCCAGCGCAACTAACGGAACAGGCAGTTCGTTTATGATATGCGTATTCTCGCAATCAATCGGTGAAACATCTCTGCCCATGTTTTCGCACATTACTTCCGTAAAGGCGTTCCAATTCCCGATATCTTTCCACGTGCCTTTATATCTTACCACCTGCGCTTTGCTCTCTTTTTCAACAACTGCGAAATCAAAAGATATTTTGGGGAATAGCTCATAGTTTTCAAGAAGATCCTGATATCCGGCTGTTCCCAATACTTCTTTCGCAATTCTAAGAACATACCCGATCTTGAAGGCAAACACACCTGAATTCCACAACGCCCCCTGATTTATATAAGATTGAGCCGAAGAATGTTTTGGCTTTTCCTTAAACGCCGCGACCCCGGATATGCTATCAGCGGATTTGGGGATGATATAGCCGTATTCTTCACTTGGACCATCCGGTTCGATTCCGATCAAATACAGATTTGCCTTTTCTGTCTGAGTTAGAAGATAGAGTTTCTCCATTGTAGAGAAAAATGAAGACTCTACCAACGCGTCCACCGGACAGACAACAACCGCTTCGTCTTCCGAAACTCCCTTGATATCATGAAGGTATGCCGCCGAAAGCGCTATAGCCGGAAACGTATCTCTTCTGCAAGGTTCAACAGAAACCCCGACTTCATCTCCCAATTGCTCCCTGATTGACTCTAACTGGCTCTCTGATGTCGCTATCGTTACCATAGAACGGGGATTCACTTCCCGAATCATCCGATACATTCTCTGTATCATGGATTCATATGTATCCTCATCCTTTTTGAACACCTTTAGAAACTGTTTTTCTCTGTTCTCTTTAGACAACGGCCATAATCTTTTTCCGGAACCGCCGGAAAGAAACACGATATTCATAAACACCCTCTCGCAATACTTGTTAAAAAAATGCCCTCACCTAAGCAATCTTGTGCGTATCCCCTTTGTCTGCGGATGCCCGATTGTTTTTCGTGCTCATGTCTTTTTTAAAGACAACCGTCAAAGACCCCAGAAAGCATCTGACATCCATGCGCAGTCCCATTTTCCTGACATACTCACCGTCAAATTCCGCCTTCTCCGCACTCGTCAGAATGTCTCTTCCGTTAATCTGCGCCCATCCGGTAAGACCCGGCTTGATATCGTTGGCTTCCCATCGGTCGCGCTCCACAATAAGCATATCCTCATTCCAGATAACAGGACGCGGTCCGATGACAGACATATTGCCGACAAAGATGTCCCATATCTGCGGGAGTTCATCCAGACTGTGTGCCCGGATAAACCGTCCGGCTCTGGTCGTGTATTGTTCCGAATCTCCCAGACAATGCGTAGCCACATCGTGCGGAGCATTCATTTTCATCGTACGGAATTTATGGATTTTGAAGTATCTTTTATCCTGCCCGACCCTTTTTTGCTTAAAAAACACGGGCCCGGGATCATCAATAAAAATCCATATGATAAGAATCAAATAGATCGGGCTTAATGCCACAAGCCCAAAGAAACTGAAAAGAATATCTAAAAATCTCTTCACAAAGGTTTCGTATAAACACGCCTTGTGAGTTGTTTCACCTACTGCAACAAGATGACCGTGCAGACCGTCTGCATTTACCGGATCCGATTCGTCTTCCACGAATCGAACTTTCTTCCCCTGCATGGGGTTTTGCTCGAGCGGTTCCCCCTTGTATAAGTATCCCGGCCTCTTTATTAATGCCAATGTCGTCATAAGCAAGGCAATGGCACAAAGTATCCACAGAAACAGCATAAGAACGGTTCCTTCCCCAAAATAATCATATAACTGCACAATACTCCGATTTTGTTATTATACAACAGATTCTGCACAGTGTCAAAGAAAAAGAGGGAAACGGATTGTTCCGTTTCCCTAATGTTTAACTCAATCAGATTAGTAAATTGCTTTATTCTCCCCGAACGGTAAAACGTCTCTCGAAGGTAAATGAAATCCCATCCTCAATCACCGGCGAAAGGTCAGTAACCCAAATTCTACAGAAGAGATTCTGGCCAAGCATGCCCACAACGTCCTTGTCAAAAAACTCGTCCATCTCGTCCTTCTTAAACGGCATCTTAGCCTTCTCAATCTTCTCGCGCAGCCGGTCGTCACGCCCCGCCGAAGAAAAATCCTGCCCGTCAATCAAAACCTTAACATCTCCGCTCTGAGTCCACGGATAGTATATCACGCTGAAAACCCGGCAGTCCGCCGCACGCTTTGCCTTGCCGGAGTCATTAGCAAGAGTCACCCTCATTCCGGTGTTAGTCTGCTCGGGATCCGTCCCTTTCACAACGATATAATACTCCGTATCCGAGCCGCCGGCCGGAATCTCGTCATCCGACTTCAGATAAGTGCCGTAACCATACGTGTAATTGCATAACTCCAGTCCCTGATCCATAAGGTCTCCGGCCTTTGTTCCAAGCTTAAACTTTACCTCGTTCACCTCAAACTTCGGTTTGTATGAAAGCGCCAGAATGAGACAAATGGCACCCAAAACCACCACAACCGGAACCAAGAGAAGCAACAGCACTAACTTAGAATGCTTCTTGGGTGTTGTGGGGGCAGGAGGGGTGAGGATGGGGGGTGTTGGTCTAGCATAATCATTGAATCTCCTTTTATTTGCTCCTTAATGACACTATATTTACAACAAGCCTTACTTACTATCTTAAGTTTTACTTTACAAACAAGTACCTCGTGCCATTATACCCCAGGGCTTCCAGCTCGCCCTGTATTCTTAACTGATACGCCTCGTGGATACTCTCCAAATTCCAGAATTCTTCACTTAACCATTCCATTTCATACCTTTCCCGCATAGCACTGCCAAATACATATATGGTCTGGATTGGACCCTCTAGATTTGGAACAACAACGGTCTTCACGTCTTTGTGAGCCACATATTTGTTTCTAAATCTTGTCATCTCTTCATAAACCTTCTTGGCATCAACGCCCTTCTCCTTTAATCGGAATACCAACTCTCGTTGGCAAATCCAATTAGTATAATGCAACTGATTGTTGCTTTCTGCACCGAAAACTTTTGTCCACTGAATAATCCCCATTTGCAAACAATCATTAGCGATATGACTCCAGAGTTCTTCTTCAATTGTATTGCGTAAAGGTCTTTCCTTTTTGAAGTACTCGTTCACATTTCTGTATACTTCAAAAGAATACAAGGCTCTCGCAAGGATGATATATGCTTGCTCAATCTGCTGTCTTGATGTTTCATCATCAATTAGTTCTTTTTGATTCATAAGATTCCTTTCGAAAACAATACTTCTTTGATAAAAACCAAAGCTGGCAATTCTGCCATATCATTTTGTCTAGCATTTTTACGTTGAACTCTTCAATCTTCAATTCAGTCTTATCATATGCTGGAAATTGATCCATAAACTCCTTAATCATTGATTCCTCGTTTTCTTTAGTCAACATTTCAGCAAATCTCACTTTCCCATAGTCGATACCATTCAAGGCCTTTAGTCCCTCGTCATCGTGTTCAGCTTTTTTGCTCGGGCTATAAATGACTTGCCTTCCAACTACGCGATAATACATTTTGCTTTTCCTCCTTTTGCTATAAATGAGATGATTGATTTCATCCCTTGTAACACTAATGATAGCACAAAGAGAATCCTTGATGTAAATCCACCAAAGAAAATGCTCATTATAGACACTTTCCCGCCGCAGAAAAACAACAATTCACATTTGGAAGGCCTTATTCCCACAAGAGCCAAAGATACTAGTTTCGTAAGGAGGCACACTCTCCAACAATGCCTAACGTCATTCCCGATGGCGCAAGTAGCTTATAACCTCGCCACTCGTCTCAACCACTTCAATGCCTTTGAATACCGTTCACTCTTATGCCAAATAAGCCAAAACACAACTACCGCAACAGCCGTACAGATTAGCAATCTCCCTCCAAGGCAAAAGATGCAATTCAATACCCTATTCTCCTCAACCATATCCGCCGGAAGGAACCCTTCGCATATCAGCCAGCAGATACCTGCCGTAAGAAGCATTGTAACTGTATAGGCGATATGATCCTTCCAATACTCTTGCAGTTTATTATTCCTGAAGTACATTTTGAAAAGTAGTCTCGGGCAAAAGATAAAATTGGTTATAAATACTGAAACGACGGTGGCAAGAACAATCCCTAATACCCCCATCACCTTACATAAAATTATGTTCAGAAAGACATTCACTGACGCCTCACCAATCATAATAAACCGACTCTCATACCACAGTCCTTTTCCTTCATGATAGACCCATCGGATATCTCCGGATTTCAGTATATAGAAATAAGCACATAAAGCCACTACGACCGGCATCCCCAATAGCATGTCATCTCCGAGCCAGATCTTTATAAATGGCTGATAAAGGCAAAGTAAGCAGATTGTAGACCATCCCGCAGCCCCTGTATAGATATAATCAAACATCTTCATATCAGCATAGTTTTTCTCCTGATTTTCAACCGCTATGCTATTTCCCACACCCGCCATCATAGAGTTTAAGAGCATCGTACTAACGGCAATAACGCTAGTCATAATATAGAAATAATTATTATATTTTCCTGTCACAGTCAGGCCTATAAATGCGGAGATACAAAGCGTGTCAATGCTGTTCCTCGATACAGATGTTACCTTTTCAATAAAGAGTCCTCGCACCCTCCTGCTTAAGTCTTGTTTTTGATTATAGTCGAGCTCTCCCTTGCATACCAGTTCGGGATACTTTTTCCGAATTATACAAGCGCATACAAGATTATGCATAACAGTAATCAATGGAAGTGCAAGAAGATAAAGATAGAAATTGTCACTTGCCAGCAGCAATAAACATTTGACTATAAAAGCAAGAAGACTAATACCTATATCGACTTTGCTGAGTAAATCTTTACGTTGATAAGCTGTAGGAATTACTGCTAAGTAGCCATACAACCAATAACTGATAACTGTATTTCCGAGGAAAATCAAGTAACAGATATAAAGATTCAGCCCACCAGGCATAAATGCATCGTGAATCAAATACTTCAGGAACGGAAGCAGTAACAATCCAACCACCACTATCGCTAGTCCTATGATCCGGTACATCTTTCTAAAGTATGTTAGAAATGCACAGATTAACCCGGAATCATTCTCGGCGACAGGTTTATATAAACTAAAAACGACTGCGGTCCCGAAACCCAGCTCCATCAAAGATAAGACACTAAGTATTGATGTAAAAAGACTGTTTAATCCCAGGTAGTCAACGCCAAAACGATAAATCAAAACAGTCCTGACAACAAACGGCAGGACTATTGAAACAACAACCTGTATAAATCCAAAGCATATGTTCCGCTTTGCATTAGTTGTCCGTTCTGAAGTATTACTATCCTTCACGCCAATCTCCCTCAATCATACAAGCCCTAAAACAGTCATAAATAGTGAAAAACCGAAGTCCGGAGTTTTAAGCCCTAAGCAATCTACACACCTGCTTAATCTTCTCCTTAATCCCCACTCTCCTATCAATCCGATCTTCATGCTGCCTGCAAAAGTGGAAGACATCTTCCACCATGAGCCGCTCATATTCATCAATCAGTTCTTCCTGCCATCCTGAGGATTCCAGTTCTTTTTGCTTAACAGCCAGATAAATCTGTAAGGTCTTGTATGCCCTATTAACAAAGAAATCAAGCTTTCTCTCATAATACTGATAATAATCCTGGTAAAACCTAGCGGATATAATAATCTTCTTTGCTTCACTTAAGCATGTCCATATACCATTTGATGTTTTTCTATAGCAACCCACAATGCTGCTATCATAGTAAGCAAGGCCATGTCTTAAGTGCATGACAAATCTGCCCGTATCACCTTCAAAGGATCTTTCTGACCGGGTTCCGACGGCATTCCTCATTATGCTTGGAATTCCATTGGAGAAAATACTGTTTCGAAGAAACATTCCAGTTGTCTGTGAGATGGGAATGGGGCGATTACTAAGATACATTTCTTCAGAATATGTCCCGGATTTGATTCTTGGTGATATAAAAGGTTCTCCGTTCTTTCCCTCTTCATCTACCACCTCAACATTTGCCTCGTAGATAGAATACTCTTTATGAGTGTTTAGAAAGTCATATGCCCGTTGAAGATAGCTTGTATCTGTCCAATAATCATCTGCATCAAGAAGACATATATACTTTGTTTTTGTTTTCTCTTTCGCGCGCAGAATATTAGCCAGGTATCCACAGTTCTCGCTTGCAAAGATTGGTTCGATGTTTTCATATTTTCCCGCATATTCCCTTATGACATCTTTACTTCTGTCTAAACAGGAATTGTCATCTGCAATGATAACCTTGAATGGATAATTCACTTTCTGCGAAAAAACCGAATCAAGGGTTTCAGCCAAATACTTCTCTTGGTTATAATTTGAAATAATAACCGTTAATTCATATTGATCTTTCATTCTCACCTACTCCATGTGTTGCTTTTTACAACCATTTTAAACCTCAATCTCCTACACATTTTCTCCCTAAAGCACACTCAAACCCTTACAACATCATTTTTCTGAAAGAAGTCCCCAATGCTGATCCTTTTCTGATAAAGTCAGTTTACAGTTATCCAAATAATACCCGTCTGCGCAAGAAGACCCAATATATTCTCCTTTTAGTCCCGGCCACACAATTCCAAGATTAGGATCGTTCCATGCAATCCCACCCTCATCATTCGGATGATAGAAATCATCGCACTTATAGCAGAATTCTGCAACATCCGAAAGAACCAAGAAGCCATGTGCAAAGCCTTTGGGAATCAGAATCTGTTTTTTGTTCTCCGCAGAAAGAATCTCACCATGCCATTTGCCATAAGTTTTGCTTTCATTACGGAGATCAACTACCACGTCAAACACTTCGCCCATAATCACTCGAACAAGTTTTGACTGCGGATGTTTTTTCTGAAAATGAAGTCCCCTAAGAACTCCTTTTGTATTCATGCTTTGATTGTCCTGGACAAATGTGATATTAATCCCTGCTTCTTCCATTTCACGCTGATTGTAGGTTTCCATGAAATATCCCCGCTCGTCTCCATGTACGGCGGGGGTAATTAAGCAAAGCCCTTCTATTCCATTTAGATTCTTCTGCACCTTAATCTGTCCCATTACAGCTCGGCCTCCTTCAAATATCTGCGTACCGCATCCTGCCATGTCGGGAGCGGTTTAAAACCGGCTTCAACAAGTTTACTCTTGGAAAGCCGGCTGTTGAACGGTCTTGCGGCAACGCTCAGCCCATATTCTGCCGTCGTTACCGGAATCACTTTTGTTTTAAGTCCGTACTGCTTATAGAACTCGCAGCAGAAATCATACCAGCTGATATAACCGCCCTCATTGGTTGCATGGTAGTAGCCATACTTTTCCGTTTCAACCATATCCACAAGAAGCCTTGCGAAATCCAAAGTATATGTCGGCGTTCCGATTTGGTCGTTTACAACCCGCACGGAATCATGCGTTTTCCCGATATAGATCATAGTCTTGATGAAATTCTTCCCGTTCAGTCCGAATACCCAGGCGATACGGACAATGAAATACTTTTCAAGAAGGCTGCTGACCGCGAGCTCTCCATCCAATTTGCTCTGCCCGTAAACATTCAACGGGGCATAGCACCGGTCATCCGGTTCCCAGGGACGCTCACCCTGACCGTCAAATACATAGTCCGTACTGATATAGATCATCTTGGCGTCAACTGCCTTCACGGCTTTGGCAATGTTCGCTGTTCCATCGGCATTAATGGCATGGACTTTCTCTGCGTTTTCAGGTGCTTCCGCGCCGTCAACATTCGTCCACGCTGCACAGTGAATGACCGCATCCGGATTATACTCTTTGATTGTCTTCAGGACATTTCCTTCATCCGTGATGTCCATTGAAACGTATGGAGCACTTACGACTGCGCTTCCATCCTGTACACCTGCATACTCCGATTGAATATCGGAACCGACGGCTTCGTGCCCTCTCTTTAGCAATTCGTTGACCACGTCATGTCCGAGCTGACCACACACACCTGTGACAAATACTCTCATTTTTCCTCCATGAACCGCTCTTCTTAACGATTCTTATACATTTCCGCATAATACTGCTGATAAGCGCCGCTGGTTACTCGGTTCATCCATTCCTCATTGGCCAGATACCAGTCAATTGTCTTCACAATACCCACTTCAAATGTGGTTTCCGGATACCAGCCGAGATCTGCCTTGATCTTGCTCGGATCAATACCGTAACGACGGTCATGTCCGAGACGATCCTCCACATGCTTAATCAACTCTTCCGAGATTCCCTCGTCCTGAAGTCTGTCGTGAAGCTGCGAAATTATAGTCTTTACGATGAAGATATTCGGGCGCTCATTATGCCCTCCGACATTGTATACTTCACCATCCTTGCCGCCATTTGTAACCATGTCAATTGCCTTGCAGTGATCCTCAACATAAAGCCAGTCACGAATCTGCATGCCGTCTCCATACACCGGAAGATGCTTGTGCTGCTTTACGTTATTGATCATCAGCGGAATCAGCTTTTCCGGGAACTGGTAAGGGCCATAGTTGTTGCTACATCTGGTAATGTTAATCGGCATACCGTATGTATCGTGGAACGCCTTTACAAAGTGATCGGCAGAAGCCTTTGAAGAACTGTAGGGACTATGCGGATTGATCGGCGTAATCTCCATGAAGTATCCTTCTGCTCCGAGTGCCCCGTACACTTCGTCCGTACTTACCTGCACATATTTCTTTCCTTCTTTCCAGGTCTTTGTTTCTGCATTGTACCAAGCCTCCTTGGCACGCTGCAAAAGGTTCACTGTTCCCATTACGTTGGTCTGAACAAAGATTTCCGGATTAGCAATGGAACGATCCACATGAGACTCGGCTGCAAAATTGATTACATAATCAAAGTCATACTCCGCGAAAAGCTTCGTAACAAACTCCTTGTCGCAGATGTCTCCCGGCACGAATACATGGCGCGAATCACCTTCCACGCCCTTGAGATTCTCCAGGTTTCCCGCATAGGTAAGCTTGTCCAGATTGACAAGCAAGATATCGTCATAGTTCTTCAGCATGTAATACACAAAATTGGAACCAATGAATCCGGCACAACCGGTAATCAGATACTTTTTCATCAAGCATTTACTCCTCAAAGTACTTATCATTCTGCCATTGTAAAAGCTAGGCCTAGTAACGCACCCTCCCTTCAGCAACGGCCTTTAGGTGCATACCATAAGGACTCCTTCCATACCTGGTAGCTGACTCTAACAACCTTTCTTTGTCAATCCATTGATTGATGTAAGCAATCTCTTCAGGTGCCGAGATAGTAATGCCCTGACGTTTTGAAATCATCTGCACGAACTCCGCAGCTTCCACAAGGCTGTCCATTGTCCCAGTATCAAGCCATGCAAAACCTCTTCCCAAGAGTTGAACATCTAAAATACCCTCGTCTAAGTACATCTCATTAAGGCTAGTAATCTCCAGTTCTCCACGCGTCGATGGAGTCACTTGATATGCTTTTGCACTCACACCAGCCGGATAAAAGTACAGACCTGTAACAGCATAGTTGCTTTTGGGTTCCTTGGGCTTCTCTTCAATACTAGTCGCTCTACCCTCCTTATCGAACGCCACAACTCCGAAACGCTCAGGATCATTTACATAATAGCCGAAAACCGTTGCTCGTCCATTCTCTTCTGCATTTTTTAATGATGTTTGAAGAATCCTACGAAATCCGCTTCCATAGAAAATATTGTCGCCCAGAATCATTGCACAGGCGTCATTCCCTATATATTCCTCGCCCAAAATAAAAGCCTGCGCCAATCCGTCCGGTGAAGGCTGAATCATATAACTAAGAGATATCCCGAACTGTCTTCCATCTCCGAGTAAAGCTTCAAAACGTGGCGTATCGGTCGGTGTACTAATAATCAAAATGTCCTTAATCCCCGCAAGCATCAATACCGAAAGGGGATAATAGATCATCGGCTTGTCATAAACCGGTAACAACTGTTTACTGGTTACCATGGTAAGCGGATACAAGCGTGTTCCCGCGCCACCGGCCAAAATAATCCCTTTCATGTTTCTTCCTCCGACTTCAATATTCTTTCTGAACCCTTCATTTCGTATATGGAGTTACCGAAAAACCTCCACCGGGTTCTTCAAGCAATCTCTTTATCTGACGCTTTACCTTTGAACTCGCCCGTTTCCGCCGTTTTTCAGCAAAGCCAGAACATCCTCAACAGAACTTCTATTAAAATCCCCTTCAATTGTCTGCTTTAAGCAACTTGCTGCCGTTGCAAATTCGATACTCTCCTGATTGCTTTTCCCGGTAGCCATGGCATAAATCAAACCCGCACTGAAGCTGTCTCCGCCGCCCACACGGTCCACAAGCATAATATCGTAATCCTGTGCGTGATAACTCGTACCATCTTTTGCATCATACAGAATACCACTCCACCCATTCCTACTGGCGGAGTAACTCTTTCGAAGTGTTGTAGCCACATATTTGCAACCATACCTGTTGCAGATTTCCTCGGCAATCTGAACATAGCCTGCGGTGACCAGCACGCCTTCTTCAACGTGATTCAGCTCGCTCCTGATTCCAAGAACCTTCTCGGCATCTTCCTCGTTACAGATGCAGACATCCACGTATTTCATCAAGGGCTTCATAACCCTCTGAGCTATTTCTACACTCCAAAGTTTTCCGCGATAGTTTAAATCACAGGAGATTACCAATCCTTTTCTCTTTGCAGCTATACAGGCATCCTCGCAGATGTGTGCTGCTTCTTCGGATAACGCCGGAGTAATACCTGTCCAATGGAACCATTTTGCATCCTCAAAAACGCGGTCCCAATCAAATTCATCACGCTTCGCAAGGGCCAAAGCCGAATTTGCCCGGTCATATATCACCTTAGACGGCCGCTGAGATGCTCCCTTTTCGAGATAATACAGCCCCATCCTTCCTTCACCATACAGAATATCGGTTGTATCTACCTTGAAGTAATCAAGAGCACGTGATGCAGCTATTCCGACATCTGATTTCGGCAATTTCGTGACAAAGCCGGCCTCAAGACCAAAGACAGCCAAAGATACTGCTACATTTGCTTCTCCGCCACAAAAGGTTGCCTCAAGGGTGTTCCCCTGAAAGAGTTTTGTGTATCCCGGCGCCGCCAGGCGAAGCAGAAGTTCTCCAAACGATACTACTTTCATTATTCAATTCCTCAAAAAGACACATGTTTCGGCGTTGTTAAGAACTCAAGCTTAACAAACCTGCGGTATTCCCGCATTACTTTAGACATTCCGTCATTCATGGCATCAAGAACTGCATTTCGCGTGAACAATGCCATTTCGCTGTTGATGTAATTCTCCCGAACATCATGAGAATACCCGTCAAAACCGACAAGATAGATACCTTCGACATCATACCCCATCAGGAATTTAATGGCCATTAACCCGGCATTATCAAAGACAACCGCATCCTCGTTTAAGAGACTTTGGTATTTCACCTGAAAATACGCATCCGGGGCCGAAATGTTGGAAGTGACAATACGCTGGGTGGTCTTTACGCTCTCGTCCAATTCTCTATACCGTCTGAGATTTGAAAGAAATACAAAATCTGACTTTATCTCTTTATGGACAAAATTCACACTCATGACGACATCATCCTCATTTTTGAAAGTTCTGACTTTCCCGGCCTCATCCACCGAACTCTTTCCGGGCGCAATTAAAAGAACCCGCTTGCCGCGCAGTCTTTCCTTTAACTCCGCCTTATGTTCTTCTTTCACGCTCTTCGCGGTCATATACCTCAGGTAGAGTTCTTCTATGTAAGCCTTGTCAAATGACACCTTCTTCTCTTCATCCATCATCTCGAAAATGTCATTCATACCCTCTATTGTAAGGGTCTTTTTGTCATCGAGATATCCTGCATAATTCGGATGAGCATTGTGTGAAGCAGAAATATAATTGGGGAGGGAATAGCCCCAATAGTTTCTCTGGTAAAACTCATTCAAAATATCATCGATTAATACCAGAATAGGTTTCAGCTGATATCGCTTTCCTGCAATTTCGTTCAGGTATTCTACGAACAGTTCCGTATTTAGATTTCCTGCCCCCCGTCCCATTCCGAAAACAGACGAATCGATAATCAGGTTTCTACTCGTTTGAACCTTTGTAAGCTGCTGCGCATTCGAGTAAGCCAGTTGCATATTATTATGACTGTGAAAACCAATCCAGATATCTTCCTCGAGATTATGCTCCACGACATAGAACAGACGCGTCAGATCTTTTTCTTTCATCATGCCAAAACTGTCCACGATGTAAAAAGCATAAGGCTTTATGTCATTTACCGTCTGTATTAAAGCCAAAAACTCCTCATCTGTATACGACAATGACACCATCGCCTGTACGAAAACAAGATATCCTTTTGCCTTAATCTTTCGGCAAAGATTCATGGCTTCAACCAGATTCTTTTTGTGAAAGGCCACTCGTATACCATCTATCGAGCTTCCGTCATACTCCGGCAAATCATCGACATCATATTCGCCAAAATTCATCATTGCCACAAAAATCTTTCCTTGTCTGTTTTCAGGGATTATTTTTGCAGCTTCCTCAACGGTATTATACTTTGTGACATCCGGATGATATGTTACTCTGTTTGTTATGAACCCACACTCAATTATCTCTATTCCAGCTTCCTGCAATCCGGCAGTAATTCGCTTGACATTTTCAAATCCAAATTCCCACTCATTACAGTATCCGCCGTCACGCAATGTACAATCTAGGATATGAATATTGTTCATACTCACCTCTCGGCATTGAAAAATTGGTTATAAATCGCATCCGCTATCATAAAATCTTCAGGTTCGTCAATATCGACGGCTTCGATTTCTCCGACTTCGACGATTAACGGTTTCTCACCTATACGCCTGTGCAGTTTCTCCATAACACTGCTTTTGTAAATATAGAACCCGCTCGTTTCCTCATAAAGCGGCGGAAGATCCTGCGTTCTGGGGATGTTCGCAAGATCATAGTTAAACGGGACTCCGTTCTGCCATAGGAAATCCTGAAGCTTTTTAGCAGCAAAAGCAGAATCATATTCTCCGCTTTTCACGGCTTCAAGTCCCTTCTTAATCGATTCCGCTTTAACAAACGGTGCCGTCGTATGTGTCATAACATATATATCAGCCAGCACCTCTTTCGTAAAGCAGGTCAACACTTCCGTCATGCTCGTCGTATCCAGGTCCAATGATTCCGAACGTCTGAGATACTTTACCCCTTCCGGAATGAACTCCTTTATTTCCGGGTTACTGCAATAGACATATACTTCATCTATACCGTCTACAGAAAGCAAGGTTGACAGAATGTAATAGCACAAAGGTTTCCCGTTTGTAAAACACTTGGTGTTTTTCTGTGGAAGACGCCGATTATTCAACTTCATGGGAACAATCGCTACAACTTTCATACTGTTTTTTCCTCCAATACTTCATTTAGTGCTTTTCTCGGAATGCCGCTGATAATCGATCGTGTGCTGCAGTTTACCAGCTTAATTTTCTTGGCTGTACACGCTTCAAACAGTTTTTCATAGCCCAAAAACAAAAGATACTGATCATAAAAGATTCTGGCCATTCCCCATTCATCAATCAGTTTTTTGTACCGTTCGTTCACATCATCATTGTCATAGGCATGCATATTATCATTCGAAATATTCTGAGCACAGTTGAGAACCGATACAATATTGGTAGAATCACACCCCAAAAGATAGATTTCTTCTACTCCCATGTACATCGCTACAAGAATCGCATACTGCACTACGGTTGTAAATCCACTAATTGGTTTTGCGATATCTGTATACAGTCTTTCCTGGTCTCCAAGCGCTACCAACGGCTGCAAATAATTTACATTTAGAATTTCATTGATTTTTTTTGCATGAACATATTCCGAGCATTCATAAGGAACAAAGCATATTGGATTTAACTCGGCAATTCTGCGAAAGTTCTCCATCATAATTGCCTCATCATACTTTTGATCTTCTCTCATTTGAAAGAAGCTTAAATCCATCCACAAATGAACATCCGGCCGTGCGTCCTTATAGTTCTTAACCTGAGAAAAGTTGTTTACAGAAAAAACAAGTTCATCAGACAGACTACTCAAATTCACATCCTTGAGCGATGGTCCGTTCCCGAGTATAAAACACCTCTTCCCCTTGTACATATCCTTATACTGTAGATTGTTTTCCCGCAAAGACAGAATTTCTTTATTGTTTTTTCTCTCCTTTGCATCTGATCGAAAAAAACGAAGTCTGTCATATTTGTTTTGTCCCAAAAGACCACGAAGGACTTGTTTAGCGCTCATGAAACTCCTCCTTAACATTCTGTATTATCAACTTAACTCTTTTTCTAAAACAGATTCCCGCAAGCATTACGCTAATCATCAGTGCAATTCGAATAAACCGGAAATCATACAACACCATTCCAATAATCGCCAGCGCCAAAAAGGCGAAATATATCCTTAAAAGAGCTCCCCAATCATATCCATCCGTCGAGTGATTCTTCCGAACCACCTTTCGCATCTCAATATAATTGTACAAGGCAAAAAGCACATAACTCAGAAGAGTAGTATAAGCTGCGGCAATATACCCATAAATCGGAATAAACAATGCATTAAGAACAACATTCAAAACGGCCGACCCGATGGAGGCCTTTACTAGGGCTTTCTTTTCCTCAAAATAAAACTCAACATTCGTCGAAAATGCGACAAAAACGTAGGTAAAGAGGCTGACTGCAACCGGAGGAACAACCCACCTTGCTTCAAAATACTTCTTCCCTGCCATAATATAAATAAACTCCGGTGCTATCCAAATAATACCTAGAATCATTACACCCATCAGCAACGAAATGTAGATTCCGATTCTTTTGTTCCTGCTCTGCTTATTCTCTTTATACATAGAATACAACCACGGCACATATGCGTTATTGATTGCTGTCAAGACAAACATAAGTACCATGGCAATATTATATGCCACCCCATATACAGCAACATCTGCTTCCCCGCAATAGTGATCAATCATGAGCCTGTCACTCTGATTGAAAACTGTCTGGGAGAGATAATACACAATTAAAGGGATATTGAACTTCAATGCATATTTCCAATACTCGGAGACATATAGTTTTTTCCCTTTGGCCAAATTCAAAAGCAGTATTATTCCACCGATAAAGATTGTAACGATACAATACCCTGCAATTCTCGCATAACCCTTCTCTTCATAATGACGAATCGCAATAAAAGCCAAAGCAGGGGATAACAAGGAATACAAAAGTGTTATTGCTATAACACTTTTATACTTATACTCAAATCGTTTTTTTCCGTACCAAAACCCGAGTGATGTTTCACCCAAAATTGAAAGGACCATCAGGATTACAAATGGCGTAGGCAACTTAAGAATTTTATTGACCAAGCCACGAAATGGTAAATAGATAACTAAAAAGGTTCCTGTCAACAACAGGCATATTCCCTCGATGGAAGAGATATATCTGTCGCGATCCTTTTCATATTTTGTCATCGCTGTCGGAAAAGATCCATACTGAAGATTGAGAGTTATAAAAATAGCAATAATGCTCGACCACGAGGCAAATGTTGTATATTGTCCGTATTGTTCCTTCGTAAGCATTCTAGAAAACAACGGAAGCGTAAAGAATGCTAATCCTTTTTGGATAATACTACATACAACATATGCTAAAGATACCTTTACCGGAAGCGGCAACTGTTTCCATTTTCGAACAAGTTTCTTCATTCCACTCCTCAATTCTGCAATACTAATCCCCCAAAACAGTTATAGACACTTCTTAAACTCGTCGTAATCACGAATATAGTCGTTTGCATCATAATAATCCGATGCCGCAACACACAACACCGAATCTTTTTGGAGCCAAAGCATTTCCCTCCAAGTACACTCCTCAATCACGACGCCAATCGACGGGTCGGATAGTTCAATTTCTTCACGACCGTGTTTGTTTTCCAAAACCAATTGAATTCTTCCATAGGGACAGAACAGAAGTTGCTTCAGTTCCTTATGCGCGTGAAATCCTCTCCGTACCCCCTCCGGAACTTTAGAAATATAATATATTCGCTTTATTTCAAAACCAACATCGTGCGTTCCCTCAAAAAACGAGAGTTCTCCTGCATCAACCGTCGGAATGGTTTTGATTCGGATAATATGGCAACCCGCCACATATTCTCTTGTGTCGAACCCGTCACCCTTCAGCACAGAATACCATTTCAGATTGTCTGTCCCTTGATAACGCTCGAGTGCTGCTGCCGGAACATCCAGCACTTCGTGAAAGTTATGTTTATCATAGAAGCGAACAGCTCTGTGGTTATCGCGTGAAACACACCAGTAAACGCTCTCCAATCCTAGTTCTTCGAAGGCTTTCTCAATAATCGCCTTCATTCCAAACCATGAGTATCCATGTCCCATTGCTTCACTGCGAACCGTTATCGCGAATTCAGCGCTGCCGTCCTTGATATTCTTCAAACTGACGGTTCCCATATATTCATCTGTGTCCGAAGCTATTGCCAAATGCATATGGTTTTCCGATATACTGTCAGAAATAAATGTTTTGCAATCTTCCAAGGTCTTAGATGCAAAATTGCCACGTAAATCACATATCACACTTTGATCGTGCATCCATGCGAGCATCAATTCCGCATCTTTTTGTTCCAAATTTCGCAGATACATACCATTCTCCGTATATTTCATCATCTGAATAAAACTGTCAAAGCCCAAAGCCGGTAAGTCTATTCAGAATTCATTTACAGCATCAATCACATACTGTATCTCTGCATCCTTCATTCCATAATAGAGGGGCAGGCTCAATTCGGTTGTACTGATTTCTTCGGCAATCGGAAGTGCCCCGACCGGAATATTCAAATCTTTGTAACACTCCTGCAGGTGCATCGGGATCGGATAGTGCTTGTTCGTCCCGATTCCTCTGTCTTTCAAATGCTTCTCAAGGGCATCTCTCTCTTTACAGCGAACGGCATAGATATGCCATACCGGAACACAATGCTCTGCTACAACCGGTAAAACCACTTTCGCGTTATGAATGCCCTTTGTATAGGTATTGGCGATTCTGCGTCGTTCCTCATTCATTCGTTCAAGATGCGGAAGCTTCGCGGCAAGAAAAGCCGCCTGCAACTCATCCAATCTGCTGTTGTTTCCCTTGTAAATGTGATGATATTTGTAGTCGGATCCGTAATTGCCGAGTGCACGAATCTTGTCAGTAAGCTCTTTGTCGTTTGTCACTACAGCACCGGCGTCTCCCAGTGCACCGAGATTCTTTCCTGGATAGAAACTGAATCCAGATGCAATGCCGAACGATCCAATCTTTTTGCCCTTATATGTAGCCCCATGAGCCTGAGCACAATCCTCGATGACATAGAGGCCGTGCTTCTTCGCAATCTCCATAATCGGGTCCATATCGCACGCCTGTCCGTAAAGATGAACCGGCATTATTGCTCTGGTCTTTTTGGTGATTGCCGGCTCAATCCTTTTTGGATCAATGGTAAATGTCCGAATATCTGGCTCAACAAACACCGGCGTGGCTCCCGTATAGGTCACGGCAAGCGCGGTAGCAATATATGTGTTGGAAGGAACGATTACTTCATCGCCTTCTCCAATCTCCAATGCCTTTAGCGACAGAATCAATGCATCCAAACCGTTTCCGCAGCCGATACAGTACTTTGTATCGCAAAATGCCGCGAATGCATCCTCAAATGCCTTATCTTCCTCGCCTTCAATGTACCAGGACCGCGCAAAAACCCGCTCAAATGCTGCACGGATATCTCCGTCCAGTTCTTTTTCCATTGGAAGAAATGTCACAAAAGGAATATTCATTTTCCCATGCTTGGTGTGTGCAGAAATAGACTACACCTTTTTCCTTTCTTTTCAGTCTCGTAGCATATTATACTCAAATGCTATGGTCATCAGTCTTTCCCACATAATATGATGATTACTCATCTAACTGTATCGTTGCCAACTATATCTGAATAGTTCGTATACCCGCTTGAACCATTCCTTTTATCAATTCACTAGTTTTCAAGTAAAAAGGAACTCCAATGTCCAGACAGAATTCCCATAGCTGCTTAACTGTTCTACTTATACAGGCTAAGCCATTCATTATCTCCGATAAGTGAATCAATCTTTTCACGCCGGGAAGCTAGAATAATCCGATTAATCTTAGCAAAGTAGTTATATATATTTAGATACTTAGGCCTCCTGTGTCGCCGAACATGCAACTCTATTTCCATACGATTAAGCTCGGAAACAAACATCCCTCGTTTCTCATGTTTTTCTTGCGTAGAAACCCCCGAGCTGACTCTATAAAAAACAAATGGTTTGCTCACTACTCTCACATCTAACATCTTGGTATACAAGAAATAATACCACATAGGGTAATCTTCTATATTTCTAAATCTGAGCAAATACTTCTGAAGAGTGTTATCTCTCAACAGGTCTCCGTCCAAAAATACGCCGGGCGCAGGAATATAATTATCGTACTTCATTAACTGCTGCACCTTATTCTTTTTTGCAGAATACAACAAACATCGAAATCTACGAATCATCTCCACAGTATTTGTCATTCCTCCATATGGAACCACAGGAGTAACTATAATCTGTGACAAATTGACTTCTGAAAAGATAGAGAATATATCCTCAACCATATATTTATCATCGCCAGCCAGGAACTTAAAGTGGCGAGTTTTAACAACATTAATCGCACCCAGAAGATTTCTTACAACACCTCTGTTTTCATTTGCATACTGCCTAATAATGCTTCTAAACAATGAACGATTATTATTCAGCCATTCATCAACTATTTCCCGGGTATTGTCCCTTGAACAATCGTCTGCAATAACAATGTCAACTGATATTCCATTCCCATAATTATGTAGAATATCACGAATACTGCATAAATGATCCTGAATATATTGAGCATGATTATATGAAATCACAATAAACGTAAACTCGTCAATTCTCACACTCTTTCCGCTCATACCTACCATCCTTATTTTTCAAATAGACTCAAGCTTTTTTGCTATTCTTCAGAAAACTAATACAATCCCGCGGAAATCTGCCTTTTATCTACCAAGACAGAACTTATATTGGGCGCCACAACCAGAAGCACAAATAGGATGGATGGCGAAAGACAGGGGTTTAAAAAGCCTAAAATAGCAAACAAAAAACTGCACACCAAGAAAGCTAACCTGTCCGTTCTCGAATCAATTCGTTTATATAGGCCAATGGCATATCCACCAAAAACGCATAAAAAACCTATTACGCCAACAAGACCAAAAGTACCAAGTAAGTCCACCCATTCATGATGCGAACCAATTACTCCATATCCAAATCTTGAATAACCGACTCCTAATATCGGATGACTTATAAAGGAGTTCCATGAACAGGCCACCAGATAATCTCTGTCTTCATGTGCATATTCACTAAAGTTATGGGCAGTTCCTAATAGTTTATCGAAAACATATCTCAGTCTATCTTTTATCACCCAGTTTAAAGGCTCAGTAATCCTATACAACGCATCAGAAACCTGCTGACGGAATATTACCATTAAACTTACTGCAATAACAAAAAGCAACACCACTCCCGCCAGTTTATAGTTTTTCTCAGTATATATACAAATCAACCATGCCATCAACAATCCAACTACAGAAAGCAGCATTGCACTTGTCAAAAGAGAGAATCCTGTGAAAAGAAGAAATACTACAAAACACAACTTAAGGATAATACTGCACCTACTTTTTAAGTGTTTTGCTCTCATCCACAGCACAGTCAAGCAACCGAGAAGAAGCGGTGCCGCATAACACTGCCCAAATTTCGCGACTAGTGGAAAGCTAGATACAGTTGTCTCCAAGCCATAAACAGGAGTTAAGTCTCCCGCATATCTTATCGCAAAAACGCTAACGGTAAAAACATAGAACAACGAAAGAACACAAGTGATAGCAAAAGTAATAAGAGATAGCATAACCACTCTTCGTTTCCGCTCTTGATCATATCCTGAGACGATACAACTTATAGTGATAATCAAAAAAACATATACAAATTTATATGCATGTCCAATTGGTGCTCCGAATCCGCGAAGTCCCCTGTTTCCGGAGAGCACCAACAAAGCCAACGCAGTTAGTGCCATAAAAAGAGATGGAATAGTCCTGTATATTGTTTTGCTACGCAGATTCAAGACAAATAGCACAACAGCCAGAAGTAATCCCGCTCTATTCAACCGGTCTCCAGTTAGCGAAAAAAAGACAAACACCGTACTTGCATAGACAAGAAGGAAGCTAACACTCGCTCCGGATATGATTAGTTTTCCCCTGGTAAAGGTCATGATTTGGTCTCCATGCTTAACTTTGTTAATTCATAACAAGTCACTGAAAGAATGAATTACCTTTTGAGTAACTCACCGCTCAAAAACAGATAGTAGTTTCAAACTAGCATTTTCTATATTTAAATCGGATTTTGAAACAATACTATTCATTTCTTCTCGTCCCAAAGAACTCGACGCCTTTTTCAACGCTATGCGGGCCCACTTCTCTTTTCCATCCGCCAAGCGGCAAAAATTCACCATCCCCGTCACATCAATGGTTTTAGGGAAATTCCCTTCAGCACATACGCAAGGCACACCCACACTTTGAGCCTCCATTATTCCCAACGGCATTCCCTCGCTAAGTGACGGCGCTAAAAGAACATCCATGGCTTGATAATAATCCTGCACATCATCTACCTCACCAGAAAACACTACTTTTTCTTCTAGACCATACTCCTCAACACGCTTTTTCATTTCTCCCATTAACGCACCATCTCCGACAACCAATAGTTTTGTGTTCTTATTCATTTCTACTGCTGCAGCTAAAACTTCTATTAAGAAAAGCGGATTCTTAACTGCAACCAACCTTCCAACGAAACCCAAGACAACAGCCGTTCCCAATCCAAATCTTTCCCTAATAGTCTCACGGATATCATTTTGGGGCGCAAATGTCTTTACATCAATCCCCGGAGTAACAATCTCATATGGTTTTCCTGAAAACAAATAATCTCCAGCACGTTGCGATACGGCAAGACGCTCAACATCGAAATGGCTTAACCTCCATTTACCAACAGTTCGAAGTATCCCCTGACGAAGTTTATAAAACAGCGAAGCTATTGGCTCCTGCATCGCGCTATGTGAATGAGTCAGCACACGATATTTCTCCGATAACCCTATCTTAATCGGAATGATGTCAAAGGAGATATGTCCAACATTTACATATAACAAATCAGTCGAAGTCCTATACTTTCTAAGAATCTTTCGAAACTGTTTCTTATATTTACCCAGACTATGCCTTTCGGGAAGAGTCTCTATTATCCCCCCGTTTTCCAGTATTTCATTCTCGTATATGAATCCGTCCGACTCTTCAACCAAGAACACAAACTCAATTTTATCACAAAGGTGTTTGTGCATGGTCATCAAATATTTCTCTATCCCGCCAACCACATTTTTTAATCCGTATACAAGTACCCTATTCATTTCTTTTCCTTAATACTGTTAATCATAGCACTCTCTTTTGCGAAATTGCAGGTATAACCTTCTAAAGAGTTGGACACCACCATACCATTTATGTTTCAACATGATTAGCTTAATCCTGTGATTTCGCTTTACTTCTTTTTCTTGAAAAGTCTCGAAGACTCCATCAAAAAACTTTAAAGCAAAAAACTTTGCACAAGCTTTTTTCCTGTCTTTTTTCCTTAACGGGCATTGAGAATTGTAGAAATAATTCGTTATGGCTGTCTGCATGGCAAAAAAGGCTGCGCCGTATAATGCTTGATTATACGCCTCTCCTTTATTGTTTTTAACAGAAAAATCCCACAAGTATCCCAGATATTTCTCCAGTTCCTCAGGATGATTCTTTCTATAAACATTTACCATACTGTTCTTGCACATACGGTAATGATATAATAACTCCGGAGAATAAACCACACTACTTGCTTTTTCCGTTACTTCTTGAAAAAAAAGACCATCTTCTCGGAACGGCAAATCACGAAAAACAATCTTCCCCTCTTTAAGAAAACTCCCCCTGAAGAATTTTGCCCATGCAGAGTCAAACGGAACCGTGTTATCCGGCTTCCCAACAAGAAATGTAGTTAATGCATCCACTTGTAATTGATTAATGTCTTCCCTTGATAGATACTCCCTCACTTCAGTATCGTTTTTATTGCCCTCTTCATGGCCCGGGTAACTACGATAACCACTAAAAATGTAAATGTCCGGATTATTCCCTGATTCGGTCAAAAAGCGAACAAAACGCTCACACATATCTTTATCAACCCAATCATCACCATCTACAAAAGAAATCCAATCTTCATTACAATGCTCAATTCCCGTATTTCTCGCTCCGGGAAGCCCTTTGTTTTTTCCATGATGAATAACTGTTACTCTCTCGTCTGATTTTTCGAACTCGTCACAAATGTTAGCGCACCAGGCTTGTGATTTGTCATCAATAATATAAATATGAATATTTTTGTACGTCTGTGAGAGAAGACTATCTACACACTCACGTAAATAGTTTTCCTTAACATTATACACAGGAACTATTATTCCAATAGAATTCATAAAAGCAACCCTGTTCCTTTCTTATAAAGACAAGAAATATAGATATCTAAGTACACCTCTACTTTCGCGCGATTTCTTCTGTGCAATAGTAGGAAATGATTGATTCAGTACACCCTAATATCAAGAGCCGCTGATATTCTATCGACAATTTCTTTTGCAGAGAGTAAATGTTTCTCCATCAGATATGAATAATTCCCAACCGTTTGGCTTCCTGATTCCACTCCAAATTTAAACAACCGAGGATGTCTTTCCTCTGCTGCAATTACATCTGCCAAAATACTTCCAATTCCACCGACGGAACTATGTTCCTCTAAAGTAAAAACATTTTTATACTTTGCACAAAGATCAATAATTCTTTTGGAATCCACAGGATTCAAAGTAGAAAAATTGATGACTTCCGCATTTATTCCAGTTTTAGACAACAGCCTCGCCGCTCTGACACTTTCATACACTAACGTTCCAGTGGCAAAAATACCCACATCGGCTCCCTCTCGAACGATTTCCACCCGAGTTGCATCGTATGCATAGTCTTCTTTATGTACCATGGCACTTCCCGGTATGCCTGTAAGTCTGAGATATGCCGGTCCATCATAATCAGCCAGGAATTCCAACATTTTTGCCATCTCTGTCGTATCTGAAGGGGATAGCACTAATAAGTTTGGTATTGCCCTCATTATGGCGATGTCTTCTAGTGCGTAATGTGTTGCACCTTGAACTCCCAAAGAAAAGCCGCTGGAAAGCGCAACAATTTTCACGTTAAGATTCATGTAACAAACTAACGTCCGAATTGCCTCATAAACACGCAAGGAAACAAATGGAGCAAATGATGTCACGAACACATTGGAACCTTCCTTTGCAAGTCCTGCCGCCATAGCAATCATGTTTAGCTCTGAAATCCCCGCGTTGATTTGACGATCTGCATGTTGAGTCGCAAAATCGTACAGATTAGCGGAATCAACGACATCAGCGGCTATACTGATAAGGTTTTCATGATCATTTGCAAGCTCGCTCAGGACAGCGCCATAGGCTTTTCTCATCCCCAATCTGGACCATTGCATTATGTTTTGCGAAGAAAAAACCATCTTATGACTCCTCCAAAGCCTGTTTGAACTCTATGTACTGCTCCTCCGAAATACGCGCATGATGCCAACCCGGCTTATTCTCTATTGTCGGAAGCCCTTTGCTCTTAATTGTATTAGCAATGACCATCGTCGGTACTTTTTCAATTCTAGTCCGAAATGCCTTTTGTAAAGCCGCGATATCATGGCCATCAATTTCTATCACATTCCAGCCAAAGCCCATAAATACTTTGCCGATATCGTGTATAGGCATAACGTCACGTGTAAAACCATCCAATTGCTGTCCGTTTTTATCAATTACCGCAATCAGCTTATCCAAATTATACTTGGGTGCGGCCATGGCCGCTTCCCAAACGCACCCTTCGTTACACTCTCCGTCTCCAAGCAATACAAATGTTCTATACTCTTTGCTCTTCATTTTCCCGGCCAAAGCTATTCCTATTCCAACCGACAAACCATATCCCAAACTACCAGAAGTGATTTCAATGCCATGTTCTATGCTTTCCGTTTCATGCGTAGAAAAGAGTGACCCATTCTTCTCAAAGGAGTCCAAGTCGTCTTGAGACAAGAACCCACATTCTTTTAACACCGCATAATGTGCGATAGAAACATGCCCTTTACTAAGAATGAACCTGTCTCTTTCAGGATTACTTGGATCGTTAAAATCAATATTCAGCTCAGAGCCATATAATACTGCAAGTATTTCTGCCGCTGAAAATGCACCTCCGATATGCCCGCCTTCTACTCCAGCGTGAAATGTCATATCCAGTACATCTTCCCTAATTCTCTTGGCAAGCTTTTGAACAGCCTCCTGCGAACACTTCATTTCACATTCCTCCATCAACTCTGACTATCTGCCCCGTCATATAACTGGCATAATCACTTGCCAAAAATGCAACCACATTTGCTATTTCATAAGGTCTTCCCGTTCTTCCCATGATGACTCTGTTCAGTATACGCGCCTTCAGTCCTTCTTCAATCTTAGAGCCCATATCCGTTTCAATCATTCCGGGTGCAACGGCATTAACCCGAATATTGTTCGGTGCCAACTCATGTGCAAGATTTTTAGTTGCACCAATTATAGCCGCTTTGCTGGACGCATACTCATACTGTGCCGGCTCACCATCAATTCCTGCAATAGAAGAAACATTAATAATGCTCCCGCTGTTCTGTCGAGCCATTAGCCTTGAAACATACTGTGTTAAAAGAGTAACAGCAAAGAAATTTGTATCAAAAAGAGTCTTCATCTTGTCTATCGATGTCATCTGAAAGGATGTGCTATCCTCGACAATTCCTGCCATGTTTACAAGGATGTCAACGCTAACCTTTGCCTTTCGAATCTCTTGTATTGCTTGCTTTATTTGTGACTCATTCGTTACATCAAAATAAACGGGCCAAACGGATACCCCGTAAATCTCGGAAATTCCCTTCATTTCTTCTTCAAAGACTTCATCCTTCTTTCGAGCACAGGCCCAAACATTTGCTCCGAATGATGCAAATGCCTCTACTGTGGCACGACCGATTCCTCTTCTCGCACCGGTAATAATCGCATTTTTACCCTTAAGCACAATTACACTCTCCTGCTAACATCTCTCAATCCGAATCAAACGATCCGTTTCTTTTATTCCATCACAATCATTCGGGTCAATAATGCCGGAAGATTATACCCATCCCAAATCAAGTCAAAGTCCATAGTTCTTCCTATCGGGACAACCCGATCTATCCCTTTCACTCCCATCTGAAGAAGCGGTACTACTGCTTTATTATCTCCAATATATGCGATGGTTTGGCAACGTTTGTCATCACACAGCAATTTCAGCTCAGAAATATCAGTACAATCATATTCATAGAAGTATCCGCTGTTATCTCTGTAGTCCATCAACCAACTGTTCAATTCTGAAACATTAACCCGAATAATTAAGTTGTCAGTTCTCTTTTCGATCTTGGCTCCGGCATCTGTACAAGCAACTAAACAACTGGTTGTATACTTATTAACCGCTTGAATTGGTTGAAAAGTATATTTCTTTTCTACCAAAGCATGCTCCTCTTCCCAAAAAACCCGTTTCGCTTCTTCTTTGTGATTACCCGTCCAAATAATTACACGTGGACTGGTGCAAGCATTTTGATCAGTAAAGAAAGTATCGTTATAGAAATCTTCTGCTACCCGTTTTTTATCTTTCATCGCAAGGTATGCATCACTATCAATTAACGCAATTGAATATCTGTCAGCAAAAGTGATTTCGCCTGAGCGAGGTGGGAGCGGTGACTTTCTCAATTCTGATATGGTTTGATCTCCACCCCAAATAACCCGGACATCAGCAATCGAGGAGAATAGGTCATTAATATCCTTATCGCGCCCATATCGAACTAACTGGATATATTGCTTTTCTCCGTCAAAACGATTTATCACACTAATAAACGCACTCGCAATAATATCCACCTGCTCAAACTCTTTACTGGGAACGCGCACAATATTCGCATTACCGTTCAGCAGACCTGCCACAAGAGAATAAGCAAAATTGACCGGAACATTTGACGGTGCTATGTGAAAAACGACACCTTTCCCCATATGAATATATCCGTCTTTTTTTTCAAGCCGCTCTTTCAGTTTTAAAACGGAGGCCTTCCGTATCCAGAATGCAAAAGTAACAACGTCTGAGTATGCTCTGGCCGCTCGATTATTCATTAATTCGCGGGAAACCTCATTCAAAAACTCTACAATCTCATCACAAAACGGAATTCTGGCAGGGGTCTCATCGAGTCTTTCTACACTTTCTGCGGAACCGACCAAAAACGACACTCGACTCAAAAGGTCAGAATTTTGAAGCATATGTATCACTACACCCCCTTATTTCCGCATTCTTGAGGCGGCCGTTTATCTTAAAGTACTTTCCTTTTCGCCCGCAAGGACAGTCATCCTCTCCCAATATTATTCCCTCATCCTCTGTAAGCAGACTATGCCCGGGATAAGACTCCGGTATCGTACTAACAACCTGAATGATACCGGTTTCTCCATATTCGCAAACCGAGAAATCGAAAGGTCTGCGGGTAATAACATCAGAAAAGACACTGGCGTGCAAATGTCCGCATTCACACTCCATATAGATACAGCCTGTTTGCTCCACCATGCCATAATAATCATGGATGTGTGTCAAACCACAAGTATCTTTCAACCTCTTGTGAAACTCTTCTTCACTTACCGCTTCCGCTGTCAGTTTCTTCCAACCGCCCCCATGAATTAACACGCCGTTTGAAAGATCAAATGTAATTCCCTGCTTTTCCAGCCGCAGCAGTTCTTTGTAAAAATGCTGCCAGATCATAAAAGTAAAGCCGAAAAGCAAAACTCTTTGATTACCGTACTGCTCCAGAAAACTACGGACCCCTTCGACATCCAGTTCCATATCATCATTAAGTGCGTAAATCTTTTTCGATCCAAAGATAGAAAAGCCCAGAATTCCGGCGCCTCTCGCACTAAACATAGTCCTGTTTTTTACTACACTCGGGCAGTCAATAATTATCATAGGCATTCGGCTCGAACCGGTAAAGTCGGAAACGATTTTTACCATTGCTTTCTGCTGATTCGATGCTGTTTCCCTGTTCAGGAATATTCTACTTACTGCCTGCCCCGTCGTCCCGGATGAAGTCATCGTCTTTACTACATCTTCCTCAGGAACAGACTTCAAAGATAATTCTTTAAACAATCTCACCGGCAGAAAAGGAATGTCTTTTACTTCTCTGACTTTTTCGGCATCAAACCCTATACTTGACAGAATCCGGGAGTATTCCGGGCAATTCTTTTGATGACAAATTGTTAACTCCAATAACCTTTCCTTAAGAAGCTTTTTTTTCTCAGCTTTTTCAAGTGAGTATGGAGATAGGTTTAAAATCTCATCAAAGTCCATACGATTCCTCCTGTCAATGAAGTTTTAACTCCATTACACTTGCCATCTCTTTATGATGATCCGCGATAAAAAAGTGATTTCCTGAATACTCATAAAAATCACTTTCTCCAATGAAATACCGACGCCATAACTCCATCTCAGTTCGCGGAGTATCTCTGTCAGAATAAAAAACGGTCACAGGTATCTCCGTCCTCAAAGACAGTTCCTGAAACTGATAACTGCCAATAAGCGAATAGTCGGCCCTATACAGCGGGAGATACATCCTCCAAAAACTCTTGTTTGACAACAACCGATCCGGAACCGCTCCAAACTGAATCGTTCTTTCTTTCACCCAATCATCCGACTCACACTCAGAATAACCTTTCAGTTCAGTCTTTGAGTGAGGTTCGTGTGCCGCTAAAAATACATGCTTCGGTTTTTCCATCTCCGGATCGTCAAGAATTCTCCGCAATACTTCAACCGTAGTTATTGCCCCCATACTATATCCGAAAAGACCATATTGTCCTCCCGAATACGACTTCTTAACCAATCCGAAAACGTCATCGGCAAGCTCGTCGAAACTCTTGTAAAAGCTTTCATTTCTTCTCGTTGCATGCCCTGCATAATCAAACTTAACCAACTCTGTATCAGCAAAATCCTTCTCTATTACGTCGAAAAAAGAAGCACTGCCTCCGGCATGTGTAAAGCAAAAAAGCTGTGGTTTACTCATAGTATCTTGCCAACTCTTTGTACAAGGTCTTTCCGGCTTCGTTTTTGGGAATTTCATCAAGCACAAGTACTTTAAATGCTGCCGGATTCAACTTAGTCTTTCCAATCAGGAAATCCCTTACAGGTTCTGCAAACCCCTCTTTTGTTACAAAAATATACATATGGTCATCCACACCGGAGCTCGCCACTTCAATCTCAAACTCGCTTTTGATTAAGCGGTCGACCTCATCCAAATTCACGCGGTTCCCATATATCTTTAAAAACCGTTTTTTCCTTCCGACGATGTAATAGAAACCTTCTTCGTCGAATTGTGCCATGTCCCCGGTTTCCAATTTGCCGTGACGCTCGTCTTCACGAATCAAATCTTCTCCGCTTTCAGCATATCCCAAGGTTACATTCTTACCCTCATAAATCAATTCCCCTGTGGTATAAGGCGTTGTAATCTTTTTACCCATCTCATCAACAAGACAGAAAGCTCCCCCAGGGATAGGTATGCCCATAGAGCCCTTCTTTTCACATGCCTTTTCCGGAGGCAAATACCCCATTCGAGACGTGGCTTCCGCTGCACCATACATGACTATAAAATTCTTCCCTTGCTCTTTTGCAAAAACGGCAAATCTTTCATGCAACTCAGGGCTAATCTTTCCACCCGCTTGTGTCATGGTTTTCAAGGAAGGTAATTTCATGCGATAGAAACGCAATTTATCTAACATCTCATACGTATACGGGACACCTGAAAAAGAGGTGGCTTCTGCTTCGCGTAAAAACGCCCAGAACTCCTTTTGCATAATTCCCTTATCAGTTAAGAGAATTGTAGCTCCAACCAACAGATGCGAATTAATAACGGAGATTCCGTACACGTAATTCATCGGGAGTGTTGTTATCGGACGCTCTTTCGCATCAAGCTTGAGATATTCAGCTATCGCTTTGGCATTTTCTTCAAGATTAGTATATGACTGTCGAACCAGTTTGGGCGACCCCGTGGATCCAGAAGTAGTTACCAAAAGCGCAAGTTCATCATACAAAGGATACTTCTTTTCGTAATCCGTCCGAAGTAAAACATATCCATATGCCTCATGAACCACTTCCATCTCGGAGAATCGCGCGGTCTGTTCCGCCGGGAGCCATATGAATTCCGGACAGTATGCTTTTAAAAGGTCTGCGAGAAGATTCTCCTCCAAATGACTGCTGAGCATAACGGGAACAATTGCGTTATTGACCATTCCCACATAACCCAATACAGAACCAATCTCATTATGACACAAAACGAACGTCAAACACCTGTAGCCAATCTTTCTTGCCAAAACCTGGGCCTCGGAATCCAGCGTTGCATATGTCATTATGTTTCCATACTCGTCTTCAAACGCTTTTGCGTTACTGAATTGATCGAAATCCCAGATTTTGCCCATTACAGCTCTACCCCGTACTCTTCTTTTGCTAAGATCTCTTTCCCCTTCTCGTAGGAGCTGAGATCAATAATGTCCTCCGTATCCATCATAATATCAAAGGCATCTTCTAACTCTGCAACAAGCTGCATATGTCCTACGGAATCCCATGCCTCAATATCCTGATACTTGAGCCCTTCTAATTGGCTCTCCTCAATCTCAAACGCATTCATAAACGCCTGATTGTACTTTTCAAGATTACTCATGTTACTTATCTCCTTCTTGTGTATTCACTCGCGGTAATGCAATTCGTTTCGCCGGATTTCCAAATACATGCATTCCGTCTTTAATATTATTTACGACCATACTTCCAACTCCGATATGGCATTCTTCACCAATCCTGATGCTTGGAATCGTTGACGCATTACAACCAAAGTAACTATACTTACCAACCTGAACGTGACCGTTTATCCCGCAGCTAGCGCTGATTGTCACATAATCACCAATAACAGCATCATGCCCTATTGATGTGTTATCCAGAACCGTAACAAAATCGCCCACCGTAACATTTACGGTTATTCTCGCATTCGGATAGAGAACGACACCTTTTCCGATCCGATTAAACTCACCTATTCTCGCATCAGGATGAATAATAGGAACAAATACAGCTCCTCGCGATTCTAATTCTCTTGCGACTGCTTCTTTTGTTCTCGGATTGGCAATTGCTAGGGCAAATACTTGATTATCCGTTGGGTTCCATTCTTTAATTGACCCAATTACGCCATAATCACATTCGTACCCATCCAGGACATTCGGATTATCATCAATAAAGCCCAGTATATCCCATTCTTTATTGACTCTTTGCACATCCTTGCACCATTGAAGCAATTCCCGTCCAAAGCCCCCGGCGCCAACTATTATCAGCTGTTTCATTACAAGTCTCCCTTCTCTTTGCTTGGCGTACGCTTCTCATTGAATTGTTTCCAACACCACGCAATAAGATCATCAGATATCCGTTGATTGTTAGTTGCAATATCACGGGGATAATCAATATCTTTTCTGCGCTTCTCTACAAACTCATCAAAAGAGCATATCACTTTTGCCGGAACCCCCACGGCAACGCTGTTATCCGGTATATCACGATTTACAACACTACCGGCACCAATGATGACATTATTCCCAATCTTTACATCATACAAAATTGTCGAGTTGGTTCCCACAAAGACGTTGTTTCCGATATCAATGCAGCCGATTCTCTCTTCGAAACGCTTTCCGTCTGCTTTTTTTATGCCCAGATTATTCAGAACAAAGCACGAAACATCATGGGTAACCAATAATACATGAGAAGCAAGTCGAACATTATTCCCGATACGAATACATTTTGCATATAACGGAATCACTCTGTCCTCGATACTGCAGTTTTCTCCCAATTCTGCAAACACTTTCTTTTTCCGAAGATACTCGGTTCTTTTTACAGGCTCCAGAATCGAATACATTCTCAATGTCTGCCACAGACGTTTTCCTTTCATGTCGTCTCCTTGTCGTTGCCCATGAATTCTTCCATTGTGTCACATGTTCCGGACGAAATGCCCTCTCTCTTAAACACTGTTTTGACTGTTTTAAAGATTATTCCCCAATCACCCAGAAAGGTGATATTGTCTACATATTGTACATCCCAATTAAACTTTTCATCCCAGGTAATTGAGTTTCGTCCGTGAATTTGAGCCAACCCAGTAAACCCGGGTCTAACCTCATGCCTCCTCGCCTGATGGGCATTATATCTGGGAAGATACTGTACCATAAGAGGTCTCGGTCCCACCACACTCATATCACCTTTCAGGATGTTAAACAGTTCAGGAAGCTCATCGAGTGACGTTGAACGAAGCTTCTTTCCAAAACCCGTCAATCTCACTTCGTCCGGAAGCAACTTCCCTTCCGAATCAACCTCACTTGTCATTGATCTGAATTTGTAAAGCCTGAATATTTCCCCGTTTCGGCCAGGTCGTTCCTGCTTAAAAATCACAGGGCTTCCTAACTTAACGCGGACTAAAATTGCCGTTATAATCATTACCGGCGAAAGAACAATTGTTGCCAATAGTGCACACAAAAAATCCTGCGGCCGCTTAATAAACCTCTCATATGGTCCATGTGCCTTATGTTGCATAGCGTTTGTTCTCCATATTACTGAAAGCATTTTTTAATGATTTCAATCACAATATCCTGCTGGTCCGGCGTCATCTTGTTGTCACTCGGAAGACACAATCCTCTGCGGAAGATATCTGCTCCGACATCCGCTCCGCTTCCAGCTATATACGCATTGCTTCTGCCTCGTCCATTTCCTTCAGCAGTAATAAATGCATGTGTGCGGTAAATCGGCTGCATATGCATGGGTTTCCAAATCGGACGCCCCTCCGCGTTAAATGCCGCAAGCGCGTCGAGAATCTCCTGTGGAGAACTCTTGCCGCTTTCGTGTTTATACAGATAATCCTGTTCCCCGCGCACCATCGGTGCCATTGCTTCCTCGTTAATAATCATGCAGGAAAGCCAGAAGTTCGGCTCGCTCTTCTCAGCATCGAACGGATTCATCTTGACCGGGAGGTCTGAAAACGCTTTCTTGTAACGCTCATAAATCGCTTTCTTCTGCGCAATATGTTCATCCAGATGCAGAATCTGTCCGCGAACCACGCCAGCAACGATATTACTCATGCGGTAGTTATATCCGACCTCTTCATGCTGATACCAAGGAGCAGCTTCGCGCGACTGTGTGGACCATTTGCGAACCTTGTCAGCATCCTCCTTCGAATCTGTCAGAAACATTCCGCCGGCAGAACCGGTAATAATCTTGTTCCCGTTAAAGGAAATGCAATTATAATTGCCAAGGGCACCGGTTTCAACCCACTCGCCATTTAACTTGTATTTCGCGCCGAGACTCTCGGCCGCATCTTCAACAATCAGCGCCCCGTGATAATCAGCAATCGCCTTTATTTCGTCCATCTTGCCGGGCGTTCCGTAGAGATGGGCAACAACAATCATCTTTACATCGGGATAAATCTCGAAAGCCTTCTCCAATGCCTTCGGACACATGTTCCATGTATCGTATTCGGTATCGATGAATACTGCCTCACCGTCCTCGTACGCCACCGGATTGATACTGGCATCAAATGTTACGTCACTGCAGAACACTTTTTCCCCGGCTAGTGTCCCTTCATTCGGACGCGCCTGTCCGTACAATCTCTCCCCCGCAAGTTTCGTCGCAAGGTGAAGTGCTGCCGTTCCGGCCGATAACGCAACAGCATATTTCACGCCAACATACTCGGCAATCTGCTTCTCGACTTCGTTGATATTTGCTCCTACAGTAGATACCCAGTTAGTCTGAATCGCGTCATCTACCCACTTTTGTTCTTCGCCATGCATCGTCGGTGACGAAAGCCACAACTTCTTATCAAACGGTTTTATTCCCGCAAATCGCGGATCATTCAAAATGCTCATCTGTATATCCCTACCACAAATTATTATGGACTACTAAGGAATCCGACTAATTGTCGTCATCCCCATTGGACTCTCCGACTTTACCTTCCCCAACCTCTTCCATCAACATACGATATGTCTCACTCTTAATTGCTTCCACGCCTTCCTGGTGATACGTGCTTACCATACTTGCAACCAATCTCTTAATATCTCGGCTGTTCGCGTATGCAGCATCCATGAGGTCGTCGAGATCGTCGAGGAAGCGGTTGATGTCGAACTTAATCGGGCAGCCGATGTGAATCTTCTCATTTTCCGTCTTCTGAATGCCCTCTTCGGCGAGGAGTTTCTCTTCATAGAGCTTTTCGCCCGGGCGAAGACCGGTGTATTCGATTTTGATGTCGATGTCCGGCTTAAGACCGGAAAGCTTGATGAGGTTACGCGCAAGCGTATCAATCTTGACGGGGCTTCCCATATCAAGGACGAAGATTTCGCCGCCCTTTGCATTGGTTCCTGCAAGAAGCACAAGGCTGACGGCTTCCGGAATCGTCATAAAGTAGCGGATGATGTCCGGATGGGTTACCGTTACGGGACCGCCCTTTTCAATCTGCTTTTTGAAGATTGGGATAACACTGCCGTTCGAGCCGAGTACATTGCCGAAACGGACCGCGACAAATTCGGTCTTAATCTTCCTAAAGAACTCGGCATTGGCCGTACGGTCAAGCTTCTCCTTGCCGCCTCTGGTGTGCGTGTAGTGCGTAAACAACTGCGGGATCTCGGCCGCCTTGCCTTCTTTGATCTTCTCGTCAAAGCTTTGGATGATCATCTCGCAAAGTCGCTTCGATGCACCCATGATGTTGGTCGGATTAACAGCTTTGTCAGTGGAAATCAGAACGAAGCGCTTGCAACCGTGTACCATCGCCGCGTAAGCGGTTTTGTAGGTTCCGATGGCGTTGTTCTTGATGGCTTCGCACGGGCTGTCCTCCATGAGCGGCACATGCTTATGCGCTGCCGCATGGTACACAACGTCCGGGCGGTACTGCTCGAATACCTGGAACATCTTCCGGGAATCGCGAACAGAACCGATCAGGGTTACCAGATCGAGCTCGGGATGCTTCTCCTTTAACTCAAGCTGGATGTTATATGCATTGTTTTCGTAAATGTCGAAGATGATCAGACGTTTCGGATGATGGTCGGCAACCTGACGGCACAGCTCGCTTCCGATGGATCCGCCACCGCCCGTTACAAGCACGGTCTTTCCGTGAAGGAACTCGAATACGCCGTTCATATCCACACGTATCGGGTCGCGGCCGAGAAGGTCTTCGATTGAAACGTCTTTGAGGTTGGAAACGCTGACATCGCCGTTTACGAGCTGAAACATGCCGGGCAGGTTCTTCAGCTCACAGCCGGTTTCCTGACAGATAGCAAGAATATCCCTTCTTTCGGCCATTTCGGCAGAAGGGATGGCAAGAAAGATTTTCTTAATCTGGTAACGGTCCACATTTTCCATGATGGAATCGCGGCCGCCGACTACCGGAACGCCGTCAATATAGCGTCCCCATTTGCTCTTATCGTCATCGATGATGCAGGCTGCGCGGTCCTGAATCTCCTGACTTCCTTTGATGTCGCGGATGATCATCTGACCGGCGGATCCCGCGCCGATAATCATGACGTTGTCAGCCCCTTTGCGGGCACGGTTGCGGCCGGTCTCCGAAGCAACCAGCAGGATGAACCGGTACGCGAAACGAATGCCGAGAATCATACAGAATTGGAGCAAGGCACCAATAATATAGTAGGAGTATGGCATTCGATATACCGGAAAGTATTTGCGGAAGCGCTGGCAAAGCACGTAGAGAATTGACACATGCCCCACCGCCGTAATCATGGAGGCAATGATGATGCGCAGAAGCTCGCTGTAGCTCGCGAACCGCCAGATGCTTTTGTACAGTCTGAGAAATGCAAAGACGAAGACGCAAAATACCGCATAAACCGGGACAAAGTGCAGCCACGTCTTGAAATATACTTCGGGAACCAGGGAAAAGCGGCAATCAAAACGAAGCCAGAGTGCAACATAATAACTCAGGCTGACTGCCACTACATCATAGATAATCAGGAACAAAGCAATTCCAATCCAGCGCTCGTTCCGGAAGAGATGCCGTTTCGATTGATTCTTAGCGGTTTGTTCTTTCATGATTGTATGATTCTTTCCTCATTGCATAGTTATAGTCATACATTGTAAGTATACCCCATTCCCCCGGAAAATGCAATATAAAGCGGGGGCGAGCGGTTTCAGGCCGCGTTCGGATTGATTTGCCCAAGCCCCCTTCGGGGGCTTTCTGCGGAATTTGGCTTGCGGCAGCAGCACTCAGGAGGTAATCAAACCTTCTTGTAGTACGGTGCGCCGGCTCACGGCGTGTGAAAAGCGCCGCTGTTGGGGGCAGCGGCGCTTTTCGGAGAAGGTATTTTTGTTACTTATGGGGTGTAGCAAAAACTATATTGTATTGGGGTTTACGGTCATTATAATACCATCGGTTTCCTCTTTAGTGTGCACAAACATTACAATAGCCCAATCTTCTTTTTGTGCATTTTGACGGGCTTTTTGGCATAATTAACGTCATTGCTACAAGATACGGGGTTTTTGACGGGGTTTTGTATCACTTTGCACAATTACACGTCAAAATCGTCGAAAACCCAAGAGTCGGTTTCCTGTTGGCTGGGGTTGCTTGGTACGGGCGTTGGGGTTATCCTGCTAAAAATACCACGCTCCGGTGCGCCGTGGTACGAAAGCTTGTATCTTTCATTCGCCCGTACCAAGCGACCTCATGGTCTTGGTACGGGCGCCGGGGTTATCTTGCTAAAAATACCACGCTCCGGTGCGCCGTGGTACGAAAGCTTGTATCTTTCATTCGCCCGTACCAAGCGACCTTATGGGCTTGGTACGGGCGTTAGGGTTATCTTGCTAAAAATACCATCGTCGGCTCCGCCGTGGTACGAAAGCAAGTTTCTTTCATTCGCCCGTACCAAGCAACCGAATTGGCTTGGTACGGGCGCCGGGGTTATCTTGCTAAAAATACCACGTTCCGGTGCGCCGTGGTACGAAAGCAAGCATCTTACATTCATCTGTACCAAGCGACCTCATGGGCTTGGTACGGACGTTGGGGTTATCTTGCTAAAAATACCGCGCTCCGGTGCGCCGTGGTACGAAAGCAAGTTTCTTTCATTCGCCCGTACCAAGCAACCGCATGGGCTTGGTACGGGCGTTGGGGTTATCTTGCTAAAAATACCACCCTTCGGTGCGCCGTGGTACGAAAACAAGTTTCTTTCATTCGCCCGTACCAAGCGACCGCACGGGCTTGGTACGGGCGTTGGGGTTATCTTGCCAAAAATACCACGCTCCGGTACGCCGTGGTACGAAAGCAAGTAGAATGCCACTTCCGGTTCCAAACAAGCCGCTCCGACCCATCAAACAAAAAGAGGAGGGCCCGCACAGCGAACCCTCCTGCAATTCAAATCATCATACGGCAGAATGCTCTGCCGTCAGGTTGAAACCAGGCAACCCGTAACTCACTCAGTCATCAATATCCATTCCGCCGCCAAGGCCGCCGAGGCTTCCGAGAAGCATAGAGACGAGGGGCTTGAAGTCTCTCAGTCTTGTGATCTTGGAAGGAGCGGAGATGGTAGGAACATCGCCGGAGATGCGAACGGTCGCATCAATCTTGGCTTCCTTGCCGTCCTTAGAAGCAACCATGGTGCCCTTAAGCTTGAAGCCGCCGTCAACACTCTTCACGTTGAACTTCAGATCAATGCCCTTGATGTCTTCTTCGGTGAGGTTTGTTGCCTCTTCACGAATCTGCGCTGCAGCTTCCTTCAGCTTGCCCTCAATCTCTTCGAGATCAACGAGGTCGCCTGCCTCGCTCTCGAGAGCCTGGTTCATGTCTTCCTTCTTAATCTCTTCAATCATCTTGTCGACGTCTTCCTTGGACATTTCAAGTGCGCCGGCAAGCTCTACAACATCGTCGTAGTAGTAGTTGATCAGTTTCTCAACATACTTGTTGAGGTCGACGTTCTTAAGATCAGAATCCTTCGTGCTGTTCTTAACAGTATCAAGAACGTCCTTCTCAAGGTAGTCCGCAAGTGTGTTGAGCACGGTCTGGTAGCTCTTCACAGAGGTGAACTCAACCGTGAAATCAGTGCCTTCACCGCTGATCTTGGCATCTGCAAGAGCCTTCTTCAGGAAGTCAACAACGAGCTTCATGCCGTCGTTCTTCACGGAATCAACGGTCTTGGTATCAAGATCATCCGGAAGCGGAATTGCGAAGTAGTCGAGTTCAACGTCGCCGAGCATCTTGGCTGCATCGGGCTCAATACCGCTGACAGCCTTCATAATGCCGCCGAGGTTGAGGTACATGAACTTGTCCTTCACAACCATCAGATCGTCTACGGCAAAATCAAGCTTGACATCCTTAACGTCAGCCTTAACGGAAGCGCCGATGGAAGCGTTGCCTTTGCCATCGGTTCCGAGCGTTACGGTAATCTTGCCGTTACCTTCCTGGCCGAGATCGAAGTCCGCAGAAAGTGTTACGGTGCCTTTGTCAACCTTGCCGATATCCTCCAGCATCTCATAGATATCTTTATAGGAGGATTTCTTTTTTTCTTCGTCCTTCTTGTCCTTGTCTCCGCATGCAACGAGGCATGTCATAACCATGACAAGCACGAGAAGAAGTGCAGTAATTTTCTTCTTCATTTCAATCATCCTTTCTTACGCTTTCGCCGTTCCCACAGGGACGGCCCCTCCGAAATAATGTGATCTTTGTTAAATCACATTTACATTATACCACTTTCCATTGGAAAATGCAATACATAATCTGTTACATTTTCCAAGAATGACCTTACATTATTGTAACATTTCGCCGAAAATGCCACCTCGTGCAATAAAAGATTGCCTATTCGAAGCGGATATCGGTGATGATCGGCTCCTCGGGATGGATGCCGAAAAGCCCTTCGAACTCTTCGCGGGTGATGCGTTCCTTCTGTAAAAGGAGATCCGCGCAGGCGCCGAGCACCGAAAGATTTTCTTCAATCAGGCGCTTGGCTTCCTTATAGCAGTCATCAATGATGCGGCGCACCTCGGCGTCAATCGCATTTGCCACGTTCTCGCTGTAACTGCGGGGATGCGCCAGGTCGCGGCCGATGAAGACTTCCTCGTCGTCCATATCGTAGTTGACGGTGCCGAGCTCATCCGAGAAACCGTACTTCGTAACCATGTCCCTTGCGGTTCTGGTGGCCTGCTTGATGTCCATGCTCGCGCCGGTCGTGATATCGTCGAAGACAAGGCTTTCCGCCACGCGTCCGCCGAGGTCCACAATGATTTGCTGAAGCATCTTGCCCTTGGTCATGAACATCTCGTCCTTCTCGGGAAGGGGCATCGTGTAGCCCGCTGCGCCGGTTCCGGTCGGGATGATGGATACGTTATAAACCGGTCCCACATCCGGCAGCACATGGAACAGAATCGCGTGTCCGGCCTCGTGGTAGGCGGTAATCTTTCTTTCCTTTTCCGATACGACGCGGCTTCTCTTCTCCGTACCGATTCCGATGCGGATCAGGGATTTCTTGACGTCCTCGTCGTTGAGGAATGCCCTGTCTTCCTTGGCTGCGCTGATGGCGGCCTCGTTCATCAGGTTCTCAAGATCCGCTCCGGTAAAGCCCGCCGTAATCTGCGCGAGATGCTCGAGATTAACATCCTCGCTAAGAGGCTTGTTCGCGGCATGCACCTTAAGAATCTCCAGTCTGCCCTTCACGTCGGGGCGTCCTACCAGAACCTTACGGTCGAAACGGCCGGGGCGAAGAATGGCCGGGTCGAGAATGTCCACGCGGTTCGTCGCCGCAAGCACGATAATGCCTTCGTTCACGCTGAAACCGTCCATCTCAACAAGCAACTGGTTGAGTGTCTGCTCACGTTCGTCATGACCGCCGCCGAGACCGGAGCCGCGCTTTCTCGCAACCGCATCAATCTCGTCGACAAATACGATGCACGGGCAGTTTCTCTTCGCCTGGTCGAACAAATCACGCACACGCGATGCGCCGACACCGACGAACATCTCGACGAAATCCGAGCCGGAAATCGAGAAAAACGGTACGCCCGCTTCGCCGGCAACCGCCTTCGCAAGCAGTGTCTTACCGGTTCCGGGAGGTCCCTCCATCAGGATACCCTTCGGAATTCGGGCGCCGACCTTTAAGTATTTCTTAGGATTCGAGAGGAAATCAACAACCTCCCGCATCTCTTCTTTCTCTTCATGAAGTCCCGCAACCTTGGAGAAATTGATCCCCATTTGTCCCGGGAGAAGCACCTCCGCGCGGCTCTTGCCGAAATTCATCAGCTGGGAATTTCCGCCGCCGAGCGCATGCGTCAGTGACATATAGAACAAAAACACCATCAGACCGATGATCAGGTACGGGAACACGTTCACCCAGAACCAGTGCGGCTTGTCGATGTCCGAAACGCCGTAAACCAGGTGCGCCGTCTCCGCCTCGGCGATGATGCGGTTCACATCCGTCGTGTAAAAGCTCTTCGCGGAGTTGTCCTTAAACTCGACATAAATCTTACCGGAAGGAACTTCCTCGTTCTGCACGATCGAAATCCGGGAAATATTATTCTTCTCGATATCCTGCAGGAAATCGCCGTGCGTATACGCGTAGTTGTCTCTTGCCGTAATCGACGCGTAGATGATGGAAAATACGAGCACGCCGATCAACAGCAGATAGAATAAGGCTCCTCCGCCTCTTCTCTTCTTCAATGGATTGTCCTCTGTGCCGCAAATGCGGCCCTTTCTTGTAACTTCCCGACCTGTGCCGGGTGCACCGTTCCGGCCGGGGCCGGCATTCGGTTAATCTTCAAAATGCAACACCCCGATGTACGGCAGGGCACGATAGCGCTGCGCATAATCAAGGCCGTAACCGACGACAAATTCGTCGGGAATCTCAAAGCCCGTATAGTCCACGTGAACATCCACCACGCGGCGGCTGGGCTTGTCAAGAAGCGTGCAAAGCGCGATGCTTTCGGGCTGGCGGCTCTTAAGCATCTCAAGAAGGAACGACAGGGTATGCCCCGAATCGATGATGTCCTCGATGACGAGAACATGCTGCCCGCGGATGCTTTCGTCAAGGTCCTTCACGATGCGCACGCGCCCGCTCGAGGTCACGTCGTCACCGTAACTCGAAACCGACATGAAATCAAGCTTCACGGGAAGCCCGATTCTCTTGGCAAGCTCCGTTGTGAAGAACACGCTGCCCTTCAAAATGCAGATGAGCTTCAGTTCCTTGCCGGCGTAATCCTTCGTAATCTGCTCCGCTATCTCGCGAATCTTCTTCTCCACTTCCTCTTCGGGAATCAATACGCTTACGCTTTCCATACTCATCCTTTCCGACCGGGACCTTCGGGTCCGTCTCCTTCCTCTTTGCTGCTCACGGACAGAATCAACACGCGCCTGGTCTCCTCCGTCACGTAATACCGTTCCGTGCCGCGCATTCCCGGAATCCACAGGATCTCGGAACCGGCTGCGACAACCGGCTTTGCGTCCCGCAATTCGCGCGGAACCCGCTCTTCGATATAGTAATCCGAAAGAAGCTTCGTGCCGCCCTCCGGGTTAATCGTAAAGGCGTCTCCTTCCCTTCGTCCGCGGAGCACGGGAACGTCCTTAATCATATCATAATCAAGCCATTTTATCCACTTATTTTTTCCGACCGGCTCGCCCTTTTCGTAATTCCGCACCGTAACCGAAAGCACCTGACCGTTCCCGATCGGATATGTCCCGTTTTGCAGCGGAATCTCCGCCGTCCACGGAGCGGCTTCGGCCTTTTTGCAAAGCCCGTCATACGTCTTCACAAGCGTCAGTCCCATCGGCAGACTAAGCTCTCCCGAAACCGGCCCGTCCGCAAGCTTTATAAGCGCCTTCACATGCGCCGCGGTAAAGTCCCGTTCGGTCCCCGAAAGCTTCTTCACAAACCGAAGCAGCACTTCCCTTCGCACAATCTCCGGAAGCCCCGAAAGCTCTCCGGTCAGAAGCACTCCGTCTTTATATGCCTTCGCGTACGCTTCATCCGCATCGTGCGTCAGAAGCTCCTGCATCAAAGCCGCCTGCTCGGAAAGTGACAGAATGTGCTCCGTCACCTCGGGATTGACCTCCTTAAGAAGCGGCATTACCCGGTTCCTCAGGAAATTCCTTGTATAAGCATCCTCCGCGTTGGTCTCGTCCGTGACCCATTTCGCGCCCCGCCTGCTGAGTTCGTCCGTGATCTCCTCTTTGGCAAATGCCAAGAGAGGCCTCACCAAAACCACGCCCCTGTCCGCAAACGGTCTCGAGGCGGCGGGAATTCCCGCAAGCCCGCGGATTCCGGTCCCGCGGCAGATGCGAAACAGCACTGTTTCCGCGTTGTCATCCCTATGGTGCGCAAGCGCTACGGCACATGCGCCGGTTCTTGCCGCCTCTTCCTCGAACAGGCGGTAACGGACAAGGCGCCCGGCTTCTTCCGTCCCGATGGCATGGGTCTCGGCGATATCGGCGACGTCGACGCGTTCCGTCCGAAGCGGGATGTGTAACGACTCACAGAGCTCCTTACAAAACAAAGCATCCCTGTCGGCTGTCTCCCCGCGAAGTCCGTGGTGCACATGGAGTGCATAAAGCGGGAAACCGTGCTTTTCGGAAAGCTCCTTAAGGATCAGTAAAAGGCACACGGAATCTGCGCCGCCGGACAGCCCGACGACAATTCCGGCTCCCGAGAGAAGCCCCTTTTCAGCCAAAAAGCGTTCCACACGTTCCTTCATCACTGCCCTCCCGGCGGATTCGGAGCATTCGTAATGACCGGAAGCTCTGGCACCGGCTTAAAGATGATTTCGTCCTTATATACAAGCCCGAGCACTTCCCGGGCGATTTCTTCGATGTAACTCTTGGTCTCGATATAGGCGCGGTAGTCCGCAATCGTCTCGGTGCGGGCCTTTTCCTCGGAAATGAGGCGTTCCAGCCTCGCCTTTTCCGCGAGCTTCTTCTCGAGTTCCTCTTCTTCCTTTTTGCGGCAGTATACGAGTGAAAGGCTGACAAATCCCGCCAATAATACCATGATCAGGAAATAAATCAACCGCTTTCGCATTGTCCCGACACGGACCAGTCTTCCCTTACTCACTGTCTTTCCTCCACAAAATCCCGCTGTTCTTTACAGGTAGCGGAACATCTCCTTTGCATCCTCTTTGCGCGTGGTCTCCACGATTTCGGTCACCTCGACCTTCACCTGTCTCTGGCCGAAGCCGATTTCGATGACGTCGCCTTTCTTCACCTCTAACGAGGCTTTGGCAGGCTTCCCGTTTACGCTGACCCGGCCTGCGTCGCAGGCTTCGTTCGCCACGGTGCGTCGCTTGATCAGTCTGGAAACCTTTAAATACTTATCAAGTCTCATCTCTCCTCCGACGGGCAATCCCTTTGCCCTTTCATAAAAAAATCAGGCTGTCCGGCGCAAGCCGAACAGCCTTCTATCGCAATCAAATGATTACTTCTTGTTTACAGCTGCCTTAAGGCCCTTGCCTGCCTTGAATTTAGGCTGCTTGGAAGCTGCAATCTTAATGGTCTTGCCGTTAAGCGGGTTACGACCGGTTCTTGCAGGTCTCTTGGAAACCTCAAAGGTACCGAAACCAACGAGAGCAACACTGTTACCAGCGGTAAGCTCGTCAACTACAACACTCTGAAATGCATCAACCATCTTCTTTGCTGCGTCCTTCGTAACGCCTGCCTTAGCAGCGATAGCAGCAACAAGTTCAGACTTATTCATGAATCATTCCTCCTAGATAAGTTTAGATTGGTAAAATCCCACGAAAAGCAAGTAATTCCGTGCATTCCGTTACTATTGTTATAAATGCTCACGAAAGGAATGTCAAGTAAAAAAGCCGATTTAAGGCCAAAAAAGCCCGTAAAACAAAGAAAAATCACATTTTCCATTGAAAAATGTGACTTTTCCGTCTTTTTGTCTCCACTTTAGCGGCCTTCGGCCTTTTTCTTCTGGAAGCGTCCGACGAAACGGGCAATTGCTTTCTTCGAGAGGAAGCGCGAGAAGAAGAGTCCCGCGCGAACCGTGAAGCCGGGCACGATGACGCGCTTTCCCTTTTCCATCTGCTTCATCGCGTAGCTCACGCACTTTTCAGCGGAGATGCCGTTGTCCCACTGCGAGCCGCGCGCCACCGCCGTGAATTCGGTGTTCACCGGGCCGGGGCAGAGCGCCGCAACGTAAACGTTTCTGCGCATGTCCTCAAGCTCCGCCGCAAGTCCCTGCGTGAAGCTCGCCACGTAAGCCTTCGTGGCATAATACGTATTCAGATACGGTCCCGCCGGAAGCAGTCCCGCGCTCGATGCGACGTTCAGAATCGCGCCGCTGTTTCTTGCAATCATCTGCTCGAGGAAAATCTTGGTCAGAATGTGCACGGCGCGGATGTTGACGTCAATCATGTTGAGCTCTTCCGCAAGATCAACCGCCGTCTCGGCTCCGAGAAGCCCGAATCCCGCGCAGTTAATCAGAATGTCAACCTTCTGATCCTTTGTAAGCTCCGCAATCCGGAGCACTTCCTTCTCCTCGGAAAGGTCCGCCGGAAGCACCTCGCAGGGCGTCCCGAGCTCTGCTGCCAGAGCATGCAGCCTGTCCGCGCGTCTCGCCACCAGAATCAGCTTGCAGCCCTTCTTCGAAAAGGCCCTGGCAAATTCCATGCCGATGCCGGAGCTCGCTCCGGTAATCAAAACCATCTTATTGTTAAATGCCATATTATCCTTCTTTCTCCCCAATGCCGGGTTTCAAAACCCGGCCTGCCGGTCGCCGCCGAATGTTCCGGGCGGTGTCGTCATTTTCCACCGTTCCCGCTGTCATTTTGACTATGTCGGGCGGTGTGTCATTTTCTGTCGATCACGTCAAATTCGATCTTCTCGGGCGGGTTCATCAGCTGCTCGGGGCGGAGCAGAAGCGAACGAATTCGCCGGAATCCAAGAGCGTACAGATAGCCGTCACAGGCTCTCTCGTCCACAACGAACTGAAGCTTCATCCGAACGCCGCGCTTCACTTCTCCGCGTTCATCGAGCTCGCAGTAATTCTCCTTGCGGCCGATGGCGCCGAAGATGCTCAGCGTGCCGAATTCATATACGTGATGGTATACCGAGTCCATACCGATGGAGCCCATGTTCGTGATGAAGAAGCTCGAATGGAAGGGGCTCACCTTATGCAGTGATTTCGGGAGGATTCCGTGCTTGTCGGTCTTCTTGATGAACCACATGGCAACCTTCAAAAGCCATGCCGGAATCATGCCGAGCGCGGTCTCCGCTTTGTCAAATTTTGTTTTGTTCGGGTCATCGATGACGCTCGAAGTCGTCGTGTCAATCTGACCGGTTTCTTCCTCGATTCTTCGAACGACATCGGGAAGAGTATCCTCCAACTGAAATCGCGGGGAAATCATGCTTCGCTCGCTGTCGCGGCGCATGCCCTTCATGACCACCATGGACCCTCTGATTTCATTGCGCGAGTAAACCTTGCTGTTCACGACAAACCGGTTCAGTTCGGGCACCTCGCAGAAGGCTCTCACGATAGCGGCGAAAATGACATGGTACATCGTCAGCGTCGGAAGCTCGCTTTTTCTCTTCTCCTTGATGAACGCTTCAAGCTTCGTAATGTCGATCTTGTCCTCGAACAAAACCCATGCATCGGTTTTCGAAGGCATGAAATACGGCTCAAGCCTTGACATCGGATCCAGATTTCTTACCAGGAAGCCGTCATAGCGGTCTCCCCATCTCTTTTTTCTGCCTTCGTGCGGAACCATCCCAATCCCTCCCGTTGCATTTTCTGACACCCTTCATAATAGCAAAATACAGGTAGACTTGCAATCCCTTTCTCAACGGGAATTGAGAAAAGAAGCTTTTTCTTCCGTTTCTGTTTGACTATTGCGGGCAGGCACGATAAAATAGATTAGAAACAAACTATGATATTGTTTTTTCTTCCACGAGGTATGCTATGAAGAAACTTTTTACCGTTCTGTCCCTTGCTCTGCTTCTCGCGGCGCTTCTGAGTGCCTGCGGCGGAGGCGCTAAGCCCACGGTGATCACCGTGAACGGAGCTGAAGCAACCGTGACAGGACCGAATAAAGCAGCCGTCAAAATAGCCGACGGAGTCCTGACCATCGGCAAAGCCGGCACCTATGAACTGAGCGGCAAGGGCACCCTTCCGATTGTGGTAAATGTGAACGGCGGCAACGCGGTTCGCCTGAACATGAAAGGCCTTGACCTGACCGCAACAAAAACCTCCCCGATTTACATCGAGGAGGCGACCATGGTTGTAATCAATCCGATGAGCGGAACGCAGAATATCATCACCGACCGTCATCTTTACGTAAAGCCCGAGGGCGAGTCTGCCGAGGTCGAAAAGGACGATGCCCCGAGCGCTGCAATCCATTCTCGCGCGCCCCTTTTGATTGAGGGCGAAGGCAAGCTTACCGTCAACGGCGAAAGCTACAACGGCATCAGCTCCGGCGACACCCTGACTGTCAAGAGCGGCAACCTCACAATTACAGCCGAACACCACGGGCTGAAAGGCAAGGACTACGTCCTGATTTCCGGCGGAACACTCAACATCAAGAGCGAAGGCGACGGCATCAAATCCACCAACACCGAAAAAGCAAGCCTCGGCTACATTAACATCACCGGCGGCAATATTACAATCCGCTCGGACGACGAAGGCATCTACGCACCTTCCTCGATCTCTGTAAGCGGCGGCAACCTCTACATCAAGTCTAAAAAGCCCGCCCTTCAGACGCTCGGCAAGCTGAACCTGACCGGCGGCATGATTGACATCACCACCAACAGCGACGCCCTGTCGTGCGCCTCTTCCGACCTGTCCGGCGACGCCCTGATCACCGTCAACGGCCGGCCGTACAGCAAGTAGCAAAAAATGTCCGGACAGTATTTGTCCGGACATTTTTTATTCATCCAAGCACTTTTTTCCCGAATTCGACTCGGTGGATGGAACTAAATCAAGAAAAAAAGCGGGTTTCGTACCATTTTCCATAGAGGTATGGAACTAATGCTAGAAAAATCGGGGTCCAGTACCACGACAGCTGCCCCGGGTGGAACTAATTTCAGAAAACCTTTTCTCCAGTACCACGTCGGCCTTGCCGAATGGTACTAGTTTTATGAAAACCATCTTTTAATACCACGCCTTGGTCGGATCGTGGTACTAAACCAAGAAGAATCTTTTCTTTCGTACCATTTTCCGCCAACGTATGGAACTAATGCAAGTAAAAATGCGGTTCCCGTACCATTTCCCGATGACGGGTGGAACTAACGCGGGAAAATTGTAGTTCCCGTACCACGCTCTGGCTGGACCATGGTACTATACAATACTCTTACACTTCTTTAGTCCCAGCGTCCGGAGAAAACTACAAATCCCATACCAGCTGCGACACGTGGGTGCCTTTCAGGCCGTTTGTGACAGCTGCAAGAACATTTTGGTAAGTATCCTCAATCAACTCGCAGGCAGCAGCGGGAACGCCGGATTTTTGAGCCCTTGCAAGAATTGCAGGCACTTTTTCAGCGTCGGTACGAACCGTTATAACGCCGTCAAACAAGCCCGGGAAATTCTCGGCTACAAAGCGCTCCTTCGAGCTGTCCTCCTCAGGCGTCTGTGACGTCGACAGGACATAAAGTGCGGCCCCGGCGGCCTTCAGTTTCTCCGCGTAGCGCCGCACAGGCGCGACCGGCTTGCAAAAGCGGTAGGAGTCCTCTCCGTAAGTCTTGCAGAAAGTAATCCACTCCTCGTCGGTCATGCCCGCCCGGAGTTCTCCCCCGACGGGATAAAACGGGGCGCTGAGCGTCCCGTCAATATCGAAAAAAGCAAGTTTTGTCTCCATCTCACTCCTTCGCGCCTTCCTCTTCTTCCTCGGGAATCCGGTACGGAAAAGCCTCCATCATGGCAAATGCGCCCACTTTCCGCAGCTCTTCGATGCTCCTCTTTACATCCTCCGGCGTGTTGTAACCCTTGATGTACGGAACGCGCACCTTCACGCGGTCCGCGTAACCCTCATCGGCCAGAATCTTCAGATTCCGCCGCACGTTGGCGTCGTCGGAGCCGGTGTACTTAAGATACGTCTCCGGATCGGTCGATTTCACGTCCACGATGTACCAATCCACGCACGGCATGGCCTTGCGAAGCATCTTTTCGGGCACATTCAGCGACGTCTCGACAATCAGTTTCCAATCTTCCGGCATGATTTTGGCAAATGCGACGATGAAATCCGCATGAATCAGTGACTCGCCCCCGCCGAAAACAACTCCGCCGCCCGTCGCCCGGAAATAAAGGTCGTCAATCTTCACCTTTTCCAAAAGCTCTTCAGGCGTGACAATCGTGAATGGCGTCTGCTCGGAAAGCACCTTTTTGTTGATGCAGTACTTGCAGGAAAGCGGGCAGCCCTTCGCTGCAACGAGCGTGGTTACGCCTTCCCCGTCGGTCTCCATGCGGAGCCGGTCAATCACAATAAGGGGAAGCGACGGCGGCATAACCGCCTTGTCCGTCTCCCCTGTATTCCTCTTTGTATCATTCTTCTTCGGCATGATACGGTACTCCTTTAAGAATCCTATTCCGTCACCTCAAGCTCTTCCCAGGCTGCGCCCTGCTTTTCTTCCGGCAGATAATCCGGTACCACCTTCCCCATCAGAATGTCACCCTGATCGTCCGGAATGTCCCAATCGTAGTTGTCGTAGGGCATGGGCTCTCCCTCGGTAATGTCTATTACATCGCCTTCAAGCGGTGCAGGTACGTCGCCTTCTACCTGATTGTGCTGACCGGTAACGGTCATGACCGCGCTCTCAATGAGATCAATGACATCGCCCGCGTCGCATGCGGTCGTCGATGCCATCACGCCGGCTGCGACGCCGACAACGGCAATTCCCTTTCCGATCCGTCGCCTCAACGACAGCTCTCTTTCCATCTGTCTGAGCTCTGCCTCACATTTCGGGCATGTTCCGCGGCATTCGCCCTGGTGCGGACACTCCTCTACAACATACGGGATATCGTTTGCATCCGCAATCTTCTTGCGAATCTGCTTCAGAATCTTACATTTTTCCTTTCCTTTCATGGCCGTGCCCCCTTTTTTTATTGCTGAAATGCGTAAGGCGAGCGGTTCGGTCACAAAACTTACAGGCGATGGCGAAGCCGATAGCGAACCCACTCGCGGAAGGTGTATCGGTCAACGCGGTAAATGCAAGACGGCGCGATATATTTGCCGAGGCGTCTGACCTTTTCCATGTCCTGTTCGGTAATGTGTCCCTTTTTATCAATTCTCTCGGCAATTCTGCGAAGCTCCGAAACGCGGCTGTGCAGGTCGCCGATGCAGGAAAGGTAGTATTCCTTCTCGCCCTCGTAGTGTCTGACATTGTTATCTTCGACGATGTTGCTGTGCGGTCCGCTGCGCGTCTTCACCAAATAGGACGTCAGCCCGTTGATAAACTTCAGCCCCGTGATGCATGCGCCGATGGCAAATGACAGGCAAAGCATTCCGAAACTGATTGCCCCGCCGATTCCCATCGTCAGCCCTAACCAGCCAAACCAGATGCTGCCGGCCATGCAGATGACGAAAAGCAGGATCCAGGCAACTACTCCGTAGAAGTCTTCGGATTTTCTTTTGTCGACCGACACCATGTCCTTTTCGAAGCTTTCCGCCATAACGTTCAGCTTATGAATGGAATTGCTGACGGCTTCATGCTGGAACTGATAACGTCCGATATCGTAACCGCCGTCTATATCTGCTGAACGAAGCTTCGGCCCGGTTGCTTCCCGGTTGTACTCTTCGAGCTGCCGGTCAAGTTCGTCCAAAGAAATTGCGTCCGCCATGGTCTGTCCTTTCTGTCAGTTACTACAGGGAACTCTTGCCCCTTTTCAGCTTAAACCAGTCTTCGAGGTCGAATTTGTCATTGTTATAATACTGCTCATGCTGTTCCACATAAGCAAGCTTATCGACCGCATTCATATCTTCTTCGGAAAGAAAACGGTTGGCTTCCAGTTTTTTCCGATAGGCTTCCACCTTGTCAAGATGAGCCTGCGCCCGAGACATGAGATCGTGCTGGAACGCCTCCTGCTTGGCATATGTCTTCAGCCGATGCGTCTCCACAACAGGCGAGGCATTGTCCGTGATGGACATCGCCTGATATCGGATCGTGCGGTTAATCATCAGGACAAGCTGTCGGAACGTAAAAATCAGCAGTCCGATGAAAAGCGCAATCCATGCTATTATAAACGGTGTCATTTTAAGAATCATCAAAACCGCCCACAAAAGGGCCAGGAAACAGACTGTCGCAATCCAGTCGTTCTTCAGAGAATTCTTCTCGGCAATCCGCTGCTTTTCAATCCCGAGATATTCCTCCCGCGCGCTGTTAATCTTCTCCTCGAGTTTATGTTTCACCCGCTCAAGGTTGGTATATTGCATTTCATATTCCGCAGTCTTGGTTTCCGCCTCATCGTCCGTCTCGCCGAACGGCGTCCACACCGGCTTCTCCTCTTCCGCTACCGGCTGCGGCGCAATCGGTTCCACATGCTTATTATATTCCGCCAATTCCCGGTCAAGTTCATCTAACTCCATCCCCATTCACAGACTGTGTCCGTTCCTCCTCCCGCAAAAATCTTTATAATATTTTACAATAAATCAGGGGCTATGGCAAGGGCTGTTTCGCCATTTACGGCGCCATTGCCGAATATATTGTGTGTTCCGCCGGTTGATGACCGCTATTTTGAGGGGGTGGCCGGGCGTTGGTACTTTCCGCCTTAAGGTGTTGCCTTTAGTACCACCCGGCTGCCGGTAAAGTGGAACCAAACCTGATGGATACTTGCTAAAAATACCATGCTCCACCGCCGCGTGGTACGAAAGCAGGTAAAAACTTGCTAAAAGTTCCATACCCCTCCGCCGCGTGGTACGAAAGCAAGTAAAAATCCGTCTCCGGTTCCATACGCCCGCTCCACCGTGGTACGAAAGCAAGTAAATACTTGCTTAAAATACCATAGTTTCCTGTCGCGTGGTACGAAAGCAGGTAAATACTTGCTAAAAATACCATAGTTCCCCGCCGCCGTGGTACGAAAGCAAGTAGATACTTGCTAAAAGTTCCATACCCCTCCGCCGCCGTGGTACGAAAGCAAGTAAAAACTTGCTAAAAATACCATAGTTCCCCGTCGCGTGGTACGAAAGCAAGTAATAATCCGTCTCCGGTTCCATGCGCCCGCTCCACCGTGGTACGAAAGCAAGTAAATACTTGCTTAAAATACCATGACCCTCCGCCGCCGTGGTACGAAAGCAAGTAAAAACTCGCCTCCGGTTCCATGCGCCCGCTCCACCGTGGTACGAAAGCAGGTAAATACTTGCTTAAAATACCATAGTTCCCCGCCGCGTGGTACGAAAGCAGGTAAATACTTGCTTAAAATACCATGACCCTCCGCCGCGTGGTACGAAAGCAAGTAAATACTTGCTTAAAATACCATACCCCTCCGCCGCGTGGTACGAAAGCAAGTAAATACTTGCTTAAAATACCATGCCCCACCGCCGCGTGGTACGAAAGCCAGTGCGCGCCCATAATAAGTTCCAAAGTCTACAACACAACGAAAATGCCGCACCGGCTCACACCGGTGCGGCAGATGATTTAGTGATTATCTCAAATAGCATTCCCTTAAGGGACGCAAAAAACTTAGTACGCCTTACCCCAGTAAACAAGGCTCTTGGCTTTCTTTCCGCAGCATACGCAGGTGTCGGCAATATGCTCCTGCTTGAAAGGCATGCAACGGGAGGTCACGCCGACCTGCTCCTTGATGGCGTCTTCGCAGGCGCGGTCGCCGCACCACATGGCTTTGATAAAGCCGGGCTTGTTGTCGGCGATGTCCTTCATTTCCTCCATCGTGGTTGCTTCGTAGGTGTGCGCGTCACGGTGTGCGCGGGCGCGCTCAAGCATGTCATGCTGGATGGTCTTTAAGAGTTCGGCAAGCTTTGCCTCGATTTCGTCAAGGGAGACAACAAGCTTCTCGCGGGTATCGCGGCGCACAAGAACTGCCTGGTTGTTGGCAAGGTCCTTCGGGCCGATCTCGATACGAACCGGAATGCCGCGCATCTCCTGCTCGGCGAACTTGAATCCGGGAGACTTCTCGGAATCGTCAACCTTAACGCGAACATCCTTGGCGAGACGGTCACGAAGCGCATAAGCAGCATCGAGAACCCCTTCCTTCTTCTGCTGAATCGGGATGACAACGGCCTGCACCGGAGCCACAAGAGGCGGAAGAACAAGGCCGGAGTTGTCGCCGTGAACCATGATGATGGCACCAATCATACGGGTCGTCATGCCCCAGCTGGTCTGGTGCGGATATACAAGCTTATTTTCCTTATCGGTATACTGGATGCCGAACGCTCTGGCAAATCCGTCGCCGAAGTTATGGCTCGTGCCGCTCTGCAGCGCCTTGCCGTCATGCATCAACGCTTCAATCGTATAGGTGGCTTCTGCTCCGGCAAATTTCTCCTTGTCGGTCTTGCGTCCCTTTACCATCGGGATCGCAAGGAATTCCTCGCAGAAATCGGCGTAAACATTGAGCATCTGCTCGGTTCTTGCCTGCGCCTCCTCGGCGGTAGCATGAATCGTATGACCTTCCTGCCACAGAAATTCCATGGAGCGAAGGAACGGTCTCGTTGTCTTCTCCCAACGTACAACCGAGCACCACTGGTTATAAACCTTCGGCAGATCGCGATAGGAATGCACGATATGCGAATAAAAATCGCAGAAAAGCGTCTCGGACGTAGGACGCACGCACATCTTCTCCTGCAGCGTCTCACCGCCGCCCTGGGTTACCCATGCAACCTCGGGTGCGAAGCCCTCAACGTGATCTTTCTCTTTATTCAAAAGGCTTTCCGGAATGAACATCGGGAGATAGCAGTTCTCCACGCCGGTCTCTTTGAAGCGGCGGTCAAGCTCCTTCTGGATGTTCTCCCAAATCGCGTAGCCCGCGGGTCGGATGACCATGCACCCCTTGATGCCGGTATAATCCACAAGCTCCGCTTTCTTGACAATGTCCGTATACCACTGGGCGAAATCGTCCTCCATATTGGTAATGGACTCAACAAAATTGTCTGCCATTTGCCTTTCCTCCTGGTCTGTTGCCCCTTCGGGCTTCGTTCAACAATATATGAATGGTACTGTTTTTCTCATAAAAAGTCAAGGAAAATCTGACTCCGCGCCTTACAGCGAAGCGGATACGTAAGCGTAACCTTCTTCGGCCGCTTTCTTCACATACCCGGCGCCCTCGACAACGGTGAAGCGGTCGCCGTCAGCAACGACCTTAACCGGCATCGGATAGACGTAACCGTGGTCAAATGTGACCTCAACATCCGTTTCAACGCCGAGCCGCTTCGGAGAAATCAGAAGACGCCCCGTCACGCCGTAACCGTTCCAGTTATCGCACGCACGCGCCTCGCCGATCAGGGCGTCCGCAACGCGTTCGGGCGGGAGAAAGCTCGAATCGAGAATCAGATTGTAATTGCTGAAATCAAAGTAGTGGATACCGTACAGCGCTTCGTAACGGACATTCTCGTTGTCCGCTCTGGCCTGCAGCTGCTTTGCCGCATCCTCGACGCTCTTGTAGGTTTCCACGTCACCGCGGCTTGCGTCGCTGTAAACACGTCTGGCCGCCTCCTGCAAATCAACGGAAAGAAATACCTTGAACGATTTCTCTACGAAATTCCAGGCAAGTCTCGAATCAAACAGCAGCTGCTTATCGGGATTCTCCCGGCTGATGGCCGCCGTCTTGTCGTCAATCATATGGTCGTACTGCGGATCCTTGCTCATCCGCTCGTTCATTTCAAGAACCGAAATTCCCATCTCGTCCGCGATGGAACGAATGACCTTTCCGGTCGAGAAGATCTCAAACCCGTATTTGGCCTCGAGAATCTTGCAGGTCGTGGATTTGCCGCTCCCCAGGTTGCCCGTAATCGTAATATGCATGGCTTGCCTCCGTTCGTATGACATTTTCCGTCCGCTATGTGCCTCCTATTATAGCAACCCCGCCCTTATCGTGCAAGACTTCTTCCCCGCTTTGCAGTAAGAAAATGTTGCACTTTCGCGCCTTTTAGAATATGATAATGACAAATGCTATTCCGTGAGGTCTTTAGGGATGAAAGATCGCAAAACAAGAATCAACCTTTTTGCCTTTTACGACAAAACCGGTTTGGAGCGTTATTTGGAACGGCAATCGGCCGCCGGATGGATGGTCGACTCCGTTTCGTCTTTGACCATTCGGTTCCATCGGATGGAAAAGCCGACGCCGTACCGGTTTGAGGTCGCATTTTTCGCGGGCACTTCTTTCTTTGATTCCGACCCAACGGAAGAACAGCTTCGTTTTGAAGACCGACGAATGGAGACCGGCTGGAAGATCGTTACGCAGAACCGGCCGATGTCGATCTATTACAATACCGACCCGGATGCCGAGCCCGTGGAGACCGATCCTGCTTCGCAGGTCCGCTCGATCAACGAGGTGGCGCAGCACGGAGCGCTGATGGGTTACTACCTGCTTCTGATGCTCAGTATGTTCTGGCTCGCCGTGACGATCCGAAGTTACTTCCACGATCCTCTCGAAGAGCTTCTGAGCAACTCCCGCCTCGTTTCGTTTTTGATTTTCATCTTCATATGGGTTGCCATAATCTGGGGACTCGGGCGGTATCACCATTGGCACAAGCAGGCTATGAAGCTCGCTGAAACGGAACAGCGGTTTTTGGAGCCGAAGAGTTTTTCAAAGGCTTCGGTTCGGCTGTTTATCGTTGTTTGCATCGTTTTGGTGGTGCTTCAGTTCCTGCCGTTTCGGTTCCCGTCAAAGCCCGCTTCGACATACGAGCACAACGGCGTGACGTATTCCGTATACGACGATACGCTGCCGCTTTCGGTCGGAGACATCCTGCACATGGATTGCCCGGAATATTCGAGCCAGATTCTTACGGACAGCTCGTTGCTTTTGAAGAGGGTCGAGGCAGACCATTCGCCGCGCATCTATCAGAATTATCTGCCGGGGCTTCACTACACGGTCGTTTACGTGAAGCTACCCTTCCTGTACAATACCGTAAAGCGTTCGCTTCTTGATGATCTGAAGAACCTGTTCGACGACGATCTTCCGAAGGACTGCATCCTGGTCGACGCCGCGCCGTGGGGCGCAAAGGAAGCTTACCGGCTTTCCTATGACGGTGAGCTGAAGGCCCGTTACGTGCTCTGCTATAATCACGCCATCGTTTCGGTTGCCTTCTTCGGATCGGATTGGACATACTCTCCCGAAGAAACCGCCGTCTTCGGTGAAACGTTCGGTAAATAAACAAACCGCATAAAAGCGCATAAAAAGAGGAGGCTGATTATTTAGCCTCCTCTTCATATTCTATTTTAGATCACTCAACTAGTACATTGGTCTGTACCATCCATTCTCACTATTTTGGGTTTGGTAGATCAACTCAAGTTTTTGTTGGAGTGTACCTGCCTTTCATAATATCGTTTTGGGTAGTTCAGCTAAAGATTTCCTTTGGAGTATACCTACCTTTCATAATATGGTTTTGAGGTGGTTCAACTAAAACTGTCCTTTGGAGTATACCTGCCTTTCATTGTGTTCCAAAATAATCAGGTTCTTTTAATCGACCAATCTTACGTTCCCATTGGAGTGTACCTTCCTGTCTGAAATTACGATCTATATGAATTGACTTGCTTAATCGGGTATTTCGTTTTACACTTTGTTATCTTCAAATATGTTTGGTGTCCATTGGACTGTACCATCCTTTTCCGGTGTTTCTTACCTGTTAAACAGTCTTTTTATTCATCTCATTCAGAACCGGCCGCTTAGTACATTGGTCTCACCTCTTTCGTTTTGTATTGGCTTTTTCTGAGCCTCTCCGTTAGTTCTTTCGGAGTTGTTGTTTCTTTTGTTGTCTATACTCTACCACTCGCGAATTCATTTGTCAATACAATTTTTGAGAAATATTGCAATTTGTTTGTTCTTTGTCTGAATTATCTCTAATATTCTGACAATTTAGCGGTTTTCACGGTTTTTCAGACAACCGAAGCACTATTTTTCTGAATTGTTTTCTTTTTCGCTCGTATGGAAAATGACGACCCTTCCGAACATTTCCCTGATTTTCGTTATTTCTGACGTATTATGCGTCACAATGACAATTGCGTTATCCTTTTTATAACGATGCAGCAGACGGATCATCCGGTCCTTCTTCTCATCGTCAAGGCCCGTAAACGGCTCATCGAGCACCGTGATCTGCGATTCGGCCGGCAGCATGCGGCACCAGGCCGCTCTTCTCTTCATGCCGCCCGAGTATTCCGAAACCGGTTTCGCGGCAGTCCCGCCGATTCCGGCTTCCGTAAGAAGCGCCTCCGCCTCCTTCTTCCCGATCGGATTCGGAAGAAGCCTCATATTTTTTAAGGCAGACAGCTGCTCCGCGAGACGGTTCTCCTGGAACACCGCGGCAAATCGGACGTCCTTCCCGACTTCGCAACTTCCTTCGTCCGGTTCGGTCAGCCCGAGAAGGATTCGCAAAAGTGTTGTCTTTCCGCATCCGGACGGTCCGCTGATAACCGTAACCGTTCCGGGCAGAAGAGAAAGATTAATGTCCGAGAGGGCCCTGCGTCCGTCGTAGCATTTGCCAATGCCCGAAAGCACGGCAACCGGTTCCGCGGACTTTTGGGAAGCCTCGGGGGCGGTTTCGCCGGCAGTCATAACGGTTTCCGTGTACGGCTCCTCTGCTACGTCCTCCTCCGCCTCGGCATGCTTCGGCTTTGTGATCCCGAGAAGGTAGCGAACGAGTCCTCCGCGCTTACGAAGAACGGTCGGTGCCGTGAACGGCACCGTCAGAAGACGGAACAGAATCAGAAATGCTTTTTCAAAGAGAACGCTGACGAGGATGATGATTGCCGTCCAGGCAAATACGCTCTCCGCGTCCACGTAAAGTTTCGCATAGTAAAGCTCATGGCCGATCGAATTCGGCGCCTGCGCAATCAGCTCGGCTGCGATGCCCGCCTTCCAGCAAAGGCTCAGGCCGGCTGAGGAGGCCGCAAGCGTATACGGCACGGCCGCCGGGATGATCAGGTAGGCGAGGCGGCAGCGGAAGGGCATCCGAAATACCTTTGCTGCCTCAAGAAGCTTCCCGTCGGCGCCCGCAATGCCCTTTCGCATGTTTTCGTAAACGACAGGAAATACCATCAAAAGCGAAATGACAAAGCCGATTCCCGCAGGCTTCACGAAAAACAAAAGAAGGATGATAAATGACACGACCGGGACCGTTTTCACGAGCTTGACGCCCGGCACAAGCAGAATCTCCACGATTTCAAAGAGCCCTGCCAGCGCGCCGAAGACAATGCCCAAAAGAAGCGCAAGCAAAAAGCCCGCCGTCACATGGGTAAAGCTTCCCCATACGATCCGCAGGAATTCCCTGTCCTTAATCATTTTGAGAATCGTCTGACCGACAGCCTTCGGATAAGGCAGCAATACCGGCTTATTCAGCCGGTATGCAAGGTAAGTCCATAGACCGATCCACAAAAGAACGGAAAGGGCAATGCCGATTGTCCTCTTCTTTCTGCTCAAAAGTCCCTCCGCTCAATTACCTTCCGGCAATCGACTTCGTAATTTTCAAAATGACGGAAAGAGCAATCAGGACGATGCCGACAATCAGGACAATCAGTCCGATCCCGGTAAAGTTCTTAATCACGCCGTCACAAAGCAAGTCTACCAAAACGTCCGAAATCTTGCCGTCCAAAGCTTCTCTTACTCTTTCTTCACCGAACCGGCCCGCGAAAAATACGAGGCCGCCGGCAAGTCCGGAAGTAACGCCGAGATTCATCAGCGTCGTAGAGAAGAACCGTCCGCATACAAGGACAACCAAAAATGCGAAGAACCCGGCAATGCCGAGCATAATATAGAGCGGGGCCCCGGAGAAGAAATTCCGAATAATGTTAATGGCCTCTTTCGAATCCTTATCGTCATCGCCGAGCATTTCCTGCAGCTCGGTATCATTGAATTCCTTAACGGATTTGCGGATTTCCGAATAATCCTTTTCGGTCAGCTTCTGACCGGTGTATTGCTCAATCGTGCTTTCGTATTTCTTTAAGGATTTGATGATCTTTTCGGGGTCGATCTCAAGTGTATCGGTTTCACCGGTATAGTAGTCCATCACTTCCCCGATGGAATCGGCGAAGATCGAGCGGACCTTCTTGTCATTCAGAAGATCCTCCACATCCTTCTCGCTGATTCGATCCGCCACTTCGTCGGGAAGAATGGAATAAACATATTCCGACAGCGTCTGCTGCTGATCGGGATCCTCGCTGTCAAGCTTTCCGAGTCTCATATCGGCAAGCGACTCGATTCCCGTAACGGTCTCTTTAATATTCTCTTTCGTAAAGGATTTCCGGACACCGAAGAAAACCATCGTCGCAATGCCCGTCAGGAACAAAAAGAAACAGAAGAAAATCGCCAGGACCTTGCGTCCCGCGCCGAGCGACTTCTTGACGTTCATCTCCCGATCACCTTCCGGAAAATACATCATCGTCGGCGCCGCCGCATACTGCGTCGGCTCAACAGGCGCATTGGAAACGTCAAGCGGGGAGCCGCAAATGTTACAGAATTTCATTCCTTCCTGAACCGGGTTGTCACACATCGGGCATTTTGTTGCCATTGTTTTATCCTCCGAAATTCATCGCCGAAACCGGCACTGTACGTAGCATTTTTCATTATAACACCGAATCTCGCGAGATGCAATCCGATTGCTTGCAAAATAAGGTAGGCTCCGCTATACTGTATGCGACATCAATATTCGGAGGATTCTATGAAAATCATAATGATTCGGCACGGCGATCCCGACTACGTGAAGGATTTTCTGACGGAAAAGGGAGAGCGCGAGGCCGCATGCCTTGCAAAATGGATTAAAAAATTCGACCCGGAGGTCGATGCTTACTATGTTTCCCCGCTCGGACGGGCAAAGGAAACGTGCCGCGTCTGCCTGGAGCCCCTCGGGAAGGAAGCGACGGTGCTCCCCTGGATTGAGGAATACACCGGTCGCTCATATAAGCCGCGGGAAGGCTGCGTGCGGCATGCCTGGGACTACTATCCGGGCGATTGGACAAAGGATGAGAAGCTCTTCCATGAGGACACCTGGCTGCAGTCTCCGATCTACGACAACGACTCCTGCCGGAACGGCTACCGCACCATCACGGAGGGCTTTGACGGGCTTCTTAAGGAATACGGTTACGAAAGGGAAGGGCACATCTACCGGACCGACTGGAAGGACGGCAAGCCCTGCGACAAGACGATCGTCATCTTCTGTCATATGATTGCGACTCTTTCGGTCATCGCGCACCTGACCGGCATCGCGGCGCCCCTTATGTGGCACGGCTTTTTCAGCGCCCCGACCGGCGTGACGGTCATTCAGACCGAGGAACGTGACCCCGGAACGGCCTGGTTCCGCGTGCGTGCTTTCGGTGAAGTGGCACACCTGTTTGACGGCGGCGAGCCGATTTCCGACTCCGGTTTCTTCCCGTAAACCAGGCGGATGTCGGAAAAGCTTACATTCGGGTCTTTGCAGCACTCCCGCGCGGGCAGCAGCGAAAGCTTCCTTCTTGACGAAGCCCTCTTCTTCCGATAATATGGAAAGAAGCGTAATATCTATGGCAAATGCCACGTTTTATGGCATTTTCCGGAAAGAGACTGTTTATGAAAAAAAACACCAATCCAATCAAAGCGTTGCTTCTCTCGCTCATCCTGCTCACGGGGCTTCTCGGGAGCGCTTCGGCGGAAGCACCGCTTCTCGGCGCCGCGCCGGGCGGAAACGAACTGACCGGCAAGTCGGCACAGGAAATCGTCGGGATGATGGAGCTCGGCTTCAACATCGGAAACACCTTTGACGCGAGCGGCGGCAACGTGAAGACTCGCGAATCCCAATGGGGCAACGTCCCCGTGACGCAGGCGTTCATCGACGCGATTTACGACGCAGGCTTCAACACCGTCCGCATTCCGATTACCTGGTTCGGATTTATCGCGAATGACGGGCAGTACACAATCGACCCCGAGTACCTCGCCCGCATTAAGGAAGTCGTCGATTATTGCTACAACGATGGCCTTTTCGTCATCATTAACGCGCACCATGAGCCGTGGATCAACAATAAGAATCTCGACACGGATTACAAGAATGTCGGCGCAGAACTGAACGCCGTTTGGGCGCAGGTGGCGACGTATTTTGCAAACTATGACCAGCACCTGATTTTCGAGGGCATGAACGAGCCCCGAATGGCCGGAACGCCAGGCGAATGGAACGGCTCGGCCGACGGTTACTATGCTGTCAATTATCTGAATCAGATTTTCGTCAACGCAGTCCGCAGCACCGGCCTTGGGCACAACGACGAGCGCTGCCTGATGATTCCCGGGTATGCCGCATCCTCCTCGTCCGAGATCATGCGATCGGTTGCGATTCCGACCTATAACGGCGAGGCCGTGAAAAATCTGATCGTTTCCGTCCACAGCTACACCCCTTACGAGTTCTGTCTGACGGACAACCGGAACACATTTATCAAAGGCCTTGATACCGGGTCGATCGATTCGGTGTTCCGCGATATTTCCATTACATTTCTGCAAAACAACATTCCGGTAGTCATCGGCGAGACCGGCGCGACCAATTCGGGCAACAATACCGACGCCCGCGTGGCCTGGGCCGAATATACTGCGCAAAAGGCCGCTTCCTACGGCATTCCGATCATCATCTGGGATAACGGGGCAGCCGGAATGGCAGGCGGAGAATGCCACAGCTACATTAAAAGACGCACGAATGAAATCGTATTTCCCGAAATCATCGAGGCTCTGAAGAACGGTTGGAATTCCGTGAGCAGAGGTGCCGTTCGCAATTCTGCTTCGCTTCCGAGAACCGGCGGCATCCTCGGCGGACGGGTTCTGTTTGAAGCCCCCGACGGCTCTGCCGACGACACCGTAACCGTTGACACCGCATCGCTTACTCTTTCGAAGGACTGCACGATTGCCGTCGTCTATAAGGGTGACAGCGCACCGACCGTTCAGCTGAGCGGAGGTGACATCGCAGAAGACATTACCGTTTCCGGAAAACCCGCCGACGCCAAGGATGTCGACGGCTGTAAGCTGTTCCTGCTTCCGCTTAAAGGCACGCAAATCCCGGCAAAAGTTGAGAAGCTTACGCTCTCCGGCGCAACCGGATATACGGTTTACGAAATCAGCATTCTCGGGCTTCCGGCTTCCAATCCCGAGACCACATATACCTACCGCGTGAACGGAAACGCCTATGCATCCTCGAAGGATGCAACCGTGAAGAAGCCGACGCCTGAAAGTTTCAAATTCCTCGGTTGGTACACAAGCCCGAAGTATACGCCCGGCACTGAATTCAACGGAACCATTCACGAGGGCGCCCGCACCGTATATGCCAAGCTTGAGCTCGCTTCGTTCAAGCCCGTTAAGGTGTCGGTTACTCCCGCTCCGCTTCCGGTCATCTCTCCGAGAAGCGACCGGCCGCTGCCGACCCCGACTCCTACGCCGACACCGGAATTCACTCCGACGCCCTCCCCGACCGAGCCCGTGACGGAACAGCCCGTCACCCCGGCACCGACCGAGGCCGCCAAGTCCGACAGCCAGCCGATTAATCCGGCTCTTCTGATCATTCCGTTGCTCATGGCCCTTGCCATGATCGGATTCGGCGTGCACCTGATCGTCCGCGGCATCCGAAGCCGGAAACAGCAGTAAAGAATCGTCTGGAGGATGCCTCATCCCCTGAAACACAAACAAAAAGACCGGCTCGCCGCGAATGGCAAGCCGGTCTTTCTTTATCCTTTTCAGAACTTGAAGAAGTCGAAGAATCCGGTCATCATGGAAATGGCAAATACAAAAAATGTGACAAATGCTGCCACGATCAGCACCACTCCGACTATTTTGAAGGCCTTGATGTCTTCCTTTCTTCCGATTCCAAGCGCAATTGCCCCTAAAAGCATGAGCACCATGACGATGGCGCCGGTCAGCATGAACTTTTTCATCATATTTTCCGAAGACTGTTTAAACTCCTCAAAAGTTGCGTTAGGCATTTTCTCTCCTCCTGAGTCCGATGGTTTATGCCATCTTTTTTCTTTTTTCGGACGTAGTATCTTGTTCTAATGGCTCCGCCGCCTTGAAGCCGGCAACCTTTTGTGTTACGTTAACGGCAACAACACCGCGGAGGTAAAGCTTTATGATTTCTGTGAAAAATCGCTGGGCGCTCGTCACCGGAGCCGCAAGAGGCATCGGATACGGCGTCGCTCTTTTTCTTGCCAAACAGGGCTGCAACCTGATTCTGCAGGCGCGCTCCGAAGACCATCTCAGGGACGTCCGTGAACGAGCGGAAGCCCTCGGCGTTTCCGTCCTGACCGTTTCGGCCGAGCTTTCGGACCTTGATTCGGTTCAGGCCATGCTTACGAAAATTGACTCTTTCAACGTTCCCGTCGATATCGTTATGAACAATGCGGGGCTTCAGATTGCTTACCGCACGGACTGGTTCACGACCCCCGCGTCGGATTACGAAATCAGTTTTCTGGTAAATACGATTGCTCCGATGATGATTGTCTACCATCTCCTTCCGAAGATGATAGAGCGTGGCTTCGGCCGAATCGTCAACACCACAAGCGGCATCCGCCTGGAACCCGAGCAGGCCGGCTACTCCGCCAGCAAAGCTGCTCTTGATAAGGTGACAACCGATCTTGCTTCGAAATACACCGATGTGGACATCTGCATCAATCTGACCGATCCCGGCTGGTGCCGTACCGATCTCGGCGGCCCCAACGCCCCGAATTCTCCTGAGAGTTCGCTGCCCGGCGTGGTCATCGGTGCATTTGTCAACAAAGGTGTGACCGGTCGTTGCTTCGCCGCCCCGAACTTCCACGGCCTGAGCCTCGAGGAAGCAGTAGCCAAGGTGGAAAACAATTAACTGTAGACTAATATACAGGAAAATTCCAGGAATGTCAATCACATTTAACACGTTACACTTTTGGGCTCTGCTGGTGAGCCGGAATCTTTGCCAGGTGCCGGCTTCCGGCAACCTCGAAAAACATCCTTTTGACTCATCTTAAAGAATCCTCAATTACAGTCATAGCCGGGTCGCCCCGGCTATGACTCATTTTATGAATTCTTCCATTGCAGTCATTCCCGGGAGTCTCCCTATATGACTCATTATATGAAATCTTCTTCTGCAGTCATTCCCAGTGGTCCCTCGGTATGACCCATTTCATGAATTCTTCTATTGCAGTCATTCCCGGGAGTCTCCCTATATGACTCATTATATGAAATCTTCTTCTGCAGTCATTCCCAGTGGTCCCTCGGTATGACCCATTTCATGAATTCTTCTATTGCAGTCATTCCCGGGAGTCTCCCTATATGACTCATTATATGAAATCTTCTTCTGCAGTCATTCCCGGGAGTCTCCCTATATGACTCATTATATGAAATCTTCTTCTGCAGTCATTCCCGGGCACCCCCAGCTATGACCGCAATTCAACAATTCTTCCATTGCAGTCATTCCCGAGCACCCCCAGCTATGACCGCAATTCAACAATTCTTCATCTGCAGTCATTCCCAAACGTCTACAAATGAAAAAACCGGTGCGCCAGAAGCGCACCGGGTACTTTTCATTTATCACTCAAATTACAGCTGAGGGCCGGCCTTTACAAGAGCCTTACCTGCTGCGTTGCCTTCGTACTTCACGAAGTTCTTGATGAAGCGGCCTGCGAGATCCTTTGCCTTGCCTTCCCAAACGGAAGCATCAGCGTAGGTATCGCGAGGATCAAGGATTGCCGGATCAACGCCCGGAAGCTCGGTGGGAACTTCGAAATCGAAGATCGGAATCTTCTTGGTAGGAGCGTTGTTGATAGCGCCGCTGAGGATTGCATCGATGATACCACGGGTATCCTTGATGGAAATTCTCTTGCCGGTGCCGTTCCAACCGGTGTTTACAAGGTAAGCCTTAGCGCCGCTCTTCTTCATCTTCTTAACGAGCTCTTCACCGTACTTCGTAGGATGAAGCTCAAGGAAAGCCTGACCGAAGCAAGCGGAGAAGGTAGGAGTAGGCTCGGTAATGCCGCGCTCGGTACCTGCAAGCTTAGCGGTGAAACCGCTGAGGAAGTAGTACTGCGTCTGCTCAGGAGTCAGAATGGAAACCGGAGGCAATACGCCGAAAGCGTCAGCGGAAAGGAAGATAACGTTCTTAGCAGCCGGACCTGCGGAGGTCGGGTTAACGTTCAGAACGATGTTCTTAATGTGATTGATCGGGTAGGAAACACGGGTGTTCTCGGTAACGCTCTTGTCAGCGAAATCGATCTTGCCGTCCTTATCAACGGTAACGTTCTCAAGAAGAGCATCTCTTCTGATAGCGTTGTAGATATCGGGCTCGGAATCCTTATCGAGGTTGATAACCTTTGCATAGCAGCCACCCTCGAAGTTGAATACGCCGTTGTCATCCCAGCCGTGCTCGTCATCACCGATCAGAAGTCTCTTAGGATCGGTGGAAAGCGTCGTCTTACCGGTACCGGAAAGACCGAAGAAGATAGCAGTGTTCTCACCGTTCATATCGGTGTTAGCGGAGCAGTGCATGGAAGCGATGCCCTTAAGAGGAAGGTAATAGTTCATCATGGAGAACATACCCTTCTTCATCTCGCCGCCGTACCAGGTGTTGATGATAACCTGCTCGCGGGAGGTCGTGTTAAATGCTACACAAGTCTCGGAGTTAAGACCGAGCTCCTTGTAGTTCTCAACCTTAGCCTTGGAAGCGTTGTAAACAACGAAGTCAGGCTCGAAAGCTGCAAGCTCTTCCTCGGTAGGCTGGATGAACATGTTCTTAATGAAGTGAGCCTGCCATGCAACCTCAACAACGAAACGAACAGCCATGCGGGTGTCCTTGTTAGCGCCGCAGAATGCATCAACAACGAAAAGTCTCTTGTTGCTGAGCTCTTTCTTGGCGATATCCTTAACAGTAGCCCAAACCTCTTCGCTCATCGGATGGTTGTCGTTCTTATACTCATCGCTCGTCCACCAAACGGTGTCCTTGCTGTTCTCATCCATAACGATGTACTTGTCTTTGGGGGAACGTCCGGTGTAAATACCGGTCATAACATTTACCGCATTGAGCTCGGTGTTAACACCAACCTCATAACCGGTAAGGTCCTTCTTGGTCTCTTCCTTGAAGAGCATCTCGTAGGAAGGATTGTAGACGATTTCTTTGGTTCCGGTGATACCGTACTTGGTCAAATCAATCTTTGCCATGCTTCATACCTCTTTCTCTGTCTGATTTTCTATTATAAGTCATCCGAAGATGACCTCTTGCACCTACAAAGGCGCCGACCGGACCGGCTTTTCTGCATGCCGATTCCTCGTGCAGCCTGTTACAAGCCCAATCAAAGTCATTATACACTAACTTGATTCTTAAAGTCAATATTTCTTTTGTTCGGGCATCGTCAGAATAATGGTATTATATTATCCGTTTTTTTACTGAATCTTAATCGATTCCAGAATCGCCGCAGCCTCTTCGCTGTCAAATGCAAAGCCCACCGAGGAAACTCGAATCGGCTTCTCATTTACCACGGCATAAAGTTCAAAACCGTAGCCGCCCCAGCCGTCGCTGTACTGGAAGCCGGTCCATTCGATTCCGGCAAATGTGCCGCTGACGTCAGTCTGCTCGTTCGTGTACGTATTCTTGTTGTAATTGTACTGCATTTCCATGATTTCCTTTGTCTCCATCTTGAAGTCAAAGTACTTAATGAAATCGGACTTTATCACAGAGCAGTAACGGGTGTCGTCCTCGTCAAAAGCGTCGCCCTTGCGGAACTTCCAGCCGGTGGGAACGCCGACCGTGAGATCGCCCCAGGTCTCCGTCGCGCCAATCACCACGCCTTCGGGCGTCGGAGTTTCGGTAACCTCTTCCGTAGGCGTCGGCTTCTTCTTTTTTCTGCTGCCGCCGTCATCATCGTCGTCATCGTCATCGCCGCAGGCCGTAAGGCATGCAACCGCAAGAATAAGCATCAGTAAAAACAGTAGGATTTTCTTCATATTTTCCTCCGAAATCACGCGAATCGAATCCGCTTTTTCAACCGAAGTGATTATAGCGCAACTCTGATAAATGTCAATACCGCCCCGGACAGCAAAGAAAACGCCGCGATTTCCTTGCGGAAACCGCGGCGCGGGATCAGCCATTTTTTCATTTCCCAACACTTTCGATATACTTCTTTATATCCTTCTTCCATTTGAGATAATCCCAATGCCACAAAAGCTCATCCTCGGGACTGGTATTCTTCGCCTTAGAGAAAATGTGACCCAGGGAACTGATTTTGTCAGTCAGTTTCGTCGCACGTTCATAATCTTTTTTGTGCAAGGCTGCAAGGATATTGATCATGGACAGTTCCGTATCCGTGGCATAATCCGAATCCTTTATATCCTTGGTCATCTCCATGAATTCTTCAAAACGCTTCTCGTAGAACTTGCGGTATTCCTCTTCCGTGGAAGGCAATTCGTATTCGCAGCTGCAAATCTTCTTTGCCGGTCCGGTCAGACCGGAGCGTATTCTCATTAATGCGGCCCTCTTCTTAAACTGCTCCCACTGATATCGGGCACTCGGTCTCCCGCCGGCTTCATAGATTTGATACACTAACTCATCTGTATATAGCGGCTTAAAAGAAAAGGTCCACGTGGTAGTTCCTATATTGCGTATTTCCTCCGCTATAAAGAGAATGCCGTCTCTTTTATACCAGAAGTCCGCATAATCCAGATGGTGCAGTTTGTACTTCTCTACGGTTTCCTTTATGATTTCACTTACAGTCATTTCAATTCCCCTTCTCCGATTATTCCTTCCCGTCAGCTGTTCCCGACAATGTCATCCAGCCATCGCCCGCCGATTTGCAGACGGTCCGTTGAAAACTGCAATTCATTCGAATCGTTGATGTCGAGGTCCTTTAAAAAGATGCTCATGAGCTTATCCTCGGTCCTGAATCTCTTCCGCTTGCCGAAGGCATTCTTCAGATCCTGTCCGGTGTACGTGTATAGGCTCAGCCGCTCGCTTTTCAGCACACCTTCGTTGTTCAGCCAGTTATACAGCCAATTCAAGAGCTTCGGGTCGGTCTCTTCGATGAAAAATGTGAGCGCGGAATTGTCATAAAGCGCCTTTATTGTCTCGGCATCGCTGACGGGGATGATGTCAAACCGTGTATCGGCATCCTTAATCTTGTAAAAGTCCTTCTTCTGTTTCCGCTTTCTCAAAACACCCCACAAAGCCAGACATGAATAAGGAATCACGAAAACCAGAATCCCCGCAAGAATATGACCTGTTCCTAACAGGATGGGTCCGGCAATCCAAGGTCCGCATAATAAGACACATACTATCGCCACAAAAACCGGATTGTCCTTCTTCTCTTTATTCCCCATTACTTTCCCTCCGAAAACAAAACCCTCAAGGCAGCCGTTTCCCTAGCGAAGTCTGCCGCCGCAACGAGGACAGAAATCGGCTCTCCAAGCGTCTCTGGAGATTATCGTATCATTACAATAAGGGCACTGACCGCATTTTGTTTTATGAAATACAATACCCGCTGCAACAACTACTGCAACCTCCATAACCACAAATGCAACGTAGGGGTGCGGGAATACAAGACATAACGGTATGGCCGCTAAGAATAAAACAATAAAAGTGATGTTCGTTATGAGCAAAATTTTATACCGGCGTGCGTACTCCTCCATTTTTTCACTTTCAAGTTGCTCACGCTTCTCCTTATCCTCCTGCTCGGCCTTCATGATATCCTCCGCAGTAATGGAATACTTGCACAGCGGGCATTCACCCACTCCTTTTTTAACCAGTTCCTTACAATTCGGACAAGTGATAAACATAACCGTATGCCTCCTTCTCTGGAAGAATTATTTCTAAAAAGTATAGCATATTCTATGGCATTTGTCACGATACAACCTGCAAAGCGTCATTTTTACCAAGAACTTGTTTTTGCCTTTTCCCTATGCTACAATAAGCATAGGAATATAGGGCAAGCGAAATAAGATTGTTATGATTTTTACACACGAAATTTTGGTGTAGAAGGAGGAAAGTATGGCTAGGATTGTATTTAAGAAAAAGACAAACGTCACCTTTTCCGGAAGACCTGTTAAGATAGCAAGAAAGAATGTTACCGAAAATTCACTTATTGAGGCCAATGTACTAACGGCCGATGAGGTGGAAATGGATAGGCGTGCAAAAAGCGCAACACGCGCGGCAATAAAAAAGGCGATTGATTGCAATGCTCCCGTGGCACGGTATGATGTGGAAAAGAAAAAAGCATTCTTAGAATATGCGGATGGAAGAAGAGTATATGTCGAATAAAAAGCCTATGCTCATCGTTTATGCCGGGCCAAACGGTTCAGGAAAGAGTACGGTTTTAAGCCATCTTGACCGTTTTGGCGAATATACGAATGCTGACGAAGTCGTTGCGGCAACCGGTATGAGTAACATTGACGCCGCAAAATTTGTTGATGCAAAAAGATATCAGGCTATAAAGGAACATCGCGATTTTTCCTTTGAGACCGTTCTTTCATCTCCTTATAAGATGGATTTGCTTCGTGCCGCTAAGCAACAAGGATATTTTATTAAATGCTTTTTTATTCTAACAAACAACCCAGAACTAAATGTTGCCCGTGTTCGAGCGCGAGTTTCGCAAGGCGGACATGATGTTGACCCCGTGAAGATAAAGGAAAGGTATTGGCGTTCCCTTGCCAATATAAAAGAATTGCTGACACTTTGTGATATTCTTCATGTTTACGATAACACCTTGAACGAGCCAAGGCGCATTATTAGAAAGCACAAGGAGGACCTCTCCCTTTTCCCGAACTGCATATGGAGTCAGGATGATTTGTCTGCTTTAATTAACGGGAATATTCTGAAAGACCACTAATTTAATGGGGGGGGATCGGCGGCGGTATGCCGGCTTTTACGGAAGGGAGGCATAATACATGATAATCGGGTTTATCTTTTGGAGCATAATCGCGGCAGGACTCGCCGTGATCGGAATCATTGCCCTGAAATCAAAAAAGCCGGTGGGCTTTTTCGCGGGAATAAAGCCCCCGGCCGTAACAGACACCGGAAAATACAACCGTGCCGTCGGAACAATTTGGATAATCTATGCCGTTGTGTTTGAGCTGTGCGGCCTGCCGCTGCTCTTTTTAAAGCGAAATTCCGCCGCCTTTGCTTTCATAATGCTCGGCGTCGTTGCCGCTTCCATCGGACTTGCAGTAGCCTACACCGTCATCGCGGCAAAATACGAGAAGAACGGGTAATAATACGGGGAATGCTTTCGGCATTCCCCGCTTTTTGGTTATTCTGTCTTCCCCGCCCGTCTCTGCGCATCTCTGAGCACACACGCAATGCCCCAGATCGCCAGCATGATGCAGGCAAATATGACGATGCCCACCGGGAGTCCCCAGTTCATAAAGCCGTAAAAATCGTTCGTGTCCGGCCACACTCCCGTACCGTTCACCAAAATGTTCGTCAGATAAACGGTGCCGTACACGAAAACCGGAATCATCGTCAGAAAAGTCCACCGAAACGGCACGCCGTCCTTCGGAACCGGCAGCAGAATGTATTCCGCCATTGCCGTAAGCGGCAGCACCAGGTGGAAGAAGAAATTGGCGTTTTTATACATGAACCGGTAGCCGTACAGCGGCCCGAGAAATGCCGCGATGGTCAGAAACGTAAGCCCGACGGCTGCGGCCGCCACAAGCTTTAAGAGCACCGGGCAGTCCTTATGCCGGATGGTCTGAATCAGGCTCCAAACGGCGACAATGCCGCAAAACTCGTTGGAAAGCACGGTGAAATACTTCAGATTTTCCACACCGGAAGATGCTAAAAGTGCGTCCCCGTCCCGGAAAAGCAGCATCAGAATCGTCCCGATGACCGCCCACGCGATAATCAGAATATTCAGTACCGTCACTGCTTTGGCGCGTCGTTCTTCTTTCTTCATTCGACTCTCCTTTGTCCCAATCAGTATCCGATCTTCTCCAAAATGCAGTCAATCAATTCGGCATTTTTGATGGAAAATGTGTCGCTGATATGCGGCGTTTCCCCGTACAATATACAGCGGCTCAGCTGCTCGATTTCGAGCGCGTAGTTATGCGGAACATCGACAACACGCTGCGCGATGGCGTTGCCGGTGCGGATTTCATAACTGACGCGGCCTTCCTGATTGTACTCGGTGTCGGAGCGGATGGAGCCCTTTGAGCCGTGAATATACAGCCGGTCATAACGGGAATTGGTCCCGACGCCGAGGTTCATTCCTACGGTAAATGCAGCGCGGGCGCCTCCCTTAAACCGCATCTGCGCGGTTGTCAGCATGTCGACTCCGAGGTCGGTAAACTCCGCACTTGCGTGAACGCTTTCCACCTCATCGTCAATCAGCGACAGAATCATCGTCGTGCAGTAGCAGCCGAGATCGTACAACGCTCCGCCGCCGTGCTCTTTATGGAGACGGAAATCCTCCTTGTAGCCCTGCGTTACGAAAGAGGTATCGATGTAATCGACTTCGCCGATGATACCGCTTCTGACGTCACGGACGAGGCTTTCCACATAAGGGCTGTGCAGATAAGCATACGCCTCCATCAGGATTGTGCCGCTATCCTTAGCCGCTGCAAACATCTCCCTCGTCTCGGCGGCGTTCATCGCAATCGGCTTTTCACATAGCACATGCTTGCCCGCCTTAAGGGCCGCAATGACCCAGGGCTTATGCAGATCGTTCGGAAGCGGAACATATATCGCCTGCACCTTTTCGTCCCGGATCAGTTCCTCATAGCTTCCGTAGGATACTGCAAAACCGAAGTCTTCCTTATATCGGTCTGCTTTTTCTTTGCTTCTGCCGGCGATGGCGTACAGATTACAGTGTTCGGCCTGTTTCATGCCGGGGATCGTGCCCCAGCGGGCTACCGACGCCGTGCCCATGATTCCCCAATTGACTTTATCCATAGGTATCTCCTTTCACTGGTTATTGTTGTACTCCGGCTGCTGCCTAAGTGGGAGGCCTCCTCAGGAGGAAAATCCTTCGTATGCCTCCCACTTGGCGCGCAGCCTCAGGAAAAAAACATTAAAGAAATATACTGTGATGAGCATTCTTTTGGTGAGTAATCTCTGAGGAGAAATCGGGTTTTCTTTCTCCCGGTGTGCGGTTTCAGAATGAATAACCGCGAAATGAATGTTCTCCGTTTTTCTTTTTCGCGGTTGGTATTTTTCATCTTCGAGCCCGGGTTTACATCCAGTTTGCCTGATGGATTACGGTCGGGTCGATGGATTTGACGTTCGGGGAGCCGGTGCGGACCATCATGGCCTTCAGCTCGTCGGTCATCTCGTTGATTACCCTCGCGACGCCGTCGGGTCCTTCGGTTTCGAGCGGTCCCATCAAAGGCTTGCCGACCGAAACGGCATCCGCGCCGAGTGCCATCGCCTTGAAGACATCGTAGCCGTCGAGCATGCCGCCGTCCACGATGATTGTCAGTTTGTCTCTGACCGCCCTTTTGATCTCCGGCAGGAGCATCGTCGGAGGTGTTGCCCAGCGCATCAGGCTGTTGTGATGGCTCAGAACAATTCCCTTACAGCCGATTTGCACCGCGCGTATGGCATCCCACGCGCTCAGCGCACCCTTTATGATGAACGGAAGCTTTGTCGCTGCAACATATTCCCTGAGTTCCTCAAGAGTCGGCAGCTTCATCTGCTTTCCGACTACGACAGAGTCGCGGTCATCTCTCACATTTACCGCGTGCTCGACATCCATGCCGACCGCAAGAAAGCCGCATTCCTCGGCACATTTGATGCGGGAGAAGATCTCCCCGCGGTCCTCGTAAGGCTTGATAATTTTGATCAGCTTTGCCCCGGTCGAGGCGCACAGCCCCATTTCCTCATGGCCGCCCATCCCGATGAAGCAAAGCGCTCCGGCCCGCTTCGCGCCTTCGGCGAGTTCCTTCATCGAAGGCTTCAAATGTGACAAAGCGCCGGTCGTGATCGGTGTCGCGAATTTCTCACCGAAAAGCACGGTTTCGGCCGTCGGATGCACTGCTCCGACAATGCGGCCTTCCACCAGCAAACTGTCTAAATAACGGCGATTGATTGCAATCGAATCGCCCGAAAGAGGTCTCTCCGCCATAATCCTTCTCCTTAAATCCCGACGCCGGCTTTCGCGGCAGCTGCTGCCACGACCTTGTACGCCCGGTCGTATTCTTCAAAAGTGTTCATATGCTCCAACAAAACCGGCGCATCCTTCGGCATGTACCGGTCAATGATTGTAAGCACCTTCCCGAAATCAAGCTCCCCTTCGCCCGGCGAGCACTCCGTCAGCACGGTCGTCAGCTGCATGCGGTCCATATGGGAATCCTTCAGGTGCGTGCTCTTGATGTACGGCGCAAGCTTTTTGAAGCACTCCTCGATGAACGCCTCCGAGCACAGATGCCTTCTCGGATTGTTGATCATGTTCACGAAGTCCATATGCGCCGCAAACATCGGCCGGTCGACATCCTTAATCAGCTGCAGGTATTCGTCCGGCCCGTCCGGCACCATCCAGGGCATCGGTTCTAAACAATAATATGCCCGCTTCGGCTGCACGGCGTCGATGATTTCGCGCATCGAGACAACAATTCTTTCATAGGTTTCCTCTGTATAATTCGACGGGTCTGCGCCGTCCCATCCGGCACTTCCCGATGTCCCCGCAATGTTCACGCAACACTCAATTCCGAGCCTGTCTGCAAGCGCCAATTGCTTTTTGGCAAATGCGACAGCCTCCGCCGCCTTCACCGGATCCGGGTCAAATACATTCTTCCATACACCGACCTCGGCAATCACGACGTCATGCTTTCGCGCGATTTCGCAGTATGCAGCTATGTCATTTTCCGCGGTATAAGCGTTAAAAGGCGCCGTCACCGCCCGAAACTTCGAGGCGACCAGCAGTTCTTCCCATTCCGCCGGGGTTCTAAACGCCCCTGCGACCGTTCCACCCAATCTCATACAGCCCCTCCTTCTCTTGCGAAATGCCGAGTCCCGCATTTCGACCTGTAATAAAAGTATAGGGAACTTTGCCGCTGATGTCCATAGACAAAGTTCCCTAAAAAATGTCAGATTCTATCCCCGCAAGCGGGTTCCCTTGATGATAAAGCGGGTAATGCAACGCGTTTTTATCGGCTTCGCCGAGTGGCGTTGCATGTTCATTAGTTTTCCACCGCAATGATAAGGTCTGCAGTCCTGCAGTTCGCCGCCTTTAAAAGGTCCGCCGGCGCAAGCTCAATCTGGAAGCCCACCTTACCGGCGCTTACAAACATCTTGTCATAGCCTGTCGCGGTTTCATGCACCCACGTCGGAAAAGCCTTCTTCATTCCGATCGGCGAGCAGCCGCCGTGCACGTAACCGGTAAGCGGTAGCAGTTCCTTCTGCTTAATCATGTCGATGGATTTCTCCCCGGCAACCTTAGCGGCCTTCTTCAGGTCTAACTCCGCCGCAACCGGAATGGCAAATACATAGTACTGACCGCTCTTGCCCTGCGTCACGAGCGTCTTGAACACGTGCGCCGGATCCTCGCCGAGAATGCCCGCGATCTGCTCCCCCGTGAGTGTCGGGTCCTGCTCATAGGAATGGCTCGCGTAGGCAATCTTCTTCGCCTCCAGAACACGCATGACGTTGGTTTTTTCTTCTTTCTTCATGGCATTTTCCTTCTTCGTAACAGTATTTCCGTGATAAAGACGGCCGCGCAGCCGATTGCATAACACAATATGTCGTGAATGTCAAATGTGCCGCCAATCAGCACGCCGGCGAACCGGTTGTCGGCGAGCCCGAGCTTTTCCGTGATATGAATCGCCTGAAGCCCTTCGACGCATGCCGCGAACAGAAACACCCAAAGCGGCAGCAGCCGACAGCCGTCCGGCAGGAATATCCTGACAAATGTGTATATCACGACAACAACCAGCACGTCGCCGATGTACGGCCGCACGAAACTGTCGTGCACGTAAAGGGCAATCAGCACCTCAACCGCGATGAGAAGGATTGTTGCAATCAGATAAAAAAACCTTTTCTTCATCTCGAAATCCCCTGTCACCCAAAAGTTTCTCCGGCGTGGTTCCCGTTCCTCATTCCGCGCTGTCTAAGCGTTTCCGCAGCGTGGTTTCCGTTCCTCATTCTGCGCTGTCTAAGTGTCTCCGCAACGTGGTTCCCGTTCCTCATTCCGCGCTGTCCAAATGTGCCCGGAGCGTGTTCAGAACCCGTTTTTTGTCCGCGCACCACTGCGGCTCGATTAAAAGGCTCTTCGGCCCGTCGCCGGTCAGGCGGTGAACAACGGTCTTTGGCGGCAGCAGCCGAACCGCTTTTGTAATCAGTTCCGCATACTCGGCTAATGTCATTATCGGCCAAGGATTCTGCGCGTATTCTTCTGCCATTTTCGTTCCCCGAAGAATCTGCAGAAGCTGCAATTTCACGCCTCCCGGCGGTGGCGTGAGCTTCGCGAGGTAGCGGACAGAGTCGAGCATGTCGTCCTCATTTTCCCCGGGAAGGCCGAAAATCAGGTGGACAATCACGGTCAGGCCGGCCTCGGTCAGCCTTCTGTACGCATCTTCGAAGGTTGAAAGCGGATAGCAGCGGTTGATACGCGCCGCGGTTTCGTCATGCGCCGTTTGGAGCCCGAGCTCCACCCAGACAGGCTTAATCCTATTTAATTCGGCAAGCATGGAAATCACTGCATCCGGGAGGCAGTCCGGCCTCGTGCCGACGGACAGAATCGCGATGTCGTGCCGTTCAATAGTTTCGGTGTACAATGCGCGAAGGCGGTCTACGTCTCCGTACGTGTTCGTGTATGACTGAAAATAGGCGATGAAGCGGCTGCCCTTCGTTTTCGCGCTGACAAGCTTTTTCGCTGCCTCAATCTGCTCTGCAATCGGCGCAGGCTTCGCCGCGAACTCGCCGCTTCCGCCCTCCGAGCAGAACGTGCACCCGCCGGTCCCGACCTTGCCGTCCCGATTCGGGCACGTACAACCCGAGCTGAGCGCAAGCCGGTAAATCTTCTCGCCGTAGTGCTCCTTCAAAACATCGGATATCATTCGCATGTGCATGCCTGTTTCTCTCCGTTAATGGTGACCTCTGTCAGTCGGTCGTCCTTCGTGTAGACAAGCTTTAATGAGAAGAACAACGCGCCTTCCTTAAGGAGCCGGAAGAACACCTTGTCGCCTTCCCAAATCGGCAGGTCGCACACCCGGTCGATGTCAACCCACTCAAGCGTCCCCTCGTCGCACTCCTTCATCTCGCCTTCCCACGCGTCCGCCGTGAAAAGGTGCATATACTCAACAACATCCTCGCCATAGACAAATGTAACGATCCCCCTCGCCCGGTACGAAGTAAGCCTAAGTCCCGTCTCCTCGAGCACCTCTCTTTTGAGGCACTCGTCCGGGCTCTCGCCGTGCAGGAAATGTCCGCCGACACCGATGTATTTGTCTTTGTTGATATCATGCTCCTTCTTGACGCGGTGCAGCATCAGATACTGCCCGTCGCGCTCAAGATAACATAAGGTTGTCAATTCCGGGGTCTTCATGACAAATCTCCTTCTGCCGCAGATGTTCGTTCTGCCCGTCCCACAGCATATGTCCGGCTTTCCGCCCTGTCCGGCCGGAAGCTTTTTCATCAGAATAATAACATGCCATCCGGCGGGCGTCAAATCAAGCTTCAAACTTGATTGGCTCGCTTTTGTGTTTGCCCTCAGGTTTGTTGGTACGAGCGACCGTCCTCCGGCCCCTCCCGTACCACGCTTTTTGGCTTGATGGTACGAGTGACCGCCCTCTGGCGCCTCCCGTACCACGCTTTTGGGCTTGATGGTACGAGTGACCGCCTTCTGGCCCCTCCCGTACCACGCCCTTCTCACTTGTTGGTACGAGCGACCGCCCTCTGGCGCCTCCCGTACCACGCTTTTGGGCTTGATGGTACGAGTGACCGCCTTCTGGCCCCTCCCGTACCACGCCCTTCTCACTTGTTGGTACGAGCGACCGTCCCCTGGCGCCTCCCGTACCACGCCCTTCTCACTTGTTGGTACGAGCTTAACAAAAAGAAACGCGCCCGTACCATTTCTTGAAAATGAATGGTACGGGCGCTTCTTATTTCAATCCTTTAGTACCATCCGAGCGGGATTCCATGGTACTAATTCCATTAAATCTTGTCATTAGTACCATCCGGCATCGTCAACGTGGTACTAATTCCATTAAATCTTGTCATTAGTACCATCCGGCATGGTCAACGTGGTACTAAATCCACTAAATCAAATCATTAGTACCTCACGGCAGCAACCACCATGGTACCAATTCCACTAAATCAAATCATCAGTACCTTCCGGCAGCAACCAGCGTGGTACCAAAACCTACAAACCACCCCTTTAGTACCATCCGACCGTACCGCAGAAGAACGCTTCACATTCACGAGCCCGTCGTCCCCCGCACGGCAACTGCTCCGATTCCTTCTACTTCACCCTCTCCATGTCAAACAAATTGGCGATAAGCTTGTTTAAATCTTCGTTGTCCTTGCCGGCATACTCGTAAAGCACCTCGAAGAACTTTGCCGACGTGGAATTTGTAAAAGCGTTCCGACGGACGTATTCGCGAATTATGCTGTGGAACTCTTTTCTTCCGAGAATCTCCTCCATCTGGTACAGAGCTCTCTGACACTCCTGATAGATAGCGCTGATGTAATCATTGTCAGTATTGAATTCATAATAGGACTGGTTAAACGGAATCATGCCACGCTGCATGATATGCTGCAGCTGTGTCACATCCCTCATATCCCTGAGCTCCCGGCTCAACCGCATAAATGACGAAAACGTATTTTCGGAGGCTGCGTTGCGCGAACGGTACTCCTCGAAAACCACTTCCGTGTATGAGGTGATGGACTCGTCAAGCCAGGGCTCCATGCCGGAATTGCTGCCGACGATGCCCATGAACCACTGGTGCCCGATTTCATGCGCCACACAGGTCTCCAGCGTGAAGAAGCTCGGCTTTTCCATGCTGCTCGGATCCATGGTAACCACAGGATGCCATTCCTGATCGGTAATGATAATCAGATTCGGATACTCCATGCCGCCCGCGTCAATCCGCGAGACAATGATGTCAAGCTCCTCATAAGGATATCTTCCGAACGCCTCACCGAAGGCCGCAAGCGAATCCTCCGCCGCCTTAAGGGTCGTCTCGACTGCAGCATCCGTTGCATTGCCGAACAGACTGTCTTTCCAGTATTCATCCGCCTCTATGAGCTTCGGATAGAAAAGATTCACATGAACGCCGTCATAGTCGGCTTCCTTATGCACAAATTGATTGGATGCGGAAAATACAAAGTCTCTCACACAGGGCGCCGTGAACGTGTAGGTCACCACATCGCCGTTGCTCTCCTTTTTCGTCTCGGTTCCGGTAGAAGCGACAAGAAATCCCTCCGGAACCGTCAGGCGGACATCATAATCGGATACCTCCGAATAGAAACACTCCCCGCACTGGATAAACCCTTCGTGTGACCAGCCGTTTTTGTCGTACTCCGCGAGAATCGGATAGAAGTTGGTCACATTGTAAACGTCTTTATAAACACCGTATCGGTCGGGAACCGTCGGAATCTTCGCTGAAAAATCATACGAAAGCGTCATCTTTTCGCCCGGCGCCAACGGCGTCTTCAGTTTTAACCACACAACAGAAACATCCTTGTCCCGATTCACCGTAAGAACCGAGTCATCCCGGCTGTCCTTCACATTGGTAATCTCGGTTATGGCGCCGTTTGGTTTATAGTCGTTCGGTCTGGTTTCGTCTCTGTTATATCCCGCGGTCTCCGCATCGACGAAAAGACTCGAATAATCCCGCAGACACAATTCATCCCAGGTACTTTCCGTGTCGTTATAAAAGGAAAATACGACCTGCCCGCCGACTGTCCTTTTCTCCGGATCCATCTGAAGATTCATATCATAGTGGTACAAATCTCTTGTCGGGAACAGAATGTCGCACCCTTCCTCCGGCCACGGCGAAACGGTCGGAACCGGTGACGGGGTCGGGGTCGGGGTATCGGTCACGGTCGGCTCGTCCGTCGGTGTGACCGGCTTATCGGTCGGCGTGACCGTAGTTGTCACAGGCGTTTCAGTCGCCTTATTCTTCGTGTTCTTTTCGTCCTTTCCGCATGCACAAAGCGATGCCAGCATTGTGCAAAGAAGCAACATGCTTAGTAATCTTTTACCTCTTCTCAAAGCTTTTTCTCCTTTCTTTCTGCCCGCTCTGCGGGAATTTTCCACAAACAAGCCAAGTAAATCACTTTCATTTTACTAAACTTTGATAAAAATATGAAAAAACGATGAACCGCCTGACACCCGCTGTTGCATTCTCACCGACTTGCGGCTATAATGCGGATAGTATTAAGGAGAGGAGAAATTCGTTTCATGGTCAATGATGAGTATGAAAAAGCGATGCACCTGGGGCAAAAGGAATTCAGTGCCTGCCAAAGCAAGGGGCTGCATCCTTACCTCATCTGCATGGAAGATGTCATGGCGCCTTACGAGACCGAAGCCAAGGTAAGACTCGGTCTTCAGGAGATTCCGCTTGCACAGGTTGTGGGGACTTTCGCGGAAGGGCGCTCGAACGCATTTGCCAGAAACTTTATGCCTTTGCTCGAGCCGGATTCCGAATTCGGAAGAAAATGGATGGCTCTTTACGAGTCGATGCTCGAGGAAGGTTTACGGGACCCGATCATCTGCTACGAATTCCTGAACAAATTCTATGTGCAGGAAGGAAACAAACGGGTCAGCGTGTCCAAATACATGGGCGCGGTTACGATTGAAGCGCAGGTAATCCGGATTATTCCGAAACGTACCGACGCAAAGGAAATCCAGCTCTATTACGAGTTCTTGGATTTCTTTGAGAAGACCGGCGTGAACTATCTCACATTTACCAAAGCCGGCAGTTATGCACTGTTTTTGAAGGAGATCAAGGAGGATCGGCCGGACTCGGAATTTACCGAGGACGACGCGATGAACCTCCGCTCCGCCTATGCCAGATTCAAGAAGGAGTACCTTGCGGCGGGCGGCGAAAAGCTCGTCACTACGCCTGCGGACGCCTTTTTGGTATATCTGCACATATTCGGCTACGCCTCGCTTTTAGACGCCTCCGGCTCGGAACTTTCCCGAAACATCACGCGTGTCTGGAGTGAGTTCAAGATCTACGGGCGCGAGCGCCAGGCCGCCATCTCGTTAAACCCGGTCGAAGACCCGAAGAAGCATGTCATCACGAACCTGCTTCCGCAGAAGCAGCACAAGGCCGCCTGGGTACACGAGAAACATACGACCGTCAGCGCCTGGACTTACAGCCACGAGCTCGGCCGCGAGCACGTCGAGGACATCTTCGGAAGCCGCATTCAGACCGCATCCTTCTTCGATGTTTCGGCGGATCGTGCGGATGAGGAACTCGAGAAGATCATCAATCAGGGTTATGACATTCTGTTCTGCACTTCGCCGCAACACATCGCGGCCTGTGCCAAAGCTGCCGCGACGCACCCGGATGTCAAGATTCTGAACTGCTCGCTAAATACCAGCTATAAGCATGTCCGCTCGTATTACTTAAGGACGTACGAGGCCAAGTTCATCATCGGCTGCATCGCCGGTGCGATGGCGGACAACAACAAGGTCGGTTATATCGCGGACTATCCGGTTTTCGGTTCAGCGGCCAACATCAATGCCTTTACGCTCGGTGCGCGCGCGTTCAATCCGCGTGCCGAGGTTTATCTTGACTGGTCCACGCTGAAGGACCGCACGGACGGCGATCTGTTCAAGCAGAACGATGTTTACATCGTCAGCAACCGTGACCTGATTGCGCCGGCGCACGCTTCCCGTGAGTTCGGCCTGTACCAGATCGGCGAGACACCGGTCAACTATGCAATGCCGGTATGGCACTGGGGAAAGATGTACGAGGAAATCCTCAGAAGCATTTTGAATAACAACTGGAAGGATGAGGACGATTCCGTCGGCGTTTACGCGCTGAACTACTGGTGGGGCATGTCCAGCGGCGCCATTGACGTCATCACCTCGCAAAAACTTCCACCGGAACTGAACCGGCTCACGGAAACGCTGAAAACGGCCATCATCAACCGCTCTCTCGTTCCGTTCTCCGGTGTTCTGACGTTTCAGGACGGCACGACTTTAAGCGCGGAAGACGGTCTTGCGCCGGAAGAGCTGATTACGATGAACAAGCTTCTCTCCGGCATCCACGGATTCATTCCGGGTCCGGACGATTTGCGCGACGAGTTCCGCGACTTCATGACCGTACAGTCCCTCTTCCGTCCGGAAGCAGAGACGCAGCTGTAGCATTTTTCAGGAAAATGTAACGTATTGGGAGGTTACCGTGAAGATTCTTATCGTGTCCGATAAGGAATCGAAGGCTCTTTGGGACTATTATACCCCGGGGATGTTGGATGAGTACGATCTCATTCTGTCCTGCGGCGATTTGGAACCGGAGTATCTTTCGTTTCTGGCCACATTTACCAAAGTGCCGGTTCTTTATATTCACGGCAACCACGATGACTGCTATGAAAAGAAGCCGCCGGAGGGGTGCACCTGCATCGAGGACACGGTTTACCGTTATAAGGGAATCCGCATTCTCGGGCTCGGCGGTTCGATGCGCTACAAGCCCGGCATCAACCAGTACACGGACACGGAGATGCGGCATCGCATCCATTCGCTTCGGTTCCGGATCTTTCGAAACCGCGGCTTCGATATTCTGCTGACCCACTCGCCCGCGGAAGGGCTCGGGGACGGGGAGGATATCGCGCACCATGGGTTCGCGGCATTTGTCCGAATGATTGACAAATACCGCCCCAAGTATATGATTCACGGCCATGTTCATGCCAATTATACCCGGAATCTGAAGCGGGTTACCGCCTACGGGGACACTCAGATCATCAACGGGTACGAGAAGTATGTTCTGGAAATACCGGACGAGGAAATCGCCCGCTGGGAGCAGGAAGCTCCCAAAAGAAAGCGGCATCGCAGAAGACATAAAGATGCCGTTGAATAGGTACCCCGGAGCAAGCTATGTCGACGGGTACGCGCGCCAATTTAGTTCGCTTCGCGAATGAGGCGCGCTTCGCACAACCGGTTACCCGGAAGCAAGCTGCGATCTGCGGGAACGCGCGCCAATTTAGTTCGCTTCGCGAATGAGGCGCGCTAGGCATACTCCTCGCCTTGCGAGAAGTATGCTAAAAGTGAGTTCGTGACCATCCTCACTTAAAACAAAACTACGGAGGAAAGGGGTCCGTATGCCCCGAAAAGAAAAATGAGAAAAAAAGAGGTCAGATTTATCACCGTTGCGGCCATCATCGCCGCGCTCTATTTCGTACAGACGTACTTCATCAACGCCTTTAACCTGGCCAACGGCATGATTCAGGTCCGGATTTCCGAAGCCCTGACGGTTCTGCCGTTCTTCACCCCGGCCGCCATTCCCGGTCTCACCCTCGGATGCATCATTTCAAACCTTTTGATGGGCAATCCGCTCCCGGATGTTATCTTCGGCTCGCTCGCCACGCTGATCGGTGCCGTCGGAACCTATCTGCTCTCCCGCATCCCCACCTGCAAAAAAAATAAGGGCGCATGGATCTGCACCCTTCCGCCCGTTATCGCGAACGGCATCATTATTCCGTTTGTGTTAAAGTATGCCTACGAGTTTCCGAATCCGATCTGGCAGCTTGCCGCAGGCGTTGTTGCCGGCGAAATCATCTGCTGCTGCATCCTCGGCGGAATCCTGCTGTACTCACTTCGCAAGACCCCGATTGAACGCGAACTCTCAGCGACCGAGTAACCACCCGGCAAGTGCCGACAGCCCGAACATTCCCATGTCGAAAATGACGATAGTTGCTCCGGGCGGCGTCGACCATACGACGGAAAGAAGAATTCCTGCCGCCGCGCCGAACACGGCGAAGCCCGCGGAGCAAAGCATCACGGCCCGGAAACTTCGGAAGATTCGCATCGACGAAAGCGCCGGGAAGATAATCAGTGCGGATACCAGCAAAGAACCGACAAGGTTCATCGCAAGCACAATGACAACAGCCGTCACGGCGGCAATCATCGTATTGTAAGCCGCCACATGAAGCCCCGTGCTTCTGGCAAAGTTCTCGTCAAACGTCACGGCAAAAATCTTCCGATAGAACAGAAGGAACATGCCGATGACAAGCAGTGACATGACAAGACAAAGCAATACGTCATTAAGCTGAAGCGACAGCATATTCTGAGAACCGAAAAGCGTGCTGCACACGTCCCCCGACACATTCGTCGAGTTCGGGCGTTTACACAAAAGAAAATACCCGAGTGCCAACGCACCGACGGAAATCATGGCAATGGCTGCATCCCCGTGCAGCCTTTTACTTTGCCCTGTTTTCAGAAGCACAACCGCCGCGAGTATCGTAACCGGAAATACGAAAACCAGGTTATTGGTAAGTTTCATCACCGAAGCAATCGCGATGGCGCCGAACGCCACGTGGCTAAGTCCGTCGCCGATGAAGGAGAACCGCTTCAATACGAGAATCACGCCGAGAAGCGCAGCGCATAACGCGACCAGAATCCCGACAAGAAACGCATACCGGACGAAGGGAAATGACAGGTAATATGCTATTTTGTCCATCGGTGTCTCCTTTCTGAAAGTTTTATGTCATGCACGTAATCAGGCTGACGGAAGGAAATATTCCTTCAGATACTTGTTCTCGAATTCCTCGAGCGGCATCGGTTTCTCAAAGAGATATCCCTGCGCGGTCGTGAAACCGCATCCGGCAAGGAAGTCAGCCTGTTCCTTAGTTTCAACACCTTCGAAAACGGCTTCCTTCTTTACGGCGGAAATCATGTCGCACATGCAGCGGACATAGTTCTGCTCCATCTCGCCCTGGCCGATTCTCTGCAGGAATGTCCTGCCGATCTTAACGATATTAACCGGTGCGTTGATCAGCATGGAAAGCGATTCCTTGCCTGATCCGAAATCATCAAGCGTGATCTTAAAGCCTCTGTTCTGCAGGTCGCGGATGGAATCCGAAGCTCCCTCCTTCTCTGCGAGAAGCATCTCTTCATTGACCTCAATTTCAATGTAGCGGCTCTCTACACCGTACTGCTCGGCAAGACGGCTGATTCTCTCGTCGAACTTCAAAAAGCTTCGGTTGTTCTTGCTGAAGTTCACGGCGATCGGAACCAGACGGGCGCCGGCCTTCTTCCAGTTGCGAAGCGCCTGCAGCACGTTGGTGTAAATGCAGAAGTCGAGGTCCGTGACATGACCGGTTTTCTCGAGAATCGGAACGAAATCCGACGGATAACGGTAAGTTCCGTCGTCCATCAGCCATCTGGCAAGTGCCTCCGCGCCAATCAGCTCCTTGGTCTCAAGGGAGAATTTCGGCTGGAAGAATACCTCGATCTTGTTGTTTCGGATGGCGTTCTGAATTTCACCGGCAATGGTCTGCTCGTGGCTTCTCTGCGCACGCAGCTCTTCCGAATAGATGCAGTAAGGATTGTCCTGACCGCTCTTGGCCTGCTTTCTTGCCAGGTTTGCATTGTCCATCGCCAGCGGAATGTCGCGGTCATTCTTCTTCAGGAAATATACTCCGCTCGAAAGCTGGATGTCAATGCCCGGATAAGCCTTCATCTGATGCTCCACGAACACCTTGGACCAGCTTCTGAGTTTGGCGATTACCTGCTCCTTCGATTCACCGTTCACGTAAATCAGGAAGAAGTCGGAATGAATGCGGCATGCAAAGCACTTCTTGCCCTTTCTCTGGAACATTGCGGCAAATTCCCGAAGCATCCGGTCGCCTGCGGGATAGCCGTATTTTTCATTGATGTATGAGAAATCATTGATATCGCAGTAAATGACAGCGTGCACCGGCTCCATCTCCGGATCCGAAAGCGTCTCCTGAAGTCTTGCGCGGAACGCGGTACGGTTGTAAAGCCCGGTCAGACGGTCTGTCGAGGACAAACGGTTGATGAGCATGCGGTCGTTGCTCCGCTCTCTGCGAATCTTCCGTTCCTCGTCAATCTGCGCGATGCGGCCGTACAGATACGTAATCTTTCCGTCATCATCCTTCGCGCCGATGACGTTTAAGCGGCACCAGCGGTATTCCTTGCCGTCAAGGCGGAGGCGGTATTCGCCCTTCACGCTCTCACCGGTAGCTTTGGCATTTGCCAAAGTCTCCGTGAAGGCTTCGTAGTCCTCTTCATGAACGACCTTCTTAAGAAGATCCTTCTCCATGAATCGCGGAATCACGCTCTCGACTCCGAGCGCCGTTGCAAACTTGTTCGGGATGCTCATGCGGTCATCCGTGATATTATAACCGAACTGGATGTCGTCGGAGGTTTCCTCGAGCTGACGGTAGTGATCCAGCTGATGCTTCATCGACATCTCGGCATTGATTCGCTTCGTAATCTCCGTGAACGCACAGCTTACAAGGCTCATGCCGTCGGAATTGCGGCTCACGACTAGGGCGTTGCAGTGCACCCACGCAACGCTTCCGTCGAACCGGTTCACACGGAACTCGGCTTCGGAAACCGAATGCACCTCCGCCTTCGGGTCGAACAGGCGGTTTACGTTCTTGACGTCGTCGGGCGCCACGATTTCAGGAAGGGAATTGTTGTGAATCGAAGCAAACTGCTCCGAGGTATGTCCGATGACTCTGTAAAAGGTCTCGTTCGCGTAGTAGATTTCCGGCACATTTTCCCTGCCGATGCGTCCCTGGTATTCGAATACCGCGACGCCGACGGGAAGTGTCGTCAGAAGCCCGGTCACCTGGCGCTTCTTAAGCATCTCACCGGTCACCTGCGTAATCGTGATGTCGAACAGGCCGTTCTTCATCATCTTCTTCTGGCGGCGGACAAAGCACTGCACTGAAATCGGCTGTCCTTCGCCGGTCAGCACGCGGTGCTCAATGCAGACAACCATCTGCTTGCGGATCTTCTCGTTCAGAATCCGACGGATGGTTTCGCGGTCCTCGGGGTCAATCAAAGCAAGATAACTGTAATTCCTGCCGCTGCTCATGCGAATGCCGAGAAGCTCCTCCACGCTCGCATCGCAGTCCACAATCGTATAGCCGTCATCGTCGCGCACGGTACAGGTTCCGAAATACACCTGTCTCGCATAGCCGTAACCGGCCGAAGCGCTCTTCGAACCGCTGTCCCCGGTCATGCTCGAAAGATACTCGGAAAGGCTCTCCTCCCCGGCAAATGTGTTGAGAATCAGCTTCTTCGCCCGCACATGGCCTGCGCAGATGAAGAGACAGGAAAGAAAGATTGACCACGTCAGTGGATATGCGCCGCGTTCGATTGAGCTCACGGTCTGTCTCGTGATGCCGATCAGCGCGCCGAATTCCTCCTGCGATAATTTCATGGCTTTCCGGTAGGTCGAAAGGTTGGCTGAGAAAACCTCCAAAAGCCGTTTCTTTTCATTTGCGTCCAGATTCATCTTTTGCTTTCCTCTCTTTACCCGATTCTTTGGGGACCGCTTCCGGTCTCCGCTTCGTAAAAGGTCGCATCGTAACCGATCTGCTCCCGATAGATCTTTCCGACATTTGTGACAAATGAGGACACCGCGTCCTCATTTACCAGGCTCACGGCACATCCGCCGAAACCCGCGCCGGTCATCCTTGCCCCGAGCACGCCGTCCTGCTGCCATGCAGCCTCGGCAAGCGTATCAAGCTCGCGCCCGGTCACCTCATAGTTTTCTTTCAGGGAGATGTGGGACTCGTTCATCAGACGTCCGAACGCCGCCAGATTGCCTTTCTTCAGGGCCTCGTAAGCAGCCAGCGTCCGAAGGTTCTCCGTAACGGCATGTTCGGCTCTTCTTCGAAGAACCGGCGACGGAATCGCCTCCCGGGCCGCCTCCCATTGTTCCTTTGTAAGCTCACAGAGGGCATCGGCCGGAACAACCTGCCGGACATACCGAAGTGCTTCTTCGCACTCCGCGCGCCGCTCGTTATACTTGGAATCGCCGAGTCCGCGCTTTTTATTCGTATTCATGATCACGATGCGGACGCCCTGCAGATCAAGCGGCGCATATTCATACTTAAGCGTTCCGGTATTCAGGAAGATCGCATGTCCCTTCCGCCCCATCGCAATCGCAAACTGGTCCATGATGCCGCAGTTCACGCCGATGAAAGCATTCTCGGCACGCTGCCCGAGCTTTGCATTTGTAATGCCGTCATACGAAAATCCGTACAAATCCGCGAGGAAGAAGCCCGTCAGCACCTCAATCGAGGCAGAAGACGACAGCCCCGAGGAATTCGGAATCGTGCCCCGGTACATCACGTCAAAGCCGCAGTCGGCACGAAAACCGGCCTCCTCCGCCGCCCACACAACCCCTCTCGGGTAGTTGGTCCAACCGAGTTCCTTATGGTATTCCCGATCGTCAAGCGACGTCTCGATCACGCCGGCCTCCGGAAAATTCTCCGAGTAAAACCGAAGCTTCCGATCCGTCCGCTTTCTCACCGCAGCATATGTTCCGATGCTTAACGCGCACGGAAATACATGCCCGCCGTTATAATCCGTATGCTCCCCGATCAGATTGACTCTTCCCGGAGCGAAATACTTTCGAATCTCACCGCCCCCGCCGAATACGTTGGAAAATGTGATTTCGTCCTCCATTCTCTAGCCCTCCTTCCCGGGCGCGGGATCGCGGATGATCTTTCTGGTAGCCCGCCGTGCGTTCTTTTCTTCATACATCCGGTCGTCACTCAGAGTCAGCCACTCACCGAGCGGAATGTTCGCCTTCGGATCCACGATTACATATCCGAAGCTCGCCTGTACGATGTAAGGTCTTCCGGACCGGCTGTTATAGTCATCGAGGAAAGCGCGGAACCGGTCGCGGTACTCTAAAACCATATCTTCGTTGTAATTAAGCGCAATGACCTGGAATTCGTCGCCGCCGACCCGGTAGCAGAACTCGTTCTGGTAGCAGGCGGCCGACATGGCATTTGCTATGGCCTTTAACGCAAGGTCGCCGAACGAATGTCCGAACGTGTCATTGATATCCTTTAAGCCGTCCATGTCGATTCCGATGATGGCCATCGGCTGACGCTTTCTGCACGCCTGGTCATACATGCTTTCGCATTTCTGCTCGAAGCCGCGGCGGTTCGAGAGCCCGGTCAGAACATCGCTGACATACAGGTGCTGCAGTTCGGCGATCAGCGTCTCCTTTTTCATGTTCGAACGGATTTCTTCAAGCGCCGTGCAGACGTTCGTGATGAACGGCTGGAAGAACGGGTTCGGGATGCCGTCGCCGTTATAAGTCATGACGCCGTATCCGAGGCAGGCCTCGTGATAATGAAGCGGCACGATGAAATAGCCGCACGGCTCGTCGCAGACATACTCCTCCGGCAGAATCTCCTGGATGTCGAAGACGTGGTCCACATGCCCCAAAAGGATGTTCTCGCGCACGGCGGTCCGAAGGTGCATCATCGGCGTAAAGCCGCGGAATTCCTCGGGCTCCTGGGTGCGCCAGTCGTAATCGTTCAGCACGACATAAAAGTCCCTTACCTGCTCGTTCTGGTTCAGGAAGGAATAAATGACATTGTTGAGCTCGTCGATGTCCCGCGCTTTCTCTGCATGAATGCTCATGAACATGGACTGCATCAGGAAGGATCTCGTCTTCTGGTCCTGGTCGAAATACCGCTTCACCGCAGCCTCAAGCCTTGCTGCGTTTCTGGTCCCGCATCCGCACGATTCGCGGATGACCACGTGGGTCGGAATGTAAGTGATTTCGGGAACTTTCTCGCCTTCCTCCATGAGCCGGATTGCCTCAACGGCACGCTCCGCCATCTCGCGGACGTTCACGCGCACCGAGGTAAGCGTCGGCGCAATTGCGTCGGTCTCGGAAATATCGTCAAATCCGGTCACCGCAATGTCCTGCGGCACACGGATGCCTCTTCTTTGCAGCTCGTCGATTACGGAAATCGCCGAATAGTCATTGGCACATATAATCGCCTGCGGCCAGCGGTCGCGCCCGGTAAGCAGATAATCCACGGCAGCCGGTCCGACATCGCGCCAGAAGTTTCCGTAGTAGATATCCTCGTCATCGACGGTGATGCCGAACTCCGCCATCGTATTTTTCAATGACGTCAGTCGCCGCCTGGCATCGATATGATCTCTCGGTCCGTTCACGAAGCAGAAGTCACGGTAGCCGTGCTCCTTCACAAGGTGCGTGATGATGCCGTCGAGGGCATGCTCGTCGTCCACGAGAATGTTGGCAAAGCCTTCCACGTAGCGGCGCACGCACACAACCGGGCAGGTCGCCTTCTCACGCACAATCTGCACGATTTTGTCTGCAACGGCATGGTTATCAAAGGTATCGGTCGCCAGGATGATGCCGTCCATCTGTGTAAAATCGGGCAGGTCCGCAATATAGGATTCGCCGAGGTCGTAGGCGTCGTTATTGCCGTATTTGCCGAAGCTGGAATAGACAAGGGCATAGTAACCAAGCTCCTGCGCTTTCGAAACCAGACGCCCCAACAGGGTGTACTGGTACTCGGCGGAGCTTCGACAGATTAAGATGGCAATCTTTTTCTTCTGTCCGAGATTCACAATGCCCTCCTTTCCGCAATTCCAGCGAAGGAAAATACCACTCTTTTATCGTATTTTACTATGAAAACCCGTATAATTCAACTTGAAAATCTTAATTTTTCGGTTTTTTTGCAATAAAAGTATACATTTTACACAATTGATGATATACTAAATAAAAATGGATATTGACAAAGGAGAAACGCTTTGTCTGAAATAGTTCATGACGATATTTTTTATATGAAAAAGGCCCTGCATCAGGCGAAGCGGGCCATGGCACTCGGAGAAGTTCCTATCGGTTGTGTGATCCTGTATCAGGGGCGCATCATCGGCAGGGGCTTTAATCTTCGAAAGAGCAAGCATACGACGCTGGCGCACGCCGAGCTGACCGCCATCCGGCAGGCCTGCCGGCATATCGGAGACTGGCGGCTCGAGGGCTGCACGATGTATGTAACGTTGGAACCGTGCCAGATGTGCGCGGGAGCCATCGTACAGTCAAGACTTGACCGCGTAGTCATCGGAACCGATAACCCGAAGGCAGGCTGCGCGGGTTCGATTCTGAATCTTTTACAGATGAAGGAATTCAACCATCAGGTCGAGATTACAAGAGGCGTCCTGAAGGAGCCCTGCAGCGAGATTCTGCAGGAGTTCTTCCGGCAGATGCGCGAGCGCGAGAAAGAAAGAAAAGAGGACCGTCCGGAAGCCTGATTCCGGCTTATGAATTATGCAGATACACGGATTGCAAAAACTGACACTGCTCGATTTTCCGGAGCATTTGGCGTGCACCGTTTTTACGGGCGGCTGTAATTTCCGGTGCCCGTTCTGCCAAAACGGCGGACTGGTGCTGCACCCGGAGGAGGCGCCTGTCATTCCCGAGGAGGAGTTCTTCGAGTTTCTCGAAGGCCGTAAGGGAAGGCTTGAAGGCGTGGCGATTACCGGCGGCGAGCCGACCGTGCAGGCCGACTTAAAACCGTTCATCCAAAGAATCAAGAGCATGGGATACGCCGTCAAGCTTGACAGCAACGGGCAGAATCCCGCCGTGCTTTCCGAACTGATTTCGGAAGGACTTGTCGATTACATCGCGATGGACATCAAGAATTCCAAGGCACGTTACGGCGAGACCGTCGGCATTCCCGGTTTCTCGACCGCCAATGTCGAAAAGAGCGTCGCCCTCATTATGGGCAGCGGCCTCCCTTACGAATTCCGCACTACGCTTTGCGCGGAGCTTCACGACGAAACCTCCGTTCGCGAGATCGGCGAATGGATCAGGGGCTGCAGGGCTTATTTCCTGCAGGCTTACCGTGATTCCGAAGAAATCCTGATGCCGGGCGTATACCACGCACCCGAGAAGGAAACGATTGAACACTTCCGGGAGATTCTTCTTCCGTATATCGAAAATGTGACCATTCGCGGCGTCGACTGATGACGCGCGGCAAAGGCTGATGATACGTGGCGCCGACTGAATACGCGCGGCGTCAACCATGGCATTTTCCTAAGGCAAACCAAAAGAGACGGGCAGATCGGATAATCCCCTTCTGCCCGTCTTATTATTTCTCTTTACAGTTCTCAGTCAGCCGACTCTTTGCTGTCGTCATCTTTATCGGAGGATTCCTTGTCGTCAAACTTCGCCTTTTCCCCGGCTACGCGGCGTTCAACGTTCTCGCGTTTATACTCTTCCTTCACGAAGCCGTCCTCGTCAAGCTTTTCGATCAGCGTGCGGGCTAAGACTTCGTTACGGTAGAACCAACGGTACTTTCCGTCGTCCATCTGAACAAGAATCTTGCCGTTGCCGGTGTCCTTCGAATACGCCTTTCCGACAGCGCCGAAGTTCGAGGTCTTGTTGTCAACCGGAATCGTGCCCGGGTCAACACTGAACTCAATCACCTTCTCAAAGGAGTAGGTCCTGCCGTATTTGTCGGTCATTTTGTAAGGCTCGAACTCTTCTCCCTGCTCGGGTGTTTCGGTCTGCATCTCCTGGATGTACGGCGTTCCGTAATAGCGGACATCGTTGATAACCAACATGTTTCTGCGCTTAACTTCTTCAAGCTCCGCCTCGGTGCGGAACAGGTCATCCCAATAATTGTTCCGAATCATCTGGATCATGGCCTTATAACGCGGGTGGGTTCTCCATCCGTTCGTAACAGGCTCGCTTCCGGTATTGACGATTTTCGCGTTCGGATAAATTTCGCAAAGCGTCTTATAATCTTCCTGCGAAATCTTGGTTCTCGTAACAACCATTCTCTCAAGCTTCGGGAAATTCTTCAGATGCGTAATCTCCTTAACCGGCGTCCAGCCGATGTTCAGGTCGACGATTTCCTTGCAGTTTTCAAGAGGCGAATAATCGGAAACGCTGTCCGGGAACGTCTCCAGGTACATCAGGTTCGGGAATTCCGCGACAAAGCTGATGTCGTCAAGCATCGTTCCGTGAATATGGTCGAAGTTGTCAACCACGATCAGGATATGTAAATTCATCCCCTTCGTGAAGCTCCAGTCTCCGACACCGTTATGGCCGAGGTCCAAAAGAACCAGATCCTGGCAGTATCTAAGCTGGCTGGCCTGCGCGTCTCTCAGTTCCGGAACCGTCAGGTCCGATTTAAACGTGGAAAATGTGAGCGCATCCGTCCGACAGTAAAGCTTGAGTTCCTTGATTTCGTACTCGTCGTCCTCGCTCTCGCCGCCGTCACTTCCTCCGCCGGTGGTTCCGGCACTATCCGTGCTGCCTTCGCCTCCGGTAGCGGCTCCGCCGTCTGTGGCGCCCTGGCCTCCGGTGGCTGCTCCGCCATCTGTTGCGCCCTGGCCTCCGGTAGCTGCTCCGCCGTCCGTGGTGCCTCCGCCGTCTGTATTGCCTTCGCCGCCGTTACCCGCATCGGGTGTGGGCGTTTCTTTCTTAACCTTGCGCGTCTCGTGCATGTAGATTCTCCAGACGAAACGGATTGACGGAAACTCTTCCGTTAATTCTTCCATCTGCTTGTTGTTGAGACCGCAGCCGATCATCTCCAGATAGAGAAGGTTCGGCAACTCACGAAGCTGGGACTTGAAATCCTCCAGATCATCGATATAGATGCCGCTCATATCAACATTATACTGATAAGTTCCGACCTTCATCGTCTTACCGTTCTTCCGGTTTCCGAGTTCAACGAACTGCTCCTCGGGAATCGGAGTGGGCGTCGGAGTCGGGCTCGGCGTCATCGTGGGAGTCGGGCTCGGTGTCGAGGTAGGCGTCGGCGTTGAGGGCTGAACGGGATTTCCGCTCGGCTGCGAAACGCCGCTCGGTGCCATGCTGATGTCCGCCGGTTTGTCTCCGGAGCCCGGTCCCTTACAGGCAACACACAAGAGTGCCACTGTAATCAGGCACAAAATCAACTTTCTCTTTTTAGGCTTCAAAGCAGACATCATACGAACCTCCGACAAAACAGAATTCCTTAAATCCCCCCGCGCTTTACGGAAGACAAACCCATGCCGGATGCTCCGGTATGGGTTTTCATGTCATTTTCCTATACAGAAATCTGCAAGATATATTATATTATACTTTTTTAGTGCTTTCGTCAACATCAATTCTGTCGTCTATCTCAACCGGCTGAGGGACGCTGTCCGCCCCCATTCCCGCAAGAATTGCGCCGGGTGTCGAGATGTAATTGGCCGTTTCCTTCGGGAGATTCTTCTCCGCAAGTCTGACCTCGAGATAAGACTTCATAATGGAATATACAAGTGCGAAGGTCGGAACCGCGACAAGCATTCCGAGAATGCCCCAGAGGTTCGAAAACAGGGTACATGCGAAGAGCACGTAAATCGGCTTCATGCCAACCTTCTTTCCGACGATGTGCGGATCCAGGTAGTTTCCGTCGAACTGCTGCAGCACAAGGATGAAGGCCGCGAAGACCAGACCGTCAAGCGGGTGCACGCAGAAGATCAGCACCGCACAGGGAATGCCGCCGATGAACGGTCCGAAGAAAGGAATTACGTTTGTGACGCCGACAATGATGCTTACAAGGCCTTTATACTGCGCGATGCCCTCAAACCAGATGCCAAGGATGTTCGTGCCGATGAAGCAGATCATTCCGATTACGGCCGAGTCGAGAATCTTTCCGAGGATAGCCGTCGAGAAGATGCCATTTGCCTTATGGAGCGTCTGAATCGTAACCTTCGCGGTCTTTCTCGGGAACAGCGCGAAGATGATTTTCTTAATCAGGCCGATCAGGTATTCCTTGTCCTTCATCATGTAGATCGCGAAAATCAGGCCGATAAGAAGGTTAAAGATGATTCTGAGCGTCGTCGTCACGGTATTCTTCAGAATCGTGGCGGATGTATTAATGATGACCGACAGGCGGTCTTTCAGGAATTTTTCAATGCCTGTCGTGAAATTCTCAATGATGGGGGATAACGCTTCATCGACGAATTTGTTCCTGGAAATCAGCTTTTCCAAAACTTCCCGCAGGTATTCCGCGTAATTCGGCACATTTTCGAGAAGCGTTCCGATGCTGGCGATGAATTCCGGGATGATTGCGACAAACAGAAGCGTTACCAGCGTAAGCACCAGAATGACCGTAATCAGAATGGCAAATCCGCGGGCTCTGTTGCGAACACGGCGTTCTGCCTGTTCGAGAGGCACTCCTGCTTTTGCTCTCCGCTTTGCGCCGATTTTGATGAAGTTTCTCTCAAAGAACCGTACAACCGGGCTCATCAAAAAGGCGATGCAGAAGCCCCAGATTGCCGGCGCGATGGCTCTCAGGATGCGTTTCAGGCCGTTTGCGAACAAGGGAAGCGAATGTAAAAGGTAATAAAAAACCAAAGCTCCGGCAAGCACGATGAAGGCTGCCGTAGCCTGTCCCCTGTAAGCACGGGCGCGCGAGAAGGTGCCCCGGATTCCCTTACGCTCCCTGCGCCTTCTGCCGGGTTCGAAATCTCCCGAATCAGTGGCTTCCGCGATTTCCTCCGCTGCTTCCTGCTCTAATAAAATTTCCTCATCCATAACTTCCTCCCTTGCCGCAAATGCGACACTTGCACATCTTCGGGTTTCTTTTATGCCCAGGGATCCGCTTCCTTAGCCGTACGGATTCCCATCAAAAGACCCTGCCAGGAATAAATGAACCATTCTCCTGTGGAAGGTTTTGTCCGAAGCGTCACCTTGCGGTCGTTGTCTGCGCCGCCGCTCGGAATGTAAAGGCTGACATAGCCTTCCTTTGAATTATCATAGCTGTACGGGTTGTCGTGCACCGTAATCGTAAGCGGAAGCGATGCCGTATAGTTATTCTCGGGCGTTGCACCCTTGAAGTAGGAGCGAACCGTATAACGTCCGCCTTCCATGAACTGCGTCCGGATCAGCTGCATGTCTCTTACGGCAACCGAATCGGGACCGTTCAGATAGTCAATCATCGCTTCGCACTCTTCAGGGAAATCTGCATAGACATTGAGCGCCAGAACCGCAAGCGCCGCTGTTTCGAAGTAATCCTTCGGATTCTTCTGCACGGCCTTCAGCTCGTCAAGCGTCACCGGAAGCGAATCATAGGTAAATGTCCTCGTCGTCAGATGATAGTTCTTGATCGTATCATTGACTTCCTTCGCCGCAGTGCCTGCCGCCTTGTTCTCAATCTTGTTGACAAGGCTGTTCGTCTCGCTCTTTATAATCTGTTCCGTTCTCTTCAGAATGTCACCCAATAAGCCCATTGTAATCTCCCGAAAAAACAAGTTACCGGGAACGCCGCCGAAGCAGCGTTCCCGTCATGATTAAGAATCAAACCGCCGAAAGGCCTTAGAAAGGCTTGCCGCACTGCGGGCAGAACTTCACGGTTGCACCCTCGGGTACTTCGTAACCGCAGGCTGCGCAGATCTGCTTCTGCGGAGCGGGCTTCTTCGTACCGCAGTTGGTACAGAAGTTTCCGTTCACCACAGTTCCGCACTCGGGGCAGGTCCAGGAACCGGCCGGAGCGGGCTTCTTCGTGCCACAGTTGGTACAGAAGTTTCCGTTCACCTGCGTGCCGCATTCCGGACAGGTCCAGCCGCCTGCTGCCGCCTGAGGAGCTGCCTGAGGCTGCTGCTGAGCACCCATTGCGTAAAGGTTGGCCGCATTCTGTGCGCCGCCCATGTTGTTTACAAGGCCGACACCCATCAGACCGGCTGCTGCGCCGTTCGGGTTCTTGGCTGCTGCCACAACTGCCTCAGCCTGTGCGCCGATTGTAACGGCAGCGCCCATCGTAGGATCGCGGTACATGGCATTCTTCTGAGCCGTCTTGATCATCTCGGCGTCTTCCTCGGGAAGCGTAACGGTTCCGAGTGCAACGTTTACAACCGTAAGGCCGCGGAAGCTGCCCCACTTGGCGCTGAGTGCCTCGTTCATGGCAACCTCAAGGTCGGTGTTGTGTGCGATAATCTGGTTCGGACGAAGCTCCATATCGGAAAGCTTTGCGAGTGCAGGCTGCAGAGCGCTGATGAACTCGGTCTTCAGCATGTTGTCAAGCTCGCTTCTTCTGTATTCGCCGGTTACATTTCCGCAAACGTTCGTATAGAACAGAAGCGGGTCTGCAATGCGGTAAGAATAAACGCCTGCGCAGCGGAGGGATACGTCAACGTCAAGACCGATCTTGGAGTCAACAACACGGAACGGAACCGGATTCGGAGTACCGAATTTGTTGTCCAGGATTTCCTTGGTGTTGAAGTAGTAAACTCTCTGATCCTTGCCGGTGTCGCCGCCGTAAGCGAAACGCTTGCCGATGGTCTTGAAGGTGTTCAGAATGCCCTGGCCGAGGCCGCCGGTGAAGATGCTCGGCTCCGTGGAGGAATCCCATGTGAATTCACCGGGCTCCGCACAGAACTCAACAACCTTGCCCTGCTCAACGATGATCATGGCCTGGCCGTCCGCAACCGCGATGCCGGAACCGTTGGAAATGATATTGTCATTGCCCTTCGTGTTGGAAGAACGGCTTCCGATCTGCTTCTGTCCCTTGGTTACAAGAACGTCCTTGTCCATGGCTTCGCAGTAGAAGAATTCCTTCCACTGATCCGCAAGCGTACCGCCTGCCGCACCCAATAAAGCTTTAATAAGTCCCATAATAATCTCCTTTCAAAATCAAACTATGAATTAGTTTGTTTTCTGGTTCTTTTTTCTTCGGAGCGAAGGAAGCGGTCGTCGCTGACGCGCAGCTTAAAGCTTTCCTTCCTCACATAATTTGCGGCATTGCGCGACTTATGGACGTTCTTCATTCCCGCCGCCATCGAGCCGGTCGCAATCCACGCGATAATCAGTCCGATTACCGCCGCAATGATGAACTTCTTCACATAATGTGAAGCGCCCTTCTCCGGTTTCTCCGCTTTCTCATCGGAGCTTCCGCCCGAACGTTCCGTTGAAACAACCGTCTCGTCCTCTTCGTCCGGTCCTGCCGAAACGGGTCTTACGGAAACCGCCAGTCCCAAAAGAAGCGAAGCCAGAATCAGGAAAATGCCAAATCTCTTCATATTCGCCTCCTAAATTAAACTGAGCAGCGTACCGAGAATCACCGTGACCGCGCCGAGGATGCCGAAAAAGTAAGCGCGCTTGCGCTGTTTGCTGATCGGCAGCTCGCCGACCATCTTTCCGGTCTGTCCGTTGATCGCGTAACGGTAATCCTTACCGCCGTACCGACAGTTGATAATGTAAACGGGAAGAAGCACATACCTTACGGACGGGTTCAAAAGCCGCAGATTCTCGGACGCCTTTCGAACGTTCGTGTAATCGCTCGCCGTGCCGCGGAATGTGTCCGTCGTGCTTTGCATCATCAGTTCTTCCGCTCTTCCGATTGCCGTATCGGGATCCTGGTCGAACCGGTCCGCCAGATATCCGGACAGGTATGCTGTCTGAAACTCCGTAACCTCATCGAAATTGTAGGGTCCCAAAGATTCCATCAGCTCGTCGTCCATCTTCGCGGCGCCGTCCACAGGCACATTGGCAAATGCCAACTGGCCTTCCCGCAACAGGCTGTAATAGGAAGTCTGCTCGACCCGGTCATTGCCGTCGTCGAACCGTTTGACCTTCTCGGCGTCGAACTCGATCGAACCGTCCACGGTTCCGTCGAACAGCCAGAAAGGTACGTAGATTCCCTGCACATCCCGAACGCGCCTGTCGGTCAGGAAATCTCTCGGAAGGAGCTTCTTTCCTTTGCCGAAGGAATCCACAATCTCCTTCATGCGCTCCTTCGTGATTTTGAACGGAATCACTCCGTTAGGAGCAAGCCCTCCGTCAAAGGCATCGTTGATGACCACTTCGCTGTCGCAATACGGGCAGTGGGTGGCTGCGGTCGTTCCGTCCGTCAGAATCTCCGCGCCGCACGATTTACAGATGTAGACCTTGGCGGAAGCATTCGTATTCGGCTTAAGAGCCGCCTTGTAATCTCCCCAGTCGAAAGCGGATCGGGTTGCCTGCCCGGCGCCCCTTGCTTCCATCTCGGAGACCTCATACGTGTTGCCGCACGATGCGCAGGCGAGCTTTCCGCTTGCCGCGTTGTACTGCAGTGCCGAACCGCAGGCAGGGCACTTATAAAAGGTGTTGTCCATTCCTGCCGCAGATCCCCCTTTCCGAGGCCCAAAGCCCCTGATAATGGTAAGTCAATTTTACCAAAAAGATTTTCATAATTCAACTATTATCCGTCAGGAATTATGACTTTTTGGTGTCTTTTCGGAAAATGGCACGAACACCCATTCGCAATCCGTCTTCTTTGCCGAAATTTCGGTCAAAATCCGCCGTTTTTTGGGACGGTTTTCTCTTGACACGGAAAGAGGGAAAACACTATAATCAATAGTATGAAACGGGATGAAAAGTCCTCTTTTCTTCCGTAAATTATAAACGCAAAAGGAGACACTATCATGAAGAAGTTTCTCGCATTGCTCCTTTCCGTCGTTATGGTTCTTTCGCTTGCATCCTGCAGCTCCAAAAAGGACAGCGACAAAGGCAGCGACGACTACAAGGACATCAAGGTCGGTTTAATCTGTCTGCACAATGAGCAGTCCACCTACGACAAGAACTTCATCGACGCCATGATCGACGCCTGCAAGCAGCTCGGAATTCCCGAGAGCCGCATGATCATCACGACCGGCATCGACGAGAGCTCTGCCTGCTACGAGGCCGCCAAGGATTTGGTTGACCGCGGATGCAACATCATTTTTGCCGACTCTTTCGGTCATGAGGATTTCATGATCCGGGCCGCAAGGGAATTCCCGAAGGTTCAGTTCTGTCATGCCACCGGCACGAAGGCTCATACCGAGGGTCTTGCCAACTATCACAACGCATTTGCCAGCATTTACGAAGGCCGTTACGCAGCAGGCGTTGCCGCAGGTCTTAAACTGAATGAAATGATCGAATCCGGCAAGATTACCGCTGACAAGGCCGTTATGGGTTATGTAGGCGCTTACACCTACGCGGAAGTTATTTCCGGTTACACCTCTTTCTATCTCGGCGCTAAGTCCGTTTGCCCGAGCGTTACCATGAAGGTACAGTTTACCGGTTCCTGGTATGATGAGACTGCCGAGAAGGAAGCAGCTGAGAAGCTGATGAATTCCGGTTGTGTTCTGATCAGCCAGCATGCAGACTCTATGGGTGCTCCTACCGCTTGTGAGAAGGCCGGCGTTCCGGACGTTTCCTACAACGGTTCCACCGTTGCTTCCTGCCCGAACACCTTCATCGTTTCCTCCAGAATCAACTGGGCTCCTTACTACATTTACGCTATCAACTGCGTAAAGGACGGCAAGGAAATCGCCAAGGACTGGACCGGCGGTTTCGCACAGGGTTCCGTAGAGCTTTCCGAGATTAACGACAAGGCTGCCGCAGCAGGCACCAAGGATAAGGTTAACGCCGTTGTTGCCGATCTGAAGGCCGGCAAGATCAAAGTATTCTCTACCGATACGTTCACCGTCGGCGGCGCTAAGGTTGACACCTATCTTGCCGACATCGATACCGACGCGAATTACACCGGTGATACCGAAGTCATCAAGGACGGTTATTTCCATGAATCCGAGTTCCGCAGCGCTCCTGCTTTCGATCTTCAGATTGACGGCATTGAACTTCTGAACTCCAAGTTCTAAAGAACGTTCCGCCCGTTTACAGACTGTTTCCGGCACGCCGGACATAACAGAAAACTGATAACCTCAGCGGGGCCCGAAAGTGCCCCGCTGATATTTGTTTCAATGAAGCATTCGAAGTAATTCGACAGGAGGACTCCGACGTGAGTGCAGTTCCCGCCATTGAATTAAAAGGCATTACCAAAACCTTCGGCGACGTGGTCGCCAACGAGAATGTCGATCTTTCCGTATACCGCGGCGAGATTCTCTCGATTCTCGGAGAGAACGGCAGCGGCAAAACGACGCTGATGAATATGATTTCCGGCATCTACTATCCCGACGCCGGTCATATCTTCATTGACGGTGAGGAGGTAGTAATCCGTTCTCCGAAAGACGCTTTCCGCTATAAAATCGGAATGATTCATCAGCACTTTAAGCTGATTGACGTCTTTACCGCAACCGAGAATATCGTTCTCGGTCTTTCGGACGGCCGCTACGACATTGCGGCTTACGAGCAGCGCGTAAAAGAAATCTGCGAACGCTACGGGTTCACACTTGACCCCGCTAAGAAAATATATGATATGTCGGTTTCGGAAAAGCAGACCGTTGAAATCATCAAGGTGCTCTTCCGCGGCGCCGACATTCTGATTCTCGACGAGCCGACCGCCGTTTTGACGCCGCAGGAGACCGACCGTCTCTTTGATGTGCTCCGCCGCATGAAGCAGGACGGCAAGGCAATCATCATCATTACGCATAAGCTCCACGAGGTTATGTCGCTTTCCGACAAGGTCGCGGTTCTTTGTAAAGGCCGTTACATCGGAACGGTGAAAACCGCGGAGACCAATGAGAATAAGCTTACGGAGATGATGGTCGGCGCCAAGGTTGATTTGAACATCCACCGAAGCGATCCGGTAAATCCGACGCCGAGGCTTAAGGTTGACGGGCTTAACTGCCTGAACGAAGACGGCATTCCCGTTCTTCGCAACATCTCCTTTACCGCAAACGGCGGCGAGATTCTCGGAATTGCCGGAATCGCGGGCAGCGGGCAGCGCGAGCTTTTGGAGTCGATTGCCGGACTTCAAAACCTCTCCTCCGGAACCATCATCTACCATAACCCGGACGGCAAGGACGAAGACCTTCGGAACAAATCCCCGAGGGAGATCCGCGAACTCGGCGTCCGCCTGTCATTTGTCCCGGAAGACCGTCTCGGCATGGGACTGGTCGGCAACATGGGCATCATCGATAACATGATGCTTCGAAGCTACCGGAAGGGACGCGGCCTGTTTTTGAACCGCTCCACGCCGGCTTCGCTTGCGGACAGGATCATCGATGAACTGCAGGTTGTCACGCCCAACGCGAAGACACCCGTAAGACGTCTCTCGGGCGGTAACGTGCAGAAGGTTCTGGTCGGACGTGAGATTGCTTCCGCGCCGACGGTTCTGATGGTTGCCTATCCGGTCAGAGGACTTGACATTAACTCCTCATTTACCATATACAGGCTGTTAAATGAGCAGAAGGACCGGGGTACCGCCGTTATCTTTGTCGGCGAGGATCTGGACGTTCTGATTGAACTTTGTGACCGGATTATTGTTTTGAGTTCCGGCGCGATTTCCGGCGTCGTTGACCCAAGAGTTCAGCCGAACGGAATGAGCCTGAAGGAAGAAATCGGCCTTCTGATGACGAAGAAAACCGTCTCAGGCGACGAGGAAGAAACGAAGGAGGACGGACAGCAATGACGACAGCAAAGAAAACGGTTCATGTCCGTGAGCCTTTATTCCATCTTGCCAAGCGGGACAACATGCCCCGTCATAAGGCGCTTCTCATCCGCCTGATTGCAATCGCCGTCGGACTGCTGATCATATGCATCTTCGGCTACGCAATCATTCAATGGACACCGCTCGACATTCTGGTCACCTTAAAAGAAGGAACTTTTGATACGGCCAACCGAAGATGGGCTCTTATGGAAAGCACGGCGCTTCTTTTACTACTTTCCCTTGCCGTGACACCGGCCTTCCGCATGCGCTTTTGGAACATCGGAGCCGAGGGACAGACTTTGATTTCCTGTCTCGTGACAGGCGCCTGCATGTTGAAGTTCGGTGACAAGGTTCCCAATCCCGTGCTCATCCTGATTGCGTTAGTGTCAGCTGTGGCTGTCGGTGCTCTGTGGGCATTGATTCCCGCCATTTTCAAAGCGTTCTGGAACACCAACGAAACGCTGTTCACGCTTATGATGAACTACATCGCGGCGCAGATTACTTCTTACTTCGTATACATCTGGTCCACGCCGAAGGGTTCCGGCCATGTCGGCGTAATCAACCAGAGTACGCAAGCCGGCTGGCTTACCAATCTCGCCGGGCAGGATTATCTGCTGACGATTCTGATTGCCGTCGTGATGACATTTGTCTCGTATATCTACCTGAACTACTGCAAGCACGGTTATGAAATCTCTGTTGTCGGCGAAAGCGAGAAAACCGCCCGCTACATCGGAATCAACGTGAAAACCGTAATCCTTCGGACCATGATCATCTCCGGTGCGATTTGCGGTCTGACCGGATTCCTGATTGTTGCAGGTGCCGACCACACCTTCATCAAGGACTCCGTCGGCGGTCTCGGATTTACCGCCATCATGGTTTCATGGCTTGCCAAATTCAATCCGATCGCGATGGCATTTTTCTCATTTCTCATCGCCTTCCTTGAAAAAGGCGCGAAGGAAATCACAACCCAGACTCGTCTGGACGCGTCGTTCGGAAGCATCGTTGTCGGCCTCGTAATCTTCTGCATCATCGGTTGCGAGTTCTTCATCAACTACTCCATCCGGTTCCGCAGGAAAGAAAAGGCGAAAGAGGCCGTGGCAAATGTGACGCCTTCGGACCGGGCGGAAACTCCCGAGTCGGAAAGCGATTCCGAAGAAGATCCTGAAAACAAGCCCGAAGCGGCAGAAGAGGAGGCGGAGTCATGATTATATTTTCCTTCATTCGAAGAGCCATCATGCAGGGCGTGCCGCTTCTGTACGGTTCGACCGGTGAAATCATCACCGAGAAATCCGGCCACCTGAACCTCGGTATCCCCGGCATCATGTATATGGGCGCCATCGGCGGCGTTATCGGCGGCTTCTTCTTTGAACAGACCGGCGCCGATTTCAGTCATTGGTACATCCGTGTCCTCGCAATCCTGATCGCGCTGTTTTGCTCGCTGTTCTTCTCGTGCCTGATGGGGCTTCTGTACTGCTTCCTGACAGTATCGATGCGGGCCAATCAGAACGTTACCGGTCTTGCCCTTACCACGTTCGGTGTCGGCGTCGGCAACTTCTTCGGCGGCTCTTTGATCAAGATCAGCCATGCCGATGTACCAACCGTTACACTCACGAAGACAAGCGGTGCCTTTGCAAAGCATCTTCCGTTTGTGGATACGGTTTCCAGACTTGCGGCAGAACACAAGTGTCCTAAAATCCTCGACGAGCTGTGCCAGACCATTTTCTCCTACAGTTTTCTGGCCTATGCTTCCATCATCATTGCATTGATTGCGGCCCGCGTTCTGATGAAGACGCGTACCGGCCTGACGCTTCGTGCAGTCGGTGAAGATCCTGCAACGGCCGATGCTGCCGGTATCAATGTAAACCGTTACAAATACGTTGCCACCTGCCTCGGCAGCATGATTGCCGGACTCGGCGGTCTGTACTACATCATGGACTACGCAAGCGGCGTTTGGTCGAGTGACGGCTTCGGTGACCGCGGCTGGCTGTCGGTTGCCCTTGTAATCTTCTCCCTGTGGAGACCGAATCTGGCCATCATCGGCTCGTTCCTTTTCGGCGGCCTGTATATCGTCCACAACTACATTCCGAACCTCTCCATGCAGGCGATGGAGCTCTTCAAGATGTCTCCTTACGCAATGACGCTTATTGTTCTCATCTTCGTCAGCATCAAGGAGAAGAAGGAAGCCCTTCCGCCCGCACACCTCGGGCAGAACTACTTCCGGGAAGAGCGTTAAGAGCCCGCGAACAACACCCATTACACAAAGAAGGACCAAAGCATTTCACTGCTTTGGTCCTTTTTGACAAATGCTATGCAATTCTTTGAAGGGCGGTTTAATAGTAGGTGTACTCAAATATCCATCTCGAGCCCGTATTACTCGCCGGCTTGCCTTCTTGATAAACAAGCCTGCCTTGATAATCAAAATCATAGCGGTCTCCGTTACTCATTACGGTAACAGTTCCTTCCCCGTCATCCGATACGGAATTTACATCCAGGATTCGCCATACACCCTCCGTAGACACATACGGACTTCCTAATGATATGCAAGATATGTCAAAACAGCTGAGCGGCGTAAAATCCGAGATTTCATATTGATACGGATATGCAAGATGCTGCCCCTTCGGTCCCGACTTCCATCTCTCTGTTACCCTGTAATACTCCGTAAGGGGCTCGTCCTCTGCTTCCCAGGTAAACTCCCAATCATACCAGTCCTCCAAAACCCCGTCGATCCACCACTTTTGGCTGATTATTAACCCTTTTTCGTCATACTCATACTCCGCCGCCAGGTTTCCAACCCCGTCATACTCCGTTCTCTTTCGGCAGATTCTTTCATCTCCGTCATAATAGAAAAAATACTTCCCGGTTATCCGTCCTTGATAGTAGGCTTCAATTGTTTTCAGTCTTCCCTGCTCATCATAGAACCAGACATCTTTCGAAACCGAACCCAGATAGTAATCTATGCGCTCCGACTTGCGCTCCTTTTCATCATAGGTAATGATTAGTTCTTTATCGATATCATAATCTCCCGAGAGTGTCCTCTCAATCAGGTTTCCGTAGTCGTCATACCGGCGTGTTTCTGAAGACCTTGTCTCCCCATTTGCATAGTAATACTCTCTCCGCAGCAGCCTTCCCTGATTGTCATAGGTCGATTTCCCGCTCTCTGTGACAGTGCCTGCTGCATTATAGGTTTTCATAAAAACCGTCAGCTGCTCTCCCTCGTAATACGTATACTCGGTGGTGAGCACTCCCGTAACAACACCTTCGCCGTTTTTGACCTCTTTCTTCTCGGAAAGGATTCTGCCGTTTTCGTCATAGGTGAACAGGTAATCCTCTTCCGTCAAATAGCCAAGGTATGAAAGTGAATCCTCCCAAATGTACCGATGCTCCTCGCGTCCCCAGGCGTCGTAGTCATGAGTCTCAACATGCATCGTTCTTCTTTCATCATCGAATGCCTCGTACGACTTCATCGTATACCCCCAGGGTTCTCCCGGTGTCGGTTTCGGTGTTTCGGTCGGCTGGGTCTGTTCCACCACGGCAGCTGTAGGGGTCGGCGTGGGATTTTCCTTCGTTTTTTCTTTTTTCTTGGAAAATGTGTGGATCAGCAGGGCGCACTCGATAATTAACGCAGCCCCGCACACAACAACCAGCCCCAACAGAAACTGCTTTCTGTTGAGACCGCGCCTGACTGCTTTTTTCTTTTTACTTCCTGCCATCGTTACTGCCCCCTGTTTTCATGTCCTAATCTTCAGTCTGGTATTCATAGATGCTTTCGCGGCGGACTGTATCGTCGGGAAGAAGCTCTTTTATGCAGACAATGCGCTCCTGCTCGTCATATTCCCAAAGCTGATTGCTGTCTATGGAATCCGAAGTAAAATTATCGAAGAAAATGCTCTTGATTCTGCCGTCTTCAAACTCCGCCCTCGCGTACCAAAAACCGCCCTCAAATCCCATCGTGTAATCCACGTAATTATAGCCGTTCAGCTCCCATCCGTACTCATGTCCCTTGCCGTCCGTCGTTACGTACGGAAGCACATACGCATCTGTCTTCAGAAAGCCGTATCTCTGAAGCGACGGATCCTTATCTTCCTTCCTGCGCTCCGCCTCCAATGCAACCTCGCTCATCGGCGTAATCACATAGCGGGAATCCCTCGCCAATTCGTCCTTTCCCTCAATTGCCGCATCCAGACGGCCGTTATAAGTGCTACAGCGGAGAACCTTCTTTCCCGGAAGCATCGGGTCCTCATAATCCCAGTCAAAGAATTCCGTGCAGAACCCGCCGTACCAGTAAATGCGGGAAATCCTGCCCTGTTCATCAAAAACCTTCTCATAGAACGGGCTTCCGTCTATGGCGTTTCGCATGGTGCTTTTCGTACAGATTGGCCCGGAAGCGTACTCATAAACCGTATAGGATTGCGGATCTCCGTCCGTACCGATTTCCTCGCTTCGGATCAGGCGGCCTTCCTCATCGAAATAGTTTCGAAGAGAAAGTCTGCCCTGAAGAAACCAGTCGGACACCCTCGCCGTCTCATCGTACTCCGCATGAAAGCCGTCCTGGTCGGTTGTTTGGGCAGCAATCAGATTTCCCATGGCGTTATAGGTTCTGTGCTCCTCCCTAAAGAGCTCTTTATTGGTCCACGTATAGTTAACCATTTTGCCGTTCTTGTCGTACGTACTCCCTTCTGCCTCGACCGTCTTTCCCTCTTCATTGATCTTCCGCTTTACCGTAATCGGCTCCCCGCCATAGGTCTCATAGTCATATTCATACCGAAACGTCGTCTTATCCGGCCGGTTTTGGTTCGTCGTGTGCACCTCCTTAATCAGACGCCCTTCCTCATCGTAGGTATAAACGACATCTTCGTCGCTGTTTTCACCCTTCAACGGTGCAGCCCGAAAAGTATGCTCATGAAGGATTCTTCCGTCACAATCCGTTTCGAGCGTTTCAACCTTTTCGAGAATCTGCTCCCCGTTTTCATAGCGGTACGTCGTCACCGTGTAGCTGAGCGCTTCCGCCGCGTTCTCCGCCCGCTTCTCAGTACCTGCCTTCCCGGCATTTCCCTTCTTCTTGTCTCCTTTTCCTTTGGAAAATGTGTGAACTAAAAGGGCGCCCTCAATAATCAGGGCAATCCCGCAGATTGCAACAATTCCGATGATGAATTGTTTCTTCGTCAGGTGAAGCTTCTTTTTGGCCTTTTCCTGCATTTTGTAACCCCCGTCGTGTTACTGTTTTTTCTCCCCCATCGCCCGTGCGCAGCGCGGTGCTTCATATAACTTCCCGTGCACAAAAAAGTTATAGGACCGGCAGCCGCCCGCGCACCAGCCACCGAGCTCGCAGCTTGCGCAGGCGCCCGTCAGCATGCTCTTATCAAACTTCCGGTTGTAGGCAAATGCGTTCTCGTCCTCCCAGATCTCCCGAAGGCTCCGCTCCCGCAGATTGCCCTCATTGAACCGCTCGTCGTACATCGACTCGCAGCCCCGCACATTGCCGACGCTGTCGATTCCGATGACGGAAAGCCCCGCGCGGCACCCCGAGAAATAAGCCTTCCCGCTCATATTACCGCGGATACTGCCCTCCTCGGGCGTAAAATATCCGATATTGTCCGCGACGCCCATCATAAACGGCGCCTTTTTCATATATTCTCTGACAAATGTGATGACTTCCCTCGGGTCAAATGCGATGTCAACCCCGCCGTTCGCCGCGTTGCCCATGGGCGAGCAGGCCTGAAGCTGCCACGCGAAGATGCCGGAATCCTTCAGGGTTTCGTAGAGTTCGGGAAGCTGTTTCGCATTTTCCGCGTTCAGGGTGCTGATGACCGACACCGGGATTCCTGCGCAGTGAAGTGCCCGGATCGCGCGCAGGGCCCGTTCGTAGCTGCCGTCCTGGCGGTACCGGTCGTGAACCTCCTTCGGTCCGTCGAGAGAGACCGCAACCGATTCGATGCCGAGGCTTTTCAGATCAGCCAGCAGGGCGTCCGTGAACAGAAATCCGTTGGTGATGATATTGACGACAATCCCGTTTTCAATCAGGCGGGAGACGATTCCCTTCCAATCCCGGCGCATAAAAACTTCGCCGCCGATCATGGAGACACGGCGACAGCCGAGGTCCCGAAGTTGATCGGCGACGATAAAACACTCTTCGGTAGTCAGCTCATTCTCTCTTGCACGGCCGCCTGCCGACCCGCAATATCTGCAGGAAAAGCAGCAGGCAAGCGTAATCTCCCATACACACTGTTTCAAATGATACTTCATGGAACTCCTTTATCAGGCGGCTAGCAGTTCATCATTCCGCCGTTTTCGGGGCGAAGAATCTTCGTGCCGCACATCGGGCAGAACTTGTACGACGCATCCAGGGGATAACCGCATTCGTGGCAGAACTTCGGTGCCGGAGCCTGCTTCGGCTCAACCTGCATGAATCCGTTTATACCGGGCGTCGGAAGCGGCGGCGCCGCGTATACAAACATCATCTGCGGCCGGGTGTTCACTTCCTCGGGGGTCGGATTGCGGTGCATCACCGTCATGTCAGGATACAGATTGGTCTGAGCAGGTTCCTCTCCGTCAGAGTTTTCCTCCTGCTCCTTCGCGGCCTGCTCGGCCTTAGCGCGGAAATAATCCGGTCCTGCGTAAACGCACATCATGGACGAGCGCAGCGCCTCAGCCTGTTTCTCGGCCTTCTCCCGCTGCGCATCCTCTTCACTGATGCTGTCCGGGTAATTCTTGTCCTTCAGTTCATCAAAATCAGCCATGTCTCTCCTTTCGGCTTTTGACCGGTGCCTCCCTCTGTTATAACTCCTGGAAATGAAAATTTCCGATATTCTCTTTCACTTTCTGTAACCCGAGATGATCATCGTTACCGATACCGATGTATCCCATTGGGCGATTCCGTTCCGATAGAGTTTCAGTCTTTCATCATACTTTTTATTGATTGCGTCAATCACTTTCTCAGAGCCGACGGAATGCGCATTATAAATTCCTTCCAACGCACATTGTCTGTCTGCTTCTATCATCGCTTCTCCCAGTTGCCCGGCATTTCCGGGATTATCCGGTGTGAGATTGATTACGGCATAACCCGTAGAAACATTGACAAATCCATACTTTTCCATCGACGCAGGAATCTCTGCCTCCGTCATGGGATAACGGCATACCCGGAACCGCTCCAGCTCCTCTTCAAAACCGGGCTGGGCCTTCCAAAACGTTTCCTCTTCCTCCGTTTTCTTCAGACATTCCGCTGTGCATCGAATGCCTTTTCTTGCCGAGAGGCAGATACATTTGTCGCCGGGTTTCAGAACTCGTCTCTGCTCTCCCCAGAAAGCCGAAGGCTCTATATGTTCCTGTACGGTGTTAGAAATCGTTATATCGAAAGTTTCATCATCAAACGGAAGATTCGTGGCATCCCCTTCCATAAAGGTTACGCCTTTAACAGTCCTGCCGGCAAATTCGATGAACTTTGTATCTCTGTCTATTCCGATAATGTCCGCGTTCGGATACCATCTGTGAAGTGCTTCCGCCAAAGCTCCCGGACCGCATCCGATCTCAAGTATTTTCAGCTTTTTGTCCGGATCAATATCAAAAATATCTTTGTACTGCCTGAAAAACATATCGTCAAATCTAAGTTTCCGGCTCAAATACAAAGTCATAATCCCCTGCACATTTTCAGACCAAATGGTATTCATTTTATATTCGCCCTTCTTAGCTTGCTTCAGTATTGCTGTTCTATGGTTTCCCGTGGTTCGGGATTCTTTCCTTATCCGCGTCAGTCATCATTTCAATCGGAATGACGAAGGGTGTGTATTCATATTCGTGAACAAACACGGGGGATGAAGTACCATAGTATTCCTTCACTACTGTTAAATTCCCATAATCATCGTATTCGCATTCATCCCCCAGCAATGACCGATCGTCATCTTCGAGTAAGTAGGATATCACCCTTCCATAAGAATCATAGGCGAAATAATAGTACCGTGGCTCATCATTTGCATCCCCCCGAAAGATTTCTTTAATCCTTTTTCGAATTCCCGGTTCAACAAAGTCATAAACGTATTCCAGCCGAACATACTCCTCCCAACCGTTCTCGGCTTCTTCTTTCTTCTCGCCGTATATGATTCTGATGACATCACCGTATTCATCATACTCATATCTTCGTTCCGATCGTATCTCACCATTGCTATCATATTCTTTCTCACTGGTCTGATGCCCTTTTGCGTCATACTCATACCTTTTACTGAGAAACCTTTTTCGGTCAAATCCGGTATAGTATTCTTCCATGACCTCCCCTTGATCGTTATAAACATATTCGGTGGTTCCCTGAGCGGTATGGCGCATCTGTAAATGATTCTCCGAGTCATAGGAGAATTCTTCAATAGAATCATCCCCGCCCAAAGGATGCGCATGAGAAAGCATATTCCCATGATCATCATAGGTATATACGTCAGTAATACGGCCGTCAGAATCTTTTCGCTCTATCTCTTTTCCATTGGAGTCAAACAGACGGCATGAAACCAGCTCACATTTGTCGCCGTATGAACTGTACCATTTCGTCTGCCGAAACACGAGCGCATACCCTTCCGGAATCTCGGAGATCACATATTCGCCCTTCTTGTTTCGCCCGCCTTCGGCTGGGGCAGGGTTCTTTTTATGGAATATTTTGACCATCAGTATGATCCAGGTAACGAGTGCTGCCCCGGCCATACCTCCAATCAGAAAAAGCCATGCTTTTCTGCTAAGCGCCGCGGCGCCTCGGTTGTTTATGTGAAACATCGTATCCCTCCATTTTTCTATGCACTACTTTCCTTAACCGTTCGAATCCTATAATTCTTTGTCCGCGCCGTCACATCGGACGTAAGTGTATTCGTTCCCCTCAATTCATCTCTTGTTGATATTCCCGGTACGCCTCGTCAATGCGGGGCTTGAAGACCTCATAATCTTCCCAGCGGAACGGGAAGCCGTAGAGTTCGGCTTTCAGATGCTCTTTGGCAAATGCTTTCACTTCGTCCGGATATGAACCTTCAAAATACTCCTTGACGAATGTCCGCGCCTTCTCCTTGACCTCGTCTTCCATGAAGTATCCTTCGCTTCCTTCAAGGAAGTCTGCAGGAGTTTTCGTGTGGCGCTTAATTCTTGCTATGAAGTTGCGCGTCTCGCGAATATCGTCCTCATCCATTTCTGCAGAGGGCTGATAGTAATTGTTTTCGAAAATCCACATCAGAAGATAGGCAAAATCATCGTACGAGTTTCCCCATATAATCTTCTTGTCTTCCTCCGTCAGCGTTTTCTCATTTTTCGCAAACTGCTTGCAGTACAGCTCACAGGCGATGCCATAGGTGTATCCCTTATTCTTATACAGGGCTTCGGCAAATGTAACCGGAACCGTCGGATGCGCATCCTCCTCTGCCTTCTGCACCTTGAGTTTTCGAATCTTCAGCAACAGATGAATGAACAACCATTCCCACAATAAGCCGATTACGAGAAGAATCACAAACCCCGTAACAGAATTATTGAAAAATGCCACCAATGCCAGGAAGAAAAACCCAAGCGCAAGTATCTGGACAAACACATTCCCTACGATGTTCGAGGAAATCTCCCCTTTAAGCAACTCACTTTTGGTCGGCTCTTTTCTTTGTTGTACTCCTCTCATCGCTCTCCTTTACTCCTGCAAGGCATCCGACAGCGCCGCAAACTCCGAAAGCGTAAGCGCCTCGCCGCGTATTGTTTCCGACATCCCGAGCTTCGTAAGCGCTGCTGCCACCTGCTCCTTCGAATACGGAAGCTCCGCGGCGTTTCCGATTCCGTTCACCAATGTCTTTCTTCGTTGGTTAAACGATGCGCGAATCAGCGCAAACATATGCTTTTCATCCTTCACATTAACCGGCGGCTCTTCATGAATCGTAAGCCTTATGACCGCCGACCCGACATTCGGCCGGGGCATGAAACAGTTCGCCGGCACATTTGCCGCGAGATAAGGCTCCGAATAGTACTGCACCGCAAGTGACAAAGCCCCGTAATCCTTCGTTCCCGGGCCGGTTTCCATGCGCTCGGCCACTTCCTTTTGCACCATGACCGTGATGCTCTCAATCGGCAGGCGGTCCTCCAAAAGCTTCATCAGAATCGGCGTCGTGATGTAATACGGCAGATTGGCCACGACCTTGACCGGTCTCTTTCCGAACGGCTTCAAAAGTTCCGGAATGTCAGTCTTCATGATGTCGCCGGAAACGATTTGCAGATTTGCATAATCCTTGCACGTGTCGCCGGTGAGAATCGGAATCAGGTTCCGGTCAATCTCGACAGCGACTACATCGCCCGCGACCTCGCAAAGGCGCTGCGTCAGCGTCCCGATCCCGGGCCCGATTTCCAAAACAACGTCTTCCTTCCCGATTCCGGCTGCGGCGATGATCTTCTCAATCACGTGGCCGTCAATCAGGAAATTCTGCCCGAATTTCTTCTGAAAATTGAAATTGTACCGTTGTAAAACCGCAATGGTTTCCTTCGGATCACTCAGATAAGCCATGCTCTTCCTCCGTGCGGGGATTTTGCTTCATTCCCCAGACAATGCCGCCGATTGTTGCGCAAAGAAGCGTGACAAATACGACCGCCATAATGACGCCGTAGGCGTAGCCCGCGCCCGGAATCCCGTGGGAGCGCACCAGGCTGTCGGTCACGAAAAGACTGACAATATACCCTGTAAGATAGCCCGCGATGATCAGCCACTGCTTCCGCATAATCGTCAGAATGATGGCAAGATAAGCTGCAAGCGCAGCTATTCCGCCGAAGCAGAGAAACGCCGCGAGTGTTACCGGATATTCCGAAAGATCGGCGCCGTAAACCCATCCGAGCACCGGGCAGCCGAGCAGGTACCCGCCGCCGATGATGACCAGGTTGATTCCGAGAATGATCAGCCCCTGGCGGACCGCCGCCTTCACAAAGTCTCCCGCTTTCCTTTCATTCCACCAGACACCCATCTGCTTTACCATCGGCTTCGCAATCGGAAGGCAGACGGCATTGGTCACGAACACGGGAAGGAACAGAATGTTGAATACGGTCTGCGCCTCTTCACCGAGAATCCGGTCAATGGAATACTTCGGCGCATTTACCAGATAGTTATAAAGAATCGCCCCCAAAAAGAGCGGGAAACAGACGAACAGAAGGCGAATCAGCCGGTTTGCGGCAAGCCCTCTTCGAACGTCGGCAAACTGTCCGAGAATCGTCCGATTGCAGGCAAGGAAGATCAAAAGTGCCGATGCCGTCATGCCCGCGGAAGCGGAAATCAAATCCTTCGAAAGCCCGTAGACGATGCAGAAAACAACCGTCGAAATGCTCACGCGAAGCGTGACCGACAGTGCCGCGGCATCAAGCCTTCCGCGCTTCTGAAACTCGCCGTGGTATACATCCTCGATGCTTTCCGTCACGCGGTATGCCGCAAGAAGAAGCAAAACCGTCATGCGATACGGCGTCAGCCCGCGGACAATGCCGTACCCGAGACAGGCAAGAAGCATCAGCGCTGATGTAACAAGACGGGATGTATAATAATCCCGAAACTGATACTCACCTTTCACGTCGGAGACCTGGAATTCCCGCATGGAATAGGTGCTCAGGGCATAAAGCATCTGCGGAACCGTATAAAGAATCACGAACACGCCGCCGGCAAAATCTCCGCCGGCACGCTTTACCGCAAGGAGCAGCACGGCAGACTGAAAACTGACCGCAAGTCCCGCGCAAAGGTTCCAGAAATAGATTCTTCGCGTAAGATTTTCCTTATTCCCGAATAAAATACGGTGAAGCATTGCTTACCGGCCCTCTTCCCTTTCCTTCAAGAAGTATTCCATAATCAGTCTGTAACCGTCATCATAGTAATTCTCCGCCGCGATGACTTCCTGCGTCTCCCAGCCCGTATCAGCCACTTCCTCAGCCGTATCGGAGTAGTTCTCTAACGGATGGCTGTCCGCCTCGTAGGCCTCCTGCGCCACTCTGGCTGCGTCTTCCTGATCGAGGAAAATCTGCTGCTCATCTAAAATGTAATCCGGATCCTGCGCAAATTCCTCTTTTATACGCTTCATTCCCTCTTCCAATCCGTAATCCTCTATCATGGCATTGATATATTTGCTCTCAACCGTGAAATAATAGTCCGCGCAGCCGGAATACACCATCAGAGGATCATCCGAAAGAAGACACGCAAGAATGCCCATGCATTCTCCTTCATTCTCCTTATAAAAGCCCTTATAATGCGCGGTCTCGTGCGCAATCATCGTATACCAGTAAAGATTGTCCACATATTTGTTGTAAGTGATCTCCATCGTATAAGGGTACGTATAACCGCCGATGTTCATCCAATCAAGCACATCCGAGCAAAGAGCCGCTTTCGGTTTGGAATAATAGCCCTTAAGACGGGGATAGCGGTCAGAAAGCTTCTTCACATTCCGGGCAATCACCTCATAAGCGGTTTTCTTATCCGGGTAGATGATTCGCCCGTCCGCATCGCGCGGGATGGCTTTCATTGCTTCCATGCACTTAATCCCGACCTGAATTCTCACATAGCGGTACTCCTGGGCGGTAAAGCCTCTGGTTCTGTCCTGATTCTTCTCCCCGAAAACGTGTCCGTTATACGGAATCCACCAATGGAACAGATAAGCCCACAGAAACAGAACCGCCACCACCAGAACGGATTTCATGTAAACACGGTAAAATGTGCTCCTCTTTCCGCTCTTTTTGCGGCATTTCCGCACAATCCACCGGATTCCGAACACTAAAGAAAGAATCACCGTCACCAAAACCAGCAGGGCGCAGAAATACATCAGTATTTCGCCGAAGGCAAATGGGAAGACGTTGAAGATTCTTCCGACCACCTGCTGAATTGCAGGGAATATATGGTCCACATACCAGTCATCAAAGCTCTTTATGAAGCTTAACACAAAGAAAACACCCCAGACTGCCGCGACAACAAGGAGTATCTTCCAGTACAAACCGATTTTTTTCGTCTCCTTTTCCATCTCCATGCTCCCCTCCAAACTTCCCCGCTCAATTCACAGACACGGTCCCTGCTTCGACGAGGCGCTTTGCCGTGGCCTCGGTAACCCGGATGACCTCTTCCTCCGTAATGCCCTTTAACTGCGCAATCTTTTTAACCACAAGCGGCAGCAGCGAGGAATCGTTCCGTTCTCCGCGGTGCGGTACCGGCGCCAGATACGGCGAATCGGTCTCGAGGACAAGCGCCTCAAGCGGAATCCGTTCCACGACCTCCGGCAGTTTCTTCGCGTTTTTAAAGGTCACGACCCCGCCGATTCCGAGCACATAACCCATCTTAACATATTCCTCGGCCATCTCCGGCGAATAGGCGTAACAATGAATGATGCCGCCGCGGAAACTGCCTTCCGCCTTAGCGGCCTTTGTATGCTCCCGCATCATGTCCATCGTATCGGCAGCCGCATCCCGGGAATGAATGAATACCGGGTAGCGCAGTTCTCTCGCAAGCGCAAGCTGCCTCGAAAAGCAGTTTTTCTGAATCTCTTTCGTGCGCTCTGCTTCGTCCGGGTCGAGCTCATCCATATAAGCATAATCAAGCCCGATCTCACCGATTGCGATGATTCGTTCCTGCTTCGCCATCTGCCGAAGCTCCTCGATGCACGTTTCGTCAAAATCGGGTGCCCCGTCCGGGTGCACGCCGACGGCACCGTACAAAAACGGATACTTCTTAACAAGCGACACCGTATTGCGACAACCCTTCATTTCCGCGCCGACATTGATGATGTGCCCGATTCCGTGCTCTCGCATCGATAATAGAAGCGTTTCCCGGTCCTCGTCAAATCTCGCGTCGTCATAGTGCGCGTGTGTGTCAAATATCATAGTCAGTCCTTAAAGCAAGTCTTACTGTCATTTTTCTCTGAGATCGTACTCGGTAGCGAATTTCTCGGGAATGACCAACGGGATGAACTCAAATTCTATCATGGTCGCTTCTGTTCCGTCATACTCTTTTTCAATGGTTCGGACAGGGTTCCCGTAGGAATCATATTCACTGTAAATGCCATGCGGCTCCATATTCCCCTCGCCGTCATATACTGCATGCTTTGTCGTATAAAGACCCAAAAAGTATTCTTCTTCCGTAATCTTCAGAATCTTACCGTCCTGATTCTTCTCGATTGTTTTCCTTGCTTCTGTGCTGTTTCTCGGTCCCTTATACTCATTCTCTTGCCAACTCCGAAAGTTTCCGTCCATATACATAATACTTTTTCGGTTTCTTCCGTCCTCGTCATATTCTAACCGCAGGTCGGTCAGAACGGTTCCGTCCTTATCAAGGACGATATGGCGTGTCCGGTTTCCCCGGTCATCGTATTCATTTTTCTCAAACAGAACGCTTTCTTCACCGGCATATCGGTAGTGTTCACTCTCATGGGCGGAAAGGAATATCTCTTCCTGTACTAATTCCCCGTTTACATCATAATACTCGATGCTTTTTATCTGTCCGGCTTCATCATAAAGATAACGGGTTTCAGAGTTGTCAGTCTTAATCCACGAAAGCCGGCCGTCCGGCAAATAGTTCTCCTCATGATAATAAAGGATTTCGCCGTCGACGCTTTTTGAATAACTTAACAGAACATGCTCGTCTGCATCAATGAGACTGAAAGAAAGGGCTTCTTTGCTGTCAACGTACTTTCGTGTCGTCGTTTTCCTGGTTCCGACAGAATCATCATACTCGTAAACGGTTTTCTTGCTGACAACCCATTCCTTATCCCATGTATACTCTGTACTTTCTGTTTTCCTGCCTTCCGAATCGTATTCGTCGTTATATTTTGTTCTGTTAGTACCGTCGCTCCGGTAATATGTTCTGACGACAGAAAGGCCGTTCTCATCAAACTCCTGCTTTTCATAAAGAAACATGTTGCCGTATACATCACTGGAATAGATGGCGACCGGTCTGAACACCAAAACATATCCGTCCGGAACCGCGTCCGTAATCTGATACTCTCCGGGTGTCTGTCTGCCCCCGTCCGCATTGTTCTTCGGATTCTTCTTATTGGATTTTTTGCCGAAAACCCCGGCAATCAGCAGCACCCAGGCAACCACAACCAGCGCAAGGGTCACGCCCCCGACAACTAAAAACGTCTTCCTGCGAAGCGTAAGGCTTCCTCTGTTGTCCATTCTTTTCATCTCCCCACCCCCTATAAAATTATGATTCTTCTATCGCGTATTTCTTATCAAATGCGTCATAAATCCGGTTGAAATCCAGGTTGCCGAACTTCACGCCGCTTAAGTATTCATGCGTGTCGAAAGCTCCCTTATCCACTTCGATGACCGCCACGGCAATGTTACTGCAATGGTCGGAAATTCGCTTGAAATTCGTAAGCATATCGGACAGAATGAAGCCCATCTCAATCGAGCAGTCGCCCTTTTGCAGTCGCGCAATATGATTGGTTTTAATCGTGGTCGTCAGCTTATCGATAACCTGCTCCAAAGGCTCCACGCGGAAAGCAAGTTCCGGATCCGCCGTCACGTAGCACTCATGCGTCATCGTCAGAATCTCGCGAATCGCATCCGAGAGCACGTCGATTTCCTTCTTCGCGGCCGGGGTAAAGGAAAGGCCTTTCCGGTTAATCTCCGAAGCCGCGTAAAAAAGGTTAACGGCATGGTCGCCGAGTCGCTCGAAATCGCCGATGGTATGTAAGATTTTCGAAATCACACGGCTGTCCTGTGCGGAAACCGCCATCGGGGAAAGCTTCACGAGATAGGTCCCGAGCCGGTCTTCATAGCGGTCCAGCTTGTCCTCGACTTCTTTAATCTTCGAGACGGCCTCCTCGTCGAAATTGTCGAACAGGGAAAGGGCTGTCATCAGATTTTCCTCGGCCAGTCTTGCCATATGTCCCGAAATGTTGTTGCACTCGGAAATCGCGATGGACGGGGAACGAAGCAGACGTTCGTCGAGCCACTTCAAATCGTCCTCGGTCTCTTCCTCCTTCTTCTCCTTCTCGCGAACGATGGCCTCCGTCAGCCGCACGAGCGGTTTCGTGAACGGGATCAAAAGGATTGTTGTCAGGATGTTAAATGCGGTATGAACGGTCGCAATGCCGACTCCGTTGATCGGTTTTGCCGTCAGATCATTAAAGAACAGTTTGCTCAAAACGACAAATACGATCAGCCAGAAGGCCGCGCCGATGGTTTTGATCATCACATGCACAACCGCAACACGCTTTGCCTTGGTCTCGGTTCCGATGCACGAAATCAGGGACGTCGCGCAGGTACCGATGTTCAGGCCCATGATGATCGGAATCGCCATCTGGAACGTAATGCCGGTTCCGGAGATGGCAAATGACATGAGAATCGCTATCGTGGCCGCCGAACTCTGAATGATTGCCGTCAACACAATTCCGATCAGAAGGCCGAACAGCGGATTGTTGAAATGCACGAGCAGGTTTTTAAACCAGGCCGTCTGCGCGAGCGGGCTGACGGAATCCTTCATCATCGTCATGCCCTGCATCAAAACGGCAAATCCGACGAAAACCGTACCGATACTGATGCGTCGGTCCTTCTTACTGAGCATCATCATGCCGATACCGATCAGCGCAAGAATCGGGGAGAAGACCTCCGGTCTTAAAATCATCAGATACCAGCGACTCGAATTGATGCCGGACAGCGTCAAAAGCCAGCCGGTAAACGTCGTTCCGATGTTGGCACCGAAGATAACGCTTATGGTCTGCTCAAAAAGCATGATGCCCGAGTTAACAAGTCCGACCAGCATAACGGTCGTCGCTGAGCTCGACTGCATCGCAATCGTAATGCCGATTCCGAGTATCATCGAAAGCATCGGTTTTGAGGTCACTTTTCGGAGCGTGTTCTCGAGTTTACCGCCTGCCATCTTCTCAAGACTCTGTGACATGACCTTCATGCCGAACAGAAAGAAAACCAGTCCTCCGATCAGCATGACCGCATTTTCAAAATAATTCATAATAAGCCTCCACGACTTTTTTATCCTCTAGGCGCGAATGCAATATCCGACGCCGCGAATCGTCTCTACACACTGCCCCGCCGCCCCGAGCTTCGACCGAAGCGTGCGGATATGAACATCTACGGTTCTGCTCTCCCCGTCGGAGTAGCCCCAGACTTCCGTAAGAAGGCGTTCCCTGGAGACCACCGTTCCGCCGCTTCGAAGAAGATACAGCAGGATGTCAAATTCCTTTTTGGTCAGTGTAACCGGCTCATCATTGACGGTTACAAGGCGCGAGCCCGCCTGTACATAAAGCGGCCCGACGCGGAATTCCGAGACCTCGGTCCCGGGATAGGCTCTTCGAAGAAGCGCCCTGACGCGTGCCGTAAACTCCCGGATTCCGATCGGCTTGCTCATGCAGTCATCCGCGCCGGCATCCAAAAGCGCAACACGGTCTGCCTCCTCCGCAAGACCGGTCAGAACGATTACCGGAAGATTGCCCGCAACCCGCATGTCCCGAAGCCTGCGAAGCAGGGAAAGCGAATCTCCCTCCGAAGGAATCGCGCCGAAAACAACCAGTTGCGGAAGATTCTCCTCGATTGCCTGAAAGAATTCCGATGCCTTCGAATACGACTCCGTCACGATTCCGAAACGGCCGAGCGCCTCCGTCACGGCGTTGCAGATTTTCGCATCATCCTCAAAGAGATAAACCATGCCTTCCTCCCGCAAAACTTGCTGCTTTCATTATATCAGCAAAGCATGAATATTTCCACCAATTTTACCTTTTCATTTACCCCGGAATCGTCTATAATTGGGTTAACTATTGCGAAACGGAGCCGTTTACATGAGAAAACTGTTGCGTTATATGAAGGGATACCGGAAGAAGGCCCTGCTTGCGCCGCTTTTTAAGCTTCTTGAGGCCTCCATGGAACTTTGCGTTCCCCTGATTGTAAAGGCCATCATCGACCGTGGAATCGGGCAGGAAGACCGGCCTTTTTTGATTAAAATGGCACTTCTGATGGTGCTGTTCGGCCTGCTCGGATACGGGTTTGCGCTTTGCGCCCAGTATTTCGCCGCCAAGGTTGCAACCGAATTCACCGGGCGTGTCCGCTATGCCCTTTTTGACCATATCCAGTCGCTTTCCTACTCCGATCTCGACCGGCTCGGAACAGCAACGTTAATTACGAGAATGACAAGCGATACGGTGCAGATTCAAAACGGCGTGAACCTGACGCTTCGGCTTCTGCTCCGTTCCCCGTTCATCGTCTTCGGCGCGCTGATCATGGCATTTCTCGTTGATCCGAAGGCGGCGGTCGTATTTGCCGTCATCATACCGATTCTCTGCGTCGTCGTGTTCGGCATCATGCTGATTACGATTCCGCTTTACCGCCGCGTGCAGAACCGTCTCGACGCCGTGCTTTCGAAGACCCGCGAACACCTCGCCGGCATCCGCGTGCTTCGCGCCTTTTGTAAGGAAGAAGCCGAGCGGCAGGACTTTAAAGAGCGGCATAAGGAGCTCACACGCGAGCAGCTTCTCGTCGGCCGCATCTCCGCTTTGATGAACCCTCTTACCTACGTTCTCATCAATCTCGCGCTGCTCGTGCTGATTTACGTCGGCGCGCTCCGGGTTGACCTCGGCATCATCACGCAGGGCGCCGTCATCGCGCTGACCAACTATATGTCCCAGATCCTGGTTGAGCTCATCAAGATGGCCAACCTGATCATCACGCTGACCAAATCCATTGCAGGCGGCAACCGCGTCCAAAGCGTCTTCGAAGTGACAAATACGATGGCTGACGGCACGAAAACCGAAGGCATCGCGGGTGCTCCTGCCGTTGAATTCCGAAACGTTTCCTTTAGCTATCACGGCTCTTCCGCAGAGTCCTTAAGCAACATAAGCTTCACCCTGATGCCCGGCGAGTCGCTCGGCGTCATCGGCGGCACCGGTTCCGGCAAATCCACGCTTGTCCAGCTGATTTCCCGCTATTACGATGTCACGGACGGCGAGGTTTTGGTCGACGGCGTGCCGGTTAAGGAGTGGAGCCTGAAGAGCCTCCGCAGGCGCATCGGCGATGTGCCGCAAAAGGCCGTTCTGTTCTCGGGAACCGTCCGTTCCAACCTGCAGTGGGGTTCCCTTGATGCAACAACAGAAGACATGATGGCCGCCCTTAAGGCTGCGCAGGCGGAAGCCTTTGTTTCCGAAAAGCCCGAAGGGCTTGATGCCCCGGTAAGTGCCGGCGGAACCAATTTCTCGGGCGGACAGCGCCAGCGTCTCACAGTTGCAAGAGCCCTCGTCGGTTCCCCCGAAATTCTTGTCCTCGACGACAGCGCATCGGCGCTTGATTACGGCACGGATGCCGCCATGCGAAAAGCCCTTTCGGCTCTCCCGCAGAAGCCGGCCCGCATCATCGTGTCGCAACGTACCGTTTCGCTTGCCGACTGTAACCGCATCCTCGTGCTCGACGACGGCAATGCCGCCGGCTACGGCACGCACGACGAACTGCTGAAGTCCTGTAAGGAGTACGAAGAAATCTACCGCTCCCAGGCCTCCGGCTCGGAAGGAGGCGCGGCATGAAAAAGGATATGATTAAGGGATTGCGTCTCCATTTTCCGCGGAAGGAGGTGCTTGCGGCATGAAGAAAGATACCGTTAAACGCCTGCTTCGCTATATCGGACGCCAGAAGGGGCTGCTTTTTGTGTCTCTGCTGCTTTCCGCCGTTTCCGTCATCTGCTCTTTGATGATCCCGATTCTTGTCGGCGACGCTGTCGACGTCATCATCGGTGAGGGAAATGTCGACTTCGATGCCCTGAAAACGATACTTTTTAAGGGCGCCGTTCTGATTGCCGTCGCTGCCGTGGCGACCTGGGTTACGGCAACGATTAACAACGCCATCACCTTCCGGATTGTCCGCGAGGTTCGTGAGGAACTGTTCGCCAAGATTACCCGCGTGCCGGTCTCCTACATCGACTCGCGTGACAACGGCGACCTTGTGAGCCGCATGATTTCCGATGTGGATCAGTTCTCCGACGGACTGCTGATGGGTTTTTCCCAATTCTTTACGGGCATCGTGACGATTATCGGAACGCTTGTCTGTATGCTGATTAAGAGCCCGGTCATCGCGCTCGTGGTTGTTGTTCTGACGCCTGCCTCCCTGTTTCTTGCGAAGTTCATCGCCGGAAAGACCTACCATCTGTTCCGCGCGCAGGCCAAGGTTCGAAGCGAACAGACCGGCCTGATTGACGAAATGATCGGAAACCGAAAGGTTGTGACCGCTTTCTCGCACGAAGACGAGTCGCTCGCCGCGTTCGGCGAGGTCAATGACCGCCTGACGCAGGCCTCCCTGAAGGCCACCTTCTTCTCGTCCTTGACGAACCCGAGCACGCGTATCATCAACAACACCGTTTACGCGGTTGTCACGATGGTCGGTGCCTTCCTCGTGCTCGCCGGACGGCTCACGGTCGGAAGCCTCTCTGCTTTGCTCGGTTACGCCGGGCAGTATGCAAAGCCGTTCAACGAAATCTCCGGCGTCATCACGGAACTGCAGAATGCGCTCGCCTGCGCAGGACGTGTCTTCGAAGTGCTTGATTACAAGTGGGAAGAGCCCGCTTTGGAGGATGTCACCGATTTCGTTCCGAAGGGACGCGTAACGGCGGAGCACGTCGCATTTTCCTACAGGCCGGAAAGACCTCTTATCCGCGATTTGAATATTGATGTGAAGCCCGGCGCGAAGATTGCCCTGGTCGGCCCGACCGGCTGCGGCAAAACGACAATGATTAACCTTCTGATGCGCTTCTACGACGTCAACTCCGGCGTTCTGTCTGTTGACGGCACAGACATCCGCCGCGTGCCGAAATCCGTGCTCCGTAAGCAGTTCGGCATGGTTTTGCAGGACACCTGGCTGATGGAGGGAAGCATCCGCGACAACATCCGCATGGGCAAGCCCGACGCCACCGACGAGGAAATCCTCGCCGCCGCCAAGGCAAGCCATGCGCACAGCTTCATCCGCCGTCTTCCCGAGGGCTACGATACGGTTCTCACCTCCGGCGGCGACCGGCTTTCCGCCGGCCAGAAACAGCTTCTGTGCATCGCCAGAGTCATGCTTTGCCTCCCGCCGATGCTGATCCTTGACGAGGCGACTTCGTCCATTGATACCCGAACCGAACTGAAGATTCAGGACGCGTTCACGACCATGATGCAGGGCCGCACGACCTTCATCGTCGCGCACCGCCTGTCGACCATCCGAAACGCCGACTGCATCCTCGTCATGAAGGACGGCGACATCATCGAGCAGGGCACCCACGACGAACTCATGCAAAAGGGCGGCTTCTACAAAGAGCTCGTGCTCGCCGGACAGAACGGGTAAGAAGGGCTTGCCTTCCCCTCCGAAATATCATATAATAAGCTTTATCAGTGATTCCGCCGCATTGGACGGCCGGCACAAACAGTGAAAATACGAGAAGGAGAAACCAGTATGGACCAGAATCAGATTGAGGGCAACAGCGCAGTATTGGCTGTATGCGGCCGCAAAAAGAACGACAAGAATCCGGTGGTCTTCTATCCCGACCGGATGACCTTCAACGGAGAAACCATTCTCTACAGCGACGTGGAAGTCATCAATATCTACTCCTCTTCCACGGAATACAATTTCATTTTCGAAAACTACTCCGGCTTCATAAAGATTAAGCTTCGCGACGGCAGAAAACTGAAGTGGAAGGTCGGCGGCAACGCCCTTTTCGGCATCGGCAAAGTCAAAGTCAAGAAGGAATACTTCGCAGCCATGTACGAGGCGTGCCTCGCCACATTTGTCAAGACCCGTGCGGCTTCCTATCTGAACGATATCCGCCTCGGCGGCACCGTTACGATTGCGCACCTGTCGATTAATGCGCACGAGATCACCGGCAAATCCGGTCTGAAGACCATCACGCTTCCGTTCTCCGAACTCGGCGGCGCAGAGCTCTCGGGCGGCTACGTAAGAATCAACCGAATCGGCAAGCATCTTGCCGCTTTCAACACCTCGACAACCAATCAGGACAATGCCATCTGCCTGCTCTTCATCGTCAATTCCCTGGTAGCCGGCAACGCCAAAGACGCAGCTGCCGCTCCTGCTGAGACCCCTGCCGAATAAGCCCGGGCAGGTGGAAAATGCCACGCTAAATTGAAGTTTGAGGATGCTCCCGGTGAGGCGCCGAAGCGATACAGAAAAGATTGCCTCCGACTCCCTGAGGCGCCCAACCTCAATTACCCTTACCTGAATAATTGAATATGTTTAGCAAGTAAAACGGATGTCGCCCACAGGGGCGGCATCCGTTTTTGTTGCTTTGAGCTGGCTCAGCAAGCGTCTCCTGTGCTCGTTTCTGAGACCCATCCGGCTCGGCAAGCGTTTCCTGCGCTCATTTTTCGGGCTGTCCGGGCGCGGGGTTCCTACACTTTTGCTTGAAATAGAAATTTCGTGGGTAGAGAAATCAAAAAAATACCTACTAATTCCGGATATCATTCATTCTCGTAGGTAGGGGGTATCCTATGAAATTACAGGCAAACAGTATTTCGTGGGTAAATAACAGCTCCCGGATCATACTCTTTTTCAGAAACTAAAGAAACCGTATGCAACGGCAAAATCCAGTTCCCACTAAAACAGCTGAAACTAAAGAAACCATATGCAACAGCGAAATCCAGTTCCCACTAAAACAGCTGAAATGAGAATTTCATATGACCGAATCGGCGGAATTGCCCACGAAATTTCAGATGGTAATATTTCAGTGGGACAGCCCCGCCGCGACTCCCCCACAAAAAAACCGGCGCACTGACGTTTGTCAGTGCGCCGGGATGAATTCATTTCAATTTCGAAAGCCTTTATCTTATCTTCCGCAAATCGTTGCCCAGATGGTCTTGAGCGTGAGCTTCTGACCGGTGTGGAGCACGAGGCCGCGGTAGATGCGGGCTGCCAGGAAGATCAGCAGAAGTGCCACAAGCGTTACTTCCACGCAGACGATTGCTCCGCCCACGAGGTTCATGTTACCGGTAAGGACGTCAACCGGAACGCAGAACGGCGCGGTGAACGGAATGAACCGAAGCACGCGGAGGAGATTGTCTGCCTCCGTCAGGGAAGCAAAGTAAGTAATAAGCCAGAAGACAATCAACGGGAAGACAAATGTGCTGCTCGCCGAGGAAGTCTCCTCAGGCTTCGAAACAAAGCTGCCGCCCAAAGCCGCAAGCGCAAAGTAGATGAATACGCCGAAGCAGAACACGATGATGCTCATCACGATGGCTGCAGGCGAAAGCGCGCTTGCGCCGATATTATCTCTCAGGAAATCGATTACCATCCGGATCCGGTTCACGAACCGGTCACCGTACATATTCTTGCCGATTACGTTACCAAGTATCAGTCCTGCAACTGCCGAGGCAACCCAGCAAAGGAACTGTCCGAGCGCAAGAACCGTAATGGAAATCGTCTTTCCGAGAATCAAAGCGTTCGGATCGACATGCACAAGCATGGTCTCCATCAGCTTGGAAGTCTTCTCAATGGACACTTCCTTACAAATGGTCTGGCCGTGAAGCAGGATCAGCATGTAAAGGAAGAGACCGAGAATCGCGGGAAGGATGTTGCGGATCAGCATATTTAAGAGGCTGACGTCATCATCCGTCGTCGCGCTGCGGAAGGTAGGCTCCATCATGATGAACTGAATCATGGCGTCATCAATTCCGGCCTTCTCATAAACGGCGTTCTGCACGCAGTCGGAAATAAATTCTCCGGCTTCCATCGCCTCGCCCTTACGAACAGAGGACCCGTTCGGAATCAGGACTCTCGTACGGAACAGGTCGTTTCCGTCCTTATCCGTGTCCTTTTCCACGATTGCAAGAACGGTGTCCGATTTCTCGGAAATCTTCTCAAACTCGGCCTTCTCTTCGCCGGTCGTTACAACGAACTTCCAGTCTCTGTAAAGGGATGCGTTTTCGTCCTCGCTTTCGGTGTCGGCAACGATTGCCGTCTGCTCCGCTTCATCCGGAACAAATTCCGGAAGATCGGTCGTATTTAACACAAGGATCGTCTTCTGATTCTTTTGAATCTCTTCAAGCGAGGTTTTTTCTTCAGTCTTCTTACTCTTCGGTCTGCCCGTGAAAAATGTGAGGGCCATCGCGCCGAGCAGCAGAAGAATCGCAATCAGAATTGTAGTTTTCTTAAAACCGTTTCTGCTCCAGTATTGAGATGTTGTGAAGTGGAAGACGGATTTTGCACCTTTCATATTACTCATGCGGTCTTCCCTCCTCTCGCTTCCTTAAGGAACTTCTTAAGGTCTTTAAACTTAATCTTATTGCCGTTATACAGAAGCAAAGCCTCATATACACGTGCGGACGTGAACAGGATCAGAACATCCATCACCAAAAGGATGACAAGGGAGAGAATCTTAATCTCCCAGCTACCCACGCCGATCAGAACAACGCCGGGAAGCAGGAACGGCGAGGAAATCGGCACCAGAACGGCGATATAAAACAGAGGCGTTGTAATGGACCTCTGCATCACGAGCGCAGCAGCCAGTGCCAGATAGGAACCGACAATATTCGTGATCGTCAGCAGGGAAACGCTTTCCTGCAGCTCTTCCATCTTGGAAACCATTGCGCCGCACAGGCCGGCGATAAAGCCGTACAGCATTACGCCGAGCGCGATGACAAGAAGCGCAAGCGCAATGTTTAACGGATTCAAATTCTCGAAGATACCCTCGGGAAGCTTAGTCTGAAGGTAGTTATTTCCGGTCACCTTGGCAGTGACGACATTCGAAAGAAGCGCCAATGCGAAGGACGCACCCATCTGGATTACGACGGAAACAACCTGTGCCAGAACCTTACCGAAAATAAGCGCCATCGGACGGATGGAGGTAAGCAGATACTCCATAACCTTAGAGGATTTGTCCATGGCAACAGCCGTTGCAATCTGCATCGCACCGGTGATGCAGATCATCATGACGATGAACAGAACACCGTAAACAACCCAGTATTTGGCGTTGCTGAGGTGTGCTCTCTCGGTGACAAATGTGCCGTCTTTCTCTTCAAGAAGGCCGGTAACTTCGTATTTGGCATCTAATGCCTTTTGCTGCTCTTCCCCGAAGTTCGTGATCTTATACTTGAAATCGTTAAACTCTTCGGTAAGAAGCGAACCGATGTATTCGCATTCCGTCTTCGTAACTTCGGAATCAATGGCTCTTACGATATCGAAGCTGAAGGAATGCGTTGTGTCGGGTCTCATGTGAATGGCAATGCTTCTGGGCTCTTTATCAAGCTTTTCAGCGAACTTCTTCCAATCATCTTCTCTCGTCTCGGAACCCAGCTCGTAGTCCACCGGAACGATCGGCAGATTCTTAAACTCTTCCTTCTGCTTAAAGACGGTTGTGTCAAAGCCCATGACCGTCAGGCCCAGTTCGTCGTAAACATAGACCTTGTCGATGTTGACTTTTTCAATATGGTATTCTTCCGTGGTTTTCTTCCCGGAACCGATAGCGGAGAGAACCGGAACTGCCAGAATGCACACTATCCAGGAAATGATCATGAAGATGAGAAATGACCGGTTCTTCCATGTCTGGATGAATGTGAAGCGGAAGACTTCCGTCCAGCCGCGAAATTCACTCTTTCTCATTATTCTGCCCCTTCCTTCTCCTTTGCTGCTTCTTCCGCAGCCTTCTCCTCAGCTGTCGGGATATAGCCGCCGACCTTCTCGACGAAGATCTCATGCAGGCTGGGCTCGCGAAGCTCGAAACGGATGATTGTCACATTCCGGTCGATCAGCATGCGCAGGAATTCCATAGCCTGTGCCTCGCCGCTTACACGGATGTGGTACTCGCTCGGAAGCTTCTCCACAATCGTAAGGCCGGCCTCGGCAATCAGAGGCTCAATGCTGTTGTTTACAACGGTGTTGACAAATTCACATTTTACAAAGAGATTTACGCGGCCGTAGCTTCTCTTAATGTCATCGAGATTGCCCTGAAGCACGGTTTTGCCGTGGTCCAGAATCGTGATGTCCGTGCAGAATTCCTCAATCGTCGGCATCTGGTGGCTGGACATGATGACATACTTATTCTTTGCAATCTCCTCGCGGATGACTTCCTTGAAGAGGTCGGTATTAACCGGGTCAAGACCGCTCATGGGCTCGTCAAGGACGATGAACTCGGGATCGGAAATCAGGGCAGCCATCAGCTGAATCTTCTGCTGGTTACCTTTACTGAGCTGGTCGGCAAGCTTCGGCTTCGGAGCGCGTCCCTTTGCCGTTTTCGGCGGGAACAGATACTCGTCAAGCTCAAGACGGCTGGACCAATGCTTGATTCTCTTCATGGCGTCACTTCTGGAAACGCCCTTCAGCCGTGCAAAATACAACAGCTGATCAATCAAAGCGTACTTCGGATAAAGTCCTCTCTCCTCGGCAAGATAACCGATATTCATGCTCTTGGGATCCATCGGCTTATCGTTATAAAGTACTTCGCCGGAATCCTTCTGCAGCATGCCGAGAATCATACGAAGCGATGTCGTCTTACCGGCGCCGTTCGTACCGAGAAGGGCATAAACACCGGGCTCGTTCATCTGCAGATTCAGATGGTCAACTACGACCTTCTCGCCGTAGGACTTGACCAAATCCTTCACAATAAAGCTCATAACAACTAATCCTCTCTTTCCTGTCCTTTACATATTGAGCGCATCAGAATCCAACATTACGGTAAACGGGCCGTCATTCACGAGCGAAACCTTCATATCTGCGCCGAATACTCCGGTTTCGGTGTGAATCCCGTAAAGACTGTTCAACTGCTCGGCAGCATACTCGTAAAGCTGCTTTGCATGATCGGGCGAACCTGCGTCCGTGAAGGACGGGCGGTTCCCCTTGCGGCAATCCGCGTAAAGAGTGAACTGAGACACCAAAAGAACGGCGCCACCGACATCCCCCAAAGAGAGATTGGTTTTGCCGTTCGAATCCTCAAATATACGAAGCCTGACAGTCTTTGCAAGCATCCTGTCAACGGTTTCCTTCGTGTCCCGGTCACAAATGCCGAGAAGAATCAGAAAACCTTTGCCGACGGAACCGGTCTCGATTCCATCCGCAACTACAGACGCTTTCAAAACTCTCTGAATCAGAAGCCTCATAACTTCCCCTCCGTGTAACCACCATTTACGATAATACACAATTCGGGCTGTTTCGTCAAGACAAATGTGTGAAACCGAAGGGGCGCAGTGCATATAAAAAAGCCCTCGCTGTCAGTCCGCGAGGGCAGGAAAAACAATTATTCGCCGTAATAGAAGTCGTCACCCGGCAGGGCGCCGCCGACAGCCTTCGGATTGGCATCGAAAAGAACCTTCAGGTAATCGGAGATCGCCTTTTTCATCTCCGCTCCGGTATAGCAGACGATGTTGCACTGCGGGATGGCCTGCTTCGCAACAGCCGCTTTAAAGATGTCGAAATGCTCGACAAGCTCGGCCGCCTCGTCCACATGCTCCGTGGCAAATGCGGTGCTCTCCTTATATTCGCTGAGGAACGTTTGGAAGGCTTCGTCATGGTCCTTAAGCCATGCGGTGTTGGCAACGATGACGCCGGTCACGAGCGTCTCGCCGGTAACCTTCTCCCACTCCGCCGTGATATCGATGGCAACGCGAGTGCCTTCCTTCTTGCTCTTCGCAATCGTTACGTACGGCTGCGGAAGCATCGCGATGACTTCCTCGTCGGACGCAGCAATCTTGGCGGCAGCTTCGCTTGCTTCCGAGACAAATGTGATCGTCACATCCTTGTCGGGATCGATGCCCGCCTTGCTGAGCAGGTGGCGAAGCGTGTACTCGGGAGTCGTGCCCGCTCCGGTCGCGTAGATTGTCTTGCCCTTCAGATCGGCAAGCGTCTGCACGCTGTCGCCGGTATCGAGAATGTAAAGCACGCCGAGCGTATTGACCGCGCAAACCGTAACGCCGCCCTTTGTCTTGTTGTAAAGGGTGGCCGCAAGGTTACAGGGGACAGCGGCAACCGGGATATCGCCCTTGATGATGGACGCGGTAATCTCGTCAGCCGTGCCGGCCACTGTAAAATGATAGTTGTTCTTAGCTGCGCCGGACTCCGTCGAAGACATCAGGCGAACCATGCCGATCGCGGTGGGCCCCTTCAGGACAGCAACGTTGATGTCGACCGGTGCGGGGGTCGGCGTAGGGGTGTCGGTAACAGCCTCCGTGGGCTCGCCGGTTGCAGCCTGGGAAGGCGTCGGTGTCTGCGTGGCAGCAGGGGTTGTTTCGTTCTTGCCGCAGCCCGCGAACATCAGTACAAGCAGGCAGCCAAGAACCAAAAGAGATACTTTCTTCATAATTCATCACTCCGTTCTATATCTGTTGGCAAATGCCATGACGACATAAAGAATAAACCGCCTTCCGGGTCGGAATCCTCCCCGTCGGTGCCGTTTGCTTCCTGATTTCTTCCGGGTCTGTAACCTTTCCCGTCAGAAATGTGCCGACCATAATCTACCACACGCAAATCCGTTTGTCAAACAGAACCGACGGTGGTATACTGAAAAAAAGATTTTCAGGCAGAGAGCCGGCGCAAAAACACTTTTGGGACGGCTGAAAGCCGGGCGGCAGGCATGAGGCCGGCGAACGAGAAGGAGGCGTGGTATGAAGCTTTTAGAGGACAGAATCCGCGAAGAGGGCGTTGTCAAGGAAGGCGGCGTTTTGAAGGTTGACCGCTTTTTGAACCACCAGATGGATGTCGGGCTCTTCCGCGAGATGGCGAAGGAATGGAAGCGCCGCTTCGCAGACGCCGGGGTCAACAAAATCCTGACAATCGAGGCCTCCGGCATCGGCATCGCCTGCATTGCAGCTGAGGAGTTCGGCTGCAGAGTCGTATTTGCCAAAAAGACGCAGGGCAAGAACCTCGACGGCGAGCTTTACACGACGCAGATTACCTCTTTCACAAAAGGGCGCGTCTTCGATGTCATCGTCGCGAAGAAGTTTCTCGGTCCGGAAGACCGCGTGCTGATCATTGATGATTTTCTTGCGAACGGCTGCGCGCTCGAGGGGCTGATCAGCATCGTCCGCGAGTCCGGCGCAACACTTGTCGGCTGCGGCATCGCCATTGAAAAAGGCTTCCAGGAGGGCGGCAAAAAGATCCGCGCCATGGGCGTCCGGCTCGAGTCGCTCGCGATTGTCGAGAGCATGAGCTCCGACGGGATCACGTTTCGGGAGTGACAGGGCGCAAGGTTAATTTGAGAATGGTTTCGGCCGGCGGTACGCCGGCCGTTTTTGCGTGTGCCCTGTCCGTCAGTTCTGCGGTTTCGGCATCAAAAAGGACCTCGGTGAGGTCCTTTTTCAGTTACTCGATTGTAATGCCGACGCCTTCGCTCGGAGCGGGGCGGGTGCATGTCACGGTCAGAAGACCGTCCTTGAAAGAGGCGTGAATGGAAGATGCGTCAACTTTGCCAACGCGGAAGCGGCGCTCCATCTGGCCGTAGCGACGGTCATCCTCACGGAAGCTCGCGTTCTCGGGAACCTCCGGAGCCTTCTTCACAGCCTTCACAATGATGCTGTCCTTGTCATAATCAAGCTTCAGATTGGCCCTCTCGCAGCCCGGAACCTCGCACACGATCGTAATCCTGTCGCCGGCGTCAATGCGGCTCGCGGGAATGTCGTAAACACGGGCCTTTGCGGCAGGCGCCTCGGCCTCATCCTTCTTCTTAAAAGGATTCTCGAAGGTGGTCTTTCTCTCAGCCTTCTCTCCGTCCTTATCAAGCCCCTTCAGTCTCTTCTCAATAGAGCCGACAAAATCGTTCAATGCATCCGATGCCTTGCTGAAAAAATCATCCGTTTTCTTATTTTCGTCCATTATTCTCTCCTCCTGTGACAAATGTGACAGTCAACCATGCGCCTCCTTGTGGCAAATGCGACAGTGTCACCTGCCATCCCTCTAAGTAATCACGGCGCGTAAACCACGTTTACTGTCTGATATCTTTATACACTATTTCCGGGCGATTGTCAACCGGTTTCGCGTGGAAGGCTCGCTGTGTTGGAACGGCAGGGGGCGTTTCGCACTGCGCGGGCGGTGTCATCAGACTTTTTCTTGCCCCGGTGTCTCGTGTGTCATTTTCCGAGAATCGAAAGCAGCAATCTCCAGGTGCGTTCAACCGATGCAACATCCATGCGTTCTTTGGTCGTGTGGATGTCGTGCATCTGCGGACCCATGCTGATGGCGTCAAGGTCCGGAATCTTCTCAAGCAGAAGTCCGCACTCGAGGCCTGCGTGAATCGTCAGGACCTGCGGCTCCTCACCGTACTGCTCGCGGTATGCCGCAACCGCCAGGTCGCGAAGCGGCGACTCCATGCGGTACTGCCAGCCGGGATACTCGCTGTTGCGGGACACCGTCGCGCCGCAAAGCTCGCTCATCGTCGTAATCTTCTCAATCAGAGCCTGCTTCTCGGACTCAATCAGGCTGCGGACAGAGGTCGCAATCTCGACCATATCTTCGGTCGTCCGGATGATGCCGACGTTGTCGGACGTCTCGACCAGCTCCGGAAGCGTGCTCATCGCCGCCGGCCCGAACGGAAGAATCGCAAGCAGTTTGAGAAGCTTTTCCTGGCAATCTGCCTTCAGAACACCGACTCTCGACATGCTGCCTTCGTGCTTTTCAACCGTAATGCTCAGGCCGTCTTCCTTGCCGGCGAGAGCGTTGCGAAGCTCCGCAAGGATGCCGGAAACGTCAAGGGGTGTCTCGTGCGCTGCTGCGAAGTTCTGCGCAGTGGTGCTCTCTGCGCCGCCCTTCGCTTTCCCATCACCCTGCGCTGCGGTGTTCTTTGCACTGTCCTTCGCTTTCCCATCACCCTGCGCTGCGGTGTTCTTTGCACTGTCCAGCGCTGCGGCGAAGCCAGTCGGAATCGCCACAATTGCTTTCGCGGATACCGGAATCGCGTTGTCCTTCGTGCCGCCGTCCAAAAACAGCAGGCGCACGCCCGGAAGACTTCTGAGCACACGACCCATGAGAAGGATGGCATTTGCCCTGTTCTTGTGAATCTCGGTGCCGGAGTGTCCGCCAAGCAGGCCGCTGAGTGTGATTGTGTACACATCTGCCCCCGGCAAATCCTCTCTTTCAATCGGCAGTCTCAGCCGAAGCGTCGCGCCGCCCGCACATCCTGCGATGAAGATGCCTTCATCCTCGGAATCGAGGTTAATCAGCCGGCGCTCGCGCACATGGGCCGGATCAAGCGCAATCGCGCCGTCCATGCCGGTCTCCTCGTTAACCGTCGCAACGAAATCAATCGCCGGGTGCGGAATCGTCTTGTCCGCAAGCACCGCCATGGCCATGGCAATCGCAATGCCGTCATCCCCGCCGAGACTCGTGCCGCGTGCCCCGACAAGGCCCTTGAAAGGAAGCTTCGTAGCGGCATCACCCGTTTGGGCAGCACCGGTCGCGTTGCCTCCGTCACCCCTTTGGGTGGCACCGGTCATGTTGCCACCTTCGACCTTTTGGGCAGCGCCATCGGCAGGCATCTCGAGGAAGATATCAAGCCCTTCCTTCTCCATGTCTTTTGTGCAGTCTGCATCCTTCACGGCAACCATGTCCATATGGCCCTGCAAAATAACGCCGGGCTTGTCTTCATAGCCGGGTGTTGCCTCCGCGCGGATGATAACATTGCCGCACGGCTCCTGCACATACTGAAGCCCTTGGGCCTTCGCAAAATCAACCAGATAATCACTGATCTGCTGAATGTTTCCCGAACCGTGCGGGATTCCGCAGATCTCCTCAAAATACTGCAACACCGCAGCGGGCTCAAGCCCCTCTAAAACTCTTTTCTTCATGGTTTGTTCCTCTTTACTATGACTTCTCAGCTCCCTTGGTACGAGGAGCTTGTTATTACTTGCTACCGTACCACGGCACACCGGCGCTTGGTATTTTTAGCAAGATTATTCTCGATTTCGTTCCATGCCCTGGCGGTCGCATGGTACGGGAGACCGCAATTTACTTGCTTCCGTACCACGGCGCACCGGCTCTTGGTATTTTTAGCAAGATTATTCTCGTTTTCGTTCCACGCCCCGACGTCCGCTTGGTACGGAGGCCGACAAACTACTTGCTTTCGTACCACGGCGCACCGGCTCTTGGTATTTTTAGCAAGATTATTCTCGTTTTCGTTCCACGCCCCGACGTCCGCTTGGTACGGGGGCCGACAAACTACTTGCTACCGTACCACGGTGCACCGGCTCTTGGTATTTTTAGCAAGATTATTCTCGTTTTCGTTCCACGCCCCGGCGTCCGCTTGGTACGGGAGACCGCAGTTTACTTGCTACCGTATCACGGCGCACCGACGCTTGGTATTTTTAGCAAGATTATTTCCGGTTTCGTTCCACGCCCCGGCGTCCGCTTGGTACGGGGACCGGCAAACTACTTGCTTTCGTACCACGGCGCACCGGCTCTTGGTATTTTTAGCAAGATTATTACCGATTTCGTTCCACGCCCCGGCGGTCACATGGTACGGGAGACCGCAATTTACTTGCTTTCGTACCACGGCGCACCGCTCCGTGGTACGAAATAACAAGAATCACACTCTTTCGTACCACGCCCTGTCATCTCATGGTACTAAAAAGCAAGTATTATTCCCTCCCGTACCAAAAAACCACCCGGCTGCGAAGCAGCCGGGTGGAAATATCAACATTTAACAGCATTTCCGGCAACACCGGCCTGACAGAAACAACAAATAAGCCAACTCGGGCGAAACCTACACTCCCCTACCGAATCTGGAATTCCTCGTCGGCGAGGCGGAAGCGGTCACCGACCTCGAGGAGAACCTCCTTGCCGGCGGGAATCTTCTCGCCGTTGACATAGGTGCCGTTCGTGGCGTTCAAATCGACGATATAAAGCTTACCGTTTCTCTTAATCATCTTGGCGTGCGTGCGGCTGACGGCGGGATTGCTGGTGATGCAGTAATCGACACGGACACGCTCTTTGCCCATCAGGAATTCATCCTTGTCAATCAGGAATTCTTCCTCGGTGCGCATGCGCATGACAACCGACCCGGAGGGACCGAGAACTCCGAGAAGCGAAGTCTTCTCGGCTCCGTCGTCCGACTTGCCGGAGGAATAATCCGTCGTATGGTAAGGTCTTAAAAGAGACGTCGTTCCGAAATGCGGCTGACCGTCCTGAAACTCCGGCGGAATCGTGCCGTACTTCTGCCAGCCGGGCTTTTCCGGCGTCTTCACCTTTCCGCGGTTGCGGTGGTTACTAATCGTGAGAAATGCGATTACACCGAGCATCGCAACAGCTAAAACACTCACAACAATGATAAGCAGGGTCAGAATTCCTTCTGTCGGCATATTATGCGCCTACCTCCAATGGAAAATATTACGCAAAACCTATAAAAACGACTTTAAAACATCAACCTTGTCAAGTCTCTCCCACGGAAGATCCACGTCGGTCCGTCCGAAGTGTCCGTAGGCCGCCGTCTGCTTGTAAATCGGACGGCGCAGGTCAAGCATCTTGATGATGCCTGCCGGGCGGAGGTCAAATACCTTCCGCACAATCTTCGTAAGCTCCTCATCGGCAAGCTTGCCGGTTCCGAACGTATCCACCGCAACGGAGGTCGGCTCGGCAACGCCGATGGCGTAGGAAAGCTGCACTTCTACTTTGTCAGCAAGTCCGGCAGCAACGATATTCTTGGCCGCATAGCGGGCTGCATAAGCCGCGGAGCGGTCAACCTTTGTGCAGTCTTTGCCGGAAAATGCCCCGCCGCCGTGACGGGCGTAGCCGCCGTAGGTATCAACGATGATCTTCCGTCCGGTAAGACCGGAGTCACCGTTCGGTCCGCCGATTACGAAACGGCCGGTCGGGTTGATGAAAACCTTGGTCTCGTCGTTCATCATTCCTGCGGGAATAACGGCATCAATGACATATTTCTTAACGTCTTTATGAATCTGCTCCTGCGTAACGTCGGGATCATGCTGCGTGGAAACCACGACTGCGTTGACGTGAACCGGCTTTCCGGCTTCGTCATACTCGACGGTTACTTGGGATTTGCCATCGGGACGAAGATACGGAAGCGTTCCGTTCTTACGAACCTCGGCAAGCTTTCTGGTCAGGCGATGCGCAAGACTGATCGGCATCGGCATATACTCTGCGGTCTCGTTGGTAGCGTAACCGAACATCATGCCCTGGTCACCGGCTCCGATAGCGGCGATGTCCTCCTCGGCCATCTCGCCGGTCTTCGCCTCAAGGGCTCTGTCAACGCCCATCGCGATGTCCTTCGACTGCTCGTCAAGAGCAACGATAACACCGCAGGTGTCGGCGTCGAAACCGTATTTGGCACGGTCGTAACCGATTTCGCGAACCGTGTCACGAACCACCTTTTGAATATCGACATATCCTTCGCTCGTAACCTCACCCATGACCAGCACAAGACCGGTTGTAATAGCGGTCTCACATGCCACACGGCTCATAGGGTCCTGGCGAATCAGTTCATCCAGAATCGCGTCGCTGATCTGATCACAAATCTTATCGGGATGCCCCTCCGTAACAGATTCCGACGTGAACAATCTTTTTTCCATGATAGCTATACCTTCTTAAGCAAATTTATTCTTTCTCCGACCGGGCGTTACAGTCTGACGCTCAATCGTTGCGCCTAATGCGCGAAGCTTCTCGTCGAAGTTTTCATATCCGCGCTCGATATATTCGATATCGGTCACGGTGCTCTTTCCTTCCGTAGCAAGCGCTGCGATTGTAAGAGCCGCGCCGGCGCGAAGATCCGGAGTCTTTAAGATTGCCGGAGAGCTCTTCTCGATGCCTTCAATCATGGCAACGGAGCTTTCCACCTTGATGACCGCACCCATCTTACGAAGCTCGCCCACATATTTGAAGCGGCTCTCGAAGATCGTCTCGTGAATGTAGCTCGTTCCCTCGGCAAGCATCAGAATCGCTGCCATCTGCGGCTGCATATCGGTCGGGAAACCGGGATACACGCGCGTCTTAACGGTGCTGCCGGTCAGCCTGTGGCTGCAGCAGACACGCACGGAATCATCATATTCATTGACCTCTGCGCCGACTTCCACGAGCTTCGCGGAAATCGCCTCAAGGTGTTTCGGGATGACATTTTTCAGAAGAATGTCGCCGCGGGTCGCAGCCGCGAGACACATGAACGTGCCGGCCTCAATCTGGTCGGGAATGATTGAATACGTATTGCCGTGGAGTTTCTGCACGCCGCGGATACGGATGACGTCGGTACCGGCGCCCTTGATGTTCGCGCCGAGGCTGTTCAGGAAGTTCGCCACGTCAACGATGTGCGGCTCCTTGGCCACGTTCTCGATAATGGTCTGACCTTCGGCCATGGCGGCGGCCATCATGATGTTAATCGTGGCGCCGACGCTGACGATATCGAGGAAGATGTGACTGCCCTTCAAATGATTCGCCTTTGCGTGGACAAATCCGTTCTCGGTCGTCACGGTTGCGCCGAGTGCCCGGAAGCCCTTCAAATGCTGATCAATGGGACGCGCTCCGATGTCGCAGCCGCCCGGTAAAGCTACCGTGGCGTTGCCTCTCTTTCCGAGAAGCGCTCCGAGCAGGTAGTAGGAAGCGCGGATTTTCTGAATGTAATCATAATCGACAAGCTCGGAATGAATCGTCGATCCGTTAATGCGGACGGTGTGCCGATCCACCCGCTCCACAACGGCTCCGATGGCGGAAATCGCCTCCAAAAGCACGTTGATGTCGCTTACATCCGGAAGGTTTTCGATGGTCACCGTTTCGTCGCACATGATCGCGCCCGCCAAAATGCCGAGGGCTGCGTTTTTGGCGCCGCTGATGGTCACCTCACCCGCAAGGGATTTACCTCCGTAGATTACGTATTGTTCCATATTTTGTCCTCCGATTGACTCTGCCGCGGCAAAGCCTTCTTAATAATCTCCCTTTCGGGGTCGGTCTATCGGTCGGAAAGCATTCCGCGAAGCGCTCTTTCAATCGCTTCGTCATCTTCGCGAAGCATTGCGTCCAAAGCCTGTGCCGTCAGGTCCGCATGAACCTTCGTCGGCTCTTTCGAGACTTCGTCAACCTCAGGTGTGCCATTTTCCATCTCATCGGCAACAGCGGCTGCAATGTTTGCGGAAATATCAAGAAAATCATCGTCCGTCTTCACCGCCGGAATCGGTGCTTCCTCGGTGCTTTCGGGCTCTTTCTCCGTGAAGAAACTCAGCTGGCCGTCCTCTTCGGAGTCCGTGAAAAATGCCACCCGTCCGTTCTCTTCCGGATTCTCGCCGAGAGACTTCTCAACCGATGCGGAGAGGCTCTTCAGGAAAGCTTCCTTGTCCTCCTCGGTATCGGCGGCAGCATCCGTGGCAAATGTGACGGGTGCCTTGCTCACAGCGTTTGTATTATCGGATTCAGCTGCGTCTTCTGCAGCGAGATCGTCTTCCTCAAGTTCTTCCTCTTCGAGCTCTTCCTCGTCAAGGGTTTCGGGTTCCTCGGCCGAAGCCTCTTCGGGCTCAAGTGCTTCCTCGCAGTCCTGCTCAAGCGCCTCGGTCTCAATATCGGATTCCTCCACAGGTGCCGCGGCGGAATTGAAAGCGTCTTCGTCGAAGAAGAAATCGTCCGTCTTCGGAGCGGCCGATTTGGAGTCTGCCGTGCTGTAAGAACTCGGCAGCGTTACCAGAGTCGGAACAGCGTCCTGGTTGTCCCACGAGGAGCGGCTCACATGCTTCTCCTCCGGGAAGAAATCGTGCAGCACGATATCGTCATCGTCGTCATCCTGCATCTTCGCCTTCATGACGGCAACGGTCACCAGATCGTCCGCGCCGAAATCCTCCGGCAGGTTAATCGGAGTCGTCGCGTCCTCCGGGATGTCGGGGGTGGCAGTTTCGTCGGTCGCCTCGGTAGGTTCATCGGCGGCTTCTTTGGGCTCTTCAAAGAAGAAGTCGGCAGTGGTTTCGTTGGCAGGTTCTGCTACATCAGTAGTTTCGTTTTCGGCTTCCTCTGTCAGGGTTTCAGCCTCGGTGGGGAGGTCGTCAGTTTCCGCAGAAACTTCTTCTGCGTCTGCAGTGAGATCCTCTGCGTCTGCGGATTCTTCTGTGTCAGAGGAAAGGTCTTCTGCCGCATCGGATGACTCTTCTGGCTCAGCGGAGACTTCCTCAGCCTCATCGGAGACTTCCTCGGTCTCGTCAGCGAACTTAATATCTACAACGGCTTCTTCGTCTTCAGCTTCGTTGGCCATTTCTTCCGCGGCTTCTTCAACCGTGCCGGGAAGACGAATGTCCTCGACAGCCTCGATATCTTCCTCATCCGGCTCGGCAGTCTCTTCAGTGTCAGCCGCATATGTATCGGCAGTTTCGTCATTTGCCACGGCGGGCTCAACAGCCGCTTCGTTCTCGGCGGCTTCCTCTGCTGCGCGGCGGTCCTCATCAATCGTCTCGGACACGGCCTCGCGAAGAGTGGCGGAAAGATTGAAGGGGGCGTCCTCAACAGCCTCGGGCTGCGGGGCGGGCTCCTTCACGGAAGCGGCGATCACAGGCACATCCGAAGGCTCGTCATCGTCATAGTAATGCTCCTCGCGGCGCGGTCTCGCCTCGGGAAGGGTAACGCTGACGCCTTTTTCAGCGCAGGCGCCGAGCAATATATGGGCTTTGGCCGCCGAATCGGTGCCGGCAAACCAAAGAAGGATGTCCTTGCATTCCTGGGCGCACTTCTCATAGTCGCCCATCTTGTAATAAGCCTTCGCGAGCTCCAGACCCCAGACATCGGTATAGTCCTCGTCCTTAAGCTTCTTGAGGCTCTTCACCAGGTACTCCGGGCCCTTGCCGAGCATCACGTCCACGCGGTAACGGTAGATCAGCCGCTCCGGATTCTCGGGCTCAAGCTTACGGAATTCGCGGATGTAAACCTCCGCCTCCTCCGGCGAATTGGTCTTCAGACAAAGCTCAATCAGACCCACCAAAACCTTGTGCGTCTGAGCATGATTGTGCATTTCAACATAGATGCTCTTTGCGTCCTCATAGCGGCGCTTTTTGAGAAATGCGTTAGACAGCGTCATCAGGTCTCTGACCGAGGTAATCTTCTCCGGATTCACCTTCTCGGCGATACGCACCGCCGCGTCGTAATCCCCCGATTTCATGTATTCTTTGATCGCATTTATCTTAGATGTTGTGGTTAAAAGCATGGTCGATGGCTCCCTTTCCGCTATTGCTGAAGTACCGCATACGAACACTATAGGCACATTTTATCCACTTTACCTATTTTATCTTATATATCATACCACCAAAACCCGATTCTGGCAAGATTTTTCCTCGGCATTTCCACTAAATCTAGCACTTCCCGGTGAGTTATCCACAATATTTATGTGATTTTTTTGTGAACAACCGCCTGGATATACAAAAATGCGTCCTAATGTGAATTTTGAAGTTCTACATTTTTCTGTCAGGGGTAGAAGTTTCTCTTGCACAGCCTCTTTTGGATATGCGTCTCTCTGGAGCGCATGCAACAAAAACGAGTGGAATGAAACAGGAGCCTGCGGCTCATCCGCCGAGGCTCCTTTGCTTATGGCAAGTCATTAATCCAGTTGAATATCCGCCGCATATGCATAGGATATAATTTGTCCTGTCTTCGTATCCTTATATCCTCTTTCTTTGTGAGAATAATCCGAAATCTCTGCCGATCCAAAATCCTTAAACTTTTCATAGATTCGTTCGAGCATAGCAATCTCTATCTCCGAAAGAACTCCTTCCGGAAAATCACATTCTGGAATTACCTGGTGCTTTTCATACGCTCCATCATATATAACCTCAATATGAGCAAGACGGTCTGCCGCCATTTTTCCCAAAATCATATCGAAATTATCCGGCACCGGTCCATATGGAAGATGCGCATATCTTAAACCGGAGATGGAAATACCGTTCTCTTTATAGAAAACCATGTCCGAATAACTGAGCAGTTTCATCAGCTTTGTCTTAAGCAATCCGTTGCTCTTATGCGCAAAGAACAAAACCATTGCACAAAGCTTTTCATAATCAAAACCTTTAAATCCGTTCTCTTCCGATGGGATTCTCGAAAAAAACAAGTCAAAGAATCTTCTACCGGCCCGATATTCTGTTCCCTGTTCCAACTTATCAACCGTATCCAGCAATTTGGCTTTCTGTCTCTCATCAAGAACAATTTCATTCTCTGTAAGATACGTCCTCATATTCTCAGGCTCTCGCAAGAATAGCAATAGGCTGTTATGCGCCTTATCTTGAATGGAACCGTTTTCATAACGGCATATGGTCTTATCCCCCCAATTCAAGAGTTTAGCGAAGCCTCTCTGACTAAGTCCGTATTGCTCCCGAATCTTTTTGATTTCTTCGGGCTGCAACAGCTTATGTCTTCTCCGAAACTCATTATATGCCTGAAGTAGTGTGGCGCTATCAAGCTCTTCACAAAAAAGCTCTTCTCCGCATTCTTTACAAACCAGCACTCGCGCTTCAACTTCTATGGGCTCGCCACAAACATCATATATCTCTTTCTTTGTTACGACTTCTGTCTCAACTTCTCTTCCACATTCCTCGCAATACTTTCTCATTGACGCCACCTCCTTTCCTAAGCGAACTCGTCCTCATGGAACGATAGACACCTAAGGATTTCCTTTCCCTCTTCCTGAACAATTTTCAGTTTTACGTAAAACATCATTCCATCAATGGTTTTCTTGAATTCCCATATATCTCCGGGGCGATTCTGATCGAAATCCGGTTTAGGCCCCTTGTAGTAATCCCCAACAACAAGTCCTAATATCTTATCCTTTGCATCCGCAATTGTAAGTCCATGCTGCGCCAATGCTTGCATATTCTTTCTTCTTGGAACGAACTCGTATTCCCCTGCGGACAGCAGTTTTTTAACACTTGTGAGATACGCAACGATTTCTGTCGTATCGGCTTGATTGCTCACCCATCTACCTCCTTACACTTATATAATACTCCCCCTTGAAGCCCACTGTCAAGGCCTTGCGGTCTTATGACCGCATTTTGTTATATTTTTCTCTTTTCTCTCAAAGGCCTGCTTTGAATTTTCACTCCCGGAAATCCCTTATTTCCTTCGCGAGGGAAAATGGTATGATTTCCCCCGCTTCCGTTTCAGCATAAGCCTTCTCTTCATGCATATATTCAATCATTTCCTTTGCTTCACAGGTTTTAAACCGCTCTATCACCTCGTCCAACACCGCTTTGTCTTCTTTTGACAAGACCAAATAATCCATATTTTTTGACGGATAGACATGGAGCATATACTCATAATTCATACTCTCTTCTTCCACCACATTGATTCGCTCGAGATTCAGCAGGCTCTTGTGTCCTACAGGCAGTGCTCCCATCGTGTTGTGTCTGTATACAAGCCCGGTTATAGCATGTCCATGGCGTTTGCAGGAAAGTGCATCCATATACCACAGTAGCTTCATTAGTTTGACTTTATACAGTTTCGATACTCTTTCCGCAGCATAGGATACCGCCGCTTCAATCTTGTCAATATTCAGCGGAGTAAAACCATTCTCGTCAGAAGGCTCATTGTAGCTCACATATTCCCCCTCCAACGCTTGACGTGAAAGGAATTCCTTGCCGTATGCATCCAAACGGGCAATCATACGTTTTCGTATCTCCTGTTCCTTTGTAACCGTAAACTTTGCCGAATTCTTATCCAGAAATTCGATTGCCTGGAGAGGATTGTCCTTTACGAGTCGCAGCATTGTGTCGTATGCCTCATCTTGAATGGCTTTACTTTCATATCTTGAGATTGTAGCCTCCCCCCATCCCAGCAGTTTTGCAAGATCCACTTGAGAAAGGCCGTAGTTTTCTCTAATTCCTATAATCTCGTCCGTTGTCAGCAATCCTTTCTTTCGTCGATAGGCATTGCGCGCATTCAGTAAGTTAGAATCAACCATCTTTCCGGTTTCAAACTCACTTTCACCTACAACAGAATTATTGCACACGAAAAAGCACTCTTCGTAATCCACATGCTCATCCTTAATGGTCATTGATGCGATTCTACTTTTCCTCTCCACCTCATGAGTTTGACCACATAAAGGGCAGTACATCATTATTCTATTGTTCGCTTCATGTGCCATGGCATTTCTCCTATTCGTTTTTACTATCAATTGATAGTATACGCCTCTTTGTTTCTGTTGTCAAACATCTTTTCATTCCGCCCCATTCCCACGCAAAAACGAGTTGCCGATTTGGAAGTACGCTTCCATTCGGCAACTCGCTTTATATGGAGTAAGCAGGCTTCGCTTGCTTACGATGATTCTCGCTTATCACTCAAAACCCGTGCGGCATGTGTTGAGCAGCTTCCGAAGACGTTACCGAAGCCAACGACTCAGCCCAGGCTTCCTCACGGCACATGAAAGATTCCGCTTAGTGCTGCTGCATTCCTGCCCTGACACGGTTCACAGATTTCCATTGCGTAAGACCCAAGCTTCAACGTCGCCAAACTCCGGGCTGCTCCCCGTAGGCGAAGCCCGCGACATGCCATCACCCCTGCTGTAGCGGATTGCAGGTACAGGGCACCGCTATCTCCCCGGCTGCACGGTTGTTTCAGTATACCTTGTTTTGCCCCGATTGTCAATACAACCTATGGCAAATGAGGACCCCTCCTCAACATCATCACCACGCAAAAACGGCCGCTTCCATGTGGAAGCGACCGTCAATGTGATTCGTATTATTCCTGCGGATGAGCCGCACGGTATGTCTTTGCTTCATCAGAAAATGCCCGCTTATAATCTGTAGGCTGATAGTTTCCGTTGGAATTCTTATCCTTCTTATAACCAATCATTACCCTGAGAACCAACTCGCCGGCGTCTTCACCGATGTTTAACCGGGATACCTCGGTAGCCAAAACTTTCTGGTTGCCTTTTGCTTCCGGAACCTGTCCCTTTACAATAGGCACTACCTGAGTCTTTGCGAACGCAACTTTATCGTCATCCGACTTAATCTCGTCCGGATAAAGCATCGCTGTCTGATACGCAACATTGTTTATGTTTCCGCTATTGGCACCGTTAATTTCTCTCCACATGATGACATACTTGTCGGAAGAAATGAAGACCGTCGCCATAGTAGTTGCTTCAGTGTAAACATCGAGGTTCGCATTCGAAGCATTGAGATCAAACTCCCGTTTTATGGCCTCGTATTTGTCCTTTGCTTCCTGAAGATTCTTTTCTGTATCCTTTCCCCCGCCAATGGTACTGCGAAGCACAATCAGAAGAATCATCGCAAAAATGGAAACAAATGCTGCCATTCCCGTTACAACGATAGTTGAGATTCCCGAATTTTTCTTCATAGCGAATACTCCTTTAAAGAGAAATTTTTAATTGAGCGATGTAACGATATCCAATCCCCAGGCTGTCTTGAACCATTCAACCTGTGCATCAGTCAGATTCCAACCCGAAGCACCGTAGTTGTATCCGGGCATGGCGTCGAAATCATATCCGGAATCATGTCTTCCCTGGAACAGCCACGGCACAGAACCGTTCGCATCTTCAATTCTGTAAACGGTCTTCCCGCCTTCCTGTTTCTTTATGATTTTTACGCGCATGGACGAACCGAACCAGGTGATATCAAAACTCATCGTATCTCCGTTGACCGCTCCGTTCTGCACTATACCATTATTCTGATTAGTGGTATCGAGGGTGAATGTTCCACCGCCGCCACCTCCACCGGTGGGTGTAGGTACAGGTGTTGCTGTGGGCGGCTGAGGTGAGCCGCTGAAATAACTGTCAACATCGATTCCGCATGCATCCTTCAGCCACTGAAGCTGTTCAGCATTTAACGGATTATGCCCGGGATTATGATAGCCCGGCATAATATTACCGAGAATCCACTCATTACCATCATTTTCAATCCTATAATTGGATCCGTCTTTCACGATTCTGAATGTCGTGCTGTTATATGGCGTCCCGTCGTTCATATGGAACGCCAGTTTATTCGTTCCAACCGGATTGATATCAGATACTCTTGACGAGTAATCATCAGGTGCGTTTGTCGGAGTCGGAGTGCTTGTAGGAGCGTCAGTGGGCGAAACATAACTGCCTCCGCCACCGCCGCCTCCGCCACCACCTCCTCCGATGGAAGGTGTAATGACTGTAGGAGAAACGGCCGCACCGGACGGAGTCACTCCGCCTGCGCCACCCGGTGTAGGTGTACCATTCAGACCCTGCATATAAGAATCAGTCGCATGAAAATTCCTCAGGAACACATTCTGCGTCAAAGACTTAGCACGTTCCATATAGCGAACATCAACTCGAATTACTACAAGACCGTTATCAGCTCCGGATGCATCCACATCAAAACGTTCGACATGGTCGCACAGAAGGTTCTCGGGATTTGTATGAACATTAGCAGCAACCGCTGCATTAAGTTTCGCATCATCATCCCCGCCGGAATATGTGCCTTCATCATAATAGAGGTTCGTTCCGACAAGTCTGAACTTAATATAATTATCTTTATTTGCTATCGTCAGGGTTTTCGTGCTGTTGTTAAATCTTACTCCGAGTCCTGCATCCTCAAGCGCATTGCTCACTGAGGCTACCGTCGACTGAAGCAGGTTTTGCACCTCTGTCTCCTTCGTCGCATTGGAGTAATTCTCGGCTGCCAGCCTGAGAAGTCCTCCGACACCCAATGTAACAATACTGAGCACGGCGATGGATACAAGCAATTCAACAAGCGTAAAACCCATGTTTTTCTTCTGTCTCATAAGCTTCCTCCTTTCGTGTTTTGCGCACCGGCGCAATCAGTATGTTACCTTTCCGGTAAGTTTTGAAATGTTTAAGGTAACGCTTCTCTTGCCGTTCGTCACCCGGATGCTCGAAACATAACCGCCGCCCGCCTGAGGCTTTAAACCACCGGTCTGACGATCATAATGAATCTCAATCGGAGACGAAACCAGCTGTTCCGAACCGCCGATGGTAACATATAACTGTACATCGTGACCTTCTGCGCGGTTAATTTCGTTACCGGCTGAAGAATAAGCTACTACGAGAGCATCACTTCCGCTCTGACTGAGTCTGACAAACGCATCATCACGACTGTATGCGACTACCTGAGTGCTTTGGAGTACGCTCTTCGTATCTGCCGCCATGGACTTTACCCGCTGCCCTAACAGGATTCCCATCGTAATCCCGACAATAGCCGCAAGAACTGCCATAACAGCAATCGTAACCATTACTTCAACCATTGTAAAACCTTTATTCTTCTTCATATAATTCTCTCCTCTTATTACCCGTTCCGCCCCTTCCGGACGGAACGGGATTTCGGTTATTATAGATGGTTGCTATAGGTTACTTCTTCTCGTAATTGCTCAAATCAATAAGATTCAGTTTGCCGTTGTGAGTCGTATCAACCTCAAGTCCGCCGGTACCGCCGGAACCTGCCGCCGATTCGTAGAAGGACTTTATGCCTCCCTTAAAGAGGTTGTTATAGATACAGTATTTAACGTTGTTAATATTATTTCCGATCTGATCCAAAGCCGTATCCGTAATCTGTAAGCCGATATTATCGATAAATGCCTTCAGGTTATGCTTATCAGCCGAGGTGTCCAGACTTAACATGGAAATACCTTCACAGTATCCGGCATCTTTCTTGAACTTTACATGCTTCGAACTTATGAAGATTCCGCAATACTTCGAACTATTTGCATCCATATTAATCTGCAAATCGATATTCGTCAGGAAGAACATATAGTCTCCGACGTTAACCGGGTTTGAAATGCATCCGGTGGCAAATACAAGCTGGAACTCCGGATTTCCGGAAACTCCGTTGAACCTTGTTTTATTTCCGTTACAGTTCGAATCATTAAAGGAGTTCGTATCGACAACATACTTATCACCGCTCATGTGATAGTTGCCGGCTTTCAGCATCTTGCTGCAATGTGCATTGGCCGGTCCGCTGAAGCTTGCCCATTTTTCAAAAGTCGGAATGTCAATGATTTCCGTAAAACGCTTGTCGTAAGTCTTTCCGCCTATCGTTACATTTTTAACCGGCCACAGATTCGGATCCGTCAGACTCGTCGTAAAACCGCCTTCACTGGAAAGAACCGCTCCATTCTGTGCTTTCACCTGCCCGTTAATAATGGTCGCATCATATCCTTTTCCATAACGCTTCGTCGTCGCATTGTAATTGTCCAAATATACAATAGACTGCGGATTGGCGTAATAAGGATAAGAGGAAAGACTGCTGGGCTGATAATAGTTTCTCGGCTCACCCTGGTCATACTGTCTCGTTCCGGTCATATTGATTCTGGTAAGACCATCACCTCCGCAAAGAGAGGTAAAGCTCGTGCTGTCCCACTTAACATTAGTATCGCTTGTACAGAAACGCACATCCTGGCATTTCACATTGGACTTTTTGGAAATAATCACGTGACTGCCGGGGCCAACATAAATCTTACCGCGAATCTCAATGTCCTTACCGGTTATCTGAAGCGCCGATTGCCCTTTCAAATAGACATTTCCGTTGATTACAACATTCTGACCGTCTAGGATGAAGGTCTCTCGGTCATTGATATACACTGCGTCGGCATCCTGGTCGTTGTGCCACGTCCCGTATCCGATATATACATTGCCTTCCTGGGCCATATAACCAATCTGGTTCGGGTTGGTTGTGCTGCCCTGCGCATTCCAAAGAGTTGCACCGGAGCCGCAGAACATCGAATAGCTGGCCAAAGGGTAGGACATCGAACTGGCATAGAGAGGAGCACGAACTGTGATATCCGTCTTCAGGTATGATACCATGCCGGTTTTCGGGTTCTTGTACTCAATCTCGACATCCTTAAAAGTGAAGCCCTCAAGCTTTCCGCTGGCATCACCGACAAATGTCTCACAGTTTCCGATGGAGGTGATCGTACCGCCGTCAATGGCGCCGTCCTTCATCTTGGCAATAATAGCGTTCTTTTCATCCGTGTCAAAGGAAACTGTAGTCGCACCGTTCGGACAGGTTTTTCCTGTAATCAGATTATAAGCTTTCTTAACGAATGCTTCTGAATTCTGAGCTCCGTTGGAGCTTTCTGCCCAGGCCTTCGCCGCCTCGTTCTGCAGATTCAGGCGAACGACATCAATCACGCTTTCCGAATCATAATAGGTATCGGAAGACTGGTTGTTGATGCTTCTTGACTGCAATCCCAGAAGCGATACGCGGAGCATCGTCGAGGACAGCAGCAGACAGAACATTACTCCGACCAAAACCGTGATCAGGGCAATACCGTTGTTATCCTTAACAAATCTTTTCATCACGCGTTCTCCTTTCTTATGTTAGTTGTAGTCTGCCTTGGTACCCGTAATCTCCGCAAGAGGCTTGGCTGTCAGACCTGAGCCGCCACGGAATACTTTTATATTAATATCATAGTAGGTTAATACACGAACGCTAACCGGTCCCAGAATCTGTTCTGTCGTTTTGCTGAGAACCGTTCCGTCCTCTAATTGAACCTCAACATCAGGTTTTGTACGGCCGCTATCCTTCGTGTAGGTAAGCAACACATCGTATTTTGTCCCGTCCATCTCAACTCCCGGGTAATAGAAGACGTACTTACCTGCCGCATTGGCATTAAAAGCGTATTTTCCGGCACCGTCTTTGGAAACCGACTTCGATGACGCTGCAGAAAGCGTCGTCGGGTTTAGTTCTGCGGCAACACCGGTGTAGCCCGCAATAATGTGGAATCCCTCGGATTGGAAATCTGTTTCCTTCGCGACCTGCGCAAGCTCAAAGCTCTTCGCCGATTCCATAACGCCGTTCGCGATGGTCGTCGCTGAAAGCTTCATTCTGGATTTGGAGTTCACTCTTGCGATAGCTACGAATGAAGACAGAATCGGCGGTACCATAATGCTCAGAATCGCGGCTGCCACCAAAACCTCCACCAGGGTGAATCCACGGTTCTTCTTCTTTTTAAACATGGCCATCCCTTCCTTTCTGTTCTTTCATATAATAATCTCCTCTGTAAAGGTCTCCCGATGAGGCCTTATCTTACCCGGCGAGGAATCTCTCCGGGTGGGATAAGGCGGTAATCCGCAAAAAGCGGATTACCTCCTGAATCAGTCATTATCAAAGTTCTTAATCGGATTAGGGCTCGGCGTCGGAGACGGAGTAGGTGTATAAGTAGGTCCGAAAATGTTCGGAACTCCGGTCTCCTTGGGCGTCGGGATTACAACATCCGTATGGTTGACTTCGGAACCGAGAACACTATAGAAGTCAATCACGATGGACCCGTTCACATAACCGGTATCCTTCTCCATCAGACCCGTTACCTTTTCAATAGCTTTCGGTTCTTTATCCGTATAAATCCGGTTAATCAAATCCTTAAAGGCTTTATAATTGTTCGTGTTGTATGTCGCATCAATCGTTGCCTTTCCGAATGCGTAGGATACTTCCGTTTCATGGCCGCCGTCGCCGCCTTCCCATCCGCCGACACCGGAAACCGTCTCTTCGTACTGCGTTTCCGTGATGTCGTAAATCGGGAAATTATACATCTCGGAATATACTTCATTATAAGGAAGTTCCTGCTTATCATACATGTACATAATCAGATCTTCGTACAGGTAGTAGGATTTATACTCCTCGACAGCCTTATCCACTTCCTGCTTTCTGCTGGCCATATCACCAATCTTCTGGTCCGGGTCTACTCCCTGGAGATCACGAAGCCTCACTTCCAGGTTTTTGTTTTCCTCTTCAAAATCGTTCTTCTTTTGAAGCGCACCGCGGAAATAAAACTGGAACACAGCGAAAGCTCCGATTAATCCGAGCGCAATAAGCAGAATGGAAATGTCTCTTTTCGATACTTTCATATTCTCTGTTCCTCCTAGTTATTCTGCGCAGCAGCGGCTGCCTCTTCTTCCTCTTTACGCTTCTTCTCAAGGTCTGCCCAAGCCTGTTCACGAGCCTTTTCCTCCGACTCGAATGCGGAACTCACACCCTTATAAAAGTCTTCCGTGTCGCAAGCGGTATTATAGTCGCAGTGGATTGTAAAGAAAACCGAGGTATAGAAGAACTGACTTGCGTCTATCTGATCGGTGATGTCCTTCTCCTTATCATTCTTTTCTTCGTCTGTTTCAAGCGCCGTAATAATACGGCCGAGAGCAATCTTGGAGTCCTTTTTCTCTGCAAGAAGCTGTTCCTTACGGGCATCGATCAAAGCCTGTACCGGAACAAGGTTACCATTCTCATCCGCAACCAATCCGTGATTGTCTGCCTGCTCCATCAATTCGAGTTCAAGTTCTGCAAGTTCTTTCGCCATCAACTGCTCAAGAAGTGCGTCATACTCCGGACGCAACCCGTATTCTTCCTCAAACTCCGAAGAAGAAATCACGCTGATGGATTCAAAGGATCTCAGCTGCTGGAATGCAAGTGCGGCATCCTTTTTGCTTGCACAAACCACTTCGATATCAACGCCCTTCTCTGCGTCTGCCGTAAACAGGAGAGTATTCATTTTGGTGGGCTGTTTCTGCTCCATTTCCGAAATGAACTTTGCAATCAAGCGGTTGTTGTTCGTCTTGTAAGCCTGCAGGCTCCGCATGATCTTCGGATAAGTTCCGTTTTCTTCATCCGTTGCCTGTGCGTATGCCGCTTTTACTTTCTCAACGTATTCGTTTCGTTGGATATCTTCTTTCAGTTCCGCATTTCTCTTCTTCGCGTTGTTGAGTCCGACACTGCCCACAACAAACAGTGTTGCTGCAGTGGCAACGCAAGCGAGGAATACCGCAACCGGAACAACAAGGGAGCTTTCCTTCTCGCCCTTCAAAAGCTCGGGGCTTAAGAGCTGCAACGGAGCATAAGAAGCACCGATTGCTGCCGCATAAACTCTCATCGACTCAAGTGCATTAAAGTTCGGGTTGCCGGAACGAATATTATCAAGTCCGGTAAACTTCTGCACATTATAACCGAGTTCGTTCGAAAGAAGCTCATCCATACCTACGAAGTCAGCACCGATGCCGACAAGGTAGATATTGTCAATCGACGAGTTATCATTTCTCGAAACGAAGTACTCAAGAATACGTCCTACGTTACCGATTAAATAACGAAGGTTCTCGGTGATCATAATACGGGACATCATGACTTCGTCCGAAGTATCTTCGGCTTCCTGATAGTCCACGTCTACATTCAAATAGCGGCGCAGGCAACGCTGTTTCGTAAATACTGCGGTAGCATCTGCATAGGTGAGGTTTTCGCCGTATACATCAAGCTCGGTAACGTTCTCGATGGCTCCGTTTACACCGTGCGGAACGGATCTCTGAAGAACAATCTCACCGTTCTTAACAATTGTAATCAAAGAGGTGTGCTCATCAATCTTGATAACCGCATTAACGCCGCTGTTCATCTCCTGACGAACAACCTGGAAGATACTGTTACCTACGTAGTCAATGGCACGGATGTGCATGCCTAACGTTCTGGCAAGATCAATGTACGAAGTCGTTACATCGTTCGGTACTGCCAAAAGCGAAAGACGATACTGCTTCACGCCTTCTTCTTCGGTCTTTCCGAGGATGTTATAAACCAAATGATACTGGTTCATATCAACCGGGAAATAGTCTGCCGCGTTCGCGGTAATCAGGGGCAGAATCTGCTTCGGCTTACAAAGCGGGATTCTCGCCTCACGATTGGCGATACGGCTTGACGCAACGGTAAATACAAGACTTTCCGTCCGGATATCCCGTTTGCGCAGTTCTGCTTTCAGATTGATGATGAAATCTTCATTTCTGGTGATTACACCATCCTGTACCATGTCCTTCGGCGTTTCAAGAGAGAATGCATTGTAAATCTTGGGGGCTTTTGCCTGATAGTCCACCTCAACAACGCGGGTCATTCCCTGGCCGATTTCCATCGATAGCACTTTTCCTGCCATGTCGGTTTCCTTTAGAATTGCTCCGCAATTCTTCCTTCCCTTTAATCTGTTTCCACACCCCGTAAGCAAGGTATGATGTACATATTTCCTCTTATATATCTATAATCCGCTCACATGAACGGTTATATTCAAACCCATCAGCCGTTAAACAGCTTATCAAGCCCGGTAAACTTTACATACCAGTCTAGGAACTTATTCCCCCATAATGCCGCAAGCAATATTCCCGCCGAAAGATACGGCCCCATTGCAAGCGTTCTTCCCTCTTTCGAGACCTTCATCCGAATCGGATGAATAATCGCTCCGATGATGCACCCAACGAAGAACGACAGTAACGACAACTTCCATCCAAGCAAGAATCCTGATGCGGCAAGGAGCTTGACATCTCCTCCTCCCATCGCCTTACAAAAATACATAATTCCTGCGATTACGCTTGTTACAAATATCCCAAGGATATACAGCAGAATATCCGGCCTCTCCGTAAAGAAGATCCGGTATCCCAGATTTACAGCGCCCAAACAGAAGATGAACACATTGAATCCAAACGGAATGATGAACGTCCGGAAGTCAATCACGCTTAATGCGAGCAAAGCCGATGCCATCAGGCAATACAAAACGCTCTCAACAATCGCCGTAATATCACCAAAGCCATGGACTGCAAAAATCAGCACATACAACAGACCGTTCGTTGCCTCCACAATCGGATATTGCGCCGAAATCTTCGCACCGCATTTACGGCACTTTCCTCGAAGAAACAGCCAGCTGAACAACGGAATCAGGTCAAACCAACGAAGCTGATATCCACAGGTCATGCAATGCGATCTCTGTTTCGAAAGACTCTGTCCGAGAGGAATACGGTAGATGCACACATTCAAAAAACTTCCGATTACGATACCGTACAAGAATACGATACAATAAATTGCAATCTTGAAACCGGCACCCACCGCCTTCTCACCTCGATTTTCTCATATAATACTGCCACATTCTTTGTTGTGTGGCTACCCCTCTAAGACCAAGTTGCCGACAGTCTCGGCATATACGAGCCTCCTTCCGGCGGAAGAATTGTTATCGTATAAGTCATATTCTTATACTTCTTTGATACCGGCTTGGCTGTCTGATACTGATTACCGAAATGTTCCTTCAGGATGTCTTCAACCTGTGCAGCATTGGCCAATGAAGTATTCAATTGTATTCCCGCGGTGCTAAAGGTAACGAGTACTTGATCGGAAATATCATACTCCCCGGTATAGACAACAATTTCCGCAGCCCGGTATATCTCGCCCGCTGCGGACTCGTCTGTTTGTTGTCGTGACTTCTCTATATAACTAAGATATGCCGGCGTTAAAACCCCGGCCAATGCGGCCATAATCGCGACAACAACAATCAATTCTACGAGGGAGAAACCTTGATTCTTCATATTCTCTCCTCTTCTCGCCAAAGGCCATAAGATATTTTATCCCACGCAGGTGGGTTGCCCCACCTGCGTGATAGGGAATCAGGACTTCATATCTTGTGCCTCTCAGCGCTTCGTTGTACCATTCGGTACTATTCTATGCTTTCGAACCACCTGATTCAGGCTTCTTCATTTAAGGCTCATAGAGCACTAGATTGACCTGAATTAGCTCCAAGCACCCGTTACATCAAGAGCAGCATTAGATCCGGTTGTAGCTGCAGTAACAGTTACAGTGTAGGTCTTACCGGTATACTTCTTGGATTTGATTTCGAACTTCTTAGCAGAGTAGGTATCGGTCATGGCCTCAGTGAAAGCCTGCTTAGAAGAATCAACGGTAGCAATTACCGTGTTGTGCGAGAAAGCGAAAGTAGCACCGCCCTTAAGCTCATCATATACACAGATGTCAGCAGCGGAGATTTCAATCGTATGACGAACTTCCTCAGCCATATTCTCATCAGTACCACGACGGGTCTTTTCAACGTAGCTCAGATAAGCCGGAGCCAAAATACCAACCAATACAGCCATGATCGCTACTACAACGATCAACTCAACGAGTGAAAAACCTTTGTTCTTGTTCATAGAAACATTCCTCCATTTTCATATAATATTATTCACGAACTCCGGTCGCGGTTCCTCATTCCGCTTCCGGTATCTTAAACAACTGCCGTCCCTATTGCAGCGGTTGCTTAATTCAAACTTACAGGTTGTCCAGTCCTTTGTAAAGACTGAGCATCGGCATTACGCAGGCACCGACCAGGATGCCGACGAATACGGCGATTACCAGAATGATGACCGGCTCCATGACGGACAGCAGGTTCTGCGTTGCATTCTCTACTTCTTCATCGTAATAGTCTGCCATCTTGGTAAGCATCGTGTCCATGTCACCGGTTTCCTCACCAATCTTGGTCATATGCACAACCATCGGAGGGAAGAGTCCGGATCTCTTCAGGGGTTCCGAAAGCGGAACGCCCTTCTTAACTTCTTCCTTGGCTTCCAATACAGCCTGACGGAACATATAATTGCTCATGGTCTTGGCGGAGATATCCAAAGCATCAATCATCGAAATACCGGATGACGTCAGCGTAGCCAGCGTTCTGGCAAGTCTTGAAGCGGAAGTTTTAACCGTAAAATCTTTAAGGCCGGGCAGACTGATCGCCGCTTTTGAAAGAGCCTCCGTTCCGACCTGCGAAGCACTGAACACTTTTAAGCCGACAACGATTACAACGATAATTCCGACAACCAAAATCCAATTGGCTTTAAAGAAGTCTGCCGCAGCCATAACCGCTTTCGTAAGTCCGGGAAGATCCGTATCCAGGTCTTCAAACATCTTCATAAAGTTCGGGATAACGAATGCCATCATGACGATCATAACGATAATGGCAACACATACAACCACAATAGGATAAATAAGTGCTTTCTTAATCATGGCTGAAAGCTTAGTGTCCTTCTCAAACTGGGTTGCCATACGGTCAAGAGAAACATCAATGCTACCGGATGCTTCACCGGCCTCAACCATGTTAATCATCATGGCCGGGAAGATATCGCTTCGCTCACGAAGCGCATTGGCAAAACTCTCACCTTTTGCGATGTTATTCTTAACCTCGCCGAGAGCTTTCTGAAGTCTCTTATTCTCGGTCTGATCCTCCATCATGCCCATGGCGTCTACAATCGGAACGCCGGCGTTGATGATGGAAACGAACTGACGACAGAAGACACTGAGATCTCTCTTGCTGACACCGCTGCCACCGATATTTACATCCTTATTAAGGAAAGACTGCTCATGTACGCTTAACGGAATCAGTCCTTCGCCCTTGAGCATCGACTGGGCGCGATCCGGACTGGCAGCTTCAATGTTGCCTTTCTTCCTGCGGCCCATCTTGTCGACGGCTTCATATGCATATGCAGGCATTGCTTTTCCTCCTTATACTCGCCTAGAAGGTTACCTTCCGGCTCATCGCTATCGTATCCTGTGCGTAGTTCAAACAGTTCTCGGCGCTAATCAAACCGCCGATGTAAAGATTGTAAAGGGCGTCATCCATGGACTGCATGCCCTGTTTCTTACTGGTCTGAATCATCGAAGGAATCTGGAAGGCCTTTCCTTCACGAATCAGGTTACGTACAGCGCTTGTTCCCATCATAACCTCGAAAGCGGCAACACGGCCGGATCCTGTCTGAATCGGAAGAAGCTGCTGTGAGATGACGCATTCAATAACGCTCGCAAGCTGTACGCGAATCTGCTGTTGCTGATGCGGCGGGAATACGTCGATGACACGGTTAATCGTGTCGGCGGCACTGTTCGTATGCAGCGTGGAGAATACCAGGTGTCCGGTCTCAGCCGCGGTAATGGCGGTCTGGATGGTCTCAAGGTCTCGCATCTCACCGACGAGGATTACATCCGGGTCTTCACGAAGAGCCGCTCTTAACGCGCCGGAGTAGGTCTCGGTATCATCACCGATCTCTCGCTGGTTTACGATAGACTTCTCATGACGATGCAGGTACTCAATCGGGTCCTCAATCGTGATGATGTGCTTTGCATAAGTCTTATTAATCATATTAATGAGAGAAGCAAGCGTTGTGGACTTACCGGAACCGGTAGCTCCCGTAACGAGAACCAGTCCTCTCTTTCTGGTGCACAGTTCCTGAACGGCTGCCGGAAGTCCGAGTTCTCTCGGCGCCGGAATCTTGAACGGCAGAAGTCTCATGACCATCGCAAGCGTTCCGCGCTGCTTGAAAACGTTTACACGGAAACGTCCGCGTCCATACAGGGAATACGCGAAGTCAATCTCACCGGTCTTGTCCATAATCTCGACCAAGCGGTCATTGTCAGCGAAAAGCGGAACAACCAATTCCTCGATGGTTTCCGGCGTCAACTTCTCGGTGTCGAACGGTCTTAAATCACCGTCGATTCGGAAGATAACCGGTCTTCCCGATGTGATATGTACGTCCGATGCGTGACGGTTAACGGCTTCCTGCAGAATTTCATCTAATTCTTTCATGTGTTCTATCCGTTCCTTTGGTTTATTTCCATGCTTTATTAGGTCTCAAACGATACTCGGAGCATCTCGGAATAAGAAGTAATTCCCTGAAGCGCGGTTCTTGCGGCGCTCATTCGAAGTGTGCTCATGCCTTCTTCAAGAGCGGCCTGCTTCAGAACATCCGAATCCTCTTTGTTGGAGATAATCTTCTTCAGCCGAGGTGTAATCTCCATGATTTCATATACACCGATTCGGCCTTTGTATCCTTTGTTGCAGGAGTTACATCCAATCGGGTCATACAAGACAACATTCGGGGTTTCCGGACGGATGCCCATCGAACGTTTCTCTTCTTCGGTCGCATAACGTGCCTTCTTGCACTTCGGACAGAGGCGTCTGACGAGTCGCTGGGCGATAACGCCGACAACGGAGTCTGCAATCAGGTAGCTCTCTACGCCCATATCAAGGAGTCGGGCAATCGTAGCTGCGGAGCTGTTTGTATGAAGCGTGCTTACTACCAAGTGACCGGTAATGGATGCCTGTACAGCAATCTGCGCCGTCTCGCCGTCTCGAATCTCACCGATCATGATGATATCCGGGTCCTGACGAAGGATGGAACGAAGGGCAGATGCAAAGGTCAGTCCGGCTTTCACGTTTACGTGTACCTGGTTGATTCCGTTGATGTTCGCCTCAACCGGGTCCTCAACCGTGATGATATTTACATCTTCTTTATTCAGCTCGCTTAGCGCGGTATAAAGCGTTGTTGATTTACCGGAACCGGTAGGCCCGGTAACAAGGATGATGCCGTGCGGGTTCGACAGGATGTGATCGAATTTCTTCATATCGGCATCACAAAGACCGAGGTCTTTCTTGCTTCTCGTAAGCGCCGTCTTCTGTGCAAGACGCATTACGCACTTCTCTCCGTAATAGGTCGGGAGAATGGAAACTCGGATGTCGTATTCGATTCGGTCAACAATAATACTGATACGACCGTCCTGCGGTTTTCTCTTCTCGGAGATGTCCATGCCACCCATGATCTTCAATCGGGCGATGATAGCGGGAAGCATTCCGATGTCATAAGTAATCTGCTCAAACAATGCACCGTCGATTCTGTACCGGATACGGACCTTCGTCTCAAGCGCCTCAACATGAATGTCGGATGCTCTCTGGCGTGCTGCCGATTCAATCATGTTACGAACCATGATAACAATCGGGGAGTCGGCAACGGTATCCTCTTCGTTCTCGTCCTCGCCGGCCGCCTTCTTCGCTTCGCGCTCTTTCGCGTAGGCTTCTGCCGCATCCAGCGCCTCAGCGTTACCGAAGTACTTATCGATGCTGACCATGATGTCATGTGTCGTCGCGATATACGGTTCGATTTCAAGGTGCGTTACCATCGACAGGTCGTCGATGGCTACCATATCCATCGGGTCGGCCATCGCAACGCGAAGTACGTTCATATTGTTGGCCGCATAACCGAAGGGCATTACCATGTATTTGCGGAGGATATTCGGATTTACAAGGGAAATGATATCCTCGGGAATTGTCATTGTGGCTGTAGACACCATCTCAACGCCCAATTGTCTGGTAAGGGCTTTCGTGATGTTCTCTTCTGAAGTGAACCCGAGTTCCACCAGCGTTTCACCGAGTTTCTTGCCGCCGTTGGTCTTACGGGCCTCCATGGCCTGTTCAATCTGTTCCGGTGTTACCACGTTCTCCGAGACGAGCATATCGCCGAGTCTCTTCTTTTTACGGTACATTTCACCTGCCATGTCTGCCTCCGAGAGTAATCCGTTATGTGTCTGTCTACAATTAGAGAATACCACTTTTCAGCAATAAATGCAAGGCAAAACGCCTATAATTTGTGCAGTTTTCCCAATTCTTTTTTGCTTCTTGTGGTCATTTTCAGCCAATTATCAAGATATTGTGGTCAAGCCCTTTGTTTTCCTGACTTTTTCGCTTTCAATTGTAAACAAAATGTTAACATTTCGGCCCGAAAAGTCCGAAATAATTTGAAAATCGTGCAATAATATCCGTCATTAAATGTAAACAAAGTGTTAACAACGGTCAAAATCCGTAGTTCTCTCTCACTTCTCTTGTATAGTCCCCGGATTCGTTCTTCAAAATCAGCGGTTTTTCCGTTTTCAGGCTCGGTTTGCCGCCTTTGACACATCCGAGAAGGACCAATTCGGGTTCTTTCTCCGCTGACGGATAGACCAATCGCATCCGCTTCGGCTCCAGTCCGGCACCCGAAAGAACCGTCATCAATTCCGGCAGGCGAAACGGTCTGTGCACCAGATAGAACCGCCCGCCCGGGCGCAGCACCATTGCCGCCGCACGAGCCACATCAGAGAAGGTACACGCGATTTCGTGACGGGCAATCGCTTTTGCATCGGCCGGATTCACCAATCCGTGCCCGCCTGTCATATACGGCGGATTGCTGACAACAACATCTGCAGTCCCTCTGCCGAACAAAGAGGAAACATCCTTCAAATCTCCGTTCACTATGCTGATCCGCTCCGCAAGCCCGTTCAATTCTACGCTTCTTCTTGCCATCTCCGCGCTTTCCGGCTGTATCTCGAGACCGATCAGCCTTTCGGCTTCTGTTTTAGCAGAAAGAAGTAAGGGCAGGATTCCCGTCCCCGTTCCGAGATCAAGCACCGTCTCGCCGCTACGCACTTCTGCAAAGCCCGAAAGCAGAACGGCATCAATCCCGAAACAGAAACGTCTCCTGTCCTGTATGATGACAAGTCCGTTTCTTTGCAAATCCACAAGGCTTTCGCCTTCCCGAAGTTCCGTCATATTACTCCAACTCACGCAGAGCCTTCTCCGCGGCATCATCCTTCGAATCACGCCTCGGCTTCTTCGGACGGAACTTCAACTCCTCAACCTTATACTCTCTGAGTTCCTTTTCATCTCCGTCTGCACCGTTTACGTGAACCAGAACCTTCACCTTCTGCTTCAGAACGTTTCGGTCGGACACTTCCCCGGTAAGTCCCTCCGGCGTATGTACCAGATCTCCGATGTTAGGAAGCTTGCTGTTCAGGTATTCATATGCATCCTCTTCGTGCTTCAGACAGCACATTAAACGACCGCAGTTCCCGCTGATTTTGGTTGGGTTCAGGGACAGATTCTGCTCCTTCGCCATCTTAACCGATACGGGAATGAAATCCGAAAGATAGGTATGGCAGCAAAGTTCCCGGCCGCAGATGCCGATGCCTCCGCGTAACTTGGTTTCGTCACGGACACCGATCTGTCTGAGCTCAATGCGTGTGTGGAATACCGTGGCAAGATCTTTCACGAGCTCACGAAAATCCACGCGCCCGTCCGCCGTAAAATAAAACAGGAGCTTGCTGTTGTCAAAGGTATACTCGCAACCAATCAGCTTCATATCAAGCCCATGTTTCTCCACCTTGGTGCGGCATACCGCAAGAGCATCCTTCTCCTTTTCCTTATTCGCCTTAACGCGCTGTTCGTCCTCGTCGGTTGCCATCCGAATAATCGGCTTAAGCGGCGGCATATCCTCGTTTTCGGATATCTCACGCTTATCCAGTACGACAAGTCCGTATTCCACTCCTCTTGCGGTCTCCACGATGACGTGATCGCCCGCCTTTACCTCAAAATCGAGCGGGTCAAAATAATAAATCTTTCCGGCGGGCCGGAATCTCACTCCTATAATTGAAACCATAGTCGAATAATCCTTCCTGCTACTAACTTGTATAGCACTCTTTCATATGCATCAGCATCAGCCATACGGCAGGCTCCAACGTGACATTTGCCTTTCGCTTGGCTTGTAAGCTGTCGAGTTCTTCATGAAGCTTCCGAATCCCCTCATAATCTATTCGGGAGGCCTGCGCTGCAAGCACGTTTTCCTCCTGCTGGTACATCGGAACAGCTTTCTTCCCTGCGGCTTTTACATACATCAGGTCCCTGAGCCATATTTCCATCAACCCGAGGATATCATCCAGATCTTCCTTTTTGGCTGCAAGGCTCTTCGCTGTGACGGCCATGCGCTCATCGCCCATGTCCGGGAGACTCTGCATCAGTCCTGCTGCCATCTCTCTTCGCCGTCTGAAGTCCTCCGACGCCGCGCATGCCAATGCTTTGCCGGGACTTCCTCCCGCAAAAGCGCAGGCAAGCCTCGCCCGGTAATCCGGGATCTGCGCTTCCTCCATCAGGTACGGAATCAGTTCGTCATCCGGTACCGGGAGGAAATCAAGGACGACCGCCCTTGAGAGAATGGTCGAAAGAAATGCCTCACGGTTATTCGTGAGCAAAATGATAATACCATACTCCGGCGGTTCTTCCAAGGTTTTTAGCAGCGCATTTTGCGCCTGCTCATTCATCTTCTCCGCCTCATCGACTATGAAGATGCGATACGGTCCGGCATACGGCCGCACCGTCATCGGAACGCAGATGCTGTCACGGATATCCCCGACAGAAATGACGGACTTTTCATGTGTAACCAGCGTAACGTCCGGCTGGTTGCCGGATTCCATCTGCAAACACGAAATGCAATGCCCGCATGGTTCCGGGCCTCCTTCAAGGCATTGTAAGCCCGCCGCAAACGTACGGGCTGTCATAAGTTTGCCGACACCGTCGTCGCCTTCAAAGATATAGGCATGGGACAGGTGCTTATTCCGGATTCCCTCCATCAGGTGTTCCTTCACCGTCTTGTGTCCGATTATGTTTTGAAAGCTAAGCATCTTCGGACTCCTTCCGAATAACGTCACACAGCTCGTTCAGAACACGGTCATATTGGTTATTGACGAATCTCCTGTCAATCCCCAACTCACGCAATTTCTCTTCTGAAAAGTCTTCGGCATCAGCAAGGAATCGCCTGCACATCTCTTCATACTTCGGATTTTTCTGCGCACGCTCTCTCTTCAACGCGCGTGCAAGACGAAGCCCGTCCTCGGTTTCCACATACAGGGGAACCACCTGCTCCGCACCGAAATAATCCCTGAGCTTTCCATACGCCGCAGGCGTCACAATCAGAATGCTGCTCCGCTTACCAAGGTCAATCTGCCCGTCATCCGCGGTCAGGTAATACCACGGTCCGTAGACAGTCTGGTAGCAACGCTTCTCAATCACTTTGCCGGCTTCGTCCATCGCTTTCATCTCGGATTCCGTTATGAAATGATACTCCACGCCTTCCTGTTCCCCCTCGCGAATCGGGCGGGTGGTATACGGAACAACCGTTCCGAGTCCGTCACCGAATCTCGCAACGATATCTTTGTAAAGCGTATCCTTTCCGGAGGCGCTCTTGCCCATGATTAAAAAGAGTTTCGCCACAATTTCTCTCCTTTAGAGAACTCCCTATAAATCAACCGCTTCTTGTTCTTTCAACTCAACAATGCCTATCAGCTTTTCAGTCGTGTTGTCCCACGTAAACTCACGAATCATCTTATTGTAGCATTTCTCACATGCTTCTGCCCTCGCGTCCGGATTCGAAATTGCTTTCAGCAAGGCGTGATATACCAATTCTTCGCTATCGTTTGAAATAATACTCCCATATTCATCTGAGACAACAAGCTCTTTCGAGCCGCCGCGGAATGTCGTAATAATATAGCATCGGCAAAACGCCGCTTCCAGCACCGAGGTTGAAAAGCCCTCCGAAACGGATGGCATACAGAAGATGTCACTCACGCAAAGAAGTGAAACAATGTCCTGATATTTTAGCCTTCCTGTCGGAATAATATGCTCCGAAGCATGTTTCGAAACATACTCCTCCAGCGGACCATCCCCCGCCAAAACCAAATAGACATCTTCACGATTCTGGCATATTCGCTCTACGCTTGAAACAAGTTGCTTAATGCCCTTTTCTTCAAGAAGCCGCCCCGTAAAAGCGATTAGACAGGCGTCATTCGGGATGTGATACCGCTGCCGGAACGACGAATCACGGCTCTCTCTAAGTTGCTCCATCTCGTTAAGACTCAGCGCGTTATACAGAACCCCACGTGCAGTTATACCAAAATGTTTTAGCCAGTCGCAAGAAGCATGGGAAACAGCATAATAATTCTTACAATAACGTTTTTCCGCCAATGTGAGGAAGTGTTCCCACCAATTTCCACCCTTATCAAGAATCACATTGTGCAAGGACAGATGGCTCGTTCCGTGATCAATGATAATCTGAGAGATTCCGTTCCTCGCCGCAAAGCGCGCAGCAAAATAGCTCTGTACATAAAACCTTGTATTAATGATGAAGAACAGCTTCTTTCGCCGGCTTTTCAAAGACTTCATCAAAGCCCGGTATTCTCTACTCCAAAACTTCACAACGGGATAGCGCCCGTTCATCAGATTCATGCAGGGGACACGACAGACGGTAAAACCATCCATCTTCTCTTTGGCCGGCAGTTTATCCACCAAGGAAGTAATGACAAGTACTTTTCGCCCTCTTTCTGCCAAATTCTTCGCAAGATTGTAGGTATACCGCTCCACACCCCCCATATGAGGTAAGAACTGCGGTGAAAAAAAGCAATATATCCGCTCACTCATGTTCTTATTTTGCCTCCGCAGTTATTCCTGATCTGTTCTTTTTGTGGCTGCATCCGCATTCATCAACCTGTCAACAGCCACATCCTCCACTAAATCGCTAAGTTTTGCCTCCAAAGAGGACACTTTAACCGAAAGAGAAAAGCAACGCACAATCACCAAAAAGATTACAACAAGGAACACGAAATTGACCGGCGATTGTACCCCGATTAAATCAGTAAACCAAGCAACCGTCTCGGGAAAGATGCTCATACAAATCAACGCTAACGCGAACACCAACCAAAACACCACATCCGCAATTTGCATCTGAGATTTACGTATCTTTCGCCTAATATATAAACCGGTCAAAAGTGAAGCGACAATCAGCATCGCGCGCAAAGGAAAAGACATATATCACACCTTCTTTCGAAACCATTGTACAACCAGAATGGACATACACATTCGGACCATATATTTAACGGACGCCCCGAGCTTCAAATAACTCTCTCCTGCTGTTCTCTCATTCATAGATACCTGACATTCCTGAACCCGTGCCCCGCAACGAATCAGAAACGCGATGGTGTCCGGCTCAGGACCATAGTTTACCTGATGTGCCAAAACCCGCATCATTCGGCGGTTAAAAAGGCGCATCCCCGAGGTTGGATCACTAATTCTTCTTCCGGTTGTGAGGCGTATACACGTACCGATAATTCGACTTCCAAACATACGTACTGTCCAGGGCTTTTTCTCTGTAACGAAACGAGATCCGATTACAATATCACTTTGCGTCTTCTTCGCCGCCTCAAGCATTGCCTCAATATACCTTGGATTGTGTTGCCCATCGCCGTCGTATTGCATCGCATACACATACCCCATACGAAAGGCATACTTCATTCCTCCCTGGAACGCTCCTGCAAGACCGAGATTTACAGGATAATCCATCAAATTAAATCCGTTCTTTCGACAGATTTCAGCCGTCTGGTCTTTTGATCCATCATTTACAACGACGTAATCAAACTCTGGATAGTGTTCGCGAAGATTATTTACAACGTGAACAATATTCTCCGCTTCATTATATGCCGGAATAATCAGCAATAGCTCTTTCATCTCTTTACTCAAAATGAACCTTCCAAACTACAACTCCGCATTGGTTATACTCTCTGGTATTCTTTGTTCCAAGTTTTCGTTGAATCTTTGATGATTCACCGGAAACAGTTTCCGGGATTTCTGCCTCGTATACCTTTTCGAATACGTCCTGCTTAATATCATCCAATACATACAATCGAACCAGGGCCGAATTAACCAGCGATTCATCAACCATAACTGAAGACAGTCTCCCCTGCTCCTCTAAGATTATAAGCGCCTGCCTGTCAGCAAACCCCAACCCGTCTTCCGGGGCAGTTTTAATTCTATCGTAAACCCGGATTCCGTCTTTATAGTAGATAATCCTCGGAAAATCAATTCCCTCTCCGTTCGGACTTCCCAGCTTTGCGTCAACTTCACCATCCCTTACAGTATATTGAACATTCCACCCGTCGCCAATTCCTTGCTTCCATAGAAAACAAATTGCCGTTTCTCCCTCATTCGGTTTAGGCACCGATTGCTGACTAAACAGCGTAGCAACCGGATCCGGAGTTTTCCCGAGAAAATCCCATCGAGATATTGTCGACATAGTCGCAGAAACTCGGAGCGTGTCGTAATTGGTAATCAGGTAGATTTCCGGACAATCTAACGGGTGTGTATAATTAAGAAGTTTGACCTGCTCTTCTTCAGAAAGAGTACCCTTTCGCTTGATGTACTCCTCAGCTTCTTGTCTGCTCTTAGGTAAGATTTCCTTCAAAAAAGCCGCCGCTTCCATTTCCCCGCCACAAACCTCGGTTGCATAGTCAATTCCTTCAATACTGCCACCCTGCAGCATTCGGGCAATTCCTGCTGATAATCTCAAATCCTCAGAAAAAAACATTGTTGCCAACCAATAACTGGCCTCTCCGCTATATGTTCCCCCATCATCAAGGGGTCTCCGTTCCGCATAGTATTGGTAGATATATCCCCACGACCAATAATCGGCTATGACCGCAGTTCCCTCCGTATTCTCACGAATCCAACATAGCGCCTCCTCTGTCGGTTTCTCCACAATCGGGAGTAACATTCCGGCTCGAAGATAGGCTCCGGTAAGATTACCAATCAACAAAACAGCAAACAAAGCCCCGACAAGAATTCTTCCGCATTCATGTCTGGAAACGAAAAAGCCACCAAACAGAACAACCGAAGCAAGTACTACGGCCTGAACAGGAAACATAAGTGCAAGCACCATGAATATAAGCCCTGAACAACACACAAAAAGAATTCTGTTAAAAACAATTGGCCGCTTCTCTTTCACCAGTTCTTTTGCCACAATGTCAAACCCGAAAGCTACGATAAGCGCCGTAGGAAGAATAAGGAATTCCACAAAGCGAATGCCAACAGCGCTCATCACTGCAGTCCCAAGGAACCAAAAGAATACTGCACCATATAGGACAAGTGTTCTTTCATATTCCCCGTCTCCGCTTTTTTTCAATCTGATTACACGAAAAATACAAAGTACGACTGACACCATCAGAAATAGCGCCATAAAGACCCCGCCGACATAGGACACATAGTCCATTGATGTCGTCATAAACAATTCCCAAAAATCCGTTGCCTCGATAAGACCAGGCCGAATCATCTCCCCGACATTCTGATAAGTGGGCGGCCACGCATCCGTCTTCCCCGTCGAGGCAAGCACGCCTTTTAGAATAATCAAAAAGTCTTCGAATCCCAAGAGTAACGTGACTGCCGACAAAACCCCAATAGCTACTATCGGGATCCGCATATCAATAGAGCGTCTTTCTTTCTTCACCAGAAACAGTCGCGAGATGATAATCGCAGTTACCATTGTCCCAGCAGCAATAGCAACATAAACATGAAAAACCTTCCATGTCATTGCTAAAAAAGCCACACCCATCAGTGATGCTACCACATATTTAGCTTGCCGTCTTCGTCCTTCTACCAAAACGCTATCATAGAAAGATAAAACCAGACACAATGCACAAAGCTCCACTAGCGCATCTGTATCAAAGAATCCGCAAAAAGCGTGGTGCATGGCGGCGGGTGCAAGTGTTACGGTTAGAGCGCCGAATGCCGCTGCGACTCGTGAAAGCCTTTTGACCAAAAAGCAATACGTCGGAACCACACACAACGCCAAAAGAAATCCGCAAAGACGAGTGCAAATAGCATATATTCCAACGCGAATCCCCAGACCTCTTAACATATACCATAGTATAGCCGCCAATGCGCTCAACAGGGTCGGCATGGTGTCCGATTCTTCTGTTTGGTGGAAAGAAACTAACGAATCCTCGGCCCGAGAGGCAGTAATCCGAATGGATGCGAAACCACCTTCCGTATATTCTTTAGCCTTTCGGAAATAATAATAACTATCCGTATCCGGAGAATAAACGCCCTCCGATCCGGTAAACATCTCCGCCGTTTTTTCGTCCCACTTTCTTCCAAACGGCTGACAGGCGCAGAACACCAAAACAATCATTCCGAGGATAATTAGTATATCAGGCAGATATTTGTTTTTCTTTTCCAAGATAAAGCCTCCTCGTGATGAAAATCAGTACTGCAAAACAGCAACAAAGAACTGCCGCCACAATAGCGGCTTCTGAAATGCCCTTTACCAAAGACATCATTCTATCCGTCGTATCAGCCCCAACGCTTCCATGCTCTTCTATGCTTTCAAAATAGAAAAAACCACGATCTTTATATGGTGTCGCCCGATTCAGTGAAAACCACAGCCACACAAAAGATGCTCCCGAATAGCAATATGCGTACCAACGCTTCGAACGAATTGCCAACAGAATCAGTATCGGGAGGAAGAAGATAAGAGGAAGGTTATCCTTTTGAAAAGGCATTATGCTTCCGGCAAACACTCCCATAAACTCATGCACCGGGATACAGGCCACTGCGAACGCTACCGCTATCCACACGAATACGTTTGCGGATATGCCAAACCACTTTGGTGCTTTCTCGCACTCCGTCATTTTCGCGTTCCGCGAAGATTCCATCGCAAAATACAACAGCGCAATCCAAAATCCAAGATAAGCCCCAATCACGGGGAAGCAGATTCCTAAACGGTATTGATACAGCGTGCATCGAATCAATGCGGAAACAGCAAGTAAAAAGGAACCTGTAAGAGTTCTCTTACAAGCCACAAAAACGCATCCTGCTATCAAGGCTCCCAAAGAGTAATAATCATACTTCGTCATATTGGGGTCCGCCGCCCAAAAAACCATAGAGCACAGCAGTTGCGCTACAATGAACCAATAATCCGATGCTCTTCTCCCCGGAGGCAGTGAATTATTGTTTTTATCGAGCCAATCCTGAAACTTTTTGATTTTAATGTTCATACCCTTCAGTTCAAGTTCTTCCTTAACTGTCAGGGTTGAGTTGATAAAAACTACAGAAAGAAGCATGTGCACCACGGCCAACACTTTCGCTAGAAGTATCCAAAAGTCAGTACTTTTCGCCCCATCACGGAAGACCTCTCCGTATTCCGGAAGGTCGCTTTGGAGCATCAACCCGCCATTATATAATTGCATGACAAGGACAAGAATCAGGCATACAACGACCGAAAGGGCATACCCCGCGATGGTTCGTGAGTAATGCCCGATGATATTCAATATGGCACAGAGTAACAAAACAGCAATAATCCCATTTGGAATCTGCACACAGGTATCCGTACGAAGAGCTATAGCCGCAACCGAAATGTGGAAACACAGTGCCAGAAGGACAACCGTCCCCACCTTGCCTGCAAGATAGTATTTTCGCACGTCACCAAACGGTATCGGGTTGTGTTTAAAAAGCGCCTCTTTGGTAAGGGGCTCTCTCTTCGCAGCAGATTTTCGCTCTTTCTTCATATAATCTCCTCTACAGACGGTCAATAATCTATCTGCATATGGGCTGATAGCCCATTCATTAATTTCATTTCCCTTCACCCCCGCTTCCTTCAAACAAAGCCGACGCATGGCATCGGCCACAGGCACAAAACAGAGGAACGGATTGGGGGTTGACTTTTCCGCGCGTTTCACTATCCTATTGAGATAGAGATTTCATCCGCGAAAGGAGGCCGTTATGCGGCTTAGAAACATTCCCGGCGCCAGAGAAGAGATGCTGGTCAATCCTTATGTTGTGCAGGAGCCCGAGCAGTGGCGCGGGCGCTGGTGCGAGTTCTTCGGGAACGACCGCCCGATTCATATCGAAATCGGCATGGGCAAAGGGCAATTTCTCACGGCTCTCGCGGCCGCGAACCCCGGAATCAACTACCTCGGCATTGAAAAATACTCGAGCGTCCTCATCCGTGCCCTCGAAAAGCAGTCCGAGCTCGACCTCCCCAACCTGCGCTTTTTGCGTCTGGACGCGGAAAATGTGACGGATATCTTCGCGACAGCTGAAGTCGAACGGATTTATTTGAATTTTTCAGATCCGTGGCCCAAGGACCGGCACGCGCACCGTCGCCTGACGTCTGACCGCTTCCTGGCGCGCTATGCGCAGTTTCTTGCGCCCGAGGGCTTCGTTGCCTTTAAGACCGACAACCGCGGCCTGTTCGACTATTCCCTCGAAACCGCGACGGCCTGCGGTTGGGAGCTCAGCGAGCTCACATACGATTTGCATCACAGCCCATATGAGGTAGGCAATCTCCACACCGAATACGAGGACCGCTTCGCCGCACTCGGCAACCCGATCTGCCGCGTCGTTTTGAGGCGGAAGGCATAGCGAGTAGGTGTTGCATTTATCACGGTATCGTGATATAATACAGGTAAGCTTAATATCATTGGAGGCTTCCTTATGCCTGTATTATCGCGATTCTACGGAATCGTAATTCGTATGTATTTTCAGCAAGCAGAACACAATCCGCCTCACATCCATGCGATTTATGGGGAAGATGTTGCTGCAATTGATATCCGAACCCAAACTGTTTTGGAGGGGCACCTTCCACCCAAAATGCTGTCGTTGGTTCAGGAGTGGATACGTCTGCACCTTAACAGCCTCTTGCAAATGTGGGAGACGCAGGAATTCTTCCCTCTCGCTCCATTAGATAAGGAGAACTGACATGTTTCACAAGGTAAAAGCTGTTACGGCCCTGCCTGATTATGAACTGAGCGTTCAGTTTGCGGAGGGGGTAACGAAAATCTATGACGTAAAACCACTTTTCATAAAGTGGACACCCTTTAAGTCTCTCGAGAAGGAGCCGGAGAAATTCCGCCTTGTCGAGGTTGATCACGGCGGGTATGGGGTAATATGGAATGACCAGCTCGATCTTTCGTGCAATGAACTGTTTGAGAACGGTCGCTCTATTAAAACTCCTTTCGACGGACTCATGGCCTTTACCGATGCCACAGAACTCTGGGGGCTTAATGAGAGTACGCTTCGAAAAGCCATTGCGTACGGGAAGCTGATTTACGGTGTTGACGCCTGCAAGTACGGAAAGCAATGGGTCATCTCCGCGGATGCAATGCGCCGGGAATATGGGGAGCCGAAACATAACAGGGTTTCTGTTGATTACCTGGTTTCGGACAAGTAACCATCTCTCCCATCAAATGCGTTTTACGTCGTTTTGGGGCTGTCATGGTACGGAACAACGGTATTATAACACATTATCCCCGTGTTTGGCGAGGTTTTCCGCGAAAAATCGATTTTTTTGAAAAATCCTCTTGCATTTTCGGATTTCTTGTAATATAATCACACTTGCGTCACAAAAAACGCACAAAAACGCACCTCTAGCTCAGTTGGTAGAGCACCTGACTCTTAATCAGGGTGTCCAGGGTTCGAGCCCCTGGAGGTGCATGGAAGGTCTCCATTTGACGACATCGTTCGTTGGGCGGGGGCTTTTTTTTGCGCTTTTTTCGACTAAAGGGTTAAATGAGACGGAATTCACCGGTTTTATCTCCGGAGGAAGGGCACGCCGAAGGCCGTTATGTTCGGAGGCGAGTTGCGTCGGTTTCCTGTCTCGATGCCGGTGGGGCGTAGGTGCCGAGTACATCGGTTTCCTGTCTTGATGTCGGTGGGGCGTAGGCGCCGAATTGTGCAACGTGACCTTTTCCGATTCCCCGTATTGTGCAACCTGCCATTTCTCTATGCCCCGTTCTGAACATTATCCCCTGTTCTGCGGCTTCAGTCCCGTAATACTCCACAAAAAGGCCGATTATATTTCTCCATGCGGAACGGCCATATTTTCTTGACTTGTCTGCCCCGGCGGGGTTAATGTTTATAGTATCTAATATTCTATTTCAAGTTGTTTCCTCTTTAGTCAGAAAAGTTTTCTTCTTTGCTCGTTCCGCGAGGCGTCGGGAAGTGGCTTTCTTATTTTATCCCATCAGGTATCGAAAGGCTTCTTTCAGGCATTCTCCTCAATCTGCGAGGCTTCTTTGACGGCTCTATCACATTTTCCTTCGAAAAACAACCTGACAAAACTATCAATTCAGAAAGGATTTCTATGGAACACGATGTATTTCTTGCGCGAAAAAGCGCTCTTAACGAAATGATTTCCCACATCAACAGTACTCTCACGAGGCTTCCTGCCGGAAAGCTTCGCGTAAAGGACGGCGACCGTCCGCATTATTATCATGTGACGCCGAGCGGGCGTCCCTGCGGTGATTACATCAAGGCCTCGGACCGTGAGCTTGCCGTCCGGCTTGCCCAGCGAGATTACCTGACTCGTGTCATGCACGCCGCCGAGAGCGAGCTTGAGGCCATCCGTCGCTTCGAAGCGCGGCGTCTTCTGATGCAGCCGGAGGGCGTCTACGAAACATTGAAGCCCTGCCGCCGGATTCTGATCGATCCCATCAATCTTCCCGACGAGGAATTTGCGCGTCGCTGGTCGGCGGAGAGCTACGATGGCAAATCCTTTGCCCCGGGCGACCCGTCTTTCTACTCCTCCCGCAACGAACGAATGCGGTCCAAGTCGGAGGTTCTCATTGCGAACACTCTGGACGAGTTAGGCATTCCGTATCGCTACGAGGCCCCGCTCGCCCTTAAGAACGGGAGAATCATCCATCCGGATTTCACCATACTTCGCGTTCGCAGTCGCAAAGTCTGTTATTTTGAGCACTGCGGCCGTATGGATGATTCGGACTATCTGCACCGTTTCATGAAACGCGAGCAGCAATACATCATTAACGGCTTCATTCCGGGCCGCGATGTCTTCATGTCATTCGAATCTGCCACGGACCCCCTCAACACCCTGTCGCTGCGCGAAGAACTCAAGGCCTTGTTTGTGGGGCAGTAGGGGTGGGTGGTATTTTTAGGATGTGTCTGCTGGTTTTCGTACCACGGCGAGTCGGGCCATGGTATTTTTAGCAAGTATTTACTTGCTGTCGTACCACGTCGCCACTGCCGCTTGGTACGAGCGGGCCAACTTTTCTTGCTCTCGTACCACGGTGCACTGGTTCATGGTATTTTTAGCAAGTATTTACAAGCTCCCGTACCACGCAACCTCCGTTGCTTGGTACGAGCGGGCCAACTTTTCAAGCTCCCGTACCACGGCGAGTCGGTTCATGGTATTTTTAGCAAGTCTTTACAACCTTCCGTACCACGGTGCACCGGCCCATGGTATTTCCAGCCAATCTATTCTCCCGGCCCCCCTAGTCCCTCGTCTCGGTCGCAAGCGGGTGGGCGTACCAGCTCTTATTGACACGGTAGCACCAATAGGTTTCGATGCCGGTGTCGGCGGGAGTGCCGTCATTGTAGGTGATCTTGTATTCCATCTCGATAACCGCGACGCGGTCGATGTCCTCGGTGAAGACTTCAGGGTTCTGCGCCTTAAGGAGGCCGACACCGAAATCAAACTGCGCGTCGCCGGGTTTGTAAAAGAATTCCTTAACGTCGCCGAGCTCCATCGAGAAGCTGTCCTTCTCGGCCTTCATCAGCTCGAAATTGGCCTTGATCTGGCTCAGGTCGCCGGCAATCTCCATGCAGAGATATTTCTGGCATTTGTCATTGTAAATGGTGGCTTCGACAAAGTTCTCGTAGTTGACGTCCTTGCAAGCCGCGAGAAAGGCGGCCTTGGCGGCGCGCTTCGCGGAACGGTTCACATTTAACACGAAGAACTGAAGCACAACATAAAGGGCAATTGCCAGAATCAGCACGCCGATCAGGATGTAATGCGGTTTGATTCGTTTCTTGTCTTTCTTGGCCTCGCTCATGGTTTTTCCTTTCAAAAAACCCCGGGACGGTTCACCATCCCGGGGTAAATGTCATGCATTGACCCGACTATCAATCATCGTCATCGTCATCGTCGTCGGAGTTCTTCTTTTTGCTGTCGCTGCCGGCCATAGCTTCCCACTTATCAGCAGCCTTGTTGATGTTATCGGCCTTGTTTCCGGAACCGGTAAGAAGATACCACTTGCCGCCAACCTTAACAACAGGATAATATCTCTTTACCTTCTCGGGATCTTCGCCCTTAACCTTCGTGGTCTCGGTAACTTCTACAAGCGCAGAAGCCTTAACCTTATCTTCGTCACCGCCGCGGTCAGCAACATATGCTCTCATACCTTCGGTAACATCATCGCTCTTGCCGTACTTCTTAACCTTGGTAACCTTCCAGGTAACCTTCGGGGCGTCCTTCTCTTCGTCCTCATCATACATATCAAGCTTCTTCAGAGCCTTCTTGTTGGAGAACAGAAGATAAGTGCTGGTAAGGTCTTCCATCTTCTTCTCAAGAGCATCGCCCTTCTTCAGAGCCTTCTTAACAACGCTCTTAGGGCCGTTGCCGAACAGGAGCATAATAAGCGCTACAATCGCGATAACTGCTACAACAGCAACAACTGCGCCGATAACGAGGGTCTTCTTGTCACCCTTCTTAGCCTTGTCAACAACATTGCCGGCGAAATTATTCACAGCCTGAAGGGGCTGAGGAGCTGCCTGGGGAGCTGCCTGAGGAGCTGCCAAAGCATTACCGCAATGAGGACAGATTACAGAACCGTCCGGAACCTGCTTTCCACATTTAGTACAAAACATTTCTCTCATCCTTCCTGAATTTATTAAATTCCGCCGATAATTATACCGACGCTAAGTTTAATATACTACTTTTCCCGTCAATTTGCAACCACTATTTATGCGTTAAAACACCCATTCATCAGCATATTTAGGGCTTCTTCGTAATTGACAAAGCCGGTCTTCTACACTAAAATGAACATAACGTCCGGCGCCATGCGCCGAGGAAAGGATTCCGGCTATGAACGATTGCTGTTGCGACAGCCACTCCCCCATCATCACCTGTGATCGGGCGACTCTCGGCTATGAAAACCAAATCGTCATCAAAGACCTCGCATTCGAGCTCTATCCCGGTGACTACCTGAGCATCATCGGCGAGAACGGCTCCGGCAAATCGACCCTCATGAAATCCATGCTCGGTCTGATCAAGCCCCTGTCCGGCTCGATTACGGTAAATTGCACGAAAGGCAGCGGGTGCATCGGTTATCTGCCGCAGCAAACCGCGCTTCAGAAGGATTTTCCCGCGACGGTCGGCGAGGTCGTGATGTCCGGCTATCTGGCGAAAATGGGAATACGCCCGTTCTTTCGCAAGGAAGAACGTGAGAAAGCCGCCGAAGTAACGGAGCGGCTCGGCATTGCGGATCTGAAGAATCGCAGCTACCGCGATCTGTCCGGAGGCCAGCAGCAACGCGTCCTGCTTGCGCGGGCGCTTCTTGCCGCACACGAAATACTGATGCTTGACGAGCCCGTAACCGGCCTTGATCCGTCGGCCTCCGCCGAGCTTTACGATGCTTTGACGGAACTGAATAAGAAACACGGGCTGACAATCATCATGATTTCCCACGACATCGCGCGGACCATCGTTCCGTCCACCAAAATCCTGCACATCGCGAAGGACCGGTACTTCTTCGGAACCCCCGCCGCCTACATGGCAAATGACATATCAAAGATTTTCTTCCCGGACGACTGACGCCCGGGGCCTTTCGCGTCATTTCAATCAAACCGTTCCTGGCCGAGGGCCCGACTAAGCAGTTTTCATCGAGTTTTTCCGGGCCTGCGACCCGAACAAGCAGCTTTCATCGAGTTTTTCCGGGCCGTCGGCCCGAACAAGCAGTTTTCATCGAGTTTTTCTGGGCCGTCGGCCCGAACAAGCAGTTTTCATCGAGTTTTCCGGGCCGAAGGCCCGGGTATAAGGAGGATATTATGCTGGAACAACTGAAGAAAGATGTATTGGAAGCCAATCTGATGCTTCCCAAGCACGGATTGATCACATTTACCTGGGGCAATGTTTCCGGAATCGACCGTGAAAAAGGGCTTGTCGTGATTAAGCCCTCCGGCGTTTCCTACGACAACATGACCATGGACGACATGGTCGTTGTCGACCTCGACGGCAAAGTCGTGGAAGGTCGCCTGAAGCCCTCGTCCGACACGCCCACCCACCTTGCTTTATACCGCGCGTGGCCCGAAATCGGCGGCGTTGTGCACACGCACAGCCGCTACGCGACGACCTACGCGCAGGCGGGCTGCGACATCGTTGCCGGCGGCACGACGCACGGCGATTACTTCTACGGCGACATCCCCTGTACGCGTTACATGACCGAGGACGAAATCGCCGGCGAGTATGAGCTCGAGACCGGCAATGTCATCATCGAGACCTTCAAGAACCGCGGCATCAATCCCCCGGATGTGCCGGCCGTTCTCGTCCGCTCGCACGGTCCCTTCACCTGGGGCACAGACGCGGCAAATGCCGTTCACAACGCCGTTGTTCTCGAGGAGGTTGCCTTCATGGCGCTTCACAGTTCTCTTCTGATCGGCGACGTCCCCTGCATGCAGCAGGCTCTGCTTGACAAGCATTACCTCCGCAAGCACGGCAAGAACGCTTATTACGGCCAGAACTAAACTCCCGGCCCCTGAGCAGGGGCGGGATGGTTTTCTTGATTCTGTAAAATGCAACGCCCCGGTGGCAAATGCCACCGGGGCTTGTCTTTTACCTGCTTTCGTACCAAGCTTCACCAGGGTGTGGTACGAAGGGATTCAGTTCCCGAACTCTCGTACCATCGTCCCTCGCTGCCGTGATACGAAAGAATACTAATCTGTTCCAAAAATACCACGGCGGAGCGTCCTCTTGGTACGAATAGATTGTCTTTACCTACTTTCGTACCAAGCTTCACCAGGGCGTGGTACGGAAGAATCCTAATCTGCTCCAAAAATACCACGGCGGAGCGTCCCCTTGGTACGAATAGATTGTCTTTACTTGCTTTCGTACCAAGCTTCACCAGGGCGTGGTACGGGAGAATTCTAAACCTCTCCAAAAATACCACGGCGGAACGTCCTCTTGGTACGAATAGATTGTCTTTACTTGCTTTCGTACCAAGCTCCACTGAGGCGTGGTACGGAAGAATACTAAGCCTCTCCAAAAATACCACGGAAGCGCTTCCCCTTGGTACGAATAGATTGTCTTTACTTGCTTTCGTACCAAGCTCCACTGGGGCGTGGTACGGGAGAATCTTAAATCCCTCCAAAAATACCACGGTGGAGCGTCCCCTTGGTACGATTAGCTTGTCTTTACCTGCTTTCGTACCAAGCTCCACTAGGGCATGGTACGGGAGAATCTTAAACCCCTCCAAAAATACCACACAAAACGTCCCGCGGCGCAACCGCGGGACGTTACAATTCAAATTACCTGCTTTGGTTCGATCCGCCACTACGTGCAGATCCGAAAACATCATTTTACCTTCTTCTCAGGGTCTTCTTCGACCTTTTTCCGATGGTAACCATCGGGAGAACGATATAAATCACAACCAGCAGAACAAGGAACAGTCCGCCGAACAGAAGCCCGGCCTTGATGCCGGCTTCCTTCTTGCCGGTGCCCTCCCAGCGGACGATGCTGTTCGGCAGCGGCGTCGGCGTCGGGGTCGCCTTCTTCGTTCCGGACAGCTTCACGACAGTACCGGTGCCCGGCCCGCCGACCGATTCGAGAAGGGACGGAGACAGCAGGAACTTCGGCCAGACGGCGTTGAAGTCCTTCTGCGACAGCGGAAACTCCTCATTGTAGTAAAGGATGTCCGTGCTGCCGATCGGCGTGCCCTGATAACTGTAAATCAGGTGCCCAATCACGTTCGGCCCGTGCACGTAATCATCCGGAATGTCATATTCGACACGCTTTTCAAGCTTGGTCATGTCGGCGCCGTGCGGCACAACGATCGTCGCGGAAGCGTCCGTGTAAACGGTTTCGTGGTCTTTGCCGGTGAACATCGGGCAATTGTCGAAGAAACCCGCATAATCCTTGTTGGTCAGTTTCTCCGCACCCTTCATCGAGTAGCAGACATAATTCTCAAATGAATAATTCAGCATCGAAATCGTATCGTCATACGCGCCCTCGTCGCTTGCGCTTCCCATGACGATGGCGACAAGCCGCATGCCGTCTTTCTCGGCGTAGGTGCAGAGATTGAAGCCGCCGTTGTCGGGCATCTGGCCGCCCGATTTGCCGGCAATCGCGTAATTATATTTGAGCGTCTGACGGATGAATTTGTGCGTTTGGGCGATGGTTCTTGCCTCTTTCAGGTTGGTGGCGGGGATTTTGTACCATTTGGCACCGGCGATTTCGAGAAAATCGCCGCGGCATCCGAGTTCGCAGGCCACGAGCCCCATATCGTAGGCGCATGACAGCTGCTTGGTCCCACCGGTCCCGGTGATGCTGGAAAATGTGGTGTTGACCCCTCCGAGCTCCGCCATCCTTTCGTTCATCATCTTGATGAATTTCCGGGAGCTGCCGCCCACGTGCTCGCCGAGCGCGTATGTGGCTTCGTCGGCCGAGGCGACAAGGCTTGCGTAGAGCATGTCGCGCACGGAAACCCGCTCGTCCGCGACAAGGCCGACACGGGTGACTTTGCTTCCGATGCCGTTGATGGCGGTGTAGGAGCAGCGCACCGTATCGGTCATGTTGCCGTCCTCTAAAACGAGGAGCGCCGTCATCAGCTTGGTCAGGCTCATCGGCATATAGGATTCGGTTGCGTTCTTGGCGAAAAGGATCGCGCCGGAATGCACCTCCATGACGATGCCGGCCTTTCCGCTGATGGCGGGACCTCCGGGCATAATGGCATTAATCTTCGGTATTTCCTTCGTGTCAGTACTGGCCGCAACGCCGGAACCGAGGGCAATCAGTGCTTCACCGGAAGCGCTGCCCGCCCGGGCCGACGAAAGCGAAGCACAAAAAGCGCTACCGCCCCCCGTCAAAACGAGGAGAAGGATCAGCGCCAGTGCCGCCACTCTGTTGTACCGTGAATTCTTCATGCTAAACTAATCTCCGTCCCATCAGAACACCCATGGAAGATGCCATCATCAAACCTCTGGTCCAGCCGGAGGAATCGCCGAGACAATACAGGCCTTTGATGTTGGTTGTCAGATCCGGCTCCATCCGGACCTTGTTCGAATAGAATTTAAGTTCAGGCGAGTAAAGAAGCGTTTCCTCCGAGGCGAAGCCCGGAACGACCTGATCTACTGCCTGAATGAAATTTATGATATTTACCATCGCGCGGTACGGCATGGCCGCCGTGATGTCGCCTGCGACGGCGTCCTGCAGAGTCGGGCGGACGTTACCCTGCGCGAGTTCCTTGTCCCAGGTGCGCTTGCCGTTCAGGATGTCGCCGTAGCGCTGAACGAGTATCTGTCCGTTCGCCAGCATGTTCGTGAGCTCGCCGACCTTCTGGGCGTATTCAATCGGCTGGTTGAACGGCACGGAGAAATTATGCGAGCACAGAATCGACAGGTTCGTGTTGCCCGATTTCAGTTCCTTGTAGGAATGGCCGTTCACGACCGCAAGGTTGTTGTCGTAATTCTCTCTGCTGACAAAGCCGCCGGGGTTCTGGCAGAAGGTCCTGACCTTATTCTTAAACGGCAAAGGATACCCGACCAGTTTGGACTCGTAGAGGACGCTGTTGACTTCCTCCATGATTTCGTTGCGCACCTCGACGCGCACGCCGATGTCAACGGTGCCGGGCTTGTGTGCGATTTCGTAGCGCGCGCACAGCTTTTCAAGCCATTCCGCGCCTCTTCTTCCGGTCGCTACGACAACGTCGGTGCCGTAAAGCACCTGCTTCTCGCCGCGGTCCGTGATGACAACGCCCTTGCAGACGCGGTCCTCAATCACGAGGTCCTCGACATTGGTGTCGAAAAGGATATCGACGCCGTGGTCCTTCAGCCACAGTTCGATGCTTCCGTACAGAATCTGCGCTCGTTCCGTCCCGAGATGCCGGATCGGACAATCCACAAGCTTCAGCCCCGCGCGAATCGCACGGCGGCGAATCTCCTTCACCTTTTCCGGCTCGCTGACGCCTTCAACATGCGTATCCGCGCCGAACTCGAGATAGATGGAATCCGTGTAATCAATCAGCGCCTGCGCTTCATCCGCGCCGATCAGGTCCGGCAGATCTCCGCCGACCTCGCGGCTTAAGGATAATTTGCCATCGGAAAATGCGCCCGCGCCCGAGAATCCCGTCGTAATATTACAGGGCTTGCAGTTTAAGCATTTGCCGGCTTTCGCCTTCGGGCAGCTTCTCTTCTCGATCGGCTTTCCCTTCTCAATGATGAGAATCTTCTTCTGCGTCCCCTTTTTCAGCATTTCCATCGCGGTGAAGATGCCCGCAGGCCCCGCACCGACAATAATTACATCGTAATTCATAAACCCCTCCGTGACAACGGCGCCTTCCGCGCCCGTTCACAATAGTTTATTGTAACACATTTCGGGCTTCTTTTCAATCCGCCCGGACTTCCCGTCACTCTTCCCCCGGGTAAGCATCTCCGGGTGTGACATCGGCAGTCCCCTTAAAACCGCCCCGATCGGTCTCATAATAAGCATGCACGAGGCTCTTAAACCCGTACTCGCGGATGGTTTCGTAGCGCAGATTGTAGTTGCTCTTGCCGTGCTTGCCGGTCACGAGATAGCGCGCGTTTGCAATCAGGTAGGCATCCAGTTCCTTCAGGCTTTCATCCGTCGTGATGACCGGGAAGAACCATCTTGCCCAGGTCAGCTCGCTGTGATTCGGATTGTTATAAAGCTTCTTGTTGAAATGCCTGAGAAATGCCCTTATGGCCTGCTCGTCACCGGCGCCCTTTTTCTGCTTCCAGCGGTACAAGGCCTTCGCCTTTCGGCGCATCTTGCCCTTCAGCTTCTCAACAGACGCCCGCGCCACATCGACAGCGCCGTCACGGTACGTAATCCCGAGAAAATCCCACGGCTCGCCCGGAACAGCATGAAATACCTTCTTCGGATTGACCGTGAGCGCCCGCTCCGAAAGCCTTTTCAAGATTTCCTCACGGTATGCGGCAAGCTCCTCCTCGCTATTGGCAAATACGATGATGTCGTCGGAGTACCGGGCGTACGGGATGGCATTTGCCATAAAATGCCAATCCATGTCCGAAAGGAACAGGTTCGCCATGAACGCCGAAAGCGGATTCCCGGCCATGATGCCCTTCCTCGGCTCCTCAAATGTCTTTCCGCCTTCCGTCACATACGGGTTTCTGAGAAAGCCCGTGAGAAATGCGAGGAAACCCTTCTGTTCTTCGCCCAAAGTGTCCCGAAGCATCGGAATGATCTTTTCGATGTCGACGGAATTGAAGTAATCGTGGATATCGAGTTTATAGACGAATTTGCCGTCGAGCCCCGGCACCGAAAGGATGTCGGCGACGGCCCGCTTCACGCCGCGGTTCACGCGGAACGAATAGAGGTTGTTCGCGAAGATCCCGTCATATTCGTGCAGGCAGTACGCGAAATACTTGAGAATGATGCCGGCCTCGTCCGGAAACATGAACACGACGCGCTTCTTCGCGGTTCCTTTTTTATTGAGGACCGCCCTCTGCGGATACGGGAAAGCCTCTCCGGCCCGAATCCGCGATGCCCACGGCAGAAAGCCGCCGCAGTCGATGAACTGCCGCAGCTTCATAAGCTCCGCACGTCTTGTGTGTTCATTGGTCTGGCAGAAGGTGTAAAATGCCTCCCAGCTGTCCTTCTCAAATATGGTTTCCGTGAAATCTCTCATAAAAAAACAAAAGAAAAAGGATAGAGAAGAAGTGCTTTAAAATAGCAAGTTTGCTATACCGGGCGATACATAACCGGCTACCTGCAAAACCTTTTCTGTGGGTTATGCTGCGCCCTCTGCAGGTGCATCCGATATGCGTTCTTCTCTATCCAATATTCTTATCAGGTTCGTGCCGTTCCTACAGAATCGTACGGATACGGTTTACAACGTAAGCTTCTTCGTTCTTGTAATTGCTGATGCAGTGAATGCTGGGGATTCCGGCTGCGCGCAGAACCTGCTTGGCTCCGCGGTAAGGCATTCCGGCCGTCTGATTCACTTTCATGACGAAAAATGCTACGGTTTTGGTTCCCTTCGTAAGAAGGAATGTGACAGGTGTGCACTTGGGATGTGCGGAAGCATCGAAACGACTGATGCTCACGCCTTCCTCAATGACATAGTCGGCGAAATTCCGCTGAATGATATCGCGGAAATATGCCGTGTCGCGATTGAAAGTATCGTTGAATTCGTATTTGCCGTCTTCGTCATAGATGCGCTCGGCATCCGTGGCGACGGTTGCGGTCTGCACCGGAGCTGCCGCCTGTACGGGCGTCTGAACCGGGCCGGTCTGCGTGGACTGTGCGGGCTTATTCGGCTTCAGGATGCCGTCCACAGCCTTCTGCGTCTCTTTAAAAATCTTGTCGGTCAGTTTGTCAAAAAGTCCCATGAATCTGTCCTCCTTTTAGGCGGTTCGGGGATTAATAAAGTTCCTGAGTAAGACCGGTATGATAATCGTTGGTGCCGCGCTTCAGATCCAGATACTCCTTGAGGATGATATCCTCGATATCCATGATTCTTCTCTGGGCGTCGATACGCTTTTTCTTCTTCTCGCCCATGATCGCGTTCTTATTCTCTTCAACAACCTTCTTAAGGTCTTCCTGCTCGGCAAGCAACTTCTCGTAATCGGCTCTGCGCTTTGCAAGAATCTCCTGTCTTCTCTGTTCCTGCTTTCTGGCTACCTCAAGACGACGCTCTTCCATCTGTCTGCGGATATCGTCCTTCTCCTGCTGCTTCTTCTTGTTCTGCTCGAGAATCTCGCGCATACGTCTTCTGACAGCAGCCTCGTGCTCGTCCATGACGGGCTCTTCAGCCGGTTCGGGTTCGGGAGCAGGTTCGGGTGCAGGAGCGGGAGCCGGTTCAGGCTCGGGCTCGGGGATAACCGGAGCGGGTTCCGGAATAACCGGTTCGGGCTCGGGAATGACCGGGGCAGGCTCGGGAATGACCTCCGGCTCAGGCAGAACAACGGGAGCGGGAATGTCGGTCTCCGGCAGATAGAACGGAATCGGCTCGGGTTCTTTCTCCTCGGGTTTCTCTTCTGTCTGCGGGACAAATGCCATAGGCTCCGGTGCTACGTACGAAGGATCCACAACGATTGCTTCGGGCTCCGGGATGACCGGTGCGGGAGCAGGTACGGGCTCTTCGGGCTTCTGCATGAAGAAAGGCATGGGCTCGGGTGCCACATACGAAGGATCTACGACAACCTCCTGGGGCTCCGGAATGACCGGAGCAGGCTCGGGAATGACCGGGGCGGGCTCGGGAACAACCGGTGCGGGTTTCTTCGCAACAGGCTGAACGTAGGACACTTCCCACTCAGGTTCAATATCGTTTTTGATTTCCGGTTCTACCGGTTTTGCAGCCTTGCCGGTTGCAGGTGTTACTTCCCATCCGGGATCCACGGGTGACGGATCCGGAGCCGGGGCAACATCCTTAACGGGCGCCGGTGCGGGTGCCGGGGCAGGCGCCGGTTCGGGTTCGGGAGCAGGTGCCGGTGCGGGCGCTGCTTCCTTGGCGGGCTTAGCGGTTCCCATCAGTTCCGCGATCAGCTCCTCCACCGTTCTTTCTCTTCCGGGGTCATTGTTCGCCATACCATCCTCCTGTATTTCTGTTAATCGTTTTGTAATAAACTGAAGATCGACCTCACCGAAATCCGATAACTTCGGGAGAATCTTCCTGGCATCTGCCAAAACTGCCGCGGGTATCGCGCTCCCGGGCAATATCATAACACTCTGTTCTGCGGGCTTCTCCGCACTCTTTACGGGACTGCTCTTTTTGGGAGCATTCTTCGAGCGGTAGACCTTCGGTCCTTCCGCCAGCACGAACGGTTCCTTCGCCGCGATTGCCAGCGCGCACCAGGCAGCCAGCACTCTGCGGTAGAAATCCCGGTCTGCTCCGCCGAACTCTCCGGCGAACAGATCCATCGCGATGGTTTCCATGACCGGCTTTAACCGGATCAGGTCCTTTCGAAGTCCGGAAAGCGAACCCGTTTCGACGGTAAAGCCTTCCGTTTCCTTAAGCTCCTTCGCTGTCTTTCGCGGCACGAACAGAACATTCACGTCACTCGTTCCGCAAAGAGACGGTGAAAACGATCCGCCCCGATAATTCAGGCAGTCCGTCTGAAGCACTGCTTCCGCCATCGCCGTCAGTTCTTTTCTGGAAAAGGCATCCGACTCGATTCCGGTCCTCTTACGGTAGTCGGCCGATGTCCAGGCGAAGCTTCTCAGTGCATGCAGGTCTTTCGCGAAGCGGATGTATCCGGCTCTGGCAAGCTCTTCGGTAAGAGCCTCGTCCCTGCCGATTCCGCTTAATGCGCCCGCCAGCCGCCCCGCATTCTCACAGAGAGAATACTTCTTTCCGGACGGGTCTTTCACCTTCCCGACTGCTTCGGCGGGAAGACCGGCTTTGCGGTAAGACTTACAGACGAGCTGTGCGCCTTTTACGCGGTTCTCTTCGGTTGTCTTCTGTCCGTAAAACGCGAACAGTCTGGTTCCCGGCTTCCGCCGCGGGAACAATTCTTTCCCGGCGCTCTCTCCCATGTTCTTCCCCATCTTCAGTCAATACGGTTTGCAGGACATACAAACGCACAATTATTGATACATATAAGTGTAACATTTGTGACCGCTCTTTTTCAAGTACTTTCCTCAACTTTTTTTGAGAAATCAACCTATTTTTTTCACTTTATAGTCCTGTTCTTCGACTGTTCTGCGAAGAACCTCCTCCGAAACCTCTTTCGACAGCGTCAAAACAGCGGTTCCCTTCTCAAAGCTGACTTCGGCAAATGCCACCTCGGGCAGCGCTTCGAGCGCCTTTTTCACACGCGCCTCACAGTGTCCGCACATCATTCCTTCGATTTCCATGGTAACGGTTTTCATCTCTTGTTTCTCCTTTCCCTGAAACATGTTGATTCGCAGTGCATTGCTGACCACGAAAAAGCTTGAAAGACTCATTGCCGCAGCGGCTATCATCGGACTCATCGTAAGCCCGGTAAGCCCTGTCAGCGCGCCCGCCGCAAGCGGGATGCAGAGGACATTATAGAAAAATGCCCAAAACAGGTTCTGTTTTATAATTCTTAACGTCAACCGCCCGAGCCGGACTGCGTTCGTGACATCCGTCAGGCTGCTGCCGGTCAGGACAACTCCGGCCGACTCCACGGCGACGTCCGTTCCGGCCCCGATTGCCATTCCGAGATCCGCCGAGGCAAGCGCCGGCGCGTCGTTGATGCCGTCGCCCACCATCGCCGCGTGTTCGTAACGCTTCACGACATCCGCTTTGTCACCGGGCAGTTGCTCCGCATAGATTTCGTCCGCGCCAAGCTTCTTTCCGACCGCCTCCGCCGTTCTTTTATTGTCTCCGCTTAGGAGAATGACGCGGATGCCGAGCGCCTGCAGGTCTTTAACGGCCTCCGCGCTGTCGGCTTTCAGTTCGTCCGCCGCCAGAATGCATCCGAGAAGGCGGGGCGTCTGTTCTCTCACTTCCGCCACGTAAACCGGCGTGCAACCCTCCTCCGCAGCCGCCGCGCAGGCCTGCGAAATGCCGTCGGGAATCGTGGCAAATGTGCGGATGAATGCCTCATTTCCGACATACAAGGCCCTTTCGGAAAGCCTGCCGAACAATCCTTTTCCGGGCGTCTCCTCGAAGTCCGTTGCCTCTTCGTCGACCGTCAGTCCGCGCTTTCCGGCCTCATTAAGAATCGCTTCCGCAAGCGGATGCCCGCTCTTTTGCTCAAGCGCTGCTGCCGCCGAAAGCACCTCCTCCTGCGAAACGCCTTCAGCCGTCACAATCCCGGTCACCGCAGGCACACCGGTCGTTGCCGTGCCGGTCTTATCAAGAATCACAACCCGGACGCGGCCCGCCTGCTCGATGGCCTCCGCCGACTTGAACAGAATGCCGTTTCGCGCGCCGACGCCGTTTCCGACCATGACCGCAACCGGTGTCGCCAGCCCGAGCGCGCACGGACAACTGATGACGAGAACCGAAATGGCGCTCTCAATCGCCTGCGAAACCGGGTGTCCCATTAGCATATGTATGACAAATGTAAGGATTGCAATCGCAATGACCGCCGGCACGAACACTGCTGCCACGCGGTCCGCAAGCTTCGCAATCGGTGCCTTTGTCGCCGACGCGTCCGAGACGAGCCTTACGATTGCCGCGTACCCGGTATCCTCCCCGACAGAGGTTGCGCGGCATTCGATGTACCCTTTTCCATTGATGGTCGCCGCGTGAACCGCGTCTCCTGCCTCCTTTGTAACCGGCATGCTCTCTCCGGTAAGCGCCGACTCATTGATGCCGGTCGTTCCCGACAGCACAACGCCGTCGACCGGAACGCTGTCGCCGGGCTTCACCAGGAAGATGTCCCCGACCACCACCTCGTCCGCGGGAATTGTCAGCTCCGCGCCGTTACGGCGCACGGTGGCTTCCTTCGGCGCGAGCCTCATCAGGCTCTTGAGCGCATCGGTCGTCTTCCCTTTGGCGCGTGCCTCAAGCATTTTGCCGACCGTGATCAGCGTCACAATCATCGCCGCCGACTCGAAATACCAGTCCATGTCGTCCGTCGCGAAAAGCACGTAAACACTATACGCCCAGGCGATGAACGAGCCCATCGCGACAAGCGTGTCCATATTCGGGGCGAGATGCACGGCGCCCTTAAAACCTTTTATGAAAAATGCCCGGTTAACCGCCATGATGGCAAGCGCCAAAACCATTTCAAAGACGCCTCGCGCCAAACGCCCCTTTAAGAAACCGGGAATCGGAAGTCCGAGCATGTCATGCCCCATTCCGACATACATCAAAACGACAAGTCCGCAAAGCGAGATGAGAAGACGCCTCTTAAGCCTCGGCGTTTCACGGTCCGTAAAAATATCCGCATCGTCGGGCTTCGCCCTGCCCGCTGCTCCGGTCTTATGCCCGTCTGCTGCTCCGGCCTTATGTCCCGCGGGGCTGCACGTTCTTGCCGGACATGCCGCGCCTTCCGTCCCGCCCGGAACGCCGTTTTCTTCGGTCACATTTGCCTTCATAAGCGACGCGGCGCCGTTCGCCTCCCCGCCGGGAATCGCCTCGTATCCTGCGCGGCTCACTGCCTTCACGATTTCGTCCGCTGACGCGGTTCCCTCGACCGTCATCGAACCGAGCAGCAGGCTCACCGCAACCGACTCTACGCCGGGGACTTTCTTCACCGCCCGCTCAACCGCGGCAACGCATGCCGCACATGACATTCCGTTAACTTTGTAGCGTCTCATTTATGATCTTCCCTTCTGCTTCTCTCGCGAAAACAGATAAGCGTATTTCCGCCTCGACTGCATGACAATATCAATCACGCGTTTTCTGATCTGTTCGCTGTAAATATCTGCCGCATTCACGATGTCACAAACATCCCGGTATGTGAAGAAAAAGTGCACATTTGTCCCGAACAGTTTCTCCGCGGCATCCGTCTGTTCGGAAAAACTGTCCCAGAAAATGCTCGGTTTCACTTTGGACATCATTTCAATCGGGTCTGCCGACAGAGGGTAATCCATCATCGTATCCGCCAGAAGTGCCAGCCCGTTGTCAAATATCGGAGCGGGCTCAAAAGTCTTCCCGTCGGTCATGACGGCAATATTATGGGTGTGCCGGTCTTCATTCAGAAAAAGGGCGTCCACCGTGAGCAGCTTACTCATATAGATTCCAAAGTCGGCAATTCCGGTAATCCGCTCCACTTGACCCGTCAATACGCGAAGCCTCTCTTCAGGGTCTTCAATCTGATACAAAACATGATGGAGGCTTTCGCCGAAAGACCTTTTATACAGGCTTTCCAGCGTAATCAGCATTCTCCCGTCCGCAAAATCACGGCTCTTGCATCCGTTATATACATTTCCGTTATACTCGATCTGCTCGACTTCATAATCCACATAATCACTCTCCGGGAGATCCGAAAACCGAAGCAGTTTGGAAACCGTATATTCCGCAAGCCCCTCATATCCCATATAATCTGCTTTATACCAAACGCCGTCGCGGCAAAACTTCAGCTGGTTGCCCTTCGAGGAGGGTCTCCCGTCATCTTTCTTTTCCTGTTCAAATAAGTGTACCATTTATCATTAAACCGTTAAGAAGCGGCTCCCTCCTCCCTAAAGACTTAGCATGCGGTTATCGCTCTATGCGAATCCAAAAGCGGTCCCCCGCCATCCGGCCTTCCGTCTTCTCAATAATCAAAATCGGGTCATAGAACGGCAGTCCGAGTCTTTTCAATTCCAGCTTCATCTTGTCTCTTGTTCTCGGGAAGCACCGTTCCTCAAGAAACGCTTCATACTCTTCAAATGTCGGTTCCGTGTTGACCCCAAATGCCTGATAAAGCGGCTTATCCGTATAATTATATACCTTGACTTCCCTCGACACTTCATCGGCATCGATTACGGAACAAACCATGCTGTCGAAATAATACCACAACCGGAGTCCCCTGCCCTTCGGCGGAACCTCCAACTTCTCGACAAGTTTCGGCTGCCTTTTGAGGATTTCCGCCAGCGTCACAATCGGACCGGTGATTTCATCATTTCTCTCCCAGCTTTCCACGGTTCGTAAAGACACCCTCACAAATGCGGCAAATTCCTTTTGCGTCATTCCGAGACTCTTTCGGAGTTCCTTAACGTCCTGCCCGCTGATATGTTCATTCATTACGTAATTCTTCATATCGCCACGCCTCCTATATGGAAAATACCACATTTTCTGCGGTAAATCAACCCGTTTTAACCACAAATTCTGCGGGTTTTGGCGATTTCATCGCATTTTTCACGACAGGAAACCCTTTGCTTGGGTCTGTTATTCCTCCCGGTCACCCCATGCGAATCTATTATATCATTTCAGTTAGCCATAGGCAACTACCTGTTTGAGCTCCGCCGCCATTGACATCAGGTTTCATTCGTTTTATGATATATCCTAATCCGCACGATTCATCAATCCTTCACCCGAATCCGGGCAACAGGAGGCTTTATGATTACACTTCTATCTAAGCTTTTTATAAAAAAAGACATGCCCGAGAGCAGCAAACGGTCCGCCTACGGCAAGCTTTGCGGCATCGCCGGAATCATCCTGAATCTGCTTCTGTTTGCAGGCAAATTGATTGCCGGGCTGATCAGCTCGTCCATCGCCATCATGGCCGACGCGTTCAACAACCTTTCGGACGCGGGCTCGTCCGTCGTCTCGCTTGTCTCTTTCCGCCTGTCCGAGCAGAAGCCGGATGCGGAGCACCCCTACGGACACGGCCGCATAGAGTATGTCGCAGGCCTGATCATTTCCGGTGTCATCCTCGTTATGGCATACGAGCTCATCAAGGAATCCATCGGTAAAGTCCTGCACCCCGCCGCTACCACCTGGTCGATTGTTGTCATCCTGATTCTGATTGCCTCGATCTGTGTCAAATGCTACATGGCATTTTACAACAGCAAAATCGGCAAGAAGATTGATTCCGCTACACTTCGTGCGACGGCGACCGACAGCTTAAGCGACTGCCTGGCAACGACGGCGGTACTGATCGCGACGCTTCTCGAGCATTTCTTCTCATGGAAGCTTGACGGCTGGTTCGGCATTCTGGTCGGGGGCTTCATTCTGATCGCCGGCTTCAAGGCCGCCAAGGAAACCGTAGACCCTTTGCTCGGCGCGCCGCCGGAACCGGAATTTGTCAAGTCGGTTGAGGAGCTTGTCTGCGGTTTTGACGAGAACATTCTCGGCTGTCACGACCTGATTGTGCATGATTACGGCCCGGGGCGCCGGATGATTTCGATTCACGCCGAAGTGCCTGCCGAGGGCGACGTGCTCGCGCTTCACGACATCATCGACAACCTGGAGCACAAGCTTTCAAAAGAGCTTTCCTGCCTTGCCACCATCCATATGGATCCGGTCGTAACCAAGGACCCGCACATCGCCGAACTGAAGACTCAGGTTTCGGAGATCCTTGCCTCGGTTGACCCCGAACTGACGATGCACGACTTCCGTGTCGTAATCGGCCCGACCCACACAAACCTGATCTTCGATATCGTACTTCCGTTCCGTCTGTCAGACCGCTCCGAAGAAATCCGCAAACAGATCTGCGACGAAGTCTCAACCCGCATCGGCGCGACTTATTTCTGCGTCATCGACGTAGACTACCGGATGAGCGCTAAGGAGTGACGGACGGGGCGCTGCTTGGAACTTTTACCTGGAAAGCCCGACCTCCCGTACCAACCTGACGGCAGCACTTGGAACGAAACCGGTAATAATCTTGCTAAAAATACCAAGAACCGGTGCGCCGTGGTACGGTAGCAAGTAATTTACCGGTCCCCGTACCACATGGGCGGCGATACATGGAACGAAACCGGTAATAATCTTGCTAAAAATACCAAGAACCGGTGCGCCGTGGTACGGTAGCAAGTAATTTACCGGTCCCCGTACCACACGGGCGGCGGCACATGGAACGAAAGCAAGAAAATACTTGCTAAAAGTTCCAACAGCTGTTGCATCATGGAACAAAAGCCCGTAAAACATCACCGACAATACCAAAACGGCTGCAGGAAGCGTCAAAAGCTTTCTGCAGCTGTTATTTTTTGTCTTCATAAACTGTCGTTTCGACCTGTCCCTAAACCCCGCCGTTACTCCGCAGCCGGTTGCGTCCCGGACTGGAGGTACACGGTAAATCTTGTCCCGATCTCCTCACGCGAGATGACCTCAATGGTTCCGTGGTGACGGTCTACAATCCATTTCGCAATGGAAAGACCGAGGCCGGTACCGCCGGTTTTGCTGTTTCTTGCCACATCGGAGCGGTAGAAACGCTCGAAGATGTGCTTCACGTCCTCGTTGCTCATGCCGATTCCGTTATCCTGCACGGAAACGTAAGGGCAGAGGCGGGCGCGGTTGATTCCGACCCGGAGGGAGATTGTATCGCCCTCTGTCGTGTATTTGGCGGCATTGTCCACGAAGATGCGGACTGCCTGTTTCAGCATTCCGTAATCGCCGTAGCAGACAATATCGCCTGCCTCTTTTTGCAACTCATACGTATGCTTTGTATCAATCATGACGGATTCGTCATATACTTCCTGCATCAGAGCGGTCAGATTGATGCTTTCCATTGTCAGCTTCTGCCGTCCGGAATCGCCACGGGCTAAGAACAACAGCTGCTCGACAAGCGAATTCATCCTGTCGGCTTCACTCTTGATTGCCGTGATTCCTTCGGTAAGCACCTGTTGGTCTTCCTTGCCCCATCGGTCAAGCATGTCCGCATAACCCTTGATGACTGCAATCGGTGTCCGCAGTTCGTGCGAGGCATCGCTGACGAATCTGGTCTGCTCCCGATACGATTCGCGCATTCTGGAAAGCAGGTCGTTCATCGCATTTTCGATTCCCGCCAGTTCACTGTCATGCGTTTCAAGACGCGGGTTTGCATCAGCCGCATCCATATGGCTGATTGCATAGGTCAGGTTCTGCATCTTTTCCTGTTCCCATGCAAGATTGGTCAGTACATGCGCGGATTCCGCCATCTCACGAAGCGGCCGCAGCCTTCTTCTGATTGGAAAGCGGTCGAAGAGAAATGCCCAAAGCACGCAAAACGCTTCAAAGCTGAGGATGCCGATGCCGCCCCAGAATACCACTTCGCGAAACGGTTCCGAGGGTGTGTACCTGATGACCTCATCGCCTCTTCTGAATACAACCTCATAGTCCTCGTTGCCCTCACGCTCCAACGTGATCTCCGTGCGGGGCGAGAATCTGCCGAGTAACCGCTCCTCCTGATAATACAAGAAGCAGGTAACGAACCCGGCAACGATGACGAGATCGAAGAGCAGAAAGATTCCTACCATTTTCCCGAGGAAAAGGCGATGAATCTTGCCGGCGGTGGATTTTACCCTTTTCTTCCGCTCCTTCGCTTCATTATCAGCTCGGTTCATATCATTCGTCCTTTATCACATAGCCAACGCCGCGGACGGTCTGAATCAGCGTGATGCCGTAAGGCTCGTCGATTTTGCTCCGTACATGGCGCACGTAAACATCTATAACATTAGTCTCCCCGAAATAATCATAGCCGCAAACCTTCCCGAGAAGCGTATCGCGGGAAAGAACGATGTTGCGGTTCTGTAAAAGGATGCTCAGCAGATCGAACTCCCTCTTGGAAAGCTCGATCGGATTGCCGTCGTAGGTCACGCTGTAAGCCGCCGTGTTGACCTTCAAAAGGCCGTAAGAAAGCACGGTACTGTCGTCCTCTTTCTCCGCTCCGCTGTGCTTCTTAAGCGCTACACGGATGCGGGCCAGCAGCTCCTCGATGGCAAATGGCTTTGTCACGTAATCATCCGCTCCCGAATCCAGTCCGGACACTTTGTCCATTACGGAATCCCTGGCGGTCAGCATGATGACCGGCACGTCGGAGGTCTTCCGCAACCGTCTTAATACCTCAAGGCCGTTCAGCTCGGGCAGCATGATATCGAGTAAAATGATATCGTAACCGCCTTCTTCGGCCATGGATAAGCCGGTTCTTCCGTCCTTTGCCTTGCTCACTTCGTAGCCCTCATGCTTAAGCTCAAGCTCCGTGAACCGGGCAATCTGTTCTTCGTCCTCCACGATTAATACGCGCACTGCCATAGATTTCTCCTTTTACAAATCACCGGACGGCCGCTGCCGCCCGGCGTTACTTACTCAATATTGTCTTCATTCTGAAAGCCTTTGCTGCTCTCGGTCTGAAAACCTCTGTTGAACTGCTCGCGGAAATGCTCCGTGCTCTCGGAAGCCTTGCGGGCGAAATGGTTTGCCTTGCCGTCCTTCTTAAAAGCCGGACCGCTGAAGGAATACTGACAACCGAGGCAGAGGCCGACAATCAGAAGAATTGCCTCAAGCCAGAAGCACGGGATCAGTAAAAGCGCCGGAACAATCAACGGGATGCGTGCCTTCGTCTCGCCGTCCTTTGCGATGTCGAGGTAGTTCTCGCAACCGGCCTTCACAAGCTTTACAATCCATGCGCAGAAACGTCCGACTGCCTCGCCGAAGCTCTCGCTCTTGTGCTTTCTTACGGGCTCCTCGGAATAACTTTCTTCCTGCATATCCTCAACGTAGGTCGCGGTTCTCGGGGTGCGAATTCTGCCGAGACTCTCGAGATACAAAACGGCATCCAGAATGTCGTCGTTGTTCGCGGCAAGTGCTGCATCCGCCTCTTCTCTCGTTACCATTACCTTTTCGCAAAGCTTTGTAATCTTCTCTTCTCTAGTCATTTCCATAATCCTGTTTCCTTTCTTTCTCACACGTTCTTTCGTGCTTTCGATGGCTTTATCCTACCAAGTCAAGATGAAATGACAATATGAGAAAGATTAAGGTTTCATTAAAAAAGCGTTTCTTTTATTACGCGAACCGTTCCGCCGAGGTAAGCAATCGCATCTTCGCCGAGCACCTCGCCGCACATATATACAGGCACGCACGGGGGCATGCTGACCACGGTTTCGGCAAGAATCCGGCCGACGGCATCCCGCGCGTCAACATATTCGGATTCCGCCAGGATGGCCTGCGCAGGTGTCATCTTGCGTACAGGGGCGGGAATTCTCTTTTGGTTTTCGGAGCCCGCGCTTCCGGTCTTTATGCTTTCATCGGCAAGCCTTTGCAGCTCCCGAAGCACCCTGTCGTATTCCTCCTCCCGGGTCATCGGCGAGAACATCATTACGACATGGGATTTGTCATAATATTCGGGAACGATTCCGGCCGCTTTCATCTGTTCGGCCAGCTTTGTTCCGTCGGAAAATGCAAAGCCTGCTGCCAGTGTCAGCTTCAGCCTTTCGTCTCCGATCACGTTATAACCTGCTTCCGCCAAAGAAGCGCGAAGTCGGTCCGTCCTTTTCGCGGCCTGTTCAAAGTCCGCGCCGTGTTCGGCCAGATAGGCATTGCAAAGATCGAGTGACTGCAAGATCAGGTAAGACGGGCTTGTCGTCGCAAATAGCGCCATCGCCCGGCCGACATAATCCATTAAGAAAGAATCCACGGCACGCGAGATATGCAGATAGGCGCCTCCCGTCAGAACCGGAAGTGTTTTATGCGCCGAATCGCAGCAAATATCCGCGCCGAGCTGAATCGGGTGCGCGTTGTCCGAAAGAAAACGAAGGTAGGCGCCGTGCGCATTGTCCACCATTAAAAGGCAGTGGCGATCGTGACACGCCTCCGCCAAAGCGGCAATATCGGCAACGTTTCCGAGATAGTCGGGACTCGTAACATAGACGGCTGAAGGCATGCGGCCTTCCCTGTCATACCGGTCTAAAAGGCTTCCGAGCTCCTCCCCGGAAAAGCTGCAGCTCTCATAGGATTCGCCGACATGCGGCATAATCCATTCCACCTCGACATCGAGAAGTGCCACGGCATCCACAAAGGAGCGGTGCACATTTCTCGCGGCAAGGATCAACGGCTTCTTTCCGCTTCGAAGCGCCAGCTTCTTCAGAAGAAAGACCATCGTGCGAATGCAAAGAGACGATCCCTCCGTCGAATAGAAAGTCCGGCAACCGAACAGCTCTCCGGCATTGGCCTCGCTCTCCGCGATGATGCCGCAGGCTTTTGAAAGGACGTCTGCGCCGTCAATCTCCGTAATGTCATACGGTTCAACGCCGAGCGACCCGGCAACGCCCTTATGTCCGGGCATATGAAGCCTCGTCGCACCGCTCTCAGCATAAGTCTGTACGAAATCATAAATCGGGGTATTCATGCCGGAATCCTCCTGTCCGTCGTTTCGCCTTATATTATCCTTAAACTATTCTTCCTCGCTCTGCTCCGCTATCTTCACCATGATTGCGCACTCAAGGCGCTTCTTAAACAGGTCGCAGCCGGCCGCATATACGCCGCGCACCGAACCGGTCGCATGGTACGCATTCGCCGCGCAGCCACCCGCGCAGTAAAGCCTTGCCCAACAGTCCCGGCACTCCTCCCGCGCATAAACATTGCAGGCCAGGAACTCCTCCTGCTTCTGCCGGTTATTAACGCCCGTCCAAATATCGCCTAGCTTATACTCCTCCTCGCCGACAAACTGGTGGCACGGATACAGATCTCCCCAGGGCGTCACGGCCATATATTCCGTTCCCGAGCCGCATCCGCTGATTCGCTTATAGATGCACGGCCCGCCCTCGAGGTCGATCATGTAATGATAGAACGTGAACGGCCGGCCCTCCTTTGCCCGCACAAGCATCAGCTCGGCAAGCTTTTCGTATTGGTCCATGACGATGGCCCTGTCTTCTTCGGTGAGCGCCATCGGATCTCCGGGCGCGCACACGACAGGTTCCATGCTGAGCTCGGAAAATCCGAGGTCAAGCATCGTCTTAATATCCTCCAAAAAGTCCGGATTGGCATGGGTAAATGTGCCGCGGATGTAATAATTCTTCCCGCCTCGCGCCTCCACAAGCTTCTGAAACTTCGGAACGATGCGGTCATAGCTTCCCTGCCCGGCATAGTCCTTCCGGAAGCGGTCGTGAACCTCTTTCCGTCCGTCTAAGCTTAAAACGACGTTATGCATTTCGCGATTGGAAAATTCGATGACGTCGTCATCAATCAGCACCCCGTTGGTCGTTAACGTGAAACGGAAGTTTTTCTTCTTCTCCTTTTCGATGCTTCTTGCGTAGGCAACAATTCCCTTCACGACTTCCCAGTTCATCAGCGGCTCTCCGCCGAAGAAGTCCACCTCCAGATTGCGTCTCGTTCCGGAATTCTCGACCAGAAAATCAATTGCGCGCTTACCGGTTTCCAGACTCATCAAGGCACGTTCCCCGTGGAAACGGCCCTGGCTCGCGAAACAGTACGAGCAGTTCAGGTTGCACGTATGCGCGACATGCAGGCACAACGCCTTAATCACACCGCTTGTACGGGCCTTCAGTTCTCCCGCCATCGGGGCAAATGTGTCCTCGGCGAAAAGCTGCCCGTCCTCAGCAAGCGCACTAACATCCTCATAAATCTCCTCAACCTCGCTCACGGGAAGATCGTATGCTGCTGCCAGATCGGCAATCAGGCTCTCACGGTCTTCCTTCTGAAATCTCGCAATCAGGTCAAAGGTCACGTCATCGGTTTCATGAATCGCACCCGAGCAGACATCAATCACGATATCGTGTCCGCCGAGTTTATACTGATGTACCAAACAAAAGTCCTCCCATTTATCATCATCCCGGAAAAGCTTCAAAAAGCTCACCCCGGGCTCTTGTCTCCGAAAAAAATATCGCCCTCAGGGGCGATATTTTAACCTGTGAAGTCATCCTTCAATTACTTGCTGCTCTTCTCGCACTTCTGGTTTGCAATACCGCAGCTTGTCTTACATGCGGACTGGCAGGAAGTCTGGCACTCGCCGCAGCCACCCTTCTTCGCGCTCTCGCAAAGGTTGCGGGTCTTAACCGTCGTAATATGCTTCTTCATAAAAGCCTCCTAATTTCTAACATGTTACACTTTCCACGTAACTCTGCGTTCAGTTTATCGAATTCCGCGGAAAATGTCAAGAGGGGGGCGGCCCTGAGATTATACCAGTAACAACTCAGAATAGTTCTTTATCCCATGGGCTGTGCACTGCTATCATAAGATGGACAATCACTTCATCATCATATTCCATCACAATGATTCGCTCCTTGCATGCTTTTGGGATGATTGTATAGTATATTGTTTCATATCTTGAATAACCCTCTGTAGCATATTGAAATTCGTCTTCGGAAACCAACAGCGGTGAAACCATTTCGATTTGGGGCTCTATAGGGTGCCATTCCTCAATCACCAATTCGGTTTTCAGCCGATTCCACTCAGCATAGGACAGTTTAAAAGTTTTGTAGTATACCGAGTTGGTGAAGTATTCTTCTTTCTCGACTCCAAACTTTTTGAATCTGTTTTGATGGATTTTTAGCGCAAACTGTGCACCAAACATGACAAGAACCAAAGAAACAGTTCCCAGCAATAATGCCATTCCCATAATAACTCTCTTTCTGTACTTCATCGTAAATACCCCTTTGTAATCATATAAGAAATTAAGGTGGAAGCCTTTATTGTCTTCGATCCAAACACATTTATTGATAGGAAAATGTGACCCCGCCCATCATTTTTAGTGTAGGCTTCGAAACATTATCCCTGTTCGACCGCGATAATACTCCTGTTATGAACCATAGTGCGAAAATGCAAACTGCAACAGTGCAGAGAATTAAAACCTTGTGTTTTGGTTTCATCGGAATCCTTCTCTTCTGATGTTAATTCAACACGGTTCTTTATCCTTCGGGCCGTTCACTGCAATCATTTTTCCATTAATGCACTGTGGAAAACGGAACCCACGCTATTGACAGTTTCGCTTCATACTCAAGATAAACAACATTCTCATGGATAACAACCGCCAAAGTTTCCCAACATATATTATCCGAAACATGCAGAAAAACGTCCTTCCCTTCATGGCGGTAAAACGCTTCTCGCTCCCCGTTCCGCTCTGTTTCGGTGAAAAGCTCCGGCGAAAGCGTATACTCCGAGACATTCAGTTTTGCCATGTCTGTCGCATCGCTCCATTTCTCAAGGAGGAGCTTCTCTCTCAGCTCTTGATACTCATTCGGTGTCATTTCCAGGCGCTCATGAATCGCCGTCATACTCTTTGACTCTACATTCTTTGCATATTTCTTCCACTCTTTTGTTCTGTTAGAGAACCATGCTACAGGTACTACAATCGTTGCAAGAATGTAAATACTCAAGCATAAAACAATAACTATTATCGAGACTATTATCTTCTTTTTCATTTTCAACCTCGCTCTCAAACATTAGTATCCCACAGCGTTTATCATCTCTCGAATTGACATTACACTTCTTGTTTTTTGTTTGGGATTAAGCCGTCAGCTTGCCCCACATTCAGTATGTAACAACTGCAATAAAAAAATCAACATCCTGTTGATGAACGACATATTTTTTTGATGAACGACATTTTTTGTGAAAAAAGTGTGAAAAGCGCATGAACAAAAGGTATAATACCGCGATCTCAACCGTAATGAGAACGTAATAATCCGCAGCCGATTCGGACTTTTTTCGCCGTTTCCGCTCTCTGCTCTTGACAGCGCTCCTCTTGAAATGATAATATAAAACTATCAAATTAGAAAATTATCTCTGCTTATTGTTGATAAATTCCTAATACAGTATCTTTATTTCATCAAAAAGACAGCATTACAGTGAGGTACCCCATGAGAATCTACGGAACGGAAAATGCAACTACACTGATGAAAGAAGTCGGGAACCGGCTTCGCGGCCTTCGGGTTCGTTCGGCGTTAACTCAAAAAGAGCTCGCCGAGCGCTCCGGTGTGCCCAAAGCGATGATTACACGGATAGAAAACGGGCAGCCGATCCGGATGGACAGCCTGTTCGAATTGATGCGGGCGCTCGGTTGCCTCGGGAATCTGCAGGTACTGCTCCCCGAAGAAGAACCGACGGCCAGGGAACTGCTTCAGGGCAAGTCTCCCCGGAGGCGTGTCCGCCATTCCGAAAAGGAAACCTCTTCGAATGCGGGCTGGAAATGGGGGGATGAAGCATGATCGGAGCAGGCGTATACCTGTGGGGTACAAGAATCGGGACAGTCGCGCAGGAAAGCAGCGCGCAGGCCGCCGTGTTCACCTATGAGAAGGACTTCCTTCGAAGCGGAATCGAATTGTCTCCTCTTTGGATGCCGTTGTCGGAACGGAACTATTCCTTTCCGGGTCTTCGACGCGAAAGCTTCCGCGGGCTTCCCGGAATGCTGGCCGATTCTCTTCCGGATCGCTACGGGACAAGGCTTTTAGAGCGCGCATTTGCCGAGCGGGGCCGCGAAGCCGAAAGCATTCTTGCCGTGGAACGGCTGTGCTATACCGGCTCTCGTGGGATGGGCGCGCTTGAGTATCGCCCGGAGGATTCCCTCGTTACCACAATTGACGAAAGTCTCGACCTGGATGTTCTCGTGCGGGCTGCCTCCGAGGTCCTCACGGCGCGGGAACAGCTTCACGCTTCGTCCTCGGACATCCGTCAGTTGATCAGCGTCGGCACCTCTGCGGGAGGCGCCCGTGCAAAAGCAGTTATCGCCTGGAACCGCGAGACCGGAGACGTCCGCTCCGGCCAGATTGCAGCGCGTCCCGGTTACGAGCATTGGATTGTCAAATTCGACGGCGTCACCGGGAATCGTGACCACGGCGATAAGGATGACGGGACCGAATTTACGCGAATCGAATATGCGTATCATTTGATGGCCGTTGCGGCCGGAATTGACATGTCTGAATGTCTTCTGCTTCGCCAAGCCGGAAAATACCATTTTGCAACGAAACGTTTTGACCGGATTGGTGATTCGGGCGAGAAGCTGCATATGCAGACGCTCGGCGCACTCGCGCACTATGACTTCAACGACCCCGGCGCAAACAGTTATGAGCAGGCGGCACAGGTGCTTTACCGCCTCGGAATGGGCAAGAAGGAGGCGGAGCAACTGTATCGACGAATGGTCTTCAATGTGATGGCGCGCAACCAGGACGATCACGTAAAGAATATTTCTTTTTTGATGGACCGACGTGGTCGGTGGTCACTTGCACCGGCATACGATGTCACATTTGCCATGGATCCCGATAACCATTGGCTCCGCCGTCATCAGATGAGTGTTAACGGCAAGCTTGAGAACATTTCCGCGGAAGATCTTCTGGCCTCGGCGAAAAACATGAACCTCTCCGAGCTCAGGGCAAAGCGCATTCTGAACGAAGTTTCCGCCGCGCTTGCCGGGTGGTCCAACTTTGCCGAGGAAGCCTTTGTGACGGAACCGACAATGGAGGCCGTGCAGAAGCAGTTCCCTCTCTGAATAATTCTATCATTTTAGGAAATTAAACGGGAAAATCCGAGATAAAGTCTTAAATTCAACACTTTATCTCGGATTCTTTTACGCTTCCGTTTCATTTGTTACCATATGTTTCAGCACCCGTTCGGGATGCCGGAGCTCCTCCCGGAAGAATTGCGGGAAGAATTTTCTCTTATCATCAACCGTCGCCCAGGTGAGGCGCTCCTTCGCTTCGCCCTCGGCGAATTCCTCGCTTACCGGGCAGAAGTCCTCCGGCACCTTCATGTAGAAGTAATAGGAGGTTTCATAAATCACTTTACCGAGATTCGACGAGGCGTCACCGTAGAAGTAGTTCTCGTGAACAAACCCGAGGCGGTCAACCTCCATCCGAAAACCGGTCTCCTCCATGACTTCCCGGACGACCGCCTGCTCGGCGGTTTCTCCGAACTGAATCCGGCCTCCGACCGAATACAGGTAATTGTCCCGGTCATTGCCAACCATCAGAAATCTTCCGTCCCTCATAATGATGGCACCTACGCGAATTGACACAAGCCCGTCTCCGCAGGACACGGTAATGTCCTTACGGTGCAACTCGTCAAGAAAGCTCTGTACGCGGTAGGTCAACAGCTTCTTCGGACTCATGGAAATCAGTTCTTCCCGGCTGACCCAGGCAAATGCGACCGTTTCCCCTTCCTGCAGCGTGATCGCGTCCTTGTCACAATCCGTTTCGCACAGAAAGCACACATAAACCGAATGCGTCATCGGACTCACGACTCTTCCGACTTCCTTCAAATCCCCGGATATGATGCCGGTTTCCTCCCGCAGCTCCCGAATGCCGCACTGAAGCGCGGTCTCACCCTGAAGCGCGGAACCGCCCGCCGAGGCCTCCCACATGGACGGATTGGTCTTTCGAGGGTCGCGCTGCATGAGCAGATAAGTCCCGTCCCTGTGCCGCACGAGGATATCGCAGACAAGATGGTACACGCCCGGTTTCATCTGTTCTTCCTCGCCCCTTATAAGCGTAACGCCTTCAAGCTTTCGGAATTGACTGTCGTAAGCATCCCAAAGTTCCATTTTCATCTCCCCTTTTCGTTTTTTTCAACAGGTTTAGCCGTGGCGCAGCTTCACATGTCCTGTTCTAAAATACATACCGGAAGTCACGGAACACCGCCGTCCCGCCGGCCTCCTTCGTTGCGAACACACAAAGCCCGAACCGTGCCCCGGTAAAATGATCCAGCCGGAACTCGAGCCGGTGCGTGCCGCCGAGTTTTGTAAACCCGCCTCCCTTCCCATAGGAAAATGCGACCTCGTCCTTCATGTCCGTGAAATCCGCATCGATGCGAAGCCGGATCAGTGCTTTTCCGCCGTCTGCAGGCATCGCTTCCTCAAAAGGAATCCGGTCGGTAATCACGCCGGGCTCATGATCGTTACTTCCGATTCCGAAACCCTCACTCGCCCGCTCGCGGACAAGTCTTACGACGCTGTAAGTCCCGTTCTCTTTTGCGATTCCGATCATGCCGTACTTGCCCTGTAAGGCAATCAGTCCGGCGATATCGCCGTCTTTTAATCCCGATGCGTCAACTGTAACCTCCGCAGCACATTTCGGGTATGCCGTCCGCTGGGTCAGCGTATTTCTTGCTTCGGTCGGGTTCTTTGAAATTGTTCCGGTCGTGACCGACAGCCCGCCCTCGGGAAGAACCCTCCAAAGCGCATTGTCCGGAATGTGGTTCCATTGCCACTGCGGTTTCAGCGATGCCGAGGTGAAATCATCCGAGGTGAAAAGCGGCGCATATTGGTAGCCCGGGCGTAAATCGGGTGTTTCAAAGTCGTTCGGAATGATGCCGTCATCTCCGAAAACCGGGAACGGCGTTTTGCTTAAGGCGCCGGGGATGACCTCTCCCGTAAGGCCGTCGTGGCATTTTCCTTCGAAGCTGTCCGTAAAATGCACCGGCACAAGCACCGGCACCCTTCCGATTGCGCCGGAATCCCGGAACATGACGGAATACCATCGTCCGTCCGGCGTATCGACGATTCCGCCCTGCGCAACGCCCTGCCCGTGGTAACCCATGTCGTCGAAGCACACGTCGCAGCCGACATACGGCCCCTCGACGCGGTCGGAAACGAACACGGCCTCCGTGCGGCGGGAAGTCGATTTCGGCCAGTGAATCAACGTAACATAATAGCGACCGTCGATCTTATAAAAGTGAGAGCCCTCGTAGCCGAGGAACACATCCTCCGGGTTGTCCCGAATGATGACCGCATCGACGCCGCCCTCCTTAGGTCTGCTCAGATCGGCCGCCAGTTCAGTCAGGCGAATCTGCATATTGCCGGACGTCAGAAAGACGCGTCCGTCGTCATCAAACAACAGCGATGCGTCGTGGAAGTATCCTTTGATTCTGCGATGTTCCCAGGGGCCTTCAACTGCATCCGCAATGTAAAGATGCGTGTCCTGCTGCCCGTGGCTCACAAAAAGCACGTAAAACCGACCGTCGTGGTAGCGAAGCGATGCCGCCCACATGCCTTTGCCATAGGCATTCGCCGTGCCGTTCAAATGCTCCGCCGGGGTGTCGTCAATCGCATCGAATATGTGCGCCGCAATCTCCCAGTGCACAAGGTCGTGCGAGCGCAGAATCTCGCCGCCCGGGAAGAAATACATCGTCGTGCTGACCATGTAAAATGTGTCCCCCACCCGGATGACATCGGGATCGGGATAATCCGTTTTGGTAATCGGGTTAATCAATGTCTGTCCTCTCTTATTCGCGCGTAGAATAAAACGGGGAACCCTTCTCGGAAGAGTTCCCCGGATCGCCTAAAGCTCAATAACCTTCGGCGCTGCGGTAAATGAAGAAATCGTCGCCGTGCCTCCGTTGAAATAGAACACCTCTGTGTTGCCGTCATCCTCGTTGTACATGCCGCGAAGCTGCGGATAAGCGTCAAGCATGGCCTTCTTCGCTTCCCGTCTCTCGTCGGCAATCAGCTCGCCCGCGACGCGAATCCACTGTCCGTTTGCGAACGCGCAAATCTCAGCCTTCGGGTTGGCGTGCAGCTGCTTGGAAACATCCTTCACCTTGCCGGTCTGGATGTAAAGCTTTCCCTCAAACAGAAGCACCGTCCCGAAAGGACGAACACGGGGCTGGTCCCCGTCAACCGTTGCGAGATAATAGGTCCCGCACTCCTTTAAAAAATCATATACTTCCTGCATTTTATCCTCCTTTCCGCATAAGCGGTCATGATTCGAATGGGATTCCTTCTTCGCCGTCCTCGTCGGCGTCCGTGTCCTCATTTTCCTTCGCCTTCTTCACAAATGCGATGCCGGCGACGCACATTCCGATAAGCAGCATAACGATTCCGGCTACGGTGTAAACAATCATGAAACGGTTGGTCGTGCCGTAGATTTCGACAACTCCCATCGCGATCGACCCGACCGTGAGCGTTGCGATGCCCGAATAGAACAGATTGCAGCCGAACCGGATTCCTTTTTCATACGGGATGGTCGCCATCATTTCGGAAAAGCCGAGCGCCAAAGTCGGAATAAAGCCGAGAAGGAACGGGTATAAAAACGCCAGAATCATCGACATCGAAAGGATTCCGTGGCCGAACCATTCGTAAACAATCCCGAAAATCGCAACGAAAACCGATACCGCGAGAAAGATGATACAATGCTTCTTAAAGACCTTATCGCAGGTATACAATATCCGTTACCTCCTTCTCCAGGTATGTTCCGTAGGAAGTAGGGAAATTGACAACCCGGCCTCTGAACCACATGGTCGAAGACCCGCCGCCGTCGAGATTGTAAACCTTCGTGCATCCGAGCCGTTTCATGAAATCCGCCAGCTGGTACAGGGAGATTCCCGGGCTCCAGTCGGTCCGTCCGTCGGCCGTCACGATGAAATAATGCAGCGGCTCGACCATGCCGATTGCCGTTCTCGGGTTTTTGGCAAATGCCAGCTTGACCTCTTCATATACCCCGACCTTGATTTCGGAATTGTCCACCAAAACCGGGCCGAAAGTCAGCGCCTGCCAGGTTCCGCGAGCCACAAGATCCTCCGCCTTGTCCTTGTCATAGGCGGTAAAATAGAAATCTCCGTCAGGCATGATGCAAAGCACATCGCGGCTTGTCTGTTCGTATTTTTTGGCGCGGTACAAAACACCGTTTCGGATGACGTAGCCGCCCTCGCGGGAGCCGTAATTGTCGCCGTTGATGGCCAGCACCGCATCCTTGTTCTTCGCCATGACGGACGGCTTTTGCTCGATGTTGCGGCCGAATTTGTCCTTGGCAAATGCCGTATAAATGTACTGCGCGGAGCTCACCCAGACTTCCGCAACATGAATGTCCGTATTATGCTCCCGGTAATCGCTGAGCGTCACCGAAAGATGGTCATTAACATAATAGATGTCCGTCTCGATCACCGTATCTGAAAAATGTGACGGCGTCGGCGTGGGTGTCGGCGTGCTTGTCGGCGCCGGTGTCGGCGTAACATCCGGGTCAAGCTTCACAAGCTCCACCGGTGTCGGCGTAGCTGTCGGAGACGGCGTCGGCGCAACCGATGTAAACATGGAAAGATTCATTTCCGTCGCATTGTCCTGAAACGTCCTCTGAATGACGAAAACATCCAGCATGACATAGACTGTCCATCCAATCAGAAGCACGGCAAACAGAATTGCCCATATCGGCTTTTGTTTCTTCATGTTCAAAATCTCCTCGGGCTTGTCCGGAAAAAGGGCATCCACGGGTTTTGGGTTACACGAAATTTTAACATATTCTTCACAAAAAATAAAGTCCTTTCTGCTGTAACAGATGGGGGACTGGTGTTTTTTACGTCAGCACATAACGGTTCATCAGATGCCTTCCCTGGTGCCGGATATTCTATTCATAACGGCAACTACGGCATCACAGGTTTCTTTGAACTCAATTCCGGCAGCGTAACCGAAATCTTTTCTGTAATTGTCCCATTGCCTTTTCATGATATCACTGCCTTTCACAACATCCATGTCCATGGTCGCCCTGGAATCCAGTCCCACCATGGAGGCAATCAGAAATCCCCCCTTGATGATATAGTTGTCACGGTACTTTGAAAGAGATACCCTTTCCAAAAAGCGTTCCAACATATAATTTTGCAGAACAAGAGTCGATGAAATATTCTTTTTCTTCGACAGGTTCTTTATTACCGCTTTCAGTTGCATGGCATTCTTCATAGCAATACCTCCAGATACGATCTGAGTTTTGCTTCGACATGTAAAGCTTTTGCATATTCGGAAAGAATCGGTATATTCTTTTCCTTTCTTGCAGCATACCGCTTAAACGCGCCTGTCACCACCTGCACATCAACTTGGTTTCTAGGTTTCAGAATGTCACATAACGTCCGCTCGGCGCAATAACCTCTGACCGTATTGCCGCCCGGCGTTGTCAACTCCGTTACTCCGAGGCTGTACAAGGGTTCTTTTGAGCTGCAGCATACAATCCCGTCCCTTTTGGGATTGGATAGGTTATAGGTCGGCGGGAAAACCATATGAAACCGTATCGGGGTCCGATCCGTAAGATCACAGAGAAACAAGGCCGTATCAAGGGAATATATTCCTCGTTTATAACGACTTTGGACATTGACAAACTCATCCTCCCATGCTTCCGGCAGGGTATAGACGCCGCGTGATACTCGTTCCAGACTTCCGATATCCGTCAAATACTTAAGGCTTCCCCGGGAAAAACCGGCTTTCACAATCATGGAAGTCGTAATAACACCATTATTCTGTTTCACAAGTTCCAGTATCTTTTGTGAATCAGCCATGTTTTCACCGCCTCCCATGCTTTACTTTCTTGCTTATTATCATATCTCATGTAAGCAAGAATGTCAAGTCGCGGTTTGACATACGCAACAGATTTTTACACAGTTATACAAATTGCTTTACCACATCTGCGATAAAACCTCGCTCGTATGTTGCCGTGCTGTTTATTCTTTGAAATAAGCTTCGAGAGAAAAAGAGGATGTCTGCTTTATAACAGGCATCCCCCAATGATTAGCTCACACCAAATTACTTACACCAATTTCGCCCCTTTGGCTCGATTACACTTCCAACAAAGCGTTTGCAAGTTTGTTTCTTCTGTTAATCCTCCTTTAGCAACAGGGATTATGTGGTCAATTTCCAGCAGAAGATTCGGTTCCAAAGCCGTCGAATTTCCACAATTACAACAGGTATAGTTGTCCCGATTCTTTATATATTCACGAAGCTTTTTCGTCATCATTTGCCGCTGTTCTTTTGAAAAAGCACTGGCGGTTAATTTGCTTTCAAGCAAACTGATTAGCTCGACAATATTTGCTTCAGTCATAGGAACGGTAAAGAATCTCTGGGCAAATCCTCCGCCGGAAGTATAGACAAATTTATACTCTACCGTCAGTACGCTTTCGTCGATATAGGCAAACCCAAGCCTTGAATAGAATCCCGCTTCATCCTGTTCCATAACATATTCCGGAACATCTTTCAAGTACTGCTGATAATCTTGCTTGTGATTCTCTATAATCTGCTTTGCATCCTGCAAGGTTTCCAATTCCTCAATTAAATGCTGCAGCTTTTGTATTTGTTCCGGGTATAGTTCTTTATTCGGGTAAAAGAATTTCACGATATACGCCATCGGGTTATTCTCGGCGCTGGCAAATACAGCGGCCGACACCTCAGCCGTAAAAGGCGTTATTGTTTTCTTGTACGGACGAATGTAATTGTACTCATCTTCAGCAACCGTTTCATTCCGCAAAACCCTGGTACCGAAGAGCGTAGAGATCGACTGAACTTTTTCATTGATATACTCATTAAACTCTCTTTGAGAACTCATCAAGGCAGAGCATGCTTCCTTAAGTCTGGCAAATTCAGACGAATCATAATAATCCAGAATTCTCTGATTGGAGGCCACAATCTCTTTAATTTCTTTTTTTATGCCGGTAATAAATTTGGCGATTACACCCCACTCGTCACTCTCCGTCGTTTTGATCTTCTGAATACTGTTAACCGTACGATCAAACAACTGTGCAATCAGATTATCCAGCTTTTCTTTGGATCCGCGAATAATCATCGTGTCTTTCTTTTCTGCCGTATAGTCTACTATTTTGTTTACTTCATCATAAAAGGCCTTGTGCTTCAGCTCCAGCTCGCTCTTTTGCTTTTCTTTAACAAGACGGTTAATTTCTCCTTTTCCCATATATAGACTGGGATTGTCAAGAAGGATTTGCAACGCCTCTGACGTAATCTCAAGCTTCTTTCTTCCCAAAAGATTTCCTGCCGAAGAAATATAACTCACATCAACACGAAAAGCATTTGCATTTGCCACTTCAGATTCAATTATCCCACTGATTTTACTGTAAAAAGTTCGCTCAACAAATTCGTTCTGTTCCAGAAATCTGACCAGTTTTACTCCAACGCTCTCCTTATATTCCAGCCGTTTTCCCACTTTTTCAAAGTTGTCTCTGTCATCCTTAAAATACTTTACAACGTCATATTTTTCCAAGGATTGCCGGCTCTTTACCACAACACTGTCGTCAAAATACGGAACTATATTCCATCCCGTATATCCTAATGCGGAAAGAATCTCCTTATTTAATTTATCATACTTCATCACGAAATAAATTATCACAGCTATGATTGCTGCCAAAGCAACAAGCACTCCAATGGCTATAATAGTAGTTTTCATATCTTCACCCGAAATCCTTTCCTAAAAAAGATTCTCGCACTGTTTTTTTGGCTAAATCTAACTCTATCATAGAACAAATCTGAAAGCAAGACGAACTGGATTTCAGTAAAATCTCTTCTATCATTGTTTCTCTTCGGCATAAGAAAAGAAGCCGTCGCATCGGCGACGGCTTCCAGGCATTAGAAACTCTTATCTCTTAAGGAACCTGCGTTTTTTAAATACTGCCGGGCAGGCAGCTGCAACCATGACAAGAAGAAGCAGCCACAAAATGTTGCCGGCACTGGCCTGCTCACCGGTCTGCGGGGAGCGAACCACACCCTTTCCGGTACCAACCTTTACGGGGATATCGGGAATATCGGAATTCTTGGCCACCTGGTGACCGGGATCGGTAAGGCTTGTGTCAATCATGACGAGGACGCCGTCCGGAACCGGATTACCGTCCATGTCGCAGATGACGCCGCCGCTCATGCGGAAGTAAATGTCAAATGCCACATTGTAGTTGGCAGGAGCGCAATCCTCATGGAGACGGTATGTTCCGTTCGGAAGATCCTCAAGGATGGTACGGCTTGCCGTACTCGTCCAGGTAATCGTATTCTTCGAAGCAACATAATCCGTTCCGCCGGAATTGGAAGCTCTCTTGATATCGCTCAGATCGATGCCGTCGGTATAAGCCGTCAGCGTCAGGCGTGCTCCCTCAAGCTCCTGATTCTTCTCGGTAACCTTGGAGAAGATGCCATGGCCGGTCTTAGGCTCATCGGGATTCTCCGGGGTTACGGGCTTCGGCGTCGGTGAAGGTCTTCTGTACGGCACCGGAGTCGGTGTTGCGGTAGGTGTATTCTTCTTCGGTACGGGCGTAGGAGTTGCGGTCGCAACATTCTTCTGCGGTGCCGGAGTAGGTGTCGGCGTAGCGGTTGCCACGTTCTTCTTCACAACAGGCGTCGGAGTCGGTGTGGAGGTTGCAACGTTCTTCTTTACAACAGGTGTCGGCGTAGGTGTTGAAGTCGCTACGTTCTTCTTCACAACGGGCGTCGGAGTAGGCGTCGAGGTTGCTACGTTCTTCGTTACCGGAGTGGGCGTAGGTGTTGCCGGCTTCGGAACAGGCGTAGGTGTTGCCTTCTTCGGAACGGGCGTAGGTGTTGCCGGCTTAGTCGGCACCTTCGTTACGGTCGGCGTAGGACTTGCCTGCTTGGTAGGCTCCTTCGTTACGGTCGGCGTAGGGCTTGCCTGCTTGGTAGGCTCCTTCGTTACGGTCGGCGTAGGGCTTGCCGTCTTTGTAGGAACCTTCGTGGCAGTCGGCGTAGGACTTGCCTGCTTGCCGTTACTCGTTGCAAGCGTGCGGTTGCACGGATAGAAGTGCGCCTCACTCGTAGAGGTAAAGCTTTTGGCAATAACGCCGCCTTCGTAGTTTCCGGAAGTATTCGTAACATTTGCCGACGGCGCAATCAGATGGCCGGCCTGTCCCATGACATTGATGGACGTGGCATCCGGGAAGTTCCAGAAAAGGTTCATTCCCGTAAGATTCAGCTGAATGTTGTACTGGCTGTCTGCGCCGGGGAATTTGAAGCGGAAATTGTTTCCGATATCGCCGCCGTTGATCTTAATGCTCCAGCCGTTGAACTGCGCGCCGCTTCCCGCACCGGTCACGGATACGCACAGAATATGCTTTCTGAACCAATCATAGGAAGAAACGTTAATCTGCAGGCTGTTCAGCTTGGAATACGGCACGGTAATATAAACGTCCTCGTTTCTGTTGGTCAGATCGATGACATTTCCCGAAATCGTTTCGCCGCGCTCTGCAAGCGCTTTCGATTGTGCTCTCAATGAGGAAAATACAGATGACATGCTAAGGAAGCCGGAATTCTGTACGGCAGGATTGCCGCCGAAATCGCCGCTTCTGGTTCCGTAGTATACGGTACGGTTTACGCGCTTGGAAAGATTGTCGTTAAGCGCTCCGTTTCCGACTCTGCCGGAATTCCATGTCTTGATATAAGACGGGTAGATTGCCGAGTCGCCGAAGAAATTGGAGTTAGTATAGGTTCCTCCTACAGCGATGGCGCCCATGATATGATTGTTTGCGTTGAAATTGCCCTCGACAAATACGCTGTATTTGCTTAAGATGTTCGAAGCGTTGTTGCCGCCTGCGAACTTGTCCCCGCTTGATGCCTTCGCCGGGGCCTCAATTAACCCGAAGGCGAGCACCACGGTAAGCAAAATGCTTACCAGTCGTCCCTTTCCGAATAAGTGCATGTTTCCTTCTCCTCTTTTCGTAAACAGTATTCCGATTTTTTCTTTCGCAGCTTCTCGACTGCGTTTTTTTAATCCTTAATGTCCAATACCAGCTTGCCGGCCACTGTATAGCGGCGTCCCTCGCCGCAGGTGGAGAGAACCATGATTGTGTCCTCATCCGTGGGCGCCGGTGTCGAAACGTACGCTTTGTCAGGGTTCTCTTCTTTAACCCGTTTCAGGAACCGCGCGGTTTCGTATCCGTCGAATGCGTCGAAAACCCATTGTCCGTTACGCTCCACATAGTCCTCGGAAAGCAAATGCTCCGGCTCCAGATGCGATACAACAACCACCTCGTATACCATCACTCGCCCTTCCTGATAAATGAAGAAGAACGGGTGCGTTTCCCGGAAATCGCGATCCGAGAACTTTTTGAGGCTGCCGAACATCGTTCCGTTCAGCATGTTGTGTCCGTATATGATTGTGAATCGGTCATTCAGTGTGGTGCTGTTGCAATTCTGAATGTACAGGCAGCCGGGATACCCTTTTGAGTGATCCAGGTTGTAATGTAGGTAGTAGTCTTCCTTCTCGCTCTTCAGTACCGGATAATCGATGATGGTTCCCGGAATCGCGATGTAGGCGAAGATGTCTTTATTTTCCTTATGAAGAATATTGAAATCCGGACGGATTGTCAGGAAGTCTTCATACTTCTCGGCGATTGCCGCGTAAAGCATCTCCTCTGCCGAAGGCCCTGTCGGTGTGATGGTCGGCTCGGGCGTTACCCCGGGCTCCTCCGTCGGCCTCGCTGCGGTTTGCACCGGCGTTGTCGTGACGAACGCCTTCTCCTTCAGGTCTTCAAACGCTTTTTGGTGTTTGTCGGCTTTGATCTGCGTGTATTTCAGGTATCCGAAATACCCTCCTCCTGCAAGAACCGCCAAAATCAAAAGAACCAAAAGGACTCTTTTGACCGTCTTACCGCGGTCTGACAGTCCGCGCACACTTCCGCTCATACAAACTGCTCCTCCTGCCTGCAAAGCAGACAAAAATCCCTTTTCTTACGCACCACTTTGAATCATAGCATCGTTTAAGGAAAGAAGTCAATAACCACGGTGACCGAAATTGTGAAAAATTTGTGAAAACTCTATTAACGCAAGCGACCCCTTTTACCCATTTTTGTCGGGTTTTATTGCAATTCCGCTCAATAATTTGTTAAAAATATGAATAAACCGTTCATTTTTTGTCTTTTCTTATCCAGTTTTGGCTGCCTGGATAGGAAAATACAACAACAAAAAAGAGGTTCCGGAACAAACCGGAACCTCCAAAAGCATCCTATATAGTGTTTAATCTACTTTTCGTCACCAAGATAGCGGATGACGTTCTCCTCATAAGTGTCCATGACTTCCACCTTACAGTTGCAGTTGGACTTCTTCAGGTTGTTCATGCGAAGGCGGAACCACCACTGCTTGTACTCAATCGACATATCCGGATCCGGATACGAAAAGTATTCGGGACACGGGAGCTTGTCGCACTGCGAGCAGTCGTGAAATCCCTTCTTGGCAGAACAGTCATAATAATGACACGGCGTCGTATTGCCGAACATCTGCTGCCACAGAGGCAGACCCTGCCGATTCCGACAACCGTCGCAGGTTACGCCGTAGTCGTCGCATTTGCCGCAGAACGTGCCGCAGGGGTTGATTTCCTGCTTCTGTTCCTCGGTAAGTCCTTCCCCCTTCAGGGAATCGGGAAACTCAAGCCCGTATTTCGCAAATTCTTCTTTAATCTTTGAATAATCCATCCCATATTCGCACAGACAACGGTCTGCGCCCTCCTTCTCCCATTCTCAGGTCGCGGCCCCTGCCGCGCGCAAATCCACCACCAATATAATTATATCACGAAATAACGTGCGGAACAAGAACGGCGGCACCCGCTTCGGCCTCCTGTGGAAAATGCAATATTATCTGTCATTTCCCATTCTGACGGTGCGCATCCTTTTTTGAAATGTGGCGGAAAAGCAGCCCTAAAAGCCTTGCGCGTGGGCCCTTTTTCCGCTATACTGACAGAATAAGAATCCACACGGAGGGGGCACTATGAGCGAGCATTCATATCCTGACATATTTACATTTCAAAATGGGGACAGGCTTACCGAACCGAAGGACTGGGCGGCACGTGCCGACGAGCTTCGCGGGCTTTATCAAAGCGAGATGTACGGATATTGGCGCGAGGGAGAGCAGGTCAGTTATTCGATAGCCGACGAAGGCGCCGTGATGATATCCTTTTTCGGAACCATGCCTGCGGAAGGCGCGAAGAATCTGACTGTCACGGTTAGTAAGGACAGCCGGAGCGCGTCCTGGTCGCTGCCTGTGTTTCTGCCGGATCCCGAAAAGGTTCCCGCGCCCGAGGGCGGTTATCCCTGCATCATCGCGATGCATCCGCTTCCGAGCATGCAATATGCACTCGACCGCGGGTATGCCGTTTTTGCAAACAACAGCTCGCTCGTCGCTTCGGATGATACGAAGCATGAGGGTGCCTTTTATGAGCTTTACCCTTACGGCGCAGACGCCGCCTCGCAGACCGGCGTTCTGATGGCATGGGCCTGGGGTCTTTCGAAGATTCTCGATGCCGTCATCGGGGGCGTGGGCAGGGAGCTCAACGTGAATCCGAACCTGTCCGTCGTGACCGGCGTGTCCCGCTACGGAAAAGCGACTGCCGTTGCCGGCGCGTTCGACCGCCGTTTCCGCATGGTTGCACCGTCCTGTTCGGGTGCGGGCGGCCTTGCCCTCTACCGTTTCTTCTCCGAGGGCAAATGCTATGATTTCTCCCCGATCGGCGGCAGCAGCGAATATACCTATCAACAAAACGAGCCGCTTTCCTGTCTGCAAAGCGACGCGGAACGCGGCTGGTTTAATGACCGTTTTCTTTCTTTTAAGACGCCCGAAGAGATCCCGCTTGAGCAGCACGAACTGGCAGCCCTTTCGGCGGGTTCGGACCGTTGTTATTTCATCATTGCTTCGGCGCAGAGCGAGGACTGGGTCAACGCCCCGTCGATGTGGGAATGCTACCGGTTAGCGGACCGCCTGTACGGCTTCCTCGGCCTCGGTGACCGCTTCGCAATCCATGTCCACAAGGAAGGCCATGCCGTCCTCGAGGAAGACCTCGCGCTGATGCTTCCGTATTTCGAGAAGATAATCTGCGGGAAGGATGCAGATGTTGATCTCGCTGCCCTGAAGACCTCCGTCTTTGCGGGACAGGAAGAGTAATCTTACCGGATCATCCCGACGCCCGGATCGTTATCGATCGTATGCATGTTATAGAGGAACAGGACGTCGGTCACGCCGTTTTCGGCGATGAAATCCGTAACCTTGCCTCTGTAGTATCTCGTATCAAAAACATAAATCGTCTCAAAGTGCTCGCAAAGGAAAGGAATCATGCAGTTTGCATAGCTGTCCTTGATAACGGCGAGCACTTTTTCTGTCTGCGCATTGGCGTTGTGAATCTCCACGAACGTATTCTGGTTATTCAGAAAATACGAGTATTTGTCCTTCTTCGAAAGATACTCCGGCGCATACAGCGTGTCCGTTTCAAGCTTCTTGTCGGAATACTTCACCGAAAGTGAGAGCCGGTCGCTGAAGAATGCCTTCATCACGTCGGGCTTTGCCGTAAGGTCATTCACTTTTGAGGCAAATGTGCCGCGAAACTCCGTGCTTACGATCTCCTCTTTAAACTGCTCCCGCGAAAGCGGCTCAAACCCGAAGCTTTTGATGATCTCACAATATGCGACGTAAGCGCCGTATGTGGTCCAGTGATGGTCGAGCTTATAAAAGAGCTGCTCATCGCCCGCATTCTTCAGGGCATCGGTGATGTCAACCCAGGCAAAGTCGCCCTCCGAAAGCGAATCGGCGAAAGCCTTCGTCGCATTTTCCACGGCAAGTCTGTCAGCCTCCTGATCGGCATTCTTCGCCGTAGCGGGAAGCTTATCGGCGTAAACGGTCACGGCCGTCGGCGCCAGCACCGCTCTGACTCTCGTCTGCGTGGTCCGCTCCATCAGCCTCTTGACTGCCAATATAATGCGGTCGGTGTTTTGCAGGCCGTCGTACTCTTCGATATAGTAGCCGTCTTTGCACATATAAATGTTGTTGATTCGGTTTCTGCCCGTCGCCAGCTCGTAAAGCGTCCGCACGGTCATGAAATAGTCGCGGAGTATAAAATGGTCCGACACATACGTTTCGGTGTTGCTCATAAATGAGCCGTCCTTCACATTTTCCACAGTGAATTCCGGGGCAGGCTCCAGAACGCGGTTCTCATTTTCCGAAAAATCCTTCTTCGGCGCGAGGATTGTGGCAACGGAGAACGAAAGCGTAATGCCCGCAAGAACGATCACCAGTATTGTTTTAATCACTCTGTTCATGCGCGCACCCCCTTAAAACCTGAAGTACAGGAACGGATTGTAAGTATCCGCCACCATGTACGAAATCGCGACAAGGAACAGAGCCGCCACCAAAATTGCATAGCAGGTGCCGAGCACCCACTGCGTCTTCTTGCCCGCCGTCTCGAGTTTCCGCTTCAAAACCGGGAACAGCGGGAGGCTCACGAGAATCGCAACCGCAAGCACGAAGCCGTAGTTTTGCAAATAGAACAGAATTCCGCTGTTGCAAATTCCGCCGCGATTGGTGAACATGTGCGAGAGATACGCGGTCATCTTTTTGAAATCCTCGATGGCGAACAGCGTGAAGCCGACAACCACGATGAAGCAAAGGTAGATATGCCTGATCACCTTCGGCGCCTTCTCAAGCTTCTTTCCGTAGACGAATTTCTCGAGGCACAAAAGGATGCCGTAATAGACGCCCCAAAGCACATAGTTCCACGACGCGCCGTGCCACAGACCCGTAAGGAACCAGACAACCGCAAGGTTGAAAATCTGCCGCGGCACTTTGCACCGGTTGCCGCCCAGGGGGATGTAAACGTAATCCCTGAACCAGGTCGACAGGGAGATATGCCATCTGCGCCAGAATTCGGTCACGGAATCCGCGGCGAGAGGGTATTTGAAGTTTTCATTGAAGTGGAAACCGAGCATCTGCCCGAGTCCGATCGCCATATCGCTGTAAGCTGAGAAATCCAAATAGAGCTGTAAGGTAAATGCGACCGCTCCCATCCAGGCAAATGCCATGCTCGGATTTGAAGCAGCGACAGCCTCATCAAAGAGTGTCCCGAGACGGTTCGCGAGAAGCACCTTCTTCAGCAGTCCGTATACGAACCGCATGGCGCCGTCAACAATCTCATCCCGTCTGATCGTGCGCTCGTGAAGCTCCTCCTTCACGGTCTTATAGCGGACGATCGGGCCGGCAATCAGCTGCGGGAACATCGAAACGTACATGAGGTATTCGAGATAGTTCTTCTCGACGGTAACCTCACGGCGGTAAAGGTCGATCGTGTAGCTCATGGTCTGGAACGTAAAGAAGCTGATGCCGATGGGCAGAGCAATCTCTTTGAACCGGATCATGACGCCCGGGATGGCATTTACCGTCTCCAAAAGGAAGCCTGCGTATTTGAAAAATGCGAGGCAGGAAAGATCGATTACAATGGAAAGAATCAGGCAAAGCCTGCGCTTTTTGGGTGCTTCGTCGAAGCGGTTCATGATTCTTCCGAGGATATAGTCCGACAGCGTCATGCCGAGCATCAGGAACACGTAGACCGGCTCTCCCCATGCGTAGAATACAAGGCTGAACAGCAAAAGCACATAGTTCTTCACCCGTTTCGGGAGCACATAATAGAGCACCAGAAACAGCGGCAGGAAGAGAAAGAAAAAGAATAAGCTGCTGAATACCATAAGTATATCCTCATAAAAACGGGAAGCCGTTCTGCTTCCCGTCATGTTTCCTTAAAGCCCGTCTTCCGGGTTAATTCGTTCCGACCATATCGTTTACAATCTTCTCAAGCTCCGAAACCTTCGAGGACATGATCATGTAAACGAAATTGCCCTTCACGCCGACAACGCTCTTCTTCGCAATGACGGCCTGCTCGGGAACATAAGACTCCAACATCATCGTCTGGTCATTCACGTATTCGGAAAGCTTCTGCTTAACCTTTTCCGCGGCCGTCTCATCCTTGACCTTAATCAAAACGATGTTCTCGGCAAGAAGAATGTTCTCACAGATTGCGTAGACATACTCATCAAACCCCGCGGTCTCAAAACCGAACGTGTTCAGCAGGTCTTCATCGCTGAGCTTCACCATCGGCTCGGGGAACGTTACCTGCTCCTCCATTTTCGCGTAGACTTCCGAAGGGGTTGCTGCCTTGGCCGCAGGCTTTTCCTCATCCTTTTTGCCGCAGGCCGTGAGGCAGAGCATGATTACAATCAATGACAGTGCGGTAATTTTCTTCATTTCGTTCCCTCGTAATATTCTTTCAGAAGCTCTTCTCTTGCAAGCTTCTCCAGCTGGTCGGTCCAAAAAGCGTATCCGTCGGTAGTCAGATGCACGTTGGTTCCGTCGGAGATGGCCTTGCCGTCTTTATACAGAAGCAGGTTACCGTTCGCATCGCAGAGTTCGGACTCGACATCCACGTATGTCCACCCGTTCTCCTCGCACATCTCCTTGAGCCGTTCGTTGGCCTTGTGAATGTTTGCGTTATCCAGTCTGCCGATGAACTGCATGTCCTTTCTCATCGGCGTGACACTCAGGATATAGAATTTCGCGTTCGGGGTCGTTTCCCTGATATGCTCAATCAAAGCCTTGTAATTGTCGATGAACCCGTCCACAAGTGTGATTCCGATGTCGTTCGGTCCGAAAAACATGATCACTCTTGTTTTACCGGTCTGGGGGATGGCATCCCACAGATTGACCCGCTCCCCGCGATACTTGGGACAGCATGCCTGGTCGCCCGCGTGCAATGTCTTCACATCCTTCACTGCAATTCTGACGCAATAGCTTCCGATGGTCAGCCATTCGGATAAGTTGCGGTCTCCGAAAACTTCCGGCTTCACGGAGGGGCCGCTCCGCATGCGAAAGTGATGCAGGAGAGAATCTCCGCAGAACACGACGTCCTTAAAGAAATCCTTCGGGTCGAAATCGCTCAGTTCCTTGTGCGGAATCGGCGTGGGTGTCGGGGAAGGGGACGGCGTCGCCGTCGCCGTCGGCTCCGGTGTCGGCGTATCGGTAGGTTGTTCCGTTATTTCATCCACCCCTGCGGAAATCTGTTTCGTGACTGTCGGGGAGGTTCCGCTTCCTTTCCCGCTGCAGGCCGACAGAGCTCCAATCACCAAAAGGAGCACCGCGGTCAGATATACCTGTTTCTTCATAATGCCTCGAGCTGCAATATCTCAATACTGCCCTTTATTCAAACTCGCTTCCTATAGTACCAAACTTCCGTGCGCAAATCAATAGGAGTATGCACAAAGCATACCCCTTATGACTTATTCGATTAAATCTACACGATGCGAGGATTGCTACTTAATCTTGAAGCAATCGATAGGAACTGAGCGCTTCTCGTACATTTCTGCCTCCGTATATCCCCAGAAGCCGGTATACATGCTCGGGATGTACCATCTTCCGCCAAAACAAAGACCGACAATATCGTCACCGACAATATTGGAGTCTTTTCCGTTTGCGGAAAGATATACCCCGTCATAGAAAGCCACTTTTTCCGGCCATATTTTCGCGTTGCGGAACAGATAAACTGCCATGCAGGTATAAAAGTCCTCCTGCTCCCTTGGTCTCTCCTCAACGATAGTATATTTGAATTCCGCATTCGCGCCAAAAGGAATTCCGTCTCTTTCGAGTTTATCCTTAAGGATATTGCTTAACATCCGGGCACAGTCCTCATAGTCGTAGTCAAGCTCGTCCTGTATCGCAACAAACTCCTGAGACCAGATTAAATCAATCATCGCTGAGAAATCACCCGTACGGTATGCTTCCAGGTACTTTTGAATCAATTCCTCTGCGCTTCCGGCTCCTCCCTCACCGAAGGCAGGAGCTTTTTTAATAGTGATGAATCCGGCCGGGCACCCCAAATCGCGCTGGAATCCGTAATGTCCCCATTCAAAAGCATACTGAAAACCGCCTCCCAGCGCATCGTAATGCTGCACCAAATCACGCGAGTCTGTTCTGCAGCGGACAGTAAGCCCCGGCACCTGATTCGTCGACATTTCTTCCTGATATATTTCCGAGCTCAATCCGTTTCCGATATTCTTCTTTCCAATTCCCTCATCGCCAAGCCACGGCTCATATGTCAGATGTACTTCCACCATGTATACTTCGCAGGACATATCCAGAGCGGGCTCACTATCAACAAAATCAAAGGAAACATCGTAATCAAACCATATCTTACCCGTTGTCTCGCTCCATTCACTTGCCGTATACTCATATTTGTACGGCTTTCCGACAAGCTTAATCACCTCTTCGGCAGTCATTCCTATGTATTGCGTCAGATCCCCGTACTTTGTTTCCCCGGTTTCCGGAAAAGCCGGCGTGGGCGTCGGTGTGTTCGTCGGCGTAGGCGTAGGACTGGGGGAAGGAGTCGGAGTAGGAGTGCTCGTCGGTTCCGGGGTGGGCGTATTGGTCGGAGCAGGAGTAGGCGTACCCGTCGGCTCCGGCATGGGGGTAAATGTCACATCTAACTCCGTGGGCTTTGTTACCTCCCCGGTCACATCCTCATTCTGCGTCTGCTTATCTCTTGTTTTCCCTTTTCTTACGTCGTCATCGTCGGAGTCTCCGCAGGAAGACATCATTACAGCAAACAATACCAAAAGCAGACTCACCAGCAGGTATCTCACCGCCCGATGTTCAGATGATTCACACACAACCCGTCCTCCTTTTTGCGAAAGAAATCAACGTTTATACATATAGAACAGGACTGAAGTCATTTCGTCCTATCCTAATCTTCTATTCCTTCAGTCCCTCATAATACTCTTTTCTGAGTTCCTCCCGGGCCAAACATTCAAGAGCCTCATCCCAATAGGCATAGCCGGCCTTGGTGAGATGAACATTCGTCCCGTCCGATATCTTTGTTCCGTCCGGAAGTTCCAGAATCAGATTTCCTTCCGGATCACAGAGCTTTGACGCAACATCAACGTAAGTCCAGCCATTTTCCGCACACATCTCCCTGAGTCGTTCATTGGCCTGATGAATCTTTTCGTTGCACAGTCTGTCGCCGACTTCCATGTCTTTCCGCATCGGCGTGATGCTCAGAATATAGAATTTAGCATTCGGGGAAGCCCATTTGATATTGGCGATCACGGCCTTGTAATTGGTGATAAACCAATCGATTCCGGTCCATCCGATGTCATTGAGCCCGAAAAACATGATAACCCTGGTCTTTCCGGACCAAGCAATGGCATTCCAAAGGTTTACCGGTTCACCGCCGCGTTTCGGGACGCAGACCGCCTCTTCCTCTGTCAGGTTTTCCACCTTCTTCAGGGCAAGACGTACGGAATAGCTGTTCATCGCAAGCCACGCCGCCGGATTCCTCTTCCCGAAAATCTCCGGATGCGTCATAAAATTCCCTTGCCACTGATACAGATTCATGTTGGAGTCGCCGCAATATACAACATCCTTAAAGAAATCAAGCGGATCATAGAAGCTCAAATCCTCATGGGGGTCCGGTGTCGGCGTCGGCGTTGACGTTAACGAAGGCGTCGGTATAGGCGTCGGAATGGGTGTGGCTGTCGGCGGAATCTCTGTTGGCGTAAGTGAGGGCAGTTCTTCCTCCGGTTGATCTGTATATGCGATGCCGGTCTTGTCGGAAGATCCGTGCATACTCCCGATCAAATCCATACTCTCATTATTGCTGCATGATGAAAGAACTCCTGCAAGCAGCAATGCTGCAATCAGATATCCCGATTTTCTCATGACGTCTCTCTGCCTTCTCATTTTCCTGACCGCTTTGCCAATCTATCGCTTGAAAATCGTAATAAACTCCGGCGGAGTGTTTATGTTTCCGTTATACCAGGTAAAATCGTAATATATTCCGCCCTTCTGCGTTCCCGCGGAGATTCCTCCGTTCAGCACATCATCATATGGTTCAGTCATAGAACCGGCAGCCTTCGCCAGCTCTTTGTAGTTCATTGTCGCGTTCAGTCCGTTCCCCAGATTCTTGGCTACGCCCTGACCGGGATCACTTCCGACCCAAATCATATATACCTTGCACGACAAATCCAGAACCTTACCGCTGTCACAAAAAGCGAAATAAACATCATTGTCGAACCATATTCCTCCCGTCACGCCAGTTTCCAAATTCTGCGCGTGGGAGTTGTATTGATAGTGTTTCCCGATTTTCTTAATCAGATCCCCTGCTGACATCCCGAGATACTGTGTCAGATCACCATATATAGTCTCCCCGCCCTCCTGGAACGAAGGGGTCGGAGTAGGTGTGTTCGTCGGGCTGGGCGTCGGCGTACTTGTCGGGGCAGGAGTCGGTGTAGGCGTGCTGGTCGGCTCCGGTGTAGGGGTAGGTGTGGGTGTCGGCTCCGGAGTAGGGGTATTCGTCGGCATCGGGGTAGGAGTAGGCGTCGGTGTGGGTGTCGGCGTTGACGGCTCGGTAGATGGAATGATTTCCGTTGGCTCCGCCACTTCTTCCGTTACTTTCCCCGCTTGCTCACTTCCGTGTCTGGTTTTGCCTTTCTTTTTGACCTCCGGCTCAGAATCGCCACAGGAAGAACTAACTACCGTCGCCAACATCAAGCACAATCCCAGCAAAAAAGCTTTAAACATCCGACAATATGTTTCTCTTTGCATGAAGCACCAGCTCCTTTTCCCACAAATCCACGTTTTTATTCTAATTCTTCCATGTCCTAAAAGGATTATCCGGATATTGGAGTGCTAAATCAAGTTTTATTTCATCCCCCTTATGTTGGAACCAACAACTCATTGCTTTAACCATTTCAGCCAGTCTCACACCTTGAGGAACAAGTTCTTGAAGCGCGTCAAAAAAACCTATCGCCTCCCTGTTTCCTTCATATAGAAGCTCCTCCTCAAGGAATTTCCTTTGCTCGATTATTGAATCAATCGCCTTCTCGATTGAATCCGCTTGCTCTTTAAGGATACCCGCTTTTTCGTATAGTAATTCTGGGGGTATTGTGATTCGATTATTTATCATAGATAGCGACCTTCTCTTTCCTTATTCCCTTTGCCATCTCCACTTTTCTTGTGATTGTCAATGGATTTTGCCCTATTGAATTGCCTCCACGACAAGCTACCTCCTGCTCAAACAAAGACGCAATTACTTCCACAAAGACGCATCCGGGAATAGCGTTTTTCACCAATATCCCGGATACTCTTTTAATCGACTCTATTTGATGCTGTTTGCTTTATTAACAACATCTCCCTGCGCATCCTTATATTCCTCGGCAGCATTTTCCAAAAAGTCCGCGAAGGAATTCAGGAATTTCTTCATTTGTTCACAGGCAGAATCTGCTCCTGTAAAAGAATCGACACTATTCGCATAATACTTTCCATCATTACCGGCAAAAGAAATCAATCCGATAGAATGAAGTTCTTCATATACCTGCTTCATAGTGTTGTCGTACTCCTGAATAAGATCGCGCATTTCCTGTGCAGTCTTCTTGAATTCGCTATGATCCACACGAATAACATTTCCCATCTCTACGTCCTCCTATTTGAATGTGTTTGCCAGGCTAACATTGGTTTCTTCCGTTGTTTCATAGCCGGTTGCCACAGATTTCAAAAACTTGACATAGTTTTCAACTACCGTATAACGGTTATACTCGTATTGTTTCACTTTATCCAAATACGTGTTGATTGACTTTTCCGCGGCATTTCCATGCCAGTATGATCCCAGTCGGGATATCGCCGAGTTTTTACCATTCACTTTCTCTGCCAGGCCGTCATTCAATTTTTCAATTCTTTCCGCGACGGCAAGAATGTCGGCAGTATTTACATGGACATCCGCATTCATAACTCTATTTGCGGCCTCTTGCAACTGCTTCCATTCCTTTTTCATCTTTTTTTGAAGTTCTTCTACCACGCCACTCATTCAGAATCACCTCCGGTAATATCCTTAATAATGTCTTCTACCGAAACTCCCTTTGCTTCAGCTTCACGACGCGCAAGGTCCAAAACCTGACTCTCTGCATTTACATATCCAACGTACCGTACATCTTCAATGTCTTCATGGTTAAACATCCAAAACATCGTCTCATTAATATAGCCCTCAGGATAAAGGCACGCAATGTAATCGTATTCCTTTCCCGTCTCATCCACCTGAGTTGTTCCGACAATCATCAACGATTTTTCGGCTTCCTTCAGTCTAACCACACTCCCAATCGGTAAAAGATTCTTCATTTTCCAAAACCTCTCTTTCTCAGTTATAAACTGCTATTTAGTTACGTCCGTTAGGAAAGATCCTTACTCGAAGCAATATACTCTTACTTTTCCTACTTCTTTTACAACCTTTTTTGCCTTCTTTCCGACATCATATAATCCTTTTCCCTTTTTGACCGCATTCGTTATCTCATGATATGGTTTCCCGATTTCTTTTATCTTCTTCACTGCGTCCACTGGGTTGGCTATGATTGATTTGATTTGACCGCCATCAATTCTAATCTTCGATATGTTCTTAACGTCTGAAATTACACCTTTCCAATTAATCTCGGGCAATTTCTTCACTTTATCAATGGCCACGCTTAACCCGTCAATTGCCAAGCAGACATTCATTCCGCCATACGCAAGGTTTCCTATCTTCTTGCCAAGGTCTTCATTGCCAAACAGTCCTCCTATAAAGCCGCCAGCTGTTTCTAGCGAACTTTTTAGGACATTTACCGTTCCAATTTTATCATAATCCCCTTTTATTGCAAAATAAGTATCTGCGCAGGAATTAATGACATTATTTACTCCGGATACGATTTTGGCAACGGCTAAAGGAGATGCCAAACCTCCGGTCGCAACAGCAACACCGATGCTTCCAACAACCGAGCCGACAGCCATGGCTCCTTTGAAAACACATTTTCCGACCTGAATCGCCTTATAAACCCAGCCTTTATTCTTATAGCTGTCCGCAATGTAGTCAAATCCCTTCTTGACAACCTTGACAACTTTAAACGGAACTGCTGCAATTCCGACGAAAACATCCCGGGCCGCCTCAAAAAAGCCCTTTTTCTTCTTGTAATTGGCAGCATCAGTATTGAAAATCTTATCTTCGGTCCTCTTAATCCGAGATTCTGCGTATTCTAGATAATCCCGGCATCGGGTAAGCGCTCTCGTACATTCATTTAGAATGCCGAGTATTTGCTGCCGTTCCACCCAATTCACAGCTTTACTATTCTGCGAAGTAAACTGCGAAATCCGGTAACTTACACTATCCGCCCGGTTTTTCGTTGTTTGAATCCGTGTCGCATATCTTCCAAGACCAGATAAATCAACAACTATGTCAGACAATGATCTCACCTCCAATCAATGTGGTTCTCGAAGCTTTCTGCTCCATATACTTTTTCGTCCAATGCCGCACATCTTTGTTTACGTCACTAGATCTGATATTTTACCCACTTAACAACGTTTATAATACTGTCTCCGTTCGCCTTTACCTCCGTGTAAGAAGTTTTCTCCGTTGTTTTGCGCGTAAAATCCGTATAAGATTGTGTCACTACCTCTGCACGTGTAAACCACATAGAGTATATCTGCCGGGATCCTGTGTAAAGATATCCCATTGCCGTAGAATTATAACTATAATTCGTAGCATCTTCAAAAGAGAACCATAGCGTACATGTAACCCCCGAGCCTGACTCCCCATAATACTCGCCATAATACCGATTTGGTTCCCATTGATACTTACTTGAAGGTGACTGCCACACTCCCGTAAGCTGGTACGTTGGCGAATACCAATGATAATATATGTATGTGAGATGCGTAGTGCTATCTATAACCCTCTTGGAACTATCATTCACATATCCATTTAACACAGTGGCATAAGAAGGATATGTGGATTTCAGTTTGTTTCTTGAAGATTCATTGATTGAGTCTAAGTTTTTAATACACTTATTCGTACCGGTCGAGGCTTTTACCCACTCAACCGAAGTATATGTCCACTTACTCTCCGTTACCACAGCACCAGCCGGAAGGTTGCTTTCTTTCACATAATCATTAGAAGTATAGTGCGCATATAAGGTGGTCGCTCCATTAATTACAGTATCTGCTGTCGCCGTTGCACCGTTTTGTCCAATTGTCCAGTGAGTAAAAGTGCATCCTTCTCTACTTGCTGAAGGCAGACTTCCTAACTGAGATCCTAGTTTATAGGTCTTGGTAGGCGTTGAACAACTACCTCCATTTGCATTAAATGAAACTGTTACCTCTGGTATTGGCGTGACCGTAGGAGGTGTCGTAGGTGCTTTTGTGGGCGCCTTTGTGGGCGCCTTTGTGGGTGCCTTTGTCGGCGTATTCGTCGGTGTCGGTGTCATCTTAATCCAGGTCGCCACCAGAACAACCTCCGAGACATCGTCTCCCACGTTCACTTCGAAGCTCTTCTTTACTATCTCACCTGTCTCGGTCTTCCATCCGCTAAAGATGTTTCCGTCCTTTCTGGGCTCCGGAAGATCAACCTTTTCTCCGTTGGGCACCTTCTGTGTCTCCGGGGTTACCATTCCCCCTGCCGCATCAAAGCGCACCAAAATCTCTCTCTTTCCGAGGCTGACAAATATAACCACATCCGAACCATAGGCTTGCGGCGAGGCTTCAGGTTCCTGCCGGATAACGGTTCCCTTTTCAACAGTATCGCTTGTTTCTTCCAGTATGACTACCTTGAACTTTTTGTCGGAAAGAGCCTTCTCGGCTTCTTCTTTCGTCTTTCCGGTCACATCCGGTACGTCCTCCACCCTCTCGGTGCATACCTTGATTATGATAGTGTCATGTCCCCTCCGCACGTATTCGCTGTCTGAATCTTTAACACTTTGGGCAATGACTTCCCCTACCGGTCTGTTACTTTTTTCTGCATCACTTCTGCAGGCAAGCCCGAGGCTATCCAGGATTTGCTTCGCCTCTGTCTCGGTTTTACCAACCAGGTTCGGTACCAGGAACGGTTCAGCTCCCTTTGAGATGAACACCTTTAATACGGTCTCTGTCGGAACCTCTTCTCCGGTGCTTATCCTTCTCTCGCCGTCCTGTGTGAGCACACGGGTGACCAGTCCTTCTCCGATGCTGTCATCATACTCCTCATCGTAAACAGGGGCCCCCAGTCCGGCCTTCCTGAATCTTTCCTCTACGACTTCCTTCTTCTCAAGTTCAACATAGGGTACCGTCGCAACCCCGTCTATCGGTTCCTTGACATACTCGTCGCCGGAGCTGGTTGTCAGCAGTATCGTCCCGTTCTTCTTGGCATAAGCTCCTCCGACCGGATCCTGACGGATAACGCATCCTGCCTTGATGTATTTCGACGGGACGCTCTCCTCGACTCGTACGTTCAGGTTCTTCGCCTCCGCTGCGGCTTTGGCCTCGGCAAAGGACATTCCTTCCATGTCCGGCACCTCAACGATGTTGTCCGGAATCTTTACGTCCTTCGAATACTTCGAGAAACTGATGACTCCGGTCAGCAGAAGAACGCCAAATGTGATTACCGCCGCCAATGCCACGGGAACAAGCACCTTCAGCCACAGCGGCCAGGCGTATACATTCAGCTTCTTTATCGTGCCGTATCTTCTTTTTACCGGCGGATCCGCCTGAAGCTCGTTGATGAAGGCCTCAACCGTGGGCGTCCGGTCCTCTATCCGGACATTCAGGGCGTTCAGCAGGGCATTCTCGGTGTTGAGCGAGATTCCTTTCACAAGCTTGTGCGGCTCTGCAAGTACCTCTTTTTTCTTACTTTCAATCTTTGCGCGCCGCTCCATCGCATCCGGCGGCGTCTTTCCGGTCAGCATCTTGTACAGTGTCGCCGCAAGGGCATAGACATCCGTATGCGGTCCCTGGTCTCCGTTGCTACGGTACTGCTCCTCCGGCGAGTATCCCGGCTTGACAATGACCGTAAGGCTTCTGCTGTGGGACGTGGTCGCGTAGCGGGATGCTCCGAAGTCTATAAGCTTGACCTGACCGTCCTTGGTTAAGAAGATGTTGTCCGGGGCAACGTCCCGGTGCAGCATTCCCGCCGCATGGACTGCCTGAAGCGAATGCATCACAGGCATCAGCATCGCGATTGCCTGATTCTCCGGGATTTGACCGACTTTTTTAATATATGATGTTAGGGTCTCTCCGCAAAGGTACTCCATGATGATGTATGCTGTTGCATTTTCCTCAAAGCTGTCAAAAATCCTTACAATCCCCTCTTCTGATTGGAACCTGGCAAGTCTTTTTGCTTCTTCGACGAATTTATGCATCCCGTCACGGAATTGCTCGGCTTTGTCACCTTCAAAGACTGAAACAACAGTCTGCCCGGGCATCCGGGTGGAAAACTCACTCGGCAGATACTCTTTTATGGCAACCTTCTGCTCCAGTTTTCCATCCCATCCGATATACGTTACACCGAAGCCGCCGAAGCCCAAAACTTTACCAATCACATAGCGATCATTCAGAATTGTTCCGGGCTTCAGATGAATAACTTCCTCGGCCGGGGTGTTAACAACATACCCGCAATGCGGACAGATGTTGTACCCCTGGTCAAAAGTCTCCATGCAACCCATGCATCTTTGTAACATATATTCCTCCACATTGATTCATTTTTAACTCGTAAGCTTATATCGTAAACTTAACCCATTTCACTACATTCGTTATGCTTCCGCCATTATCTTTCACTTCTGTAGTCGATGTCTTTTCAGTAGTCTTCCATTGATAGTCAGTGTAAGTTTGCGTAACAACCTCCGCACGGAAGAACCACATGGAATGGATAAACTGACCGCCGGTGTAAACATATAGATTATTTACCGAATCGTAGAAAAATGCCGTGTTCTCTTCTACGGATTCCCAAACATCATAAGTTCTATTATACTTCGCATCATACTCACCCTGAATATCACTCATGAACCTATTCGGACCCCATCCGGTTCGCTCATTGCTATCCCTGTATGGCTTCGTGGCCTGATATCCCTTATCGTACCAATGGAACAGAACATATGTGTAATGCTCTGTTTTATCTATCGTCCGCTTGGATTTTTTCGCAACCGTTTCAGCCTGCAGTTTGGTTGCATATTGTGAATATACCGAATTTAGCTTATTTATCGAGGACTGTTGGCTTGTTCCATAGCTTCCAAAACATTTATTTGTATACGTTCCCTTCTTTATCCATTCGCCATATGTATATGTCCATTTGGATTCCGTTACTGTAGCTCCTGAAGGCAAAGCACTGGCTTTCACCCAATCATTTGAGGAATAATGCGCATACAGAGTTGTATTGGAAGTAAACGTTGTTGTTGCAGTTACCTTATTTCCGGTCTTTCCAATCGTCCAATAGGTAAAAGAGCAACCACTCCTTGAGGCTGTTGGAAGAGTTCCAAGCGAACTGCCTTTGTTTATCGACTTGCTTGATGTCTGGCAAGACCCTCCGTTCGCATTAAATGTTATAGTAACTTTAGGAATAGGTGTTGGCGTCGGTGTTGCCGTAGGTTTAGGCGTCGCCGTAGGCTTGGGCGTAGGCGTCGCTGTAGGTTTAGGTGTAGGTGTCGCCGTAGGCTTGGGTGTAGGCGTCGCTGTAGGCTTAGGTGTAGGCGAGGGCGTCACCGTTATGGTAATATTAGGAATCGGCGTCGGAGCCTTCGTAGGCACTGGAGTATTAGTGGGTGTCGGCGTATTAGTCGGTGTCGGCGTATTCGTCGGTGTCGGCGTCATCTTAATCCAGGTCGCCACCAGAACAACCTCCGAGACATCGTCTCCCACGTTCACTTCGAAGCTCTTCTTTACTATCTCACCTGTCTCGGTCTTCCATCCGCTAAAGATGTTTCCGTCCTTTCTGGGCTCCGGAAGATCAACCTTTTCTCCGTTGGGCACCTTCTGTGTCTCCGGGGTTACCATTCCCCCTGCCGCATCAAAGCGCACCAAAATCTCTCTCTTTCCGAGGCTGACAAATATAACCACATCCGAACCATAGGCTTGCGGCGAGGCTTCAGGTTCCTGCCGGATAACGGTTCCCTTTTCAACAGTATCGCTTGTTTCTTCCAGTATGACTACCTTGAACTTTTTGTCGGAAAGAGCCTTCTCGGCTTCTTCTTTCGTCTTTCCGGTCACATCCGGTACGTCCTCCACCCTCTCGGTGCATACCTTGATTATGATAGTGTCATGTCCCCTCCGCACGTATTCGCTGTCTGAATCTTTAACACTTTGGGCAATGACTTCCCCTACCGGTCTGTTACTTTTTTCTGCATCACTTCTGCAGGCAAGCCCGAGGCTATCCAGGATTTGCTTCGCCTCTGTCTCGGTTTTACCAACCAGGTTCGGTACCAGGAACGGTTCAGCTCCCTTTGAGATGAACACCTTTAATACGGTCTCTGTCGGAACCTCTTCTCCGGTGCTTATCCTTCTCTCGCCGTCCTGTGTGAGCACACGGGTGACCAGTCCTTCTCCGATGCTGTCATCATACTCCTCATCGTAAACAGGGGCCCCCAGTCCGGCCTTCCTGAATCTTTCCTCTACGACTTCCTTCTTCTCAAGTTCAACATAGGGTACCGTCGCAACCCCGTCTATCGGTTCCTTGACATACTCGTCGCCGGAGCTGGTTGTCAGCAGTATCGTCCCGTTCTTCTTGGCATAAGCTCCTCCGACCGGATCCTGACGGATAACGCATCCTGCCTTGATGTATTTCGACGGGACGCTCTCCTCGACTCGTACGTTCAGGTTCTTCGCCTCCGCTGCGGCTTTGGCCTCGGCAAAGGACATTCCTTCCATGTCCGGCACCTCAACGATGTTGTCCGGAATCTTTACGTCCTTCGAATACTTCGAGAAACTGATGACTCCGGTCAGCAGAAGAACGCCAAATGTGATTACCGCCGCCAATGCCACGGGAACAAGCACCTTCAGCCACAGCGGCCAGGCGTATACATTCAGCTTCTTTATCGTGCCGTATCTTCTTTTTACCGGCGGATCCGCCTGAAGCTCGTTGATGAAGGCCTCAACCGTGGGCGTCCGGTCCTCTATCCGGACATTCAGGGCGTTCAGCAGGGCATTCTCGGTGTTGAGCGAGATTCCTTTCACAAGCTTGTGCGGCTCTGCAAGTACCTCTTTTTTCTTACTTTCAATCTTTGCGCGCCGCTCCATCGCATCCGGCGGCGTCTTTCCGGTCAGCATCTTGTACAGTGTCGCCGCAAGGGCATAGACATCCGTATGCGGTCCCTGGTCTCCGTTGCTACGGTACTGCTCCTCCGGCGAGTATCCCGGCTTGACAATGACCGTAAGGCTTCTGCTGTGGGACGTGGTCGCGTAGCGGGATGCTCCGAAGTCTATAAGCTTGACCTGACCGTCCTTGGTTAAGAAGATGTTGTCCGGGGCAACGTCCCGGTGCAGCATTCCCGCCGCATGGACCGCCTGAAGCGATCGCATCACGGGCATCAGCATCGCGATTGCCTGATTCTCCGGGATGGTTTCTTTTCTTTTCAGATACTCCGAAAGAATTTCTCCTTCCAGGAATTCAGAAACAATATACGCCGTCGCATTTTCCTCAAAACTGTCAAAAACTCTGATGATTCCTTCTTCTCCCTGAAATTTTGCCAGCTTTTTCGCCTCATCAACAAACTTGTTCTTACCGTCTTCAAACTGCTTGGCTTTGTCTCCTTCAAAAACAGTAATAATCGTTCGCCCCGGCATACGCGTGCAAAACTCGCTCGGCATATACTCTTTTATGGCAACCTTCTGCTCCAGTTTTCCGTCCCATGCAATATATGTGACGCCAAACCCACCAAAACCAAGCACTCTTCCGACGATATAGCGCTCTGCCAGAATAGTCCCGGGTTTTAAGTGAATGACCTCCTCGGCCGGAGTGTTGACAACATAGCCGCAATGCGGGCAGATATCAAACTCCTCTCCGAACTTTTCCATACATCCCATGCAACGCTGATACATTTTCTTCTACTCCTCACGGAATTCATAATTGCGGTATTGTTCCAGGATCGGATTTAAGTATTTCAACATTTCGGCCTTCTTCTTAAAGCACTCTTTGTTGACGGGGATTTCCGGAATCTGTTTTCCTCCCCCTGTGCTGATAAGCAGTTTCTGTTGATATACATTTCCCAACATCCATGACAAAAGACGTTCGGCCGCTTTGGTTTTTGATTCAGAACCATTCCCGATGCTCCATTCGTAAACGAATCGGCAGGGAATCTCTTCTCCATCATAATATACTGTAGATATCGTGTATCTTAACTCACGAACTTCGTTAATCGCCATGCTTGACGAAAGCAATACGGGACTGGTTGGTGAATCTCCGAAAAATGTCGATTGATCCGGATGTCCGGAAAGCGAAAAGCTCCTCTTCAGCAAATCCGAATACCTTTTGTCGACAGCAATGACAGTCTCGTCTTCAAAATCTGACAGCGCCAGGAAATAGTCCCCCTCTATATGGGTACTTACCGGACCAAGCTCAATCACGTAAGCTACGGGAACCTCGATTGCCAACGGAATTCTCGTATAATCCTCGTAATAGTCTTCATACTGGTCCAAAAACAGGCATTCCTCTGCCTGGTCAGACTTTAAAACATTTTTTACACTGGAAGCCTCCTCAAGGATGTATCCCGGCAACCCGGTACTTTCAAAGAGGTTGGGCAATTTCCCTTCATCAAGCGCCGCCTTAATTTCCTTGACATAATCGGCCTCGGGGATGGCGCGGGGGTTGATTCTCACATTTTCAAATTTCTCCTGGAAATCATCGAAGATTTCCTGTAGCGCTTCTTCTTTCGCTGCATCACCGCAGTCAATATACCAAACGGTTATGGTTGCTCTCTCTAGATCGCTGTCCTGTTTTCTTTTCTGGAAAATACCAAATACGATCAGGCCTCCGACAATCAACAAAATCAATGAAACGGCGATGCCGGATATTCTGCGATACTTTTTATGCTTCTTCTCCTGCTCAATGGACCTAACCTGTATTCCGCCGTTTAAAGCATTCAGAAACTCCGAAACACTTTTCAATCGCCACTGGATTTCCACGGAAAGCGCTCTTAAAACAGTATTGCTTATATTCTCCGAAATCATGGGATTGATTGCATTAAGCGGTACCACGGGGTCAGGCAGATGATTCTCTAACGCTGCTTTTCTGTTTGTCGATTCCTCCGGTTTTTCTCCGGTTAGGAGCAAATACAACGTTGCACCTAATGCATATACATCCGACCACGTTCCAATACGATTAATCTTATCGTATTGTTCTGCCGGTGAATATCCCGGTTTCAGGATGATATCAATAACCTTATCCGTCTCATCCGCCAGTTTCGCCGCACCGAAATCCATCAGTTTAATGACAATGTCTTTTCCGGAACATATGAATATGTTGTCCGGCGCAACGTCTCTGTGAATAATCCCCTCTTTATGAAGGGCCATCAAAGCATTCCCGACCTCATTCGTAATATACAATGCGAAGTCGGGATCGATACGGCCTCCACACTGTTCAAGATAACGGTTCAAAGGCATTCCTACCAATAACTCCATCACTATATAGGCCGTATTATTTGCTTCAAAGAACTCGTACACATTCGGAATGTTTCGATGCGTCCCGAATTTTGCCATATTTCTTGCTTCCGCCAGGAAACGCTCCTTACGGAACATGTACTCATCCTGTTTCTTTTTATTGATGATTACACTCTGAACGCCTTCTGCGCGAGTCATGATCTGACTCGTGAAAAACTCCTTGACCGCAACAACAATCTCAAGTTTTGTATCCCATGCCTTGTATACAATACCAAATCCGCCCGCACCGACAAAAGCGCCGATGATATATCGTCCGGCCAAAACGGTTCCGGGAGCAAGATGAATGGGTTCTTTCGGTTTTGTTATTGCTTCTCCGCCGCAATAGGGACAGAATAGGGCGTCATCCTCAATACTGCGAAAGCAGTGATAGCATCTCTTCATGACTCCGTGGTCTCCTTAATCAAATCTTCCCAGGAAAATGTTTCGTCACATAACGGAACAAACAAAAATCTGCTATCGCCAATCTCGATAACATCTTTTGCAAAGATTTGCTTGGTCTCCATAATATACTCGCCGTTCAAATAGGTCAGACCGCTGCTCTCTCCAGGCTTAATATAAAAGTTTCTCTGCTTGGGCTCATAAGTTATTAATGCATGTTTTTCCCTGGAAATCTTCTGATCGTCGGAAATAACAATTCGATTATCCGCATCACGCCCTATGGAATTCATTCCTGCGCCAATACAAAAGCTTTCGCCGAAATGAGGTCCTTTTGTACAAATAATCCATCCGGTAACAGGATCCATAATGCGCGGGCTCTTTCCCTGCGCACTGTTACCTCCCCCGCTCTTCTCATCCGAAATCTGGTTAAAATATCCGATGGTTGCACCGGGTTTATTCCCTGAAGCCTGTCTGACCTCTTTCACCAGAGAAGATTCCGGTGCATTGTTGACGGCCTGATTAAGCGCCGGTTCACTTTTGATTTCCTCTCTCACTTCATGGACCATAGGAGGATTCCCCTGGTGAAAAGCCCCATATGTGTCGTGATTCATCCCGGGCACATCCGCTCCGGGATTGTCAAACAGCCCCTCCGTCCCGCCGCTCTGTTGATGAAGCTGCGCCATTTCCGGGCGAAAATTCATCATCTGCGGGTTCATCGGTTGCATACTTACGGGTTGCGGATTCATCGATTGAACATTTGTCTGGTACGGGTTCATCGGTTGAGGTGATGACATTACGGGCGGGACTTGCGCATTTTCCGGTGTTACATCCCAACCCACAGTCTTTCCCTGCGTATTTCCCGCATTTGGATTGACAGGATTAAAGTTAACCGGTCCCGCGCCGGTGGGCGCATATTCTTTCGGTGTTTCGGAGTTTGTCTTCGACCAGCTCTTAAACAACTTAAAGCCGCTCTTCTTCTCTTTATTCTCGACCTGTACAGGCTGCTGCGTCACAACCGCAACACCCGCTCCGCAATGCGGACAAACCAGATAGGTTGATGCATCAAAAAAATGACCATTGCTACAACGCACTACATTCATTGTTTGTTACCTCTCTTCTGTTTCATTTTATCGAAATCATTGCAATTGTTACATTATCTCTGGCTACATCCTGATTTTTTGCCGTCCTGGCCGTTTTTGTTTCTAACGCCCGAAGCGCTTCTCCGATATTCCTGAAGTTTTCCGCCACTCGCTGGATTTCTTCGTCCGGAACGAGTTTATACAAACCGTCCGACATCAGAATTATGCGATCCCCTTCAATCAGTTCAATAGGCGTTGCACTGTAGTCATTCAACGAACAGCCGCCGATTCCCAGATAGCTGATTAATGCTTCTCCGCGTCTGAGTTCTTTCGCTGCCTCTTCCTCCGTAATCAGTCCCGCCATTATCTTCTCCATCAGGACCATTTTATAGTTTTGATCCTGTGTTAGTTGAACAAACTCTCCTTTTCTCAACAGATACGCCCGGCTGTCTCCGACAGAGCACCAATATAGCCTGTGTTCCTTCAGAATAACCGCAACACAGGTGCTTCCTGCTTTCATCGGCTCTCCATACACATTTTTCAAGGCCGCAATCTGTTCGTCTATGCGTTTTGCCGATGCACGCAGCAATTCTGCCGGTTCATTGCATGGAAAAGTTTTTTCATAGTCTTCCAGAAAAGATGCTACCGCTCTGTTACTGGCTATTGCGCCCCCTTCATGTCCTCCCATTCCGTCACATACTACGACAATCCCTTCATTGCTTTTCAAATGATATCCAAAACAGTCCTGCTGCGTTTCCCTGTCACCGATTGCGGACAGAACCGCCAAGGATAAAACGGAATTCTCTTCAGAGATTAAGCAATTGTCTTCATGATTCTGCATGCAGTATCTTACCTTTCTGTTAACACCAAATAGCAATGGCGGAATTGTTATCCATTTCCATCCCCCGCCCGTTTTCTTTCACAACGGCAGCCATAGAATCCAGCCACTCCTCTACGGTCCGTGACTTTTTCAGCAGCTCACACATCTCCCGTTCTTCTATCAATTCCCAGAAGCCGTCTGAGCAGAGCAGGAATGCCTGACATTTTCTCAAAGAGACCCCTTCGAGAGCCTCATACATCGGTTCCTCCCATTCTACTCCCAATGCCCTAAGAACAATATTCCGGTCCGGATGATGTCTGATTGCCGTTTCCTTAATCTCTCCGGCAATAACAAGCATCTGAGGAATGCTGTGGTCAAGTGTACGAAATTTCACCTTATTGCGTCGAAAACAATATGCCCTGGAATCCCCGATGTAAGTTATATAAGCATTCTTTTCATCAATCGCCAGAATTACCGCTGTCGTTTTCATTTTGCTCGTCGCATGGCGGGTAACCTGCTCCTCAAGTAGCATCTCCTGGGCCGAATCTAAAGCTCTTCCACCAAAGTTCTCAAGATTTTCAGCAACACGGAGGGAGTCGCATATATGTTCCGTCGCAATCGAAGATGCGACGTCTCCCAAGCCATGCCCTCCGAGCCCATCACACAATACAAAACAGTACCTTCCTCCATCTTCAAAAACCCTGACGGAGTCTTCGTTTACTTCCCGATTTCCTAAATCCGTATAAACAGCATATGTAATCACGGTCTGTAATAACCTTCTTTTTTAAATTCCCGGCATCCTATATGTTGGAAATCATAAATTCCTCGTTGGCCAGAAGAAAAGATGTGCGGTCTGATAATTCAACCGCCGCGCCCCCCGGGATAGCCATTCCGCCATAATAGGTCCCATTTTTCGATCCGCAATCCGTCAGATAATAACGCCCGTTCTGCTTAACTATATCCGCATGATGTCGGCTGACAAAATAATTATCGCTGATACACCAGTCAACCTCATTTGGATCCGCCCCGAGTCGAAAGCAATCACTCATCATCCGACGGGTTTCTCCGGTTCTCCTCTGTGTAAGCAAAGGCTCGTTCACCTTCTCGGAAACGACTCCGACATTTCTCCATGCATTATATATCTCGCCTTTGCAGTTCGTGCAAAATAGAAGATTTGCAGGATTTCTTGCTCCACAGGTCGGACACACACGGACTGTTTCTTTCTCTTTGTTCGGGTTGATAAAAGAGGCTCCTTCTTTTCTGGCCTGCAAAACCGGATCATACTCAATATCCGATGCACTTACTTTGGACTGCACCCCGGAATCCCGTTTCAAACTGGTTGTTTTTGCCCAATCGCCAATCGTCTGATGCGCCTGGACATCATCAACATATCCGCCCATTTCATCAATAACCCGTTTAAACTCGTTGATGGAAAAAGGATCCATTTTTTCAAAACAGGAGGAATATGTCTCAAGAAAGGTCACGTTTTCGTCAGCGTGAAAACGCGCCAATTGCGGAAGCTGTTTCAAAAACGAAATCGGGCTTTCGCTGGATTTGCAGTTTACGACCGGCCAGAATATGCAGTACACTTCCCCGGTTGCCGGGACAATGAACACACGGTCCTTGGCAAGATTCAGGTTGTCATAACTCCCGAAATTCTTCTCGCAGTTGATGATGCATTTTACAAGCTGTCTGGCAATTCCCAAAAACCGTTTTTTGGTCATCATCTCTTCATGAGAAAAATACAAATCTAGAGACATCATTCCGGTGACAACACATTTCAGTTCGGCCTTCTTCCCTTTTTTCACGCATTCCAAGGGAAGCAGTCCCTTATGCTTCCCTGTTGAAATTGCTTTTATAATGTACTCGTTAACCATTTCGGGATAAACCAAATGGTTGCTTATATATGTGTATTCTTTTTTCTCTCGAACTGTTATCTTGCTCACGGGAGACTCCTTGTCGTCACAAAACTATTTGCAACAGATTAATCCTCTTTGGGTTGATCCAGTTTGGATTGATCAATGCTCAAAAGCTTGATTCTCACATCCCTAAATGCATTCGATACGTTATATAGTTTGTTTGCGCATTTTTCATTACCGATTCCGACAAAATCTCTTCGTATCTCGTCAGAAAGAGAATCCAACTGTGTAGAAATGGAATATAACTCGGCAATTATAGAATTCAATTCGGATTTCGCACTCATATTCTTTCCATCCTTTCCATCAAACTACCCGATTGCGTTAGTCAACTTATTCTCAACCGAAGTCATGCGGTTATACGCCTCTGAAAGATACCGGCTGCACTTGTCCAAGGTAGAAAACTGTGTTGATAACCACCGCTGATGAACAACAACCCAGATCTCCGGGCATTTCGTTTCTCTCATCAGCCTTTCCAGCCTTTCTTCTACCCAATATGCCCTGTTTCGTAAAGAACTCACCCGGTCTCTGTAGCTTAACAGAGCATCTGTCTTCACCTCAAATATGGGGTGACTCATTGCATATTTATATCCCTCATCAAAGTTTTTCTTAAACCAGTCCCCAATGCCTTTGATCAGATTGCCGAAGAACTTTCCAATATCTTCAATGCGATCCTTCAACCATTCTCCTGCTTTCTTAACAAAATCAATGGCGGCATCTATTATATTCTTCAAAAGATCTAACGCTAATTCCGCTAGCATCACTATTCCTACAAGCGCAATAAGTCCAGCTCCCAAGAATAACAGTCCCCCAGCAATTGCACCGATTGCCGGAAGAATCATTCCCGGATGGAACAGGAAAAATATGCCTGCTGCAGTTAAGACACCTTTTCCAAAATCTGACAGACCATCCTTATCAAAAAACTTATCCCACGTCCAAAGGGCAACTGATAATGTCCCAGTAATAATACCTAGGGCGGCGTTTCCCATCCAAGAGGGCAACCCATCAATTATACGTGATGCTTGTCCCATTATAGTCTCGCCTATCAACGGCCTTCCTCCCGGGATTACCATACCGTTTTCATCAAAAATAACACTCGTTGTGGAATGCTTCCCAATTATCACATACCCAAGGTTGCCGAGCACACCGCCGTCTTCGTCAAACTGTTTTATCTTTATATGTTGCTTGTTTGACCCGGGAACCGGATACAACATGTTTCCAACAGCACTCCACCAGTAATGGTCTATCTTCCCTTCTATTGCTGCCATCAGTTCCGGGTCCTTTTTCAGCTTATCTATATATTCAGTACTGAACCCCGGTCCGTCAAAGTTTACACACCGTTCAACTTTAGACGCCATAGGACCGTCCAACGCCTCAATTGCGGCAAACTCGGCCAGATTTCCACCAAGAGAATGCCCTGTAAATGACAAATTGTTTATATCATTTATATAGTCGCTGTTTTGTATCTGCTCTACGAACTTCTGCGCGTCCGCTTGCTGCGTTGTCATTTCGCTGTTCAGCAGTTTCAAATCCCCATCATACCAGTCATGAGCGAGATTGTCCCAATTGGGCTGCATCCCATCCATCATTCCTTCACTTCCGCGAAAAGCAACTATGGCATCTCCATCCCCAGTCTTGATGACACATCCGTAAAAACCCGTACCGTCTTTTCCGTTATTATCATAACGGTCCACAATTTGCCAATCCAAAATGGAAGAATTATCTAAATCCGGAAACATTTCCGCACAACGCTGCGATGCTGTCTGCCCGGGTTTAGCCGAGACTTCACAGAGTTGTTCTATCGTATAGGGGGGCTTTTGTCCACTGTTTTCAAGAATTGAATACTCTTTATCAAAACTGTATGCAACCTGAGTCGCATTCTTTAATTCAACATCTGTGTATGCCATTCCTGCTTCCTCACTTTCCCGCCTCACGTATGAAATCATCTCTGTTAACGTTAATCACCCCACCTTTGAAAGAAATTGCGCCGTAATACTTCGGGGAAAAACGCTGTAACTCCGTCTTCGTAACGAACGACCTGCTACGTAAAACAGAAAGGCATTTTTCATATTCAGGCCTCTCATAGCACCAAACGGTTGTCCCTGCGCTTATGCCTTTCTTTCCTCCGGTAAGACTGTCCATGGCTTCCTTCACGGCATCATAAACTCGCCCGGCGTCTCCATCCCCGCATATCACCGTCGGGAAAGAAATCAACACATTGGAGTTCTCTGCAATAATCTCAACAATATCGCCATCCGGCTGTACGGTCTGCGGATCCACTCCGGCAAAGCTTATCAAAACCGAGCCCTCTATTCCGTGCTCCTTAAGCTCTTTTTCGATTAAACGTTCCGCTTTTACTTCCGCAGAACGCAAAATATAGTCTTCCTCGATAATTTCTTTCATAAAGGTCATAACAACCTTGAAGACAATCCGTTCGTCATTTTTCGGAAAACAATAAGCAGTTACCGTGTCCATTCGGTCCGAAGCCAAACGGTTTCCAATCAGCTTAACCCCAAATTCCAAGCCGTATTTTTCTTTTAACGCGCTTGTTATCTCATCTTCATTATCCAGGTTCAGCTGACGAAGAATTGACAAGAAATCCTTTTGATCCATGATACCCAAGAGAAGCCACCTCCTATTTAAATATTTCAGAGCCCGGGTCAAGTGTTCCCTTTCCCGCAACTTAGTTTTCGTTCTAATAGGCAATCACTTTATTGCCTTCCCCCTGCTGCCAATGCAATTCAACTATGAACAGTGTCCTTCTACATTACTTTCATCGAAGGATTGTAAACGAAAAAAGCAACGGCCGAAGGCGGGAGTCTGAAATCACCCCCGGCCGTTGCTCATTACTATTTGAAAGACTCTGCAAGCGCAACGTTCGCTGTTTCGGTTTCAAAATAACCTGCAGCAACATTTTGTCTTAAGAATTTTACATAGTTATTGATAACATCTTCATATACCTGAAAATACTGGGCTGCGAATCCGTCAAAAACTGAAATGGTGGCATCGGATGCTTCACCCTGATAAACATTCTTCAGGTTATCTACAGTCTGCTGACTTCCCTTCAGAAGTGTGCTAAGCTGCTGGTTTAACGACTCAAGATTGGAGGCAATCTGTTCAACTTGATCAGTACTGATTCTGATATTATTTCCTGCCATAGTATTCACCCTTCCTTTACAGTATTAGTTTTGAAGCTTCTTTACATCCGTGATGATGGTGTCCTGACGTGCCACATAATTTGCACGCTGCTTGTCAATAATCTGACTCATCTGAGACAATTTATCCGACATGCTTTTAAGTTCATCGGTAAAACCGGTAATCTGCTCAACAAAGGCTAGATTATCCGCGCCTTCATAGGCTGCTCCCATTGTCTGTGCTGCATTCAACAGCTGCTTATAGATATCCATATAGTTTACGGAATCTTCCTGCAGCTTCTTTGATGCAACCGCCATGTCATCAAACGACGATACATTGATTTGTTTACCCATACTAGTAACTCCTTTCAAGTCAAGTTTTTATTATATCAACAGGAGTCTGGAACCATTTGTAATCCCCAGTTCCCCGACTGCCTTGTTAATATTGTAGATAATTCCGGTTGCTGCATCACACAGAACCGCGTCACGCCCCGCTTTGTACTTTCCGTCAGATAAATCCGTTAAGACTTTAGCGACCAATTCAACAACTTCGCTCATTCTGCTTTCCAACGGAATAAGCACCTCAAAGGTTTCGCCTGTCGCGGGGATACGGATTTCCACAAGCGCTTTATTATTCATCCTCTGCTACCTCGTCAACCATTTCTCGTAACGCCTTAATCTTCTTAGCGCGTCCGCGAATAACCGAATAAGCATAGCCCGGTTCAACTTCCTCCCGCATCTCTGCGGTGACCTTGTTCACCTTAAACTTATACTGCTCGGTTATCCCGGAACCGACCCAAATGCAGTTCTGCCCGGACACATTAGGTTTGAACCACTCCCGATAGGATACAGAATCCACATTTCGCATCTGGTCGCCAATGATAACCGTCATATTATAATTTCTGGAACCTTTCAACAGAATCAACCCGAGCTTTTCCTGTCCTTCTTTATCCCTGATTGCATCTTCCAATGCCGTTATGGAATTGATCAGAACAATCAACGGCTCAAACGTCGGACAGCTTTCACCTTTTTCAACAGCTTCTTTATAGGTGTTGTTTCTGGTTCGGGTTTCCTCAAACAGATCCGATACAGCACCCTCAATCTCTTTCTGCCGGCTGATTACCTTAACGCCTCCCAGCTCCCCGGGGAAACTTCCGAGCGGATCCAGCATTACTGCTCTTGCGTTGCCGCTCTGTCCCAGGAGGATACAAAGTTCTTTTAAGAAGCTCTGATACTCTTCCAGAGCTGATACAATCAGGTTGACATAACAATCGCCGAACGGAAAGTAATGAACCCTAAGAGTATTCTTCTCTACACCAATCGGAACGCGCATATCGCTGACCGATAAAGTGTATCTGGACATATACTCTGCATTGACAACATCCGGAAGCACTGGTACCGGCGGAGCTGTTTCACCCTTCCATTCGGTTCTCATGCGCTCACACTCAGACTGTATAAACGGATTCAGAGCGCCGGATTCAATCAGGTTGGCCACTTGAAACTCAACCAGTTCTTCTTTCCGAACAAGTCCTCGTCCTTTAATCTTGGACGGGAACAGTCCCTCGGTCTTTCCGACTACAGTGGAATAATCTGCCTCATCATTTAACTGCAAAACGAATAACTGCTTGAAATTTTGAAGGAGCCGAAATCTAACACTGTTTACTCCTAATGCGGTAAGAACAAAATATATACCGTATTTTGTTCCTTCCCGGGACAGTATCGTGATTATGTCTTCTTTATCGTACATTTCCGTCAATGCCGCATAATTGTTGATTATAACAACAATTGAAGGCAAATACTGTCCGGAAAGCGAGATATATGCTGAATAATCTCCGCCGTAATCGGCAAACAGTTTCTTACGATATTCTATTTCATCGTTCAGCATCTTGAAAAGATTGTTAATCTTTTCCGCTTCATACGACAGCATCACATCTCCGACATGCGGAGCCTTGGAAAAAGCCCGCAACGTTTCAGAAGCGAAGTCCAATATATAAAGATTCACTTCTTCTGGCGTATGTTCTTTCAGCAAAGAAAAGATCATTGCATTCAAGAACGAAGTCTTGCCGCTTCCGGCAGCACCATAAATTACAACATTTCCTTCTGCCGAAATCGGAAGGCGAAGAATATCCTGTCTTTGATGAGCAGGATTGTCATACTCGCCGATTACCGGATTCAGCACATATTTTTCTGATTGCGCATCGTATTTTTCACGGATCTTGTCCAAAAGGATAATTTCGGGAATCGGATCAAGCCACAGAGGACGCACTTTGATGTTTTCGTCTTCGGCAATCTTTCTCAGATACTCTGTAATAACATCCAACTGCTTCGGCGCATCCCCGAAAGCTTTCTTCCGATTCATCTTCATTTCCCGGATAGGATGCCCGTTCGTATCAATGACTACGACGCTGTCATCCTTTTCCTTTTGAACCTGATCAGAAGGATAATAGGGAGCTCCTGCCCATGCAGACTGCCCCAGTTCGAACAATTCATTATAACCAACCTGCAGATAAAACCGTCCGGCATCTGTTAATTCCGCTGCCTCAGGCCGCTTCAGCATATCCATACTGTCGGCACGTTCCTGAACTTTTAAGCAAACCCGGAATTTACTGTTACTCCAGATCTGATCATCTACAACACCGCTTGGTTTCTGCGTTGCCAGAATAAGATGAACGCCCAAGCTACGACCGATACGCGCCGCGCTGACAAGCTGTGTCATGAATTCCGGTCGCTGCGTTTTCAACTCTGCAAACTCATCCGAAATCATGAACAGATGCTGGAGAGGCTCTGTAACCTTGCCCTCTCGATAGAGCTTTTGATACTTATATATATCAATATTGCTGACTCCGACTCTCTTGCTGGTTTCAGCAAAAATCGCCTGTCTGCGCTTCAGCTCGCTTTCAATGGAAACAAGGGAACGCTTAATCGCTGCTCCGTCAAGGTTTGTAATAATTCCTGCCGTATGGGGAAGCTTTTCAAAAGACTTGGCCATGCCGCCGCCTTTATAGTCTATCAGTATGAACGCAACCTCATCCGGATGATAGTTTACTGCCAAAGAGAGAATATAAGTTATGATGAATTCCGATTTACCGGATCCCGTCATACCCGCAACCAATCCATGCGGACCATGGAATTTCTCGTGCAGGTCAAGCTTAAAGATTTCTCCGAGAGTATCAATACCGACAGGAGCCTCGAGAGTTTTCGTCGGGTTGTTCTCTTTCCATCTGGTCAGTGCATTCAAATGCTCAACCTTACCCACGCCAAACAGTTCCAAAAACGTGATGGTTTTGGGGAGTACATAGTTTCCGGATGCGCTGTCTACCGATACATTGGCAAGGCGAACACTTAAATCCCGCGGGTCATTCGAAAGGAAAATATCAGGAACAAATTCCACATATTTACCCGATATATCGTTTCGATCAAATAATCGTCCACGGTTACCGTCAATTTCAACGACCATTGAGCATTCTTTGGGAAGATTCTTCAGTTCCTCATATACAGTTACAATGCTGATGTGAAGGTTCTTCTTTGCCTCCAGCACCTTCCGGATCATTTCACAGTGAGCTGCCAGCCTCTTACTCAAAGAGAAGACAATATAATAAGGCGTTTCCTCATCCATGTCTGCATCGCTAAGCTCAACCCGGTGGTCAATCAAGTCTTCTAAATAGGCAGATATCTCCTTCGTTTCATTAAAGTTTGTAGCAAGAAATCGAAATCTTCGGTCATCGTTCCAAACATGCGGCAACCATTTGACGAAATCGAAATCCTTTTTCTCTTCCTCGTCGTAGAGAAAAACAAGCTTTACTTCCTCACTGCTGTATAAAGCGGCAGTCTGAATAATCATTCCCTGCGCAAATCCGATGACTTGCCTGCGGCTTCCTATAATTCCCGAAACGTACTCGTCCAAAAGAGAGTATGAAATTGGAACATCATTCAAAGTAAACGGTTGACTGAACCGCATTGTTGCCTCTTCCAGCAGATTGTCATCATCCAACGAAAAGTGCTTTTCCGGGCATGAGATGTCAGCATTTAACAAGCCTCTTCCGTGCCCCACACGCATGCACAAAAAGTCATTTTGCCCCAATGAACGGTCCCACAAATCGCGTCGGACTTCTTTTATCCGGTCCTCACAATCCTGTATGGGAACTACGTTTTCTTTCATTATCGTTTCCTGAACGTGACATGCTTCTCCGATTTGAACCGCCATCCGCTCAAGATACTCTCTGTATTTTACCTGCCGCTTTGCCTCTTTGTTTCGCTTTCTTTTTTTATCGTATATCTTTGTAATGATCGGGAGCAAAAGCGTTCCAAGCATCATACTTCCGCCCATGACCATTGACGTAACGTTATGCGTAATTATGGCAGAAACAAGCGTTACCGTAGACATCATTCCCATCGCCATAGAAGATCCCATAACAAGCGGCCAGGGCATCTCATCTCCGATAGGGCTATTCGGCGGCGCGTCAATCGTAAACTCTTCTTTCGTTACATCTCTTTTAAAACGTGGAGAGCGATAAAAACAGTCTGTCTCAGGAAGCTCAAACTCGTCGTCTTCATCATGAGTATCCCGTTGACTCGTAAACCTTGTCAGCGAGTCGGCCACAACAACCTTGCCGTCAGGGTTGTTTACTGCAAAGAAGCCCTTCCCGACAATTATCTTAAGGCCCATTATGTATACTAAATCCCCTATGGAAAGAAGCGTCGCCGAAACACTGCGTCCATTGACAAAAGTTCCGTTGGAACTACCGGCGTCTTCGATGCTCCATTGCCCGCCAATGCACGAAAGCAAGGCATGACGGGCTGATACCGTATTCTCTTTGTAGCAAACAGCATTTCCGTCATCTCTTCCAATGGAAATGGTAATGTCTGTTCCCACTAAATGCTTGGTAAAAACAAGACGGTCTTCTGTCGACGGTTCCGTATAGACAAAGGCTCTTTTTCCGTCATCTTTCAGTAAGGAGTATATAGCCTGAGGCTCAATTACACGGCTTCTGACAACGGCGTCGTTATTGTCCAATACTTTAACCTGACGATTGGATTTTAAAACCCAGTCTTCTCCAACTCCCTCAATGCTTGCAAGCTTCTTCGGGTGTTCTTCGCTGGCATCAAAAATCCAATACTGACCCGCCACCTTCTGCGGAAGCGAAAACGAAATATATGCTCCTTTACTGATTGATGTGATAATCATGCCATTTTCCCTTCCGTTGATTTAAGATTTTTAAGATATGCCAGCCGTACGTAACAAAGATATTTCTTGTATTTTTTTGAAAAACTAACTTGAGTAGAATCCTGATCCTGTCATCGCCGAAGCAACTGTAAAGGAGCTCATGCGGATAAACAAAAACCCTTGCATTTTCGAAAACATATATACTCTCTACAGTTGCGTCTTTGGCCTCGCTGCTTACATAAAACAAAACAATCGGAGACTACTTCGAAAGCCGGAAAAACTCACTTATCGTATATGTGCCTGACAGTTCGTTTCCCCACCTGCCTACCTCCGTTCTATCTAATACCTTGATCTGTAACTTTCGCGGTTACTTTTTCAAAATATGCTCTTATGTAGAACATACTCTATATATCGAGCATTGTCAACATGCAGAGTATGACTTATTCTTAAATCGCAAACATTCCTTTCCCCCTGTTTGTCGCACAAATTGTCACGTGCGGCGTATTTTTTCATGGTCAACGAGGTTACCCTTTCTTGATTTCCTATGAGCCCTTCTTCAAAACCTTACGCGAGAAGAATCTTACCACCTATCGTCTGATCAAATATTATAATATCAGCCGAAGTCTGATTGACCGGTTGAAGCACAACAAACCGCTTTCGACTGTAACGTTAAACGACTTATGTTGCATTTTGGATTGTCAGATTTCCGATATTGCCGAGTACCGCCCTGATTACTTAATTGAGTTTTCCTCTGAAGACACGAAAAAAACGATTTCACAATGACCCGCACGGTCATAATGAAATCGTTTTTGATTATCTCTGTATATGTCAGCGACGGGCTGTAACCTTTCTCTCAGTCCTTACCTGCTGTCTGTATTTGCAACGTATCTCTTTCCTTTTCCCCGTCCTTCAATGCGAATCAGGCCCATCCGCTCCATCTGTTTAATCAAATTATATATACGGGTAGATTGAATGTGAAACATGTCTCCTATGATTCCGTCTGTCATTGAAAGTAAGTTCCTGAATGGTTGATCGCATTTCCTCAAAAATGTCGCCGTCACTTTCTTTAATCATCTTCCTTATGGAGTCCGGAGAAGCTTGAACATTGGATGTTCCCTGCCGAACAAATACACCCCAAAATTGAAAACTCACGGTGAAAAAGCGAAATTTCACGGTGGTATTTTCCACGAAAAAAGCGGAAGATTCAAAAATCTTCCGCCTGTAAAAGACTTTCAGGATTCTTTTGATTCGGGTTCCCCGCCCGACTCTTCCGGAGTTTCCTCCCCCGACGAAGCTGCTTCCGCCTCCGATGGATTGCCCACGACAGGCGGCGCTTCCCCTCCCGGCTCCATCAGATAGCCATGATGGCGCTTCTTGCGGATGAAGTTCGCGCACATCGTAAACGCCCCGCAACAGATCAGGAGGAAATAATATGTCAGGCCGCGGTTCAACAGAAGGCCCGCGTCAAGCTTATTAGGCGGGAAGAAGCGGCTCTGGATTCTGAGAAATACGAGCTCGTTCGCGCCGGCGGCTCCGGGCAGCGGCAGCGCGTCAACGGACAGCGACAGAATGACCTGAACAGCCACGATGCCGAACCAGTCCGCGTGGCGGACGCCGAGCGCCTTGGCAACGCAGAACGTCACGGAGAAATAAGCGATTCGCTGCGCAACCGTATATAAAAACATCCGGGCAACCACCCATTTGTGGCTCTTCAAAAACTTCGACCCGTTTCGGTACATCTCAACGGAATACCTCGCCTTTGCCCTCGCCCGATCCGGATGCTTGACGATATGAAGCTTCTCGCCGAGCTGAATCAGCTTCTCAAGAAGCGCCGAGGCCCATACCGGACGGAAGATACAAAGCGTCAGGAAGAAAATGGACAGAAGCTGGAAGATCACGCCGAACGTGAACAGGAACGGCACCCGGGATACCGTGCGCCAAACCAGTCTCGGCCGAAGCAGAAGCATCACGAGGAAGATTACGATGAAAGCTGCCTTGTAAAGCACTGCAATCACCATGCAGGCAAGCGCTCCGACCAGAACATCCACGCCAAAACGGCCCATGTAAATCATCTGGATCGGCTGTCCGCCTGCCGCGCCGGGCGTAATCTGGGCGAAGAAAAATTCCACGTTCGATAACAGATAACAGCGGAAAAGCCCTATTTTCTGCCCCATGCCCCTGAAAAGAATCTTCAGCTGCACGGCTTCCGCGAAAACAAAGAAGACCATCAGTAATACCCCGACGGCAATCCAACACTTCTTGGCTTCCCTGAGGCAACGGATGATCTGGCGTGCGTCGCGGCCGTGAAACATGGCATGCCATGTCAGCACGGCTATCAGTACAATTATGATTAACTGCAGAATAAGTCCTGCATTCTTCTTCAATGCTTTCAAAACGACCCCACCGGTTACGGGACACTCCCTTTATATCAAAGAAAGGCTACCACAAAACCGGGGTTTTGTCAACGAAAACGCCCGTTTCATAGGCCTTTCAGCCGCGTTCCTTCAAAAAGCGGATCGCCTCTTTATATCCGGCAAAACCGAGCCCCATGTAGGTTTTCACACAGGCCATTCCCGCGTAGGAAATCTGCCGGAAATCCTCGCGCTTCGAAACATCAGAAATATGAACCTCCACGGCCGGCACCGGAACGGCCTTCAAAGCATCCAGAATCGCCACGCTCGTATGCGTATACGCGGCCGGGTTGATAACGATTCCGTCATATACTCCGGGCGTTTGCTGAATCCAGTCGACCAGGTCGCCCTCGTGGTTGCTCTGCACGCACTCAACGCTGACGCCTTCCTCCGCTGCAACATTTTGAATATAATCCAAAAGGTCCACATAGCTGTCGTTTCCGTATACCGAAGGCTCCCGCATCCCGAGCATATTGATGTTGGGGCCGTTAATGACAAGGATTTTCATGCTTTTCCTCCCAATGCATTAAGAATTGCCGCGGCAACCTCCGCGCCGCCTCCGCCTTCCGTGACGTTCACGGTCAAATCTGAAAAATGACGATACATCGGTTCCCGTTCCGCAGCCAGCTCTTCAATCGGACGCCCTTTTGAAAGAGGCCGATGGTCCTTCGCAAGCATTTTCGGATCGCGGTAAAGCCGGATCACCGTCCCGTTCTGATGAAGGATGTTATAATTCTCCTCGCGCGTGACGACACCGCCGCCGGTTGCGAGGATAATGCCCGAAAGCCCTGCCAGTTCCTTAAGAACAGCGGTCTCATTTGTCCGAAAGACCGCTTCGCCGTTCGTGAGGATTTCTTCCTCAGGAGTCTTTCCGAACCTGGTTTTATAAAAGGCATCCGAATCGTAAACCTGCTTGCCGGTCAGCTCACCGAGCCTCTTCGCAACGGTTGATTTGCCGCAACCGGGCATGCCGATCAGAACGATATCGGCCAGGTCTTTTGTAAGCGCATCGTAAATCCGGTCGATTTCGCTGTCGGCAATCGCCTGTTTGGTGAACCGCTCGGCGCTTCGCTTGGCCTGCGCGACAAGCATGTAAAGACCGTTTTCGTAAGCAATTCCGCGCTTTTTCGCGGAAAGAAGGAGTTCCGTTCTGAGCGGATTGTAAATGATATCGAGGACGCCCTCAAGCTGCGAAAATATGTCCAAATTAAGGGGGCTGACGCCGGTATTCGGGTACATGCCGACCGGGGTCGTATTTACCACAAGCGCCGCGTCACGATGCTTCTCAAGGTTCGTGTAATTGTCCTCGCCGGAGCGGCTGATGACGGTTACCAGGGCGCCCTGCTCCTTAAGGACGTGGCAGACCGCCACAGAGGCGCCGCCGCTTCCGAGAATGAGCACCTTCCGGCCCTTTACGGGCACGCCGGCGCGCTCAAGCATCTTTTGAAAGCCGTAGACATCGGTGTTGTCGCCGAAGAGCCGCCCCGAGGCGTCCTTCACGACGGTATTGATGCTTCCGACCTTCGATGCGGTCTCGCTGACCTCGTCCATATAGGCGAAAACCGTCTTTTTATAGGGGATTGTCACATTTAATCCGCTGAAATTCCCGTTTCGCAGGAAGCTTTCCACTTCCCCGGGCTTTTTCTCAAAAAGGCAATAGTCGTACGAACCGAGCATCTTATGGATGCGCGGCGAATGGCTGTGTCCCAGTTTTTCCCCTAACAGTCCGCAGAGCATGTCAGACTTCCTCGCTGTAGCTGCCCAGATACTGGAAGAACTCGCAGGTCTCCTGCAACTCGCCGATGAGTTTGATCAGGTTCGGCGAGTAAACCGGCGTATCCAGGTCGAAATAGAACATGAACTCAAATTCGCGCTCGGGAATCGGGCGGCTTTCGAGCTTGTTCAGGTTAATGCCGAGCGCATAAAACCGGGAAAGCATGCGGTACAAAGAACCCTGCTCGTGAGGCAGCGTCATCATAAGGCTTGTCCGGTTGGCGCCGGGATAGATTTCGAGATTCTTCGAAATACAGATGAAACGGGTATAGTTGTTGTCCGTATTCTGCACGGAATCCGCCAGGCTGATTAAGCCGTACTGCTTGCGGCTTCGCTCCGTTGCAAGCGCCGCGATGTCCGTTCTGCCGCTCTCCGCGACCATCTTGGCAGCAGTCGCGGTGTTCTCGCACGGGATAACCCGTACGTCTTTAAGGCCGGCGAGAAATGCCGAACTCTGCTGAATGGCCTGCTCGTGCGAATAAACCTCGCGGATGCCCGAAAGCGTTGCGCCGGGAAGGGCAAGAAGGTTATGGTTAATCTTCAGCCGGACGCTTCGCACAATATAGAAATGATGCTTCATCATCAGGTCGTAAACCATGTTCACGGAGCCGGCATTGCTGTTCTCAAGCGGAATCACGCCGTAGCGGCAAAGGCCTTTTTCAACGGCCTGAAACACCGACTCAAAACCGGAGCAGAAGAAGATCTTGGGATAGCGGAAGAACTTCTCGCAGGCAGCCTGTGAATTGGCGCCCGTAACGCCCTGGCAGGCAACGCTCGGATTGTCCGAGAGCATTTTGTCGGTGTTCTCAATCGCGTTTCGAATCTGCTCGGTCAGCTCGCTTTTCTTTTCCGAATTGCGGTACTGATAGCTTCTGCTCAGCTCAAAAAGAACCGAAAACAGAAGCGGGGTGTATTCGCGAAGCTCCTCCGGCGTGTTGTCGAGAACGCTCAGAATCTTCTGCCGTTCCCGCTCGGGATCGCGAACCGCAAGGCCGTTGGCCTCCTTGTACTCCCCAATCAGGCGGGCAACATCCATTCTCTGCGCGAACAGGTCCAGAAGCTGCGCGTCTATCCGGTCAATCTGTTCACGGTAATCCTGCATATTCATCGCTTTAATTCCTTTCTTCTCCCTAACAGGGCATCATATACGGCTATGGCAGCAGCCGCTTCCACAACCGGCACCGCTCTCGGGACGATGCACGGATCGTGCCTTCCCTTTATTTCAAGCGTGGTTTCCTCGCCGGTCGTGAGATCTACGCTTTTCTGCGGTCTTGAGATGGACGGCGTCGGCTTGAATGCCGCCCGGAAGAGCACCGGCATGCCGTTCGTGATTCCGCCGAGGATGCCGCCGCAGCGGTTCGTCTCGGTCTGCACATTTCCGTCCTTTATGCAAAATGCATCGTTATTCTCGCTTCCCCGAAGCTTAGCTGAGGCAAATCCCACGCCGAACTCGATGCCCTTCACGGCCGGAATGCCGAACACTGCTTGGGAAATCCTTCCCTCCATGCCGTCAAAAAGCGGTCCGCCGAGCCCGACCGGAAGCCCCGTCACAACGCATTCGATGATGCCGCCGACAGAATCCCCCTCGGAAAGCGCTTTTGCGATGCATTCCTGCATCTTCGCTCCGGCTTCTCCGTGAATGACCGGAAAATCGGTCCCGATTTCCTCCGTCAGGATGTCTCCCGGATCCTCAATGCCGCCGATGGCCTGAAGCCGGGCTTTAATCTCTATTCCTTCGCGTTTCAGAATCTGTTTGCAGATGCCGCCCGCGATGCAAAGCGGTGCGGTAAGCCTTCCTGAAAAATGCCCGCCGCCGCTCATGTCCGCGCTGCCGTCGTATTTGACATAGGCCGTGTAATCAGCATGCCCGGGTCTCGGGACGGTTCTCAGATTGGCGTAATCGCCGGGCCGTGTGTTTTGGTTACGGATGATTGCCGTAAGCGGCGCGCCGCAGGTCTTTCCGTTCGCCATTCCGCACTGGATTTCAGGCTCGTCCGCCTCTTTTCGGGGCGTCGACCAGGCGTTATTGCCGGGTGCACGGCGCGAAAGGAACGCCCTGAGCTCGTCAAGGTCGATTTCCTCGCCTGCCGGAAGACCGTCTATCGTCACGCCGATGGCCGGCGCGTGAGACTGCCCGAATATCGTTACCTGAATGTTTTCCCCGTAGGATTCCGACATGTTACCGCTCCCCTTTCTCTGTATTGCCTTCAAGGCTTAAACTGTTGTAATCCGTAAAGAAAGACGGGTAGGATTTGGCAGCACACTGCGCATCCGAAATCCGCACCGGGCCGTCCGAAAGCCCTGCTGCCACCGCGGCAGACATCGCAATCCGGTGATCCTTTGCCGAATCCGCATTGCCGCCTTTAAGCCGCCTGCCGCCCCGTATCAAAAGGCCGTCCGCCGTCTCGATAATATCGCCCGAGAGCGCGGAAAGCATTGCTGTCGTTGTTTTCAGCCGGTCGGACTCCTTCATCCGAAGCCGCTCGGCATGCGCAATCACGGTTTCGCCGTCCGCGCCTGCTGCCAAAATCGCCAGAACCGGCACCAGATCGGGTATTTCCGAAGCGTCTATCCGCTGTCCCTTAAGATTTCCCCTTCGAACGAGGACCTCCGTCTCATCGATTACCACTTCGGCGCCGAAATCCCTAAGAATCGAAAGAATCCGCCGGTCTCCCTGACAGGAATCCTGCCGAAGCCCCGTAACCGTGATGCCCTGTTTCGAGAAAGCGCCCGCAACAAGCATAAATGCCGCGCCGGACCAGTCTCCCTCGACAACCGTTTCCTTCGGTGCGCGGTAGCACTGCCCGCCCGGAATCCGGTAGCCCCAATCGGTCTTTTCAAAGACAATTCCGGCCTCTGAAACCGCCTGCTCGGTCATCGTGATATACGAAACGGATTCGCGCTTTCCGGTAATCGTCAGGGTGCTGTCCCCCGGAAGCATCGGCAAAGCGAACAGAAGTCCCGAGACAAATTGCGAGGAAATGTCGCCCGGAAGCGTATAATCGCCGGGCGTAAGCTGCCCGGCGAGCTTCAAAAGACTGCCCTCCTGCGAAACACTTACATTATGACGCGAAAGCTCGTCGGTCAGGGCTTTGTGAGGCCTCTTGGGAAGTTTTCCTTCCATGACAAATGTGACACTCGCCCCGAGCGCAGCCGCAACCGGCATCAAAAACCGAAGCGTGGAGCCGCTTTCCTTGCAGCGAAGCTCCCGCATGCCTTCCGGCCGATTTTTAACGGGCGAAACCCGGATGAACCCGTCGCCCTGCTCGAAAGTCGCTCCGAGAGCACCGAGACAGTCCATCGTCGCCGCGATGTCGTCGGACATCGTGTCGCAGTATACCGTGCTCTCCTCCTGCGAAAGCGCCGCCGTAATCAGAAGCCTGTGTGCGGCGGATTTCGAGGCAGGCGCCTTCACGTGCCCGGACCGGGTTCCGTTTTGAACCGTTTCCGTCATAAAAGGCCTCCTGCTTTGAGCCACTCGTGAAAGGTTGCTTTCGAAACCGAAAGCACTTTACAGCTGCCGACAGCCTCTGGATACACAATTCGCATCGAGGTTGCCGTGTTCTTCTTGTCATTTGCCACAGCGGCAGTCAGCTCGTCCGCCGTGAACTCCGTTTCGGTCGGAAGACCGTACATATTAAGGAGTTTAATCAGCCGCTCGGGTACCGTTTCGTCACAATATCCCATCGCATGCGCCGCACGTGCGATGATAGCCATTCCGATGGCAACACCCTGTCCGTGCGGAACCGTAAAGCCGCTCAAAAGCTCCACGCCGTGGCCTGCGGTATGCCCGAGATTCAAAAGCATCCGAAGCCCGCGGTCAAACTCGTCGGCCTCCACATAGTCGCGCTTTACGGCGACGCAGCTGCCGATGATTTCTTCATACATTTCCTTTACGGGCTTTTCGGCAAGTCTTGAAAACAAAGGCTCCCCGAGAAGCATGCCGTATTTGATGATTTCGGCGCAGCCGTTTCGGTATTCCGAATCGGGAAGCGTCTTTAACGTATCGATGTCACACAGAACAAGCGCCGGCTGGCAGAAAGCCCCGACCTGGTTCTTTCCGCCCGGAAGGTCAACCGCGGTCTTCCCGCCGACGGAGGAATCCACAGCCGCAAGAAGCGACGTCGGCATCTGCACATAGGAAATCCCGCGCTGATATGTTGCCGCGGCGAATCCTGCAAGGTCTCCGACCACACCGCCGCCGAGCGCAATCACGGAATCGTCTCTGGTAAGCCCCGCCTCGCAAAGCCTCCCGAGCAGATCCCCGTAAACCGTCAGATTCTTGCTCTGCTCGCCGCTTTCCATGACATAGGACGATGTCAGGAAGCCGGCCTCAGTAAGCGCTTTCACAAGGGCTTCGCCGTATAACGGAAAGACGTTGTCGTCGCTGACGACCATCAGCCGTTTTGCAGGAAGAAGCGCGCGAAGAACCGCCGGCGCCTCCTGTAAAAGCCCCGAACCGATCCTCACTTCATACGGCTTTCCTGTTTTTACGGTTACGGACGTCATCCGTCTACCTCCTCTTTTCTCCTGCGCCCCTCATCCAAAAGCCGCTTCATGGTCTCACGGTCATCCGCGGCCAAAGCGTCGCGGTACGCCTGCATATTCTGCATCAGCGTATCGATTTCGCGCATCAGATTGTCCTTATTATCAAAGAAAAGCTGCGTCCACATTTCGGGATTCAGCCACGCCACGCGGGTCAAGTCGCGGTAGCTTCCGGCTGACATACCGGTATGAATCTCCGCGGTCGGGCTCTTCACATACGCATTCGATACGACATGCGCGAGCTGTGAGGAAAATGCGATGACCTTATCGTGGGTCTCCGCCGTCGTCACGGTAATGCTTCCGAAACCGGCCGGCTGAAGTAACGTTTTGACGCGGTCTAAGAAGGTTATGTCGTCATTTTTCTTCGGCACGAGCACCATCGGTGCGCCTTCAAACATGTCCGGCTTCGCGTATTTGAACCCGGAGAACTGCGTTCCGGCCATCGGATGGCCGCCGATATAGGTAAATCCGTACTTTTCCGCAGCGGCAAACCCGGAATCGACCACATTGCCCTTCGTTCCGCAGCAGTCGATGACAACCGGACGGGTGCCGAAAACCGGTCCCTTCTCCTCCATGTAGCGGACTGCCGCCTGCGGGTAGGTGCAGATCAGGATCAGGTCGCACTGCGGGATGGTTTCGTCGTTCAAATCCTCCGAAACATCGCCCGAAATCTTCGCAAACTGAAGAATGGCTTCGTTTGTGTCAAAGGCCGCAACCGTGTGTCCGGCCTTTCTGTATGCCTTGGCAAAGGACCCGCCGATCAGCCCGAGTCCTACAATTCCGACTCTCATCTGACTGCCTCCCGAACCGCCTGAAGCTTCCCGTAAAGCTTTGCAAACTCCTCAGGGCGGATAGACTGCGCGCCGTCGCAAAGTGCGTGCGGCGGATCGTTGTGAACCTCAATCAGAAGCCCGTCACAGCCTGCTGCCGTGGCTGCAAGCGCCATCGGAGGAACCATGCGGGCAAGTCCCGTTGCATGGCTCGGGTCGACAACTACCGGCAGATGCGTCAGCTCGTGCAGCATCGGAACAGCCGAAAGATCAAGCGTATTCCGCAGATAATCGCTGTAGGAACGGATGCCGCGCTCGCAAAGGATGACGTTCTCATTTCCGCTCGCCATGATGTACTCCGCGCTCATCAAAAGCTCCTTAAGCGTGCCGGCAATGCCTCTCTTCAGAAGAATCGGCTTCTTCAAATGGCCGAGTTCCTTTAAAAGGTCGAAGTTCTGCGTGTTTCTGGCGCCGACCTGCAATACGTCAACGTCCTCGAAAAGCGGCAGATCGGAAGCATTCATAATCTCCGTGACAATCGGAAGTCCGGTCTCCTGTCTTGCAATCTTCAAAAGCTCGATGCCTTCGGCCTTCAGCCCCTGGAAATCATACGGCGAGGTACGCGGCTTGAAAGCACCGCCGCGAAGCATGTTTGCGCCGGCTGCCTTAACAGCCTTCGCGATTCCGACGATCTGCTCCTCGCTCTCAACGGAGCAGGGACCCGCGATGACGGTGAAGTTTCCGCCGCCGATTTTCAGGTCGCCGACCTCAATGATTGTGTCCTCCGGATGGAATTTCCGGTTTGCACACTTAAAGGTTTCCGTAACACGCTTTACGGTATCCACAATGTCAAGGCTCGCCACCAGGTCCGTGTCCACGCTGCTGGTATCGCCGATCAGACCGAGCACGGTCTGGAACTGTCCCTCCGAAACATGCACGCCGAGTCCGAAACTCTTGAACCACTCAATCAGCTGCGCCTCTCTCTCAGCGTCGGTATTGGGCTTTAAAACGACTATCATCTTTCATCCTCCTTACTCTATGGCAAATGTCATACGACTTCGCATTTTCCTTAATATCCAAAAAAAGCGGCCCAGGTTAATCTGTGCCGCATAGGATTCATGATCTTCACCACAAATGATTTGCACCGCAAACTAACCTTACCACAAATGTCCGGTAAAGTAAAAGTAAAACCAATAATAAAATGCGGTTTCAGGTGTTTTTTTCATCATTTGCTCCGAATTTCTGTCTTGTAACGATGGTTGTGTATCCTTTAGTCCGTTTGAGAACGGATTTTTTGGCCTGCTCCACGGAATCCTTTAAAAGCGTGATGTCCGGGGCGACGTTGCGGGGGCAGACAAGCTCATTAAGCTCCTGCTCCATTTCATAACTCTGCAGAACCTGGTTCGCAACGGCTACGCGCGACTTCATGCTCAGGTGGCAATGCGCCGTGAAAAGCTGTAAAAGCGAGTACCACGGACTTCCGTGACGGCCTGCCATCAGATAAAGAAGCTCTCTCTTCTCCCTGGCGGAAAGGTTCTGCACAAGAAAATTCAAGGCTTCCCCGATGGTCTCGTCCTCGTCCTCCGGGCCGATTCCGTCGAAAAAATCGGGAAACAGGTAAGCAAGATAATACGGAAGCGGATTCATTCCGAGAAAGCGGAACCACTCGCAGCCGGTATATAAATCCGGAAAAGTGACGCCGTTCTCCCAGTTCTGAACGGTTTTCTTGGAAATCCCAAGCCCTTTCGCCATCTCCTCCTGCGTTCTGCCCGCATCCTGCCGGGACAGAGACCAAACCTGCGCAAATCGTTTACGTCGTTCCTCACCCTCGTCATGCCGGGCCATAACTGCCTCCTCCGAAAACGGGTCATTCCCGAAAAAGGAAAAAACTTGCTTGCAAACACTGCTCTTTAGTGGTAACATATTTCCTGATTGGCATCAGTATACTTTCTGCCGGCTCTTTTGTCAAGCACGGCAGCAGTTTTTTTGTTCCAGTAAATATTTCCTCGAAAAGGAGCCGCAACGATGTACGTAATCACCTGCTGCACTTCTGTTGATTTAGAAGAATCTTACCTCAGAGAAAACGGGGTTCGCTATATTCCTTTCCATTTTGAGCTGGACGGGGTCTCCCATGTCGACGATTTGGGCCGCACCATCCCGTATTCCGAGCTGTATGAGGCAATCCGCAACGGCGCTGTCTCCCGCACCTCCCAGATTAACATCATGGAATACTATTCCTTCTTCAAGAGCATCTTTGAAGAGGGCTTTGACGTGCTCCACGTGGCATTTTCCAGCGGCCTCTCCGGCTCCATCAATTCCGCGCAGAATGCTGCTGCCATGCTTGCGGACGAGTTCCCGGACCGTGTTTTAAAGATTGTGGATTCCGTAAACGCCTCGGCCGGACACGGCATCCTTGTGGAATGGGCCGTGGAGCATAAAAACGCCGGCATGAGCATCGAGGAAAATGCGACGCTTCTTGAATCAGAGCGGATGAACATCCAGGCGTGGTTCTTCACCACCACGTTAAAATACCTGATTCGCGGCGGCCGGGTTTCGAAAGCGGCCGGTCTGATCGGCGAAACGCTCGGCATCTGCCCTCTTTTGATGATTGATGCCGAAGGCAAGCTGATTCCGATGGAGAAGGTGCGCACGAAGAAGAAAGTCGCGCTTGCTCTGCTTGACCGGATGCTTTCCGTAACCGAAAACGGGGCGGATTACAGCGGTCCCTGTCATATCTGCCATTCCGACTGCAAGGAAGATGCGGACATGATGATTGCCCTGATTGAAAGCCGCTTTCCGAACCTGACCGGAAAGATCAAGCTCCACGAAGTCGGAACGATTATCGGAAGCCACACCGGCCCCGGCACGATCGGCGTGTTCTTCCGCGGCGTAAGAAAAGACTGAACGTCCTGACGGACTTGGCAGAAGCCTTCCCGTATGGTACACTGATTCTATCAAAGTACCGCGGGAGGGCTTTTTCTATGGTTGCTATCGTTACCGGCTCCAGTTCCGGCATCGGTTATGAGGTTTGTAAACAGCTTCGTGACAAAGGGTACACCGTCTACGGCCTGAGCCGTCGCGGCCTGGCTCCCGAAGGCGTCACGCCGATGAAGGCGGACGTCGCGGATTCCGATGCTTTGCGTTCCGTAATCGACGAAATTGCCCGCCGTGAGGGTCGGATTGACCTGTTAGTAGCCAACGCCGGCATGGGAATCTCCGGTCCGGTTGAGCTTTCCGAAACAGACGATATGCAGCGCATCATGAATGTCAACTTCTTCGGGCAGGTATACGCGGCGCAGGCTGTGTTGCCGTATATGCGGGCGCAAAAGGGCGGGAGCATCGTATTTGTCAGCTCCGTTGCCGCGCCGATAGCCATTCCGTACCAGGCCTTTTATTCCGCAAGCAAATCCGCAGTCAATTCCATCGCGCTCGCCCTTCGTAACGAGGTGCGGGATTACGGCATCCGTATAAGCGTCGTCATGCCCGGGGACGCAAGCACCGGTTTTACCGACGCGCGTGTGAAGAACCATCCGGGAGGGGCGGCGACGGGACCCGATGCGGCGTCCGGTGTGGCTCCAGGTTACATGGAAGCCTCCAGTGCTACGGCGAAAGCCGCTTTGTACCCTCGCTGTGAGGCCGCCGTTGCTTCGATGGAACGTGACGAGCGAAACGGCATTCCGGCTGAGAAGGTTGCCGCGGTCATTGTCCGCGCCGGACTTAAGAAGAATCCGGCTCCGCTTTATGTCGCAGGCTTCAAATACCGGCTTTTACTTGCTTTATATAACCTTCTTCCCGCCCGCGCCGCCGTATGGCTTGTCGGGAAGTTCTACAGCTGAACGGATGGGGAGTTTTGCTACTGGACACGCCCCTCGGAACCTTGTGCGTGTCCCTTTTGCCGGTGACGGGACCACGTAGAATCTATCCCACAAGATTGCGGTAAATGGCATATATAGCGGCGTATCTTGACCGGCAAACTCTTTACTAACGAAAGATTTCAATTTACGAAAGATAAACAGAAAGTGCAAATATTGCACTTTCTGTTGACTTTTAAGTGCAAATATTGCATTATTGTTGTGAACGGAGGTGCAACATGGGCAAAATTAAAGAATTGAGAACAGAAAAGAAACTGACCCAGCAGCAGGCAGCCGAGATACTCGGTATTTCTTTGAGGTCGTACAAATCTTATGAGAATGATACGGACAAGGTCGGCTCTGTAAAATACAACTATATTATTGACAGACTTAGTTCAATAAACCCGATAGACGAAGAGCACGGAATTTTGGAGTTGAGTTTTATAGAAGAAAAATGTAAAGCCGTCTTTTCTGAGTATTCGGTCCATTATTGTGTTTTATTTGGTTCTTATGCAAAGGGGAAAGCCATGGAAACGAGCGATGTCGACTTGCTTATTTCATCAGATGTAAAAGGACTAAATTTCTATGGTATGGTTGAAAAACTCAGGACGGCTCTTCATAAAAAGGTAGATGTGTTAAGCCTTGAGCAACTAAAGAATAACCTGGAACTAACGGACGAAATATTAAAGGATGGCATCAGAATATATGGATAATACTAAAAACGATCAATATCATTTGGGCAAGATCAAAGCAGATATTGCCTTCATTGTCGCGCATATGAAAGACGTGACTGCGCAGGAATTAAACGATAACGAGATTTTGCTTGATTCCATGCTTTTTAGGATGATTCAGATTTCTGAAAATGCAAAAAAACTATCTGAGGAATACAGAGAAAACACGAGCGAAATACCCTGGAATGAACTTATCGGTCTTAGGAATCGTATTGTGCATGATTATGGCAATGTTGACTTGAATATTGTGTTTGAAACATTGAAATATGATATTCCTGAACTATTGGAACGACTGACCAATAACAAGAAGTAGTCGCGCAAGGTGGCCGAGCCGGGACCAAAGGCTCATTATTGCGCATTGCTTGGAACCGGAAATCACTTTGGCAATCAACTTTTCAAAGATTTTTTCTTTTTCAGCAAATAATTCCCGTCTCTTAACTGTCTATAGGACAGATGCGGATCAAGGAGGTAAAAATGACCACCACAGAATGCAGGAAAATCTATGAGGAAGCATATCGTGCGGTGTACTGGACGGCCATGTCTCTTCTTAAGAATGAGGCTGACGCGGAAGATGTCGTTCAGGATACTTTCGTGACCATGCTCGAGTCCTATGACACGCTTCAGGACAAGACAAAGGTTGTTCCCTGGCTGAAGAAGATTTGCGCCAACAAATGCCTGAATCTCCTTTCGGCGACGAAGACGGAGCCAATGGAGCAGGAATTCTTCGAAGACCACGAATCCGTCCCGGAGGATTTCCTTCCGGAGTCGATCGTGGAATCCAAGGAAAAGCGAAAGATTATCATGGACATCATCGAGAACACCCTGTCGGAGGATGTCAGAAGAACGATTATCTTATTCTACTTCGACGAGATGAGCACGAAAGAAATTGCGGAAGCAATGGGAATCCCTCAGGGAACCGTTTTGTGGCGTCTCGGTTTTGCAAGGAAAAAAATCAAGAAGGAGGTAGAGAGATATGAGAAAGAAAATGATACGAAGCTGTATTCAGTGGCGCTGCCGTTCTTAACGCTTTTGTTTATGAAGGAAGCCGAACTGGTGCCGATTCCGCCCATGTCTGCTTCACTTACCGCACTGTCCGCATCTAAAGAAGCCGCTCTCGCGGGAGCAGGAAAGAACATCGTCTCAACGGCGATTCAGAAAGGGACAGGTATTGCGATGAAGAAATTAATCATTTTATGTGTGGGACTGCTTGGTGCAGGCGCTGCGATTGTAGCAGCCGTAATCATGTTAAATCGGGATGAGGAGCCCAAATCGAAAGGAAAGACGAACAGGAAAAACGACACAACTTTGGAAAATGACAGAGATCCCGTCGGAAACTACGGCGATTCTGACGGTAACGGTAACGGATACGGCGACGGATACAATGACGGCGATTCCGACGTGATTCCTACGATTGACGTGAACAACTACAATTGGGAATCGATTTATAAGTGGGAAGGCAACGAGATTACCGGTTTTAACCATCCGCTTGATGAAGCCGTGAAGAATTCCGGCATCATTGTCATTCCGGCGAAATGCGAAACCATCGGCGCGAGTGCTTTCGGGGAGACTCCGTGGGTGAAAGAAGTGCGCTTCGAGAAGCCGGAGAAGATCACAATGATTAAGGACAGTGCTTTTGATCAGTTCTCGCAGCTGCATTCCTTTGTCATGCCGCAGAATGCGAACCTTTTCCAGGAAGGAAACTATTTTCAGGAAGGGACGGCGCCTTTCGGAAACAATCACTTACTCCAGCAGACGACCAAGCTTCGCAATCTCGTTCTTCCAAACGGCAAGGTGACCTATTACCTGTTGAAAACGCTGGCCAATCGTTTCATTGACATGCCGGCAACCAATCAGATTTATCTGGAGACTCTTTTTGTTCCGGCGAACTTCAGCATCCGTTATAACGATGAGGAGAGAGATAACCCCGTTTTCGCAAAGTATACACAGGCATTCTATGAAGAGAACTGGTCTCAATATAAGGCAATCATGGAGGCCAAGGTTTTTGCACACAGGCCTTGTAAAGTATATGTCGTTCAGGGTTCCTGGGCCGATGTGAACTTTGACCGATGGACCGGCGGCGACCTCATTCAGAAGGAATACTGGGACGGCGTGAACTACACATTTGCCGAATACGATCCTCTTTGGGATGTGTCCAAGATCACGATTGACCTCGGAAAAGCTTACACGACCTTCCATTGCCAGGATGACGAATGGGAAGTAGACTCCTATGACGAAAACCGTGATCTTGTCTTCGAAGGCAAAATCAGTCCCGAGAACTTCGAAGCCCTCTACCACGAAGCAATGGCCCTTGTGGACAGCGGAAAAGGCGAGATCGCCAAATACAGCAGCGTCTGCATCACCATTTACCCTTACGGCTACCGCGACGAAACCCGCATTAAGGTCGAGGATACAAGCATTCTCGAGGATCTGATTAAGAAGTACGCGAAATAATCAATAATATGAAATAATCAGGCAGGGAGCAGTTTCGCTGTTGAGAGCAGCGAACTGTTCCCTGCTTTTTTGGTTGAATCGGTTTTTCCTTGTAAAACTATTCCTGTTCGCAGGCGTGATACCGGCTCATCAGCTCTTCATCGGTGATCACCGTGATGCGTCCGTTGTCATACTCGGAGCATACCCAGTCGTAAATCTGCCGGATCACCGGAGAGGTTTTCGGCAGCGGAGATTCACCGATGGAAGCACGGTACTCATTGATGCGGTAGGCGACGCCGGCGACTCCCGAGGTGGCGGAAATCGCGACTTTCGGGGCGCGTCCGAGGAGCGCTTCGGTATCAAAGATGTTGTAGATCTCCGGATCCTTCATCATGCCGTCGGCGTGGATTCCGGCGCGCGTCAGATTGAAGCAGCGTCCTACGAACGGTGTCATCGGCGGGATTTCGTAACCGGTTTCCTTCTCGAGATACTCGGCAATCTCCGTGATTGCGAGCGTATCCATCCCGTTCAAAGTGCCGCGCAGCGAGGCATACTCGAAAACCATCGCCTCAAGCGGTATGTTGCCCGTTCGCTCGCCGATCCCGAGCAGCGAGCAGTTCACCGCGCCGGCACCGTACATCCAGGCCGTCGCAGCGTTGACCACGCCCTTGTAGAAGTCGTTGTGGCCGTGCCACTCCAGAAGCTCCGAGGGAACGTCCGCATGGTGCTGTAACCCGTAAATGATGCCGGACACACTGCGGGGAAGCGCCGCACCCGGATACGGAACACCGTAGCCCATTGTGTCACAGGCGCGGATTTTCACGGGAATCCCGCTTTCACGGGACAGCTCCATGAGTTTGTTGGCAAATGGCACAACGAAGCCGTAGAAGTCTGCCCTTGTGATATCCTCAAAATGACAGCGCGGTCTCAGTCCTGCCTCGATGCAGTCTGACACGATGCCGATATAACGATCCATTGCCTCCCGTCGGGTCAGTCCCATTTTCCGAAAAATGTGATAGTCCGAGCAGCTGACAAGGATGCCGGTTTCCTTGATCCCAAGCGACTTTGCGAGCTTGAAGTCTTTTTCGGAAGCGCGGATCCACGTCGTGATTTCCGGAAAATCAAACCCGAGATCAAGGCAGCGGCGCACAGCCTCACGGTCTCTCTCGGAATACACGAAAAATTCCGTCTGGCGAATCATGCCGTTTGGACCGCCGAGCTTGTGCAGAAGCTTGTAGATGTGCACCATCTGGTCGGTCGTGTACGGCGCGCGGGACTGCTGTCCGTCGCGAAACGATGTATCGGTCAGGTAGATATCCTTCGGCATATTTTCCGGGACGCGTCGGTAGTTGAAAGGAATTTTCGGCGTCTCAGTGTACGGGTAGATCTCCCGGAAGAGCTCCGGCTCCGTGACATCCTGAAGCTGGTAGGTGTACGGGTCCTGTTCAAGTTTGTATGTTTTGTTGCTGAGACAGATTCCTCTCATGGTCGGTACCTCGTTTCGAAATAAATGAATTGCCAACAGTATATACATCTGCTATACTATTTGTAAAGTGAATAAATCCGATTGTAATTATTCGCAATTCGAATATATAAACAAGAAATAACCAGCCTCGGAAAGAGAACGCACGGGAGGACATGACATGGATATGGAGGGATTACGGACATTTCTCGTTCTCGCTAACACGAAAAATTACACTCGCGCCGCGGGACAGCTGTTCGTTGCGCAGTCGACCGTAACGAACCGCATAGCGGAGTTGGAGCGCGAATTGGGAGTGAACCTGTTCGCAAGGACCAATCGGAAGGTGGAACTGACGCGCGAAGGCGAGCGATTCCGCATCTATGCGGACAATGTCATCGCCCTGACCGAGTCATCGCTCGCGGAAATCACCGCAGCCAAGCGTTTTGACAACTACCTGCGCATCGGAAGCGCGGACTCAATCTACGAGGGCCATCTCGCCCCGCGGATCCTTCAGTACCGGAAGGAAAATCCCCGTGACTCGCTGCGCATTTCCATCGGTGTCACGAGCCATCTGCTGGAGCAGTTGCAGGCCGATATGCTCGATGTTGTATTTACCTATCTGCCGCTCAACAAGTCGAAGTATCACTCGGAGCTGTACAAACAGGACGCACTCGTCCTCGTGACGGACGCGGTCAATGAGACGTACCGGGACGGCATCACGGAACAACAGCTCACGGGCGTGAACTATCTGATGTGCAATTTTGCATTGCAGGAGGTCGGGCAGTACATCCGTAAACTGTTCCCGCGTTTCCATCAGTTTGAACTGGAAATTGATGACTGTATGAAGATTGTTCCGTTCCTGCGTCATCAGGATACATACACGTTCCTGCCGAAGGACATGGCGGAGCCTTATATAGCGCGGGGCGAGTTTCGCGAGATCCCGTTGTTGGATTTCCGCACACCGGTGATTAACAGTTATATCATTTACAAAAAAAGCGCCGAGGATCTGTGTCGGAAGGTGTTTTTCGGAGAATGAGCGCGGGCTCGACCGAGCCCGGCGTGAAAGAATCCCTGCCTGTGATCCCCTCCTGAAGCACTCGAAATCCGGAGGAAGATATCTTTCATATATCCTTAGCAATCAATTCGGAATCTAATACGACTTACACCTTTTGAAGGTGGACTACCCGATGAATGATGAGAGCACTCTGCGTTATGCAAGGTGCTTTTTGGCAGTAATTTGGAAGAAACGGTACTAAATGTAGAGATAAATCTTGAAGAAACGGAATAGCGCCCTTGAAATATTGAAGAAATGGTACTATAATCCATTTATAAGTTTGAAGAAATGGAACTATGTTGTTTTGAGGAGATATTATGTTTAGGAGAAAAGCTTTAGAAAAACTAAAATATTGGAAAGAAAAAAAGGCACCAAAGTATTCTGTGCTTCTGGAAGGGGCCAGGCGTGTTGGGAAATCGACAATTGCCGAAGAATTTGCAAAGCAAGAGTATAGGTCATATATAAAAGTGGATTTTGCTAACATAACGCAGGATGTTCTTGATGTGTTCGATGACATAGCAAATCTGGATATTTTTTTTCTTAGACTGCAAACTGCAACCGGGATAACGTTGTATAAAAGAGAATCCGTTATTATATTTGACGAGATCCAGCTTATGCCTAAAGTGCGCCAGGCTATAAAGTACCTGGTTGCGGACGGAAGATATGACTATATTGAGACCGGTTCTCTGATCAGTATAAAAAAGAATGTCAAGGATATAGTGCTTCCATCTGAGGAGATGAAAATACAGATATATCCGATGGACTATGAAGAATTTATGTGGGCCATCGGAAATGATACCTATGGCGTATTGCGGGATTTATATAAGCTTGGGAAGCCGGTTGGAAATTCCTTAAACAGAAAGCTGATGCGGGATTTCAGAATTTATATGGCGGTAGGTGGAATGCCTCAGGCTGTAGAAGCTTATGCGGAAGGCAGGAATTTTACAGAAATCGATGAGGTAAAGAGAGAAATCATAGATTTGTACAAAGACGATTTCTTCAAGATCGATGATACCGGACTGATTGGAAGAATGTATGATTCTGTTCCGACGCAGTTGGCAACGGATAAAAGAAGCTATGTTATTTCGGCAGCTACAGGCAAAAAAAAGATTGATAAGGATTTAGAGCGTTTACATGATCTGCTGGATTCAAAGACGGTATTATCATGTCATAATGTCCTTAATCCGAGCGTCGCTTTACCTCAAACGAGAGATGATGATACGTTCAAACTCTATTTGGCTGATACAGGGTTATTTACTACCATGATTTTCAGATCATCAGGAAAGACGGATGAAAATATTTATACGAAATTGTTGAGCGATTCACTTCCTGCAGATTTGGGATATTTATACGAAAATGCAGTTGCTCAGATAATTGCCGGATCGGATATAGACCTTTATTATCACACATGGGAGAAAGAAAACAGTTCCCACTACTATGAGGTGGACTTTTTGCTTGCTTCGAAAACAAAGATAGTTTCGATTGAAGTTAAGTCATCCGGAATCGGTAAGCATGAATCAATTACAGAATTTCAGAAAAAGTATTCTAAGCATGTTTCGAAGGAAATATTGTTATCACAAAAAGATATAGGCAATAGTGAAATGCTGAAATTATATCCAATATACATGTTGCCATTTTTAATTGAAGACCTATGAATGGATGAATATTGATGAGATATGAAATATATGAGCAAAACTACGATTGAAAAAAATTCTGAAGTGTAAAGGATACGAAAAATGATAAAGGTGCTTTTCGTTTGCCACGGCAACATCTGTCGTTCCCCGATGGCGGAGTATATTCTAAAAGACATGGTGGAAAGAAGGGGCCTCAAGGACCTTTTCGAGATTGCCTCTGCGGCGACGAGCACCGAAGAAATCTGGGGCGGACGCGGCAATCCGGTGTACCCGCCGGCAAGAGACGAATTAAGAAGGCACGACATCGGAAAGACGGCCTATACCGACTTTTCCGGCAAGCGGGCCGTGCAGCTGAAAAATGAGGATTATGACCGTTACGATTATCTGATTGGCATGGACGGCATGAACATGCGGAATATCGAGCGGATGACCGGGCACACGCAGGCGGAGGGCAAAATCCGTAAGATGCTCTCCTTTGCCGGAATCGACCGGGACGTGAGCGATCCCTGGTATACCGACAACTTCGGGCAGGCCTACCGCGACATCGAGCTCGGCTGCAGCGGGTTTCTCTCCTTCCTTAACGAGCAAAAGCTGCTTTTCTGATTTGTATCACATTTTGAAAAGAATGTATCAAGCGAAGAACCAATTCAGCATAAGCCACCCTACTGCCCCGACTTCCGTCAGGCACAGAAGGAGCGGCACGACCAGGATGACCAGCGCCACCACGGCCGTAAGCAGGAAGTTTTTCAGTTTCCTGGTCAGAATCATTGCAATAACCGCAGCCAATGCCATGCCGGTGAAGCGTTTCAGGTACAGAAGGCACAACTTCATCCGGATGCTGATGCCAGCGGAAACGTCCGCCCAGTCCCGGATGCTGTTCGCCTGCAGACGAATTCCGTCCGTACCGTATCCCTTAACGACCTGCCAGAGATACCTTATGTAGATCATTGCGAAAAATGCGATAACGGTTACCAAAAGCAGCAACAGTTTCGAGCGGACGGATTTGCCGCGTTCCGGGGATATGCGGATCAGGTCCGCCATGCCGGAACGGTACTCGACGGAAAGCAGCGCCGTTCCGCACAGGATGGCGGCGAGGATGGCGCAGACACCGAGCATGACATTTTTCTTCCGGTCTTTATAAAGGAGTTCATACCCGCGGCTGTCCACCGCCTTCGCACCGGGTTTCGTTAAAAGGTATGAAACATATGCTTCTGTGTTCTCAAGGGCATCCTGTTTCGGCTTGAGCATTCGGGGGTCGCTCATCTTCTGTTCTTCCATTGCGAGTTCTTCCCGGAATTCAACCAGTTTCGCTTCATAGCCTTCCGGTTCAACTTCGGAAAGCCTTGCGATGTATGTCTGATAGAATACCTGTTCATTCGTTCCGAAGTAGTTATGATACGGCTTCGTGAAAATCAGAACATAGAGGAGCGCAAGCAGTAAGACTACCCCGACCTTTTCATAGCGGAAGTACTTCACTGCTTCATGAAGGAGCACCGCGCCGTGGCTTCCGGGGATGCGTTCCTCCATGGCATTTGTCTTATGGCGGAAGCCGGTGCGCTTTCTTACGAACAGGCCGGTTCCTCTCTCGGAGAGCGCATAGCCCGTCACAAAGAGAAGGATGCCGATGACCAGCATGACAGTCAGCGCAACCACCCAATAAGAATACGGCGTTCCGAAGAAGGTTTCGTTATGGTATTCCCCGAGACTGTAGCCGCTGTCGGCAAATGAAACGAGGTTAATCCGGCGGAACACGGAACGGTAGTCTCGTTTTCCGATGGTCAGATAAAGGATTCCCTCAATGCCGATTCCCGCGAAAAGAATCAGGTAAACCTTCATCGCGGAGGAAAGAAGGATGCTTAGAACCGCCGCAAGGATTGCGACCAGGATGGTTACCAGGCATGTCCAAAGATAGGAAAGCACGAGGAACGTGCCGATGGATACCGGAAGCGCGGATGTCCGGTAACCGGACAAGGACTGCAGGGGTTCCGAGAGAAATGACTTAACCGGGGTCCCGTACAGGGCACAACCTGCAAGAAGCGTGGTAATGAAGAACAGAAGGTTACTGACCATGACTCCTGCGGATACGGCGGCTATCCTTGTGCCGAACATTCTGCCGCGCCCATGATACATGGAGGAATACAGGCGCATAAGCCCCTGCTCCTTTTCCTTTGCAAAGAGAATGGATGCAAGCAGGATTGCGGTAAGCATCTCAAGGAAGATGACGCTCGGAAGCGATAATGCCTCAGCAATGCCCTTCGTTCCGGTAAAGGATATCGTCAGTCCGTCAAGCCTCTCATAATCCCGGCTTGTCTTTTCGATATCTGACAGGATGGATTCATCGCCGCCGAACAAGGAGGTCATCCGCCTATACACGGATTCGGATTCGATGACCTTACGGAGATAATCGGGATAGGTAACCACGTCATTGCATTCATTGTATACGAGGGAATAAAGCGTATTCTCCTCCCAGAGAGTATCGCAGTATTCCGGTTTCATGGTGAGGTCAGGTCCCCGGTATTCCGCGGCATCGGAGTCGTCTCCGAAGAGAGCCGTACGGACGGTGTGCCATTTGCCACTGACATAATCAAGACCTTCTTCAGGGCTCTTTCCCTTAAGCTCCGCGGTCAGGTTTTTATAGGCATGCGCGGGGATGTCGGCCTGTTCCGCACGGTACCAGAAATAAACCCCGTTCAGTGAAAGAAGGAGCAGAAAGAACAGCAGCAGTTTTCGGTTGTGACGGATCTTATACCATTCGTGACGGAACATTATCTGCTCTCCATTCCGAGCCCCATGTATATCTTCTCCACTGAGGGCTCTCCCTCTCCTTCATAGCTGTCATACAGTTCCTGAAGGGTTCCGCTCTTCACAATTTTCCCGCGGTTTAAAAAGATAATCTCCGAGGCAAGCTTTTCAAGGTCGCTCACGATATGCGTTGCGATGATGACCGTCTTCGCCTTCGCGACGCGGGACACCAGTTCGCGGAAGTTGACACGTTCCTTCGGGTCGAGTCCGACCGTCGGCTCATCAAGAATAAGGATGTCCGGGTTTCCGACAAGAGCCTGCGCGAGGAGCACCCGCTGCCGCATGCCACCGGAGTATGTTCCGATGGCATCACCGCGTACTTCCCAAAGGTTCACGTCCCGTATGATTGCATCGATGCTTTCCGCCGCTTCCGCCCGCTTCACGCCTTTTAACGAAGCGATGTAGTACAAAAACCGCACCAGCGGAAAATCCTCATAGAGTTTCTGCTGCTGCGGCATGTAGCCGATGTGTTTGCGGTACTCTTTGCCCATCTTTCCGATTTCCGTACCGTCGTAAAGAAGCCTGCCGGCCGTTGCCGGAAAGCCGGTCGTGATGATTCCCATCAGGGTAGACTTCCCGGCGCCGTTCGGTCCGAGAAGCCCGTAAATGCCTTCATGAAAGGTGTAAGAGAACGCATCAAGCGCCCTCTTACCCTTCCGGTATTCCTTGCTCAGTTGGTCTGCTCTAAGTTCCATGTCAGTCTCCTATCCCCAGTAATCCATACTCATCTTTCAAACCATTCTTTGAGTTGCCGGTTTACGGTTGCATAGATGTCATCCAAGCCGTTAAACTTCGAAACATATTCGCTCCAGGAAGCGTCTATGTTAAAATCCGGGTTTAATTCCCTAATAATGCCTCCGTCTGAGTCATAATCGACTACATAATACATGTCATTCATAAGCCGCAGCAGCGCGGAATTGTCAACGCTGTTTCTGATTACTCTCGCTTGTTCCTCTGTAAAGAAAACTCGGAAACCCAAAAGCTCATCTTTGGGGTTTTCGGATAACAGTTCCACTCTTTGATCAAGCAGTTCGCGGTCATCAATTCCGGTCATCAGACAGCGGATTTCCGGGTCTGAATAACACACTGCCATGATTTCAAATGCCAGATCCTTCTGCTTCGAATCCACGGAAACCCCGTACATTCCGACACCCGACGATCCATAATGCGGCTGCGCTATCAGATAATCCCGAAACCCTTCTTCCGGCTTCATTTTCTTCGAGTGAATGTAAGCAAGTATCAGATTCTTATCACTCGGTGCTTCTTCACGATCATGATTCACCAATACTCCGGATTTTAAATCCTGATACATATCCGATACCAGATTCCGAAGTTCATTCGTTTTCGAAAGATCCACCACTCTATGGGTATCCTTCTGATAAGCAAAACTTTGAACCGTTTCATACCCGAGTAATCCGTACAGGACGTCCTCCGATGCGATTCCGTCAATTACAATCTTCAGCTTATCATTGCCGATCTCACGATAGATTTCTTTAAGCGATGCATATGTTCCGTCAAAGGAATCGAAATAGCCGGCATAGTTTTCATTTACCGTAGCATATATGCAAGTATCCAGGCCATGGGATTCCTGCGTACCAATCAACGCTCTCGGAACTCCGTATACGATTCCGTCCACGGAGACGGAATTCCATTCCTCTTCCGTATAAAGTTCCTTTACCGCTTTCCACGCATTGGTTTCCATATGCTCATTAAACGGAAGGATGTGTTCCTTCGCAAAACGAAGCATATCTCCTCGATAAATTTCTTCTGCATTCCAAATGCCTGTCGAGATGATATCCGGCGATCCGTATTGTTTCTCATACTCCTGAAGCCAGCCTTCGTATTCCGCGCCCTCTTCTTCAGTTCGCACGAAACGAATCTGACAATCATAGCCCTTCTCATATAACAGCCGATTGATTTCCTGCCGGTTTTGTTTCGGAATTCCCAAAGCAAACCAATATACCCAGGTAATCTCGTTCGAAGTCTCATAAGGCGGATCTTCCGAGGATACCGTAAACGGGGTTGCGGGTTCAACGGTTGGCATAGGGGTACTATTCACCTTCGGCTCTCCCGGGAAGATTACAATTCCTTCCTTGTTCCCGGCCCAGTAATCTTCCGCCGATATATATGCCCGCGAGTTCTGAACATATCCGTAATAACTGTCCCCGACAACCGCAAACAGAGACATATCCTCCCAGATTAGCGGTGTACGTTTCAAAACTTTTCCGGTTTTCTCATCCAACATGACGTATTCATACGTCGTCTTATCCACTCCGATAATGCCGTGGTCGGAAGTTACGACATCCATCGGCGCAATCTCGGATTCCGCCACCTTGTCGCCGTCATAATTGTAAAGAATCAGGCGCCCCGAGTCATCCAGTACACCATACATCTCATCAAAGAAATAGCTTACGGTATATGGATGAAATTGAAATGTTTTCTTCAATTCCTTGGTGGAAATCGTATATTCGTATGCCTCAGTCACCTGATGTTTCCGGTCTTCCGCAAGCTGCTCATTGAAATCCGGGGCCATAATGTCAAGATTCACATGCGGCCGGTCCTCTCCTTGTACGAGAAAACGAAGCTTGCCGTCATAGTAATGGATTTCAGCTACCAGCATCGTGTAGTACTCATCCGATTGATAGATTACCTCAGTCTTTCCATCGTACGAAATCCGAAGAATGCCCGCTTCACGCTTGTCCCGAAGTTCTCCGGCACGCCACTCTTTCTTTCCGCTGTTGGTTTCCACCTGCGTGTATTCATACTCAATCGTATACCCAAGATATAAAGCCTCATCCGTATAATATACCCGAAATATGTTTCCGTAAGGGCCGTCCGGCTCCGCAATCAGTTCCCGGTTGTTTCCCTGCCGATTCGTCCGGTACAGACGTAAAGGATACTCCTGGTAATAATACAGGTATTCTCCGCACGGAAATGGCGTCCGATCGATTTCATATGCCAAACACCCTTCCTCGATTTTGTTGCCGTTCATGTCATAGACTGCCCTCTTGTGTTCGCAAGACGGGTCAAAGCAATATGGTCCGGCAGACTTCGTCGCCACATCAAAAAACCAAAGGCAACCGTCCTTACCGCTTTTCATATACAGAACATAATTCTCCGAATAGGTAGCACCATCATAGGGAAAAAGCACGTCAGTATTCATCTGCTCTTCCGCCTTCTTTTTCTTACCGCATGCAGTTAGAAAGATACAGATGATTCCAATCATCACCATTTCAAACTTACGATATCTTTTCATGGCTTTCATCCTCCCATAAGATTACCGAAGCGGAATCTCCACGCCATTGACCGATACGGCCGTGATACGGTCATACGGAACGACCTGACTGAAATCGGAATCCTTCTGGCGAAACTCCGTAATTAAACTATAGTTAAAGATACTGGTTATCAATATGTTTTTCTGACCCCAGGATACAGAGGGACCCCTTCCACACATGATTGCCGCGTCATAACGCGGATCATAATAATATAAGAGCGTACCGTCATCCAGTTTCACATATTCCACTGTTAAGGTAATCAATTCCTCTGAGGTTGTAAAAATCTTCATTCCGGTCAGAGTTGTCGAGATTTCCGTGATTTTACAGTTGCCCACATCCTGATTCAGAAAAACGGTATTTCGTTTTGATGTATAATCATTCTCCCACGCAAACACATGGGTAAACTCCCGACCGTTGTCACCCCAGTCACGTCCGGTTACAGTAAGCCGAATCGGCATATGCCCTAAATCAATCCTGTTATCCGCTTCTTTATCCCAGTTAACAATGAGCGCATACATGTACCACAGTTTTCCGTTCCAGACAAACGGCCTGCGCTCCCACTGGGTTGCTACGGGAAGAACATCCTCCGGGAAAACGATTTCCCCACTAATGTTCAGAAAAAACCGAATCGGCGTTTTGTCCGAATTAAGCCATCCGTTCGGGGCATCAACTGCATAATCCGTGCTGATTTCCACCCACATATTGTCAGCATCCACGATTATGTCTTCTACGGTAACCGTATAACGTCCGAAGATAGCAGACTGTCCAATCGGGATATAGGCTTCTTTGATGGCCTCCGTGTCATTTTTCATACCGCATAACTCAAGAAAACGATCTACATAACCGCGTCCCGCGGTCGCCGAAAACACTCCGAGCGAAAGCACCGCAAGGATTGTTGCAAGCAGCACGATTCGTACACGTTTTCGGGTCGTTCCGGTTGTACGTGACGTATTGCTTTCCTGCATAGCTTCATATTGTTCCGTTCTTTCCTTCACTCTTCGTACAACTTCCTCAGTTTTTCTCAAGATATCCCTCTTTCTCCATCTCTTTTCGCAAGGCCTTCTTGGCCCGCGCGGTCAGCTGGTTCACACCGAATACAGTTTTGTTCATAACGGCCGCTATCTCAGCCGCACTCATATCTTCAAAATATCGAAGCCATAACACCTGCCGGAAATCCTGCCGTAATCGGGACAGACACCGGTGAAGGGCTCTTTTCTCTTCATCCCGGAAGAATTCCTTCGCCGCATCCTGTTCCTCTGCTACAAGTACGGACATATCCTCCGGAGACAACGGCACCGTGCCGTGGTTCTTCCGAAGCCTCGCGCATGTCACGTTTCGGCCGATTCCGTACAGCCATGTTTTGAAGGACGATTTCCCGGTAAAATCCGGTTTCTGTGTCGAAAGTACGAAAAGGGTTTCTTCCGCCATATCTTCAGCGTCCTGAAGATTGTTTACGAAAGTGTTCAGATATAGAACCAATCCTTTATAATACTCCTCGACAATTTCCGTCAGACCGTCCCAATCGCCTGTCAGAAAACGGTGGTAGCTACTTGCACCGTTATCCATTGACTCACCTACTTTCCTCCGTGTTTCCCGATTAGAAACATTCAGGAATACCCTTCTGTTAATTAGTAGCATTTCCCGAAGAAAAATGCCAAATTATTTTTTTAATCCCTCAAAAACAAGTATCCCCCAAAAACAAAAAACGCGCAGGCAAAAAACCTGCGCGTTCCTAATTCTATAATGCTTTTTTAATTGCTGCAAGCAGCTCGTCAAACTCGTTGAATGCCTGTAAATCCGGGTTGTCGGCAATGATTTTGTCGGTGCTCTTGAACAGGAATCCCGCTTTGGAAGCGCGAATCATGTCAATATCGTTGTAACTGTCGCCGGCCGCAATCGTATCAAATCCGATGGACTGAAGCGCCTTCACGGTCGTAAGCTTGGACTGCTTGCACCGCATCTGATAGCCCGTTATCATTCCGTCCTCTCCGACCTCAAGCGTGTTGCAGAAAAGCGACGGCAAACCGAGCTTTTTCATCAGCGGATGCGCAAACTGGTCAAATGTGTCGCTCAGGATCACAACCTGCGTCAGATCGCGGAGCTCGTCTAAGAATTCCTTCGCGCCCGGGAGCGGGTCAATCGTCGAAATGACCTCCTGAATCTCCTTCAGGCCAAGCCCGTGCTCCTTTAGAATCCCGAGTCTCCATTTCATGAGTTTGTCGTAATCCGGCTCGTCTCTTGTAGTTCTTTTAAGCACCGGAATGCCGCTTGCTTTGGCAAATGCGATCCAGATTTCCGGTACCAGAACACCTTCCATATCAAGGCATACAATATTCATACATACATCCTCTCTGCCGAGTCTTTACCGTCCGCGAGGTGATTCGAACACCCGACCTACCGCTTAGGAGGCGGTCGCTCTATCCAGCTGAGCTACGCAGACACTTTATAATTCAGACTTCCGGACATCCGAAAGCCTTCCTTATCCTATCCCATTTGTCCGAATCTGTCAATCCGAAAAACCTGTGCGTGCAGGCTCTTTGTCGAATTCGATCCGTCCCTGCAGCCATACGATTCCGCGGAACCGACGGCCGGCCTCCGGAACGCCGACAACGTTGGCTGCGTTCACGCAAAGGCCGAACACAATATGATTGCAGCTGATATCCATCTGGTAGACGCGCTCTCTTGTGAAAACGTTGGTGCATTCACGGACGCGGATGATATTTCCCAGAATCCGGTATACTTCGCTCTCGAGTCCGTACGGCGCGAAGGACGTGTCGACGATCGAGAAGATGTCCTCTTCCTTCAACCGCTCATTGACCATGGAAAATGCGTCGATTTCCTTGTGGGTAAGCGAATCAATCGCGTCCAGATCGCCCTTCTTGGCGTCGGCCATCATTTTGGCATACTGTAAAATCTCCTCGCCGGCCGAGCGGACTTCCTCTTCGGTCTTCAGTGTCGGGAACAGAATGGTTCCTTCGAGGGCGAGCGCCGACAGCTTCACGGGGTGAATGAAAACGTCCTCGCCCCGGCTGCTGACCCTAAGATAGTCCACGGCGTTTTGCAGATTGAAGATCAGCGACACGCCGACCCGGTAATCTTCGCAGATGACACCGTAGGAATCATTTTCGCTTTTTTTGCTGATGAAGGACTCTTCCTCGCTCGTGACAATGTTGGACCGGTAATACGGAAAATAGTGATCGACATGGAAATGGTCGTCCTCATCCATCCGGCCTCTGACCGTGATGCCGAAACCGGGTCCGACATCATTGCAATACTCTACATATTGTTCGTCACTGTGCTTGTCAACACAAATCATAGAAGTTGTATTCGCATAACGGATTACGTTATTAAGCAACCGCTCTTCCTTGTCTTTCGTGTCGATCTCGCTGAATCCTATGCTTTTTAAGTAACTGTGCATATGTGTTTCGTTCTATCCTCTATAAATAATGCGTTATTTTATGAAAAACCTTCTTTCAGAACCGAAAAGGGCTGTTCGAATACTCGTTTTTGCCCGAAAATCGGCTCTGAGAGCACCCTTTCGGAGCGGCCGGATTCACGGCTTCGGGAACCATCAGCGGACTGTCCCGGCGAGCCTCTTCGGTCCGGATTCAGGATCCCGTGTTACATCGACTGAATCGTTTCGATGGACTCTCTGGCCTCTTCAAGAACCTGACGCTCTTCGTCGGAAAGAATGACGAAGGTGTTCCCCTTGATGACTTCCTTCACGTACGTGTAGCAGCCCTCACGGTTGTGCATGCTCGTCATGATGAAACCGTCGTTGTCATCATTTAACAGGCAGAGGCTGTAGCTCAGCTTTCCGCCCATCTCGGCAAAGGCGTCATAACGGTGGATGGCAATCTTCTTAAAGGAAGTGTCTCTGGCATCTTCCAAAATCTTGACGCGGTCGATGGTATCGTCGATTCGGTCATTCAGTGTATCAATCTGCTTAAAGCGTGAGAGGATTCTCTCCTCAAGGCTCTTGCCGTTGCTGCCCCGCATGAAGTCGCGATAGCGCTCCTTCAGCTGATTGTATTTCATGACCATAACCATATTGAAGAAGATCAGGCCGAGAAGCAGCACAAGTATGACGACAATCATGATTTCGGAATTGATTCCCAATTCATCAAACATAGCTTTCTCCCTCCTTGCCTTACATTCCCGGCACGCCGAGCATGTCCATCAGGCGTTCGAACTCATCGGCGGAATAATACTCAATCTCAATCCGCCCGGTGTTGCGGTCTTTTCTCTTAATGGAAACCTTCGTTCCGAGGCAACGCTTAAGGTTCTCCTCGTAGCGCTTGTAAACCGCCTCCTCCGAAGCGTTCTTCGGCTTCTCCTCCTTGGGAGGAGCAAGCAGTTTCTTGACATAAGCCTCCGTTTCGCGGGTGCTCATGCCCTGCTTCACCACCGTCTCGGCGGCTTTTGCCTGCAGTTCCGAGTCCTCAATGGAAAGAAGCGCTCTTGCCTGTCCGGCAAAGATCTCGCCGTCGATGAGCATCTCCTGCACGCGGTCGTCAAGTTTCAGAAGACGAAGGCAATTGGTTACCGAAACGCGGTTCTTTCCGACCCGTTTTGCAACCTCTTCCTGCGTCAGTTTGTAATCATGAATCAGCTTGCGGTATGCTACCGCCTCTTCAATGGCATTCAGGTTTTCACGCTGAACGTTCTCAATCAGCGCAATCTCGTATAACTCCTGTGCCTCATAATTCTTAACGAGAACCGGAACCTCCTTAAGGCCCGCAAGCCTGGCGGCACGGTATCTGCGCTCGCCGGCGATGATCTCGTAGAAGTCTCCTTTTTCATGAACGATTAAAGGCTGCACAATGCCGTGAATCCGGATGGAATCGGCCAGTTCGTTCAGCGCATCCTCATCAAAGTGGCGACGCGGCTGATTGCGGTTCGGCTCGATTTTCGCAATCGGGAGCAATGTTTCACGTGAAACCTTATCGTCTTTCTTCTGTACGGCCTCGTGAACCTCACGGTCCATGCGGTCCGAAATCAGGGCGTCCAAGCCCTTTCCCAAGCCTTTCTTAGCTGCCATAATATCCCTCCGTCTTAAGATCTTCGAAACAGCTTGCGCTTGCGAAGCTTAACGGGTTTGCCGTCGTTCACAAGAATCTCTCTTGCCAGTCCGCGGTATGCTTCGGCTCCGGCCGAGCGGTTGTCGTAGCGTGTGATCGGCTCGCCGTAGCTGGGCGCCTCGGAAAGGCGAACCGAACGCGGAATGACGGTTTTATAAATGTGACGGTTCAGATTCTCCCGAACATTCTGGATGACCTGCGCTGAAAGACGCGTCCGGCCGTCAAACATGGTAAATACGATTCCGCCGAAAGTAAGGTCCGGATTCAGCCTGTCCTGCACCATCCGCACGGTTTCAAGCAGCTGGGACAGTCCTTCGAGCGCGTAAAACTCGCATTGCAGAGGACAAATCATCGTATCGGCCGCGCACAATCCGTTTAGAACCAGTACATTCAAAGAAGGCGGACAGTCAATGATGATGTAATCATAATCGTCGCTGACCTTCTTAAGCTCTTCCCGAAGGATGAACTCCCGGTCCTCCGCCGTCAGAAGCTCGGCTTCCGCGCCGGCCAGATCAACCGTTGAAGGAATCAAATCAAGTCCTTCACATGCAGTCTTGGTGATGGCATCCTTTACGCCGCACTCTCCGATCAGGAGTCTGTAGATGTCCGTTTCTCTGCCGCGCTTCTCCACGCCGAGTCCGCTTGTCGCATTGCCCTGCGGATCGATGTCCACAAGAAGCACATGCATGCTGAAATCCGCCAGGCAGGCCGCCAGATTCACGGCGGTAGTTGTCTTGCCCACGCCGCCCTTTTGGTTGGAAATCGCAATAATCTTAGCCATAATTACCTCTTTATTTGAAGATCCCCGCCGAATCTCCCGAATCCCGCCGAAGCGGGTGCATTCGAAAGTATATCATACTTCATTGAAAAATTCCATAGAAGAATTGTGAAAAAACCGTAATATCTGCTTCGAAGAACGGCAGGTTAAAGTCCTCGCAGTCGAGGCCGCCCGGGTTAATTTTCGCTCGTACAAACTATACCGGAAAGGTTTCCCCCGATATGTTTCACGTGAAACATTCCGTTTGACGAGAAGGCGCCGCCGCGAGGAACAAGCCCGTTCACGAAACAGACTCCTCATGCAGTGTTTCGCCCCGGGACAAAAAATGTTCCACGTGAAACATTTCGGCTTCAGTCCGAAACATCTTCCGTGGAACATAACAGTGTCTCATTTCTTTACCCCGATGGGCTGCTTCATCGGTTTGCCACCGCCCCTCGGATATTTTGCGGGAGTCGCGGTCGTTTTGGTCGCGACAACCAGCTTTCTCGGAAGGTCACTCTCCGGTATGGTGTAGGAAAGGATATCCACCTTCTTACAGCCGAGTGTCGAAAGCGCCTCGCCGGCTTCCTCAATCTCCTCCGTTGCACCCTCCGATTTGTAGGCGAGGAACTGTCCTCCCTGCTTTACAAAGGGAATGCAAAGCTCCGAAAGGGATGCGAGCCTTGCAACCGCACGGCTTACGGCGTAATCAAACTGCTCCCGATATTCCGCCTTGCCTGAAAGCTCTTCCGCGCGTCCGTGAATACAAGATATGCCATCTAAACCAAGAGCAGATACAACATCTTGTAGAAAGTTGATTCTTTTCTGCAGGGAATCCAGTAAAACAATCTGTATTTCCGGGAAGAATATCTTAAGCGGAATCCCCGGGAAACCGGCACCCGTTCCGATGTCGATAATTCGAGGCGAAAAGCCCTCTTTTCTCTTCGGCAGATAAACTTTCGCAAAGCAAAGACTGTCAAGAAAATGCTTGGTAATGACCTCATCCTTTTCGGTCACGGCCGTCAGGTTCATCACCTTATTCTTCTCGACCATCATCTCATAATAGGTCTGCAATTGTTCAAGCATCTGTTCCGTATACGGAATGCCGAGCTCGCTAAGCCCTGCAAGTAAACGTGCATCAGTCTTCATGGTCCCTCCGAAGAGTTCTCTGCAGCATGACAAGAAGCACCTGTATGTCGGCAGGACTTACGCCGCTGATTCGCGATGCCTGTCCGAGGCTGACCGGTCGGAACTGCTTTAATTTCTGCCGTGCCTCAATCCGAAGGGAAGGAACCTCGTCATAATCAAAGTCCTCCGGAATCCTTCTGTTCTCTAACTTCCTGAAATGCTCAACCTGTTGTTTCTGTCTCTCAATATAACCTTCGTAACGTATGTTGATGACAACCTGCTCAATCACATCGTCCGGAAGCGGCTTTCTGTCCGGATCGAGAACCGCAAGGCTTTCATAGGAAAGCTCCGGTCTTCTGAGTAACTCAAGAAGGCTTGTCGCCGTATGAATTTCAGCCGTTCCGAGGCTTCTAAGCGTCTCGCAAACTGCGGCGGATGCCCCGAGCGAAACCTCCGAAAGGCGCTTCAGTTCCGCCTCAATGGCTTCCTTCTTCATAAGGAACTTCGCATACCGCTCCTCTGAAATCAATCCGACCTCATGGCCGATTTCCGTAAGTCTTAGGTCCGCATTATCCTGCCGAAGAAGAAGCCGGTACTCCGCGCGGCTTGTCATCATGCGGTAAGGCTCATGCGTCTCCTTTGTCACAAGATCGTCAATCAACACGCCGATATAACCCTGCGAACGGTCGATGACGATTCCCTCTTTGCCCTGCACGGATCTTGCCGCGTTAATGCCTGCGATGATTCCCTGTGCGGCGGCTTCCTCGTAACCGCTGCTTCCGTTACTCTGCCCGGCGCTGAAAAATCCTTTGATCTTGCGGCATTCAAGCGTCGGATAAAGCTGCGTCGCATTGATGCAGTCATATTCTATCGCGTATGCATTCCGCACAATCTTCGCATGCTCCAGCCCCTTGACGGAGCGGTACATCGCAATCTGCACCTCCTCGGGAAGGCTTGACGACATTCCGGAAAGGTAGATTTCGTTCGTATACTCTCCTTCCGGCTCGAGGAAAATCTGATGTCTGTCCTTGTCGGGGAACTTGACGACCTTATCCTCGATCGACGGGCAGTAACGCGGCCCGGTTCCCTCAATGGCGCCCGAGAAAAGCGGCGACCGGTCAAGATTCGCGCGGATGATTTTGTGCGTCTCTTCGTTCGTGTAAGTCAGATAGCAGGGCACCTGCTCGCGCTCGATGTCCTCTCTTCTATTCGTGAAGGAAAATGGCACGATTTTCTCGTCGCCGTACTGCTCTTCCATCACGGAAAAGTCAATGCTTCTCTTATCAATTCTGGCAGGCGTTCCGGTCTTGAAGCGGTACATTTCGATGCCTGCGGCAATAAGTGAGTCGGTCAGATGCGTAGCTCTCGGGGTTCCGTTCGGTCCCGTATAGGTACTGACTTCACCGAAGATGCAACGCGCGTTCAGGTATACGCCGCTAGCGAGAATGACGGCCTTCGCGGGATAAAAAGCACCCGATACGGTCTTCACGCCGGTAACCTTTTTCATGCCGTCACTGCAGGTCTCATAACAGAGTTCGGACACTTCTGCCTGCTTCATCGTCAGATGCGTCGTATTTTCCATAATGTGACGCATGGAATTCGTGTAGCGCTGCTTGTCGGCCTGCGCACGAAGCGAATGCACGGCAGGTCCTTTGGAGCCGTTCAGCATCTTGCTCTGGATGAAGGAACGGTCGATATTGCGTCCCATCTCGCCACCGAGCGCGTCGACTTCGCGGACCAGATGTCCCTTGCTGGTTCCCCCGATATTCGGGTTGCAGGGCATCATCGCAATCGTATCGGTGCTGACCGTGAAACAGATCGTCTCACAGCCGAGGCGTGCCGCCGCAAGCGCTGCTTCACAGCCGGCGTGACCCGCTCCGATTACGGCCACATCATAGGCATCACATGTAAACTCGGGAATTTCAGTCATCTTCCTACCTTTACTTTCCTAAACAAAACTGCGAGAAAATCCTGTTAATCAAATCCTCGTCCGCATCCTCGCCGAGGATCCGCGAAAGGGCGCCGTAAGCACCCATCAAATCAATCGAAAGAAAATCCTCGGGCATGCCGGAAGCCAGCGACTCCCGAACACGCGAAAGGCTTTCATAAGCTTCCTTCAGGCATTCCTTCTGACGCTCCGAAGTAATCACAACCTCATCGTCCGCCTCCAGGCAGCCCTGAAAGAACATTTCTGAGATCCGGTCTCCGAGCTCCTTAAGCCCGCTTCCTTCCTTAGCGGAAAATGAAACCGCTTCCGCCGTAATATTGTGACGCGAAAGAAACGCGCGAAATGTCTCTTCGTCGGTCCTGACCGCAAGGTCGGTCTTGTTGCGAATCGGAATGATCTTCCCTTTCGAAGCGGATTTAAGAATCATGTCGTCCTCATCGGTAAGCGGCTCCGAAGCATCCGCAACATATAATATCAAATCCGCTTCCTCGGCCTGTCCCTTCGCGCGGTTGACACCGATCTGCTCAACCGGGTCTGCCGTCTCGCGAATGCCGGCCGTATCAATCAGAATAAGCGGAATTCCGTTCAGTCTCATTTCTTCGGAAAGGATGTCTCTTGTCGTTCCGGCAATATCGGTCACGATGGCACGCTCCTCTCCGAGAAGAAGGTTCATTAAAGAACTCTTGCCGACATTCGGCTTTCCGAGAATGACCGTGCGAATGCCTTCGCTGAGCATCCTGCCGTCATCAAAGGAACGGATCAGCGCGGAAATCGCATCCTGCTGCGCCGTAACGGTCTTCAGAAGCTTTTCCGAAAAGCCCTCAAGCGAGTAATATTCGGGCTGGTCAAGCGCCGCCTCAATCGTCGCAACATCGGAAAGAATCTCATCCCGGATTGATAAAATGCGGGTTCTGAGACTTCCGCGAAGCTGCCTTACGGAATTCTTCAGGGCCAGGTCATTGCCTGCCGCAATCACATCCATCACGGCTTCCGCCTGTGACAGATCGATTCGTCCGTTCTCAAACGCACGCCTCGTGAATTCGCCAGGCTCCGCAAGCCTTGCACCGTTTGCAAGTACCGCGGAAAGGATCTTCTTCGTCACGAGGATTCCGCCGTGGCAGTCGATTTCCACGGTTTCTTCCGTGGTAAATGTGCGGGGACCCTTCAGGTACAGAAGCATTACCTCATCAAGCACCTCTGTGTCGTCGACAATGAAACCGTAATGCACGGTATGGCTCTCAAAGCTTCCGACATCAACCGGTCTTAAATCAGCTTTTTTGCCCACACGAAACAGACGGCTTGCAACTTCTGCCGCCTCGGGACCGCTGATTCTCAGGATGCTGATGCCTGCCCGGGAAAGACCTGTAGCAATGGCAGCTATCGTGTCCTTCATCTTCTGCCCTCCGAAAAAGAGAAGGGAGAAGGAATCTGATTCCTCTCCCTTCCGTAAACGTTCGCTTCTTCAGGATTTATGAATTCTGCTCTTTTTCGGCCTGCGCCTTCTCGGCTGCTCTGGCTTCCTTGTAAGCTGCGTAATCCTTCATGTAATCCTGGCTGTAATCGCTGCTGTTGTCATTGTAGCGGGGCTTCGGAGGACGACGGTTTCCGTATCCGCCGCCGTAGCCGCCCTTGTTACCGTAACCGCCGCGGTTGTTGTTATAACCGCCACGGCCGTAGCCGCCCTTGTTGCCGTAGCCGTTACGTCCGTAATTGCCGCGGCCGCCTTCAAAGACAACGCCCTTCTTCATCGTCACGATAACCTTACGGTAAGGCTCTTCGCCTTCACTGTGGGTCTCGACGTATTTGTCATTCTGCAAAGCCGCATGAATGATTCTTCTCTCATAAGGGTTCATGGGCTCAAGAGCAACATTTCTTCTGGTTCTCTTAACCTTGGAAGCAATGTTTCTGGCAAGATTCTCAAGGGTTTCCTTGCGTCTTGCGCGGTAGTTCTCGGTATCGAGCTTAATCTTGTAATACTGGTTGCAGGCGCGGTTTACAACAAGGCTGGTCAGATACTGAAGCGCATCCAGCGTCTGGCCTCTCTTGCCGATCAGCGTGCCCATGTCATCACCGGTAATATCAAGATAGATATTGCCTTCCTCATCGTCAACCGTTGCCGTGATTTCAGCGGAAAATCCCAAGGTTTTCAATACCTTATACATGAAATCCACAGCTACTTCCGAGGGAGTGCTTCCGGTAGCGGGAGCAATCTCGTCGGCTACTTCGCTGACAGCCTCAGCCAAAGCTTCTGCTGCGCCGGACTCTTCGGAAAATGTTACGGAGATACGGCAGTTGCGGAAAAGTCCGAACAATCCGCCTTTCTCTTCTTCGATGACTTCGTAAACCAGACTGTCCTCGGCAATGCCGAGCTCGGCAGCCGCCAAAGCCTTAGCTTCTTCAACGGTCTTACCGGAAAATTCTTTCACTGCCATAATTATTTGTCCTCCTCATCATCGCTCCGGAAAAGGTTTGCGATGGCTGAAATGTTGGATTTTCCTTCTGCGGCGTTCTTAGACAGCTCGTCCTTCTTACGGTCGGAAATCTTCTGGGAAGGCTTGCGGTCGTCCGAGTTTTTTCCTTTGTTCGAAGAATTATTATTCGCCGCAATAGCGGAAATGGTCTTCGTATTGGTTCTTGCAATATTGGAGGTCGTATTGCTGTTCGATACAATCCCCAACTTCTTCATGCGCTCCGCTTCTTTTGCTTCGTTGGCGGCAACGATGTCATCAATGCTGATCTTATCAAGACGCTTATTGATGAAGTACTGCTGCACAATCGAAACGGCGGAGTTAATTACCCAGTATAAGCCTACACCGATAGGGAAGATAACGCAGAAGATACCGGAAATAATCGGCATGATCTTGAGCATTCCTTCCATGGCTCCGGGTGTCGCATTTTTCTTCTTGTCGTCTCCGCTCTTCTGAACAGCCATGGAAAGCTTGGTCTGAAGGAACTGCAGAAGCGCCGAAAGAATCGGAATCAGAAGCATGGGAGTAAGCTTCCAGCCCGGCGGGTCTAATACGCTGTACTTGCCGAAAATGCTGTTTACGCGAAGAATCTGCTTCTTTGCGTCCTCCTTGCCTTCGACAATCTTTTTGAAAACGTCAGATGTGCAGAATGCATTCCAATGTTCGAAATTTTCATCTAATACTATTGTTTCCCGAACCTTGTCTTCCTTATAAATCGGTTCGCAGTTCAGGAAATGATCCCAGGCACTTGTGCTGAATACGCTTAAAGCATCAATCAGCTGATTTTCGTTCCATTTTTCAGCCTTATTAGTTGACTTGCTCCGAATGCTCAGTCTTTCATGCGTAAGGAACTCTTTTAATGCCTTCGTATAAGTCTCTTCAAACTCGGTGCCCTCAACTTCGTCAAGGATTGCCGAAGAAACAGGCTTATACATCTCTTTTACGGGTTTTACGTAAGCGGGGATGGCATAAATGACATTATAAAGAGCGAAAATGATGATGAACATGAGGATTAACGGGAGACATCCTCCGAACGGGCTGCTGCCGTATTTGCGGTATACAGCCTGCTGCTCCTCCGTCATGCGCATCATGGCATTACGGTCGGAACGGTCAATTCCTCTGTACTTTTCCTGAATCGCCTGAATTTCAGGCTGCATCTTGGCGGAAACCTTGGCCGATTTCTGCTGCTTAATCGTAAGCGGCAGCGTCAGCATCTTCATAACAATCGTGAAAAGAATGATGCATATGGCGATATTCGGAATTCCGAGCTTATCCACCAAAAGATAGATAAGATTGAGAATCTTACCCATCACCCAGGCAAACGGAGCCAGAATCGGATTCGACACCTGGGTCAAAAATAACAAATTCATGAATGGTCCTCCTTAAGGCACGGGATCGTACCCTCCCTCATGGAAAGGATGGCACCTGAGGATCCTGCGCACGGCAAGATATGTTCCTTTGATTGCCCCGTACTTTTCGATTGCTTCCATTGCATAGGCGGAACAGGTAGGGGTGTAGATACAGGTGGACCTTCCCTTCAGCCCCGACAGGTATTTCCGATAAAAACGAATCAATAACAATAAGATGTGTTTCATGCCATGATACCCGACAGTCCGGCTACATGCATAACTGCGCCGGAGATTTCTTCAAAAGTTCTGTCTTTTGCGGTTCCTCTTGCAATGACGACGATGTCCAGCCCGATTCTGAAACGATCGCCGTTGAGGCGTAAGCTTTCCTTGATGAGACGGCGTACCCGGTGTCTTACGACACTGTTGCCGACCTTCTTGCTTACGCTGATACCTATTCTGTTGTAAGTAAGCCCGTTGTCCTTCACATACATGACAAGGGTTCTGTTGGCTTTGGACTTTCCGTAATGATATACATCCGAAAACTCCGTTCCCTTATGTAGGGAAATCACTTTCATCTGCAGGGCCTCCCTTCAGCGGTAGCCGGAAACAGACACAAGAAAAAAGGCTACATAAACTGCAGCCTAAGCGGAAATACTGTGTCTGCCCTTAGCTCTTCTTGCAGACAAAACCTTTCTTCCGTTTGCTGTAAGCATTCTCTGACGGAACCCGTGAACACGAGCATGGCTCTTCTTTTTCGGCTGATAAGTCATCTTCATAAGACAGTCCCTCCTTTCCGAACTCGATAAAATTGCATTCTCTATTATAGTGAAAGCATTTACAAAAGTCAATCCTGAAAATTGAGGCGGAAAATCCACATTTTTCAAGGAAAAAGTTATCCACTTATCAACATTTTTTTGTGGATAACTTTCCGAATGCCCTTACATCCGAATGCTACAAAAATAGAATGAAAAGGTCCGTCGTTTCATAACCCGTTGATAGATTTTTTTGCGTTAAAACAGTGTAAAAGGATAAAAATGTCTCATTTTCCTCTAAAAATGCGAATTTAGGGCAAATTTGAGCGTTTTAAGACTACTTTTTTACAGGGTTCATTCCGGCCTCGGAAAATGCTTGCGAAAATTGCTCACATATATTATAATATATGTGTTATTCCGAAAGTGGAGAAGTTCTGCTTTTTTGTCGGAGATTTTTGGAATTTCGGAGGCATTTATGTATACGAAACAGATGCTTGAGGAACGCTGGGACGAAATCCTTACCTACATGAAGGATAACTATAATGTTTCCGACGTTTCCTACCGTACCTGGCTTCAGCCCCTCAAAATTTACGACCTCGAAGAAAACATCGTAACGCTTGTTGTGGACGATACCATCATGCATCCCAACAGCCTTTTCTTCATCCGGAACAAGTACGGTTTCTTCATCAAAACCGCAATCGAAGAGGTCATCTTTGAAAATTTCGAAGTAGAATTTGTCTTAAAGACGCAGATTCAGAAGGAAGCCGATCTGAAACAGAAGGAGAAGGTTCTTTCTTCCGGTTTTTCGCGCCTTTTGAATCCGATTTATACATTTGATAACTTCGTTGTAGGTGATAATAACCTGAATGCGCATGCTGCAGCTCTGGCCGTAGCTGAGCAGCCCGGTGAAATCATGTACAATCCTCTGTACATTTACGGCGGCCCCGGTCTCGGCAAGACTCACCTGATGTATTCGATTGCAAACTACATCATGGAGCACAATCCCGGACTGAAGGTTTTATATATCACAGCCGAGAGCTTTACGAATGAATTGGTAAATGCCATCCGTACCAGCGCCAACAATTCGAACTCTTTAGAGGAGTTTCGGAAGAAATATCGGAGCAATGACGTTCTTCTGATTGACGATATCCAGTTTTTTATAAATAAGGAAACAACACAGAACGAATTCTTCCATACCTTTAACGAGATGCGGGATTCCGGACGTCAGGTTATCATTTCTTCCGATAAGCATCCCAAAAACCTCCAGATTCTCGACGAAAGACTTCGTTCCCGTCTGGAGTGGGGACTTACCGTAGACGTGCAGCCTCCGTCATATGAAACCCGTCTCGCCATTCTTCGTAAGAAGGCAGAGCAGAACGATCTGAAGATTGACAATGAAATACTTGTTTATATCGCAGACAACGTCCGCAGCAACATCCGGGAACTCGAAGGCGCTCTTACGAAGGTTGTCGCAATGGGCAAGCTTCAGAACCTGAAGATCACGCCCGAGCTTGCAAAAGAAGCTTTGAAGGATTACATTTCGCCGGATATGAAGAAGACCGTAACGCTTCCTTTTATAATAGAAGTCGTTGCCGAGCATTACGGAATCACCTCGCAGCAGATTTATTCCCAGTATAAGAGCCGCGATGTGGCGCTTCCGAGACAGATTGCCATGTATCTCTGCCGGCAGTACACAAGCCTTTCCTTCGATGAAATCGGAAAAGCATTAAGCAGGGATCATTCGACTGTTCACTATGCTTACAATAAGGTTCAGAAGGATATCGAGAACGATAAAAACTTCGCATCGGTTATTGAAGTTCTGAAGAAGAAAATCAATATCGAATAGATTTCGGATTGTCTTTCGGATGAATTTCGGATAAAAATCGGGGTGGTATTTTCCATCCCAAAACCATCCTTTTTTTATCAGACCTGCAAAGCCTTATATTTACTTGCTTTTCGGTACTTATCCACGAATCCACAGGCTATAATAATACGAATAAAAAACATTTATTAATACATGTATAATGAAAATCGCCTTCGGCGGCTTTCGGAAAAGGAGACGTTATGAAAGTTATCTGCAATCAGTCGGAAATCATGGGAGCACTCAACATTGCCCTTCGCGCGGTTTCTTCCAAAACCTCTCTTCCTATTTTGGAATGCTTCCTGTTAGAAGCAAAGGGGGAAGAACTTGTCATTACAACCAATGATATGGAATTGGGCATCGAAACGAAGATTCTCTGCCGCGTGGACAATCCCGGAAGGATTGCCGTGAATGCGAGAATTTTCTCCGATATCATCAGAAAGCTTCCCGAGGAAGTCGTGTTTTTGGAAACCGATTCCAATTACGTGATGTACATCACCTGCGGCAAGGCAAAGTTTAAGATTTCCGGCGTTTCCGGCGAAGAGTTCCCGATGCTGCCGATCGGCTCCAAAGAGAATGCCGTCACCATTTCCCAGTTTACCTTAAAGGATATGATTGCGAAGACAATCTTTGCGATTTCGGCCAATGACAACACCGCCATCATGACCGGTGAAAACTTCGAAATCAAAGACGGAAAGCTTCGCGTTGTAGCTATGGACGGTCACCGGATAGGCATCCGCAACACGGATCTTCGCGAAGAATATAAAGAAAGCAATACGATCATCCCCGGAAAGACGCTTCTTGAAATCAGCAAGATTCTGAGCGGCAATATGGATGACAAAGTCGATATTTATTTCATGGACAAGCAGGTTTTGTTTGAGTTTGACAAGACCGTTGTTCTTTCAAGACTCATTGAAGGAAAGTATTTCCCGATTAATCCGATGCTGAATTCCGCTTATACGACGAAGATTACCGTCAATAAGAAGGAAATTTCGGACTGTCTGGACCGTGCCCTTCTTCTTGTGAAGGAATCGGAGAAGAGACCTGTCATTCTCGATATCAAGAACGGCGTTATGTCGCTTTCGATTAACAGCTCGCTCGGTACGATGAACGAGGAACTTGAAATCATCAAGGACGGCGACGATCTGACGATCTGCTTCAACCCGAAGTTCCTGGTTGATGCGTTCCGTGCCATTGACGACGAGACAATCACGCTCTTCATGAACGGCGTGAAGAACCCGTGCTTCATCAGAGATGCGAATGACACTTACATTTATTTGATTCTTCCCGTTATCAGTTTTGTCGGATAGGAGTAGTATGGAAATCAAAATCAGAGACGAATTCATCAAACTCGGCCAGGCTTTGAAACTGGCCGGACTGTGTGATACCGGCGTCGATGCGAAATTTGCAGTGACCGACGGCAAGGTAAAGGTGAACGGAGAGGTTGATCTTCGAAGAGGACGTAAGCTCTATCCGGGCGATACCGTGGAATATAACGGAAAGTCCTTTACGGTTGCCGCAAAAGAATAGTCCTTCAGGAGTTTGACGGTTCATGATCATCAAAAAGCTGCAATTAAGCAATTTTCGGAATTATGAAGGGCTTACGATGGAATTTTCCGAAGGCGTGAATCTTTTGTACGGAGACAATGCCAAAGGAAAGACAAATATTCTCGAAGCGGTCTTTATGATTGCCACCACGAAATCCATCCGCGGCAGCAAGGATAAGGACATGATCCGCTTCGGACAGGACGAGGCACACATATGTGCCTTCGTGGAAAAGGGCGGTATCCCCCACAAAATGGATATCCATCTCAGAAGGAATAAGAAAAAAGGGCTTGCCGTTGACGGCATTCCTGTGAAAAAAAGCGCCGAGTTTTTGGGGCTTCTGCACGGAATCGCGTTCAGCCCGGACGATCTTTCGATGATGAAGGAAGGACCGGAGCTACGCAGGCGGTTTATGGATTTGGAGCTTTGCCAGACTGATCCGTTATATGTCAGCAATCTTGCAGCCTATAACCGGGTTTTGGCGGAGCGGAACGATCTGTTAAAACAGATTTCGGTTAAGCCGTCGCTTAAGGATACGCTTCCGGTATGGGATTCGCAGCTGATTGATTTCGGCTCGTACCTGATCAGAGCGCGAAGAAAGTTTATCGAGAAGCTCGCGCCGATTGTCGAGGAAAAGCACAGGATGCTTTCCGGCGATAAGGAAACGCTTAAGATTGCATATGAGCCGGACTGCGCGGAAGGGCAGTTCGGAATCAGGCTTGCGGAGTTTTCGGATCGCGACCTGGCGCTTCGGTTCACGAGCGTCGGCCCGCACAGGGATGACATGTCCTTATTCATCAACGGGAATAACGTAAGGCTTTACGGTTCCCAGGGGCAGCAGAGAACGGCGGCGCTTTCTTTGAAATTTGCCGAGATTGAGCTTGTGAAGCATGTCATCCGGGAATCTCCGATACTGCTTTTAGACGATGTTTTGTCGGAGCTTGACAGAAGCCGGCAGTTGCAGCTTCTTTCGGAGATGCAGGATGTTCAGACAATTGTTACCTGTACCGGTATGGAAGAATTTGTCGCCTGCCGGCCGGAGGGCAATACGATATTCGCCGTGGACGGAAACGGCGTAAAAAGAGTTTAGTTTCCCGTTTCCGTATGGGATGAAATAGTTTGGAGGTAAGTATGAGTCAGAATCAGAATCAGGAGTACGGCGCTGATCAAATTCAGATTTTGGAGGGACTCGAGGCAGTCAGAAAGCGTCCGGGCATGTACATCGGAAGCACTTCCGAGAGAGGACTCCACCATCTGGTATACGAGATTGTCGACAATGCGGTCGACGAAGCGCTTGCCGGTGTCTGTACCGAAATCAACGTAAGCATTAACGAGGACGGTTCGGTTACGGTAAAGGATAACGGACGCGGAATCCCCGTGGAAATTAATGAAAAGAAAGGTATCTCAACGGTTGAGGTCGTATTTACCATTCTGCATGCGGGCGGCAAGTTCGGCGGCGGAGGATATAAGGTATCCGGCGGTCTGCACGGCGTAGGCGCTTCGGTTGTTAACGCCCTGTCCGACTGGCTCGAAATCATCGTTCGCCGTGACGGACATCAGTATTTCCAGCGGTATGAGCGCGGCAAGGCCGTAACACCGCTTCATATCATCGGCGATGCCGAGGACACCGGATCGACCGTAACGTTCTTCCCGGATGCAACAATCTTCGATGACATTCATTTCGATGCGAGAACGCTGAAGCAGAGACTTCGTGAGATGGCATTTCTCACAAAGGGCCTTAAGATTACGCTGACGGATCTTCGCGAGGAGAACCCGGTAACGAAAGTGTTCCACTACGAAGGCGGCATCAAGGAATATGTGCAGTACCTGAACAAGGGCAACACCGGGCTTTATGACGATATCATTTACTGCGAGGGCTCGGTCGGAACGGTTTCCGTCGAAGTTGCCATGCAGCATAATGACGCTTATAACGATAACTGCTACAGTTTCGTAAACAATATCACGACGCCCGAAGGCGGCATGCACCTGATCGGTTTTCGAAATGCTTTGACGAAGACGATTAATGCTTATGCAAGAGCCAACAAGATGATTAAGGACAATGAGCCGAATCTTGAAGGCGAAGACATCCGTGAAGGTCTGACCGCCATCATCAGCGTTAAGCTTCCGGAGCCGCAGTTCGAAGGGCAGACGAAGCAGAAGCTCGGTAACAGCGAAGCAAGAAGCGCTGTCGACAGCGTTGTCAGCAAGCAGCTTACCTACTATCTTGAGCAGAATCCGACGGTTGCGAGAATCATTGTCGAGAAGTCGGTTCTTTCGCAGCGCGCAAGAGATGCCGCGAGAAAGGCAAGAGAGGCAACCCGTAAGTCCCCGCTTAAGGGCATGAGCCTTCCCGGAAAGCTTGCGGACTGCTCCGATAAGGATCCGAAGAACTGCGAAATCTTCATCGTAGAGGGAGATTCCGCCGGCGGTTCCGCTAAGACCGCGAGAACCCGTGCGACGCAGGCCATCCTGCCGCTTCGCGGTAAGATCTTAAATGTTGAGAAGGCCAGACTCGACCACGTTCTTGACAATGCCGAAATCCGCGCGATGATTACCGCTTTCGGAACCGGCATTCACGAGGATTTCAATATTGAAAACCTCCGCTACGACAAAATCATCATCATGACCGATGCCGATGTCGACGGAGCGCATATCAGCACGCTTCTTCTGACCTTCCTTTACCGGTTCATGCCGGAACTGATCAAGCAGGGGCATGTTTACCTTGCCATGCCGCCGCTTTACAAAATCGAGAAGAACCAGAAGGTCTGGTACGCCTACAACGACGACGAGCTGAATAAGATCATGCAGGAAATCGGTCGTGACCAGAACAACAAGGTACAGCGGTATAAAGGTCTCGGTGAGATGGATGCCGAGCAGCTTTGGGAGACAACAATGGATCCGAAGCGACGCATCCTTCGCAAGGTCAATATGGACAATGACAATCTGAGCGAGCTCGACCTCACATTTACCACATTGATGGGCGACGAGGTGGAACCGCGAAGAATATTCATTGAGGAAAATGCCAGATATGTCGAGAATCTGGACATCTGACGGGAGAGTAGAGAATGGACGACAAAATCATTATGGATGAGCATATATTCGATAAGGTGGACGATGTCGACCTGAAGCGGACGATGGAGAAATACTTCGTCGAGTATTCCATGTCGGTTATCGTAGCCCGTGCGCTCCCGGATGTCAGGGACGGTCTGAAGCCGGTTCAGAGACGTATTCTTCATGCGATGAACGAACTGAATAACGGACCGGATAAGCCGCATCGTAAGTGCGCGCGTATCGTCGGTGATACGATGGGTAAATACCATCCTCACGGGGACAGCTCCATTTACGGCGCTTTGGTTTGCCTCGCGCAGCCCTGGAATACGAGATATCCGCTGGTTGACGGACACGGAAACTTCGGTTCCGTCGACGGTGACGGCGCGGCGGCCATGCGTTATACCGAGGCACGTCTGTCGAAGATTTCCGTTGAAATGCTCGCCGACATCAACAAAGATACGGTTGACATGATTCCGAACTTCGACGAAACCGAGAAGGAACCGACGATTCTTCCTTCCCGCTTCCCGAACCTCCTTGTAAACGGAACGACCGGTATCGCGGTCGGCATGGCAACCAATATTCCGCCGCACAACCTCCGCGAGGTCATTTCGGCGGTCAATAAGATCATCGATGACAAAATCGAAGGCACTGAAACGACCATCGAGGATGTCATGCAGATTATCAAGGGACCTGATTTTCCGACCGGCGCGATGATTCTCGGAACGAAGGGCATCGAAGAGGCTTACCGGACCGGACGCGGCAAGATCCGCGTGCGTGCCGTGACCGAAATCGAGCCGATGGATAACGGCAAGAACCGGATCATCGTGACTGAGCTTCCGTACCTCGTGAATAAGGCCCGCCTGATTGAAAAGATTGCGGATCTTCATAAGGACAAGCGCGTTGACGGCATTGTCGACATCCGTGACGAATCCGACCGGCAGGGCATGCGGGTTGTAATCGAGCTTCGCAAGGATGCCAATCCGCAGGTTGTTCTGAATCATCTTTATAAGCATACGCAGTTACAGGATACCTTCGGTGTCATCATGCTGGCGCTTGTCAACAATGAACCGAAGATTCTGAATCTTCTTGATATGCTGAAGTATTACCTTCTGCATCAGGAAGATGTTGTAACAAGAAGAACGAAATACGATCTGAACAAAGCCCGTGAGCAGGCGCACATTAAGGAAGCCCTTCTCCGTGCGCTCGATTTCATTGATGAAATCATCCGGATCATCCGTTCCTCGAAGCAGACGCAGGAAGCAAAGCAGCGTCTGATGGACCGTTTCGATTTCGACGATGTGCAGGCACAGGCGATTGTTGATATGCGTCTTCGTCAGCTGACCGGTTTGGAACGCGAGAAACTGCAGGCGGATTATGATGCCCTGATGGCGCAGATCAGCGAGTTCGTTGCGATTCTTTCCGACGAGAAGAAGCTGCTTTCCGTAATCAAGACCGAGATTTCCGTCATTTCCGACAAATACGGCGACGACCGCAGAACCTCTATCGGATTTGACGAATTCGATATTTCGATGGAAGACCTGATTCCGGATGACTCGACCGTCATCGCGAGAACGAAGTTTGGCTACATCAAGCGCATGAGCCTTGAGCAGTTCCGTACGCAGAACCGCGGCGGCAAGGGCATCAAGGGCATGCAGACGATTCAGGACGACTTCATTGAAGACCTGTTCATGACGACGAATCATCATTACCTGCTGTTCTTCACGAACACCGGACGCGTATACCGCATGAAGGCATACGAAATTCCGGAGGCTTCAAGAACCGCGCGCGGCACGGCAATTGTCAATCTGCTGCAGCTGACCGGCGGCGAGAAGATTACCGCGGTAATCGCTCTTAAGGAGTTCGGCGATGACCGGTTCCTCTTCATGGCAACCCGCAAGGGTATCGTCAAGAAGACGAGAATGCAGGCTTACGCCAATATCCGCAAGACCGGCATTCAGGGCATGGCGCTTCGCGAAGACGACGAGCTGATTTCCGTAAAGGCAACCGATAATAAGAAGGATATCCTCCTTGTTTCGAAGATGGGCCAGTGCATCCGCTTCAACGAAAAGGATGTGCGTGGCACAGGCCGTAATTCGATGGGTGTATACGGCATGCGTCTTGCAGAAGGCGATGCGGTTGTTTCGATGCTGATCACCGACGAAGCGGAAACGGCGCTGTTCCTTTCCGAGTTCGGTCTCGGCAAGAGAACGGATACCTCGGAATTTGCCGTACAGCACCGCGGCGGCAAGGGCGTTCGCTGCTACAAGATCAACGAACGTTCCGGCAACCTGGTCGGCGCTCTGATGGTAAATGACGACGATGAAATCATCATGATCACGAACGAAGGCATCCTGATCCGGATTCCGGTCGGCAACATCAACAAGATCGGCCGCAACACGACCGGCGTTATCTGCATGAACGTGGATTCGACGAAGGACATTCGTGTTGCAAGCTTCGCCATCGTGCAGGACAATGAGGAAGAGTCCGAAACGGCAATCGAGGAGATGGAGCGCAAGCTTTTATCCGAGAATAACGAAGTAGATGCCGACGAAGGCGAAGAGCTTGAGGATTACGACGAGGAAGCCGACGAGGCCGAGGACATCGAGGCCGAAGAGGACAAGGAAGAGTAATCCAAAAGACGGGATGGCATTTTCCAAAATGAAATGAGAGATGCGGGGCTGCTGGCGGCAGCCCCGTTTTGTCCCGGAAAGGGGAAATATGAAAGCGGTTATATTTGACATGGACGGAGTCATCTTCGATTCCGAGTACGCGACCTATCTAAGCTGGCAGAAGATCGCGGAGAGGGAGAAGCTGCCGGATTTCGATGACGTATACAAACGGTGCATCGGCGTGACGTACGAAGTTACGAAGCAGATCTGCCTGGATGCCTACGGGCAGGATTTTCCGTACGAGAAGTTCGCGAAAGAGGCAAGCCTGATCTATCATGAGCGGTACGACGGCGGGCGGCTTCCGGTTAAGGAGGGCGCGCGGGAACTGCTTTCCTATTTGAAGGAAAATGCCATTCCGACGGCCATTGCGTCCTCAACGAGAGAGGAGCGCGTGGTTATACAGCTAAAAGAAGCCGGATTGCTTTCCTATTTTGATGAAGTGGTTGGCGGAGACTGTGTCAAAAGAAGCAAGCCCGCGCCTGACATCTTTCTGCTTGCGGCGGAACGTTTGGGAATTGCGCCGGCGGACTGCGTTGTCATCGAGGATTCCTATAACGGCATACGGGCGGCGCATGCGGCGGGGATGATCCCGGTAATGGTTCCCGATATGCTTGAACCGAATGAGGAGATGCAAGGCCTTTGCCGCGCGATATGCGAAACGCTTACGGAAGTAAAACGGAAGATGGCAGAGGAAAGCGTTTTTTAGTAGGCGTGAGCAGGGTGACATACAGTATATAGTGACGTGCAAAAAAATCGCTTCGGAAGGTGTATTCCGGGGTGATTTTTGCTTGGGAAAAACAGCAAAAAGTATTGACACAGCGACCCGAATTTGCTATATTAAACAATGCGCCACCCCTTTAGGAGGGTTTTCGGTGCGCTTGAAAAAACTGCATAATTGACAGGGTTTTCAGCTTGGAGAAATACTCAAGAGGCTGAAGAGGCGCCCCTGCTAAGGGTGTAGGTCGGGTAACCGGCGCGAGGGTTCAAATCCCTCTTTCTCCGTTGAACGAAAATCGTTCAAAAAAAGTGTTGACAACAGCGAATGTGTGTGTTATTCTAATCAAGCTGTCGCTGTGGTTATTCCATTTGTCGACACACTGAACCTTGAAAACTGAATAGTGAAACAACCTTGAAGATTCGTTTGAAATGTTTCTTTCACTTCGATGAAAAGAAGCGAACTTTAACAAATGTAAATTTCAGGAAACAAAGGCTTAATAATAAGTCAGAGTTCACTGAGAGGAATAAACTTTATACGAGAGTTTGATCCTGGCTCAGGATGAACGCTG